>ERZ808051.45-NODE-45-length-164522-cov-26.627876_pt1 | contig 164522 bp, 147 predicted proteins | sample MGYA00380199_ERZ808051 | MGnify/ENA primary metagenome ERZ808051 (study PRJEB31490, sample SAMN06133391) | mouse gut metagenome | isolation source: J11 | host: mice | place: China: Chengdu | collected 2015-05 ... | reverse complement strand
AGTTGTAGAGCCGTATACGAGACCCGTACGTACGGTTCAATGGGAGGGGCGAGAAACTATTCTCCCTCTACCCTATTTGTCATCGGTATTCCTTTCGTTATTCTGCGATAGACTTTCCAGATCAAAACCGCAGGAAAGCTGAAAAGTAAGTATAAAGTAGAAAGAACGCCTACAAGGCCTCCGATAAAAGCGATGATTAAAAGTCCAACATTCATAATAAAACCTCCCGGTGTAAAAATTTTGTTTTAGTCCGGCTTTATTATAGTGGGAAAAAGAGGGCAGGAAAAGGCGGAAAGCTGTTTCTTAGCGTAATCTTAACGTCGTAAGGGCAGTTTACTGAGGTTCCTTTCTTGACATAATTGGATTTTTATGAGAATATAGTTTAATAGTGAACAGTTTATATATAAACTGTTCAGATTTTAACTATTTTGTGAAAAGGGTTTAGACTAACATTGGAATAACAGCCGTTATAAGTAAACGGACAAGAGGGATGAAAAGTGGATACTGAATTTGAAACGCTATTATATGGACAGCAATTCAAAAAGCTTTATGAAAAAATGAGCAATCTGATTACCGAAAAATATGGACTGCACAAAGTAGAGATCGAGATCCTGCTTTTTCTGAAAAAAGGGAAAGGGGATACGGCCAGGAATATTGCGGAAAACAAATTTTTTTCCAAAGCGCATATTTCCCATGCCATCGATAAGCTTGTGGAATGCGGGTATCTGGTGGGGAAGCCAGATGTACAGGATCGAAGATGCATTCATTTAATTTTGACAGAAAAGGCGGAACCGGTGTGCGGAGAACTTTTAAAGATGCGGGAAAGCCTGATGGATATCGTATGCAGAGACATTACGGAAGAAGAACGCAGGGTGATGAGGCGGGTTGCAAAGAAGATTGCCCATAACATAAGCAAGGAACTCGGCGTTGAGATACAAAATAACGGGAAGAAAGAAATGGAGGATTTGGATGACAAGAAACAGTAGAAAAGAACAATTAGAAAATTATACCGTCCAATATGGAGAGGTTTGCAAAGAAAATAATCGTATTGACATTGATCTTTACGACCAATACGGAGTGAAGAGAGGATTAAGGGATAAAAACGGAGAAGGAGTGCTTGCCGGCCTGACCAATATTTCATGGATCAAATCCCAGGAAATGATAGACGGAAAAAGAGTGCCCTGCGAAGGAAGGCTGCTGTACCGGGGATATGATATTATTGATCTGGTCAGGGGGTTCGAATACAGTTCCCGGTATGGGTTTGAGGAGATTGCATATTTGCTTCTGTTCGGCAACTTGCCGGATAAAAGGCAGCTAAAGGAGTTTAAGGAAAAGCTGGCAATGATGCGCACGCTTCCCACTAATTTTACAAGAGACGTTATTATGAAGGCGTCCAGCAAAGATATTATGAGTTCTTTGACGAAAAGTGTCCTGACGCTGGCTTCTTATGATAAACAGGCAGCGGATCTTAGCATCCACAACGTATTACGGCAGTGCATGATGTTGATCAGCGTATTTCCCATGATGTCGGTATATGGTTATCAGGCATATAACCATTATGAAAGGGATGACAGCCTATACATACACAGGCCGGATGCCAGTCTTTCCACGGCAGAAAATATCTTGCGTCTGCTGCGCCCGGATATGAAATATTCCGAGCTGGAAGCTAAGGTTCTGGATATTGCCCTGGTGCTGCATATGGAGCATGGTGGAGGCAATAACTCTACATTTACGACCCGCGTGGTGACATCTTCCGGCTCTGATACTTATTCGGTGATCGCCGCCGCTCTTTCTTCCCTGAAAGGCCCGAAACATGGCGGGGCAAATATTAAAGTAGTGGAAATGATGGCCAATATTAAAAAACATGTGAAAGATGTGAACGACGAAGAAAAGATCAAGGATTATCTGGCAAAGATGCTGAACAAAGAAGTGTTTGACAAAAGCGGCCTGATTTATGGCATGGGCCATGCCGTTTATTCCATTTCCGATCCAAGGGCAGTGATTTTCAAAGGGTTCGTGGAACGGCTGGCGCTGGAGAAAGGGCGTAAAGAGGATTTTAAACTATATTCAATGATCGAACGGCTGGCACCCGAGGTGATTGCTGAGAGGAGGAATATTTATAAGGGCGTGAGCGCCAATGTGGATTTTTACAGCGGATTTGTATATAGTATGCTTGATATTCCGTTGGAATTGTATACTCCTATTTTTGCCATGGCAAGGATCGTGGGCTGGAGCGCGCATCGTCTGGAGGAACTGATCAATGCGGATAAGATTATACGTCCGGCTTATAAGAGTGTAATGACAGAACGGGTTTATAAGGATTTGAAGGAGAGAGAAAGTTGAAATTACACCGAACGAAATTTCAGGAGAAATTTAATGAAGCTTTAAAAGCGGTACTGCCGATTATCGGTATTGTTCTTGTTCTTTGCTTTACGGTAGCGCCTATTTCTCCCAGTATTCTGATGGCATTTTTAATAGGGGCGGTGCTTCTGATCGTAGGAATGATGCTTTTTACGCTGGGAGTGGAGCTTTCCATGACCCCAATGGGAGAGCGGGTGGGGACATGCATGACCCAGTCGAAAAAGCTTTCGGTGATGGTTATACTGAGTTTTATATTGGGCGTTGTGATCACTATTTCGGAACCTGATCTGCAGGTTCTGGCGGAGCAGGTTCCGTCGATTCCCAATTTAACGCTGATTTTTGCCGTAGCGTTTGGGGTGGGAATCTTTCTTGTCGTAGCTTTGCTGCGTATGCTGTTCGGGATTCCGTTATCTTATATGCTTGTATTTTTTTATGGCCTTGTCATTGCACTGGCATTTTTCGTGCCGAAAAGTTTTTTGTCGGTGGCTTTTGACGCGGGAGGTGTCACGACCGGGCCGATGACAGTGCCGTTTATTATGGCGATGGGTGTGGGTATTGCGGCGATCCGAAGCGATAAGCATGCGGCCGACGACAGTTTTGGCCTCGTATCGCTTTGTTCCATCGGCCCGATACTTTCGGTGCTGGTATTGGGGCTGATCTATCATCCTGAAAGTACGGAATACATACCGGAGCGAATTCCCGATATCAATAGTTCGGTAGAACTTTGGGGGCTGTTTGCGGAAGGCTTCCCCAAATATATGTGGGAAATGGCGGTATCGCTTTTCCCTATTTTAGTATTTTTTGGTATTTTTCAAATTATTTTCAGGGGAATACAGAAGAGAACGCTGATTAAAATAGGCATTGGGCTTGTATATACATATGCGGGGCTGTTCCTTTTTCTGACGGGAGTGAATGTAGGATTTATGCCGGCAGGAAATTATTTGGGACAGGTGATCGCATCAAATCCCTACCGATGGATTATCGTCCCGGTGGGCATGCTGATCGGCTATTTTATTGTCCTGGCGGAACCTGCCGTTTATGTGCTGACCAAACAGGTAGAGGATATTACTTCCGGCGCAATATCCGCAAAGGCTATGAGCCTTAGTTTGTCCATCGGCGTATCCGTATCGCTTGGGCTTGCCATGATACGCGTGCTGACGGGGATATCCATTTTATGGTTTATTATTCCGGGATACGGTATTGCCCTTATCCTGTCCTTCGTGGTTCCGAAAATTTTTACGGCAATAGCTTTTGACTCAGGAGGAGTGGCTTCCGGGCCGATGACGGCGACTTTTCTTCTGCCGTTTGCCATGGGGGCATGTGTCAGCGTAGGGGGGAATATCGTAACGGATGCGTTTGGAGTGGTCGCAATGGTAGCTATGACGCCGTTAATTACGATACAGGCTCTTGGACTCGTTTATCAGATCCGGTCTTCGAAATCGGCACTGGTGCCTCAGCCGGCAGGAATGGGATTCCAGGAGGCTTTCGAACTGCTTGGCGATGATGAAATCATTGAACTGTAGGAAAGGAGTCCGGTATGAGTAAAGTATATATGATGGTGACAATTACAAACCGGAGTATAGGATCCAGGATGCTTTCTTTTTATAAAGAGAATGAACTGGCGGTAAATTTGAACATGCTGGGAGCCGGGACGGCCAATAGCGACGTGCTGGACTATTTTGGCCTGGAAGCCACGGAAAAGGCGGTAATGTTCGCCGTGGTGACGCGGGAGATGTGGAGAAAACTGAAGCGCGGGCTGCAAAAGAAGATGAATATCGATGTGCCGGGAACCGGAATTGCTTTTATTATTCCTTTTTCCAGCATTGGGGGAAAAAAGGCGCTGCAGTTTTTTACGGATGGCCAGAATTTTGAAAAGGAGGAAGAAAGCATTTTGAAGGAGACGGAATATGAATTGATTATAGTCATACTGAATCAGGGATACAGCAATCTGGTGATGGATGCGGCAAGGGAAAAAGGCGCAGGGGGCGGCACTGTGATCCATGCCAAAGGAACCGGTATGGAAAAAGCGGAGCAGTTTCTTGGTGTATCTATTGCAGCAGAAAAAGAAATGATTTTTATCGTAACCAAGTCAAAGGGAAAGAACGATATTATGAAAGCCATCATGGAGAAAGCAGGAATGGACAGTAAGGCAAAATCCATTGTTTTTTCTCTTCCGGTAACGAGTACGGCGGGGTTGCGTCTGCAAGAGGAGGATACATCGGAAGAAATATGAGATTGCTCATATTTCCGACGATGGCCGGGCAATATAAAAGGTATCCGTGAGAAGAAGCCAGTTGGCGCGGAACAGATTCATAATCTGCCAGTAGCCGGCACCGCGCAGACGGTATTCATGGATAAGGGCGAATTTTTCATTCATGCTTCTGACATCTTCAAACCATACTTCATGCATAATTCCGTCTTTTTCATAAGTGAAATGGGGGGACATGGAAACCTGGTCGAATTCAATAACCGCATTGTTTGCAATGGCGATTTCCACCGCTTCCGTGTTGCTGATCGTGCGGGCGGCGGTAACGCCTTTTTCATAAGGAAGGGGCCAGTCGTATCCGTAATTTGGAATGCCAAGGTTAATTTTTTCCGCCGGAATGCGTGTAAGGGCGTATTCCACTACTTCCCGTACTTTATGAATGGGGGCGACAGCCATAGGAGGCCCATAAGTATAGCCCCATTCATAAGTCATAAGCAATACCTGGTTGGCAGCCTCTCCCAACAACCTGTAATCTTTGCCTCCGTACAGAAGTCCGGCCTGATCGTCGGAGGTTTTCGGCGCTAACGCCACGGAAACGGGATATCCTGCGGCATTGGCGGCTATTCTGACCTGGGTCACAAATTCTGCAAAAGCGATCCGGTCTTCGGCCAGAATATATTCAAAATCAATATCAATCCCCCCATAATTTTTCTCTCCCATAGTCTGCAATAAATTATCGATCAGATTCTGCTGCACTTCAGGATCGTTTACAAGCGCGGAAATAAGATAGTTGCTGAACATGCCGTCGGGTCCAAAGGGAGTCAGGGTAAGGATCGGGAGAGTATCATTTGCCCGTGCCAGATCGATCATCCACGTATCGTCTAATTGCGGCGGAACCAGTTCGCCGCCGATAGTAAATCCATAAGAAAAAATGAACAGATCCGTAAGATAAGGAAGCGTTTCCGTGAGAGTGAAAGGCCGGATAAAAGGATAAGCATATCCGCCCGATACAACGCTCATGCGTTCCGGCGTGTTTTCGCCAACAGTCAGCAGAAGCGCCTGGCCTATGGCAAGACGGTAAGGATAGGATAGCTGATTGTTGTAAATAATGGAATCCACACGGATATCGTAGGCGGCGGCGATAGAGTCTATGCTGTCGCCGGCTTGAACAACATATATAATCATGAAACTTTCGCTTTCCAGATAAAAATTGTAAATACTGATACTTTAATATTATGTAATATACAGTGGATTTGATTGCAAAGAAATGAATTATTTGTTATGATGTTTATAATATAGGGGGTTTTTATTCAGAGAAAGTGAGGAATGCGAATGAGAAGAGCAAAAAATGCGAAAAATGTGAAACAGGATAGTACAAATGGTTTATGTAAAACGACCATTCAAATGGAAATCCGAAAGAGGGTAACGAGGCTGGTGGCAGTATCGCTGGCTGTGGTAGGAATAATATCCAGTTTTTTAAATTATTATTCAACACAGGATACTTTGAAAAGAACGATGACGGAACAGGCGGAAACTGCGGCGGATGAAATCGAATATATAGCGGAAACGGATATGAACCGAATCGTGGTAATAGGGAGTATTGCCAGACTTACGAATCCTGACGTGGCTCCGGAGCAGAAACAGGAACTGCTGGAAGGATACCGCTCGCATTTTGGCTGGGTGTCCATTATGATTACGGATGAAAATGGCGTGGATATGCTGGGGTCAGGGACAGATGTATCAGGAAGCTCTTATTTTGGAAAAGTAATGAACGGGGAATCCGTGATCGCCGATCCGGCCAACAGCAGGGATGGGGGCGGCCTGGTAATGACGTTAGCCGCGCCTTTGATGAAAGACGGAAAGCTGGACACTCATCCGGTGGGAGCGGTAGTGGTAGAGGTAGATGCGCAGGTGCTGTCCGATATCGTGAAGCAGATTCGTGTCAGCGAACACGGAAGCGCGTATATCATTGACAAAGAAGCCAATACGATAGCCCATAATAATTATGACTTGGTTTTAGATAAAAGTAATACGATAAAAGAGGCGGAAACGGATTCATCTTTAAAAGGCCTTGCCAAGCTGGAAAGAAAAATGATGGGCGGGGAAACCGGATTTGGAAAATATACCTATGGGGGCGATGTGAAATTCCTGGCCTATGCGCCGATCGAGATTAACGGCTGGAGCCTCGGGGTGACAGCGCCTGTTATGGACTTTATGCTGGAGTCGGTGATTGGAATCGGGATCATTATCGCATTGCTGGTGATATCCATTCTCATTGCGATAGAGACTGCCAAGAGAATCGGTGTATCTCTTGGAGAACCTATTAATCAATGTGCGGAACGTTTACATCTGCTGGCGGATGGGGACTTGGAGACGCCTCTTCCATTGATCGAAACGGAAAACGAAACGATGATATTGGCGGAATCTACAAGAGTGATTGTGAACCGGATGAAGGAGATTATCGGAGATATCGATTATTTACTGGAGGAAATGGCAAACGGCAACTTTGCGGTGAAAACAAAGATTGGAGACGAGGCGTATGTGGGGGCTTTTAGAAGCGTGCTGATGTCCATACGGACTTTGAACGGCGACTTGCGAACGACTTTGAGGGAAATCCAGGAAGCTTCCCAGCAGGTGGAAGCGGGGGCATCGCAGATGGCGGAAAGCGCCCAAAGCCTTGCGGAAGGAGCTACGGACCAGGCGGGTTCCGTGGAAGAACTGTTGGCGACAGTATCGGAGGTTACGAGCAATGTAGCGGAAAATACAAAGGCAACAGACAATGCGCATGAGAGAACAAACGAGGTTGCCAGAGAAGCGAAGGTCAGTCAGGATAAGATGCATGATCTTACGGCAGCGATGGAACGGATCGAAGAAACGTCCAATGAAATCAGCAATATTATTGAAAATATAGAGGATATCGCATCACAGACGAACCTGCTTTCGCTGAACGCCGCGATTGAAGCGGCCCGGGCAGGAGAGGCAGGAAAAGGCTTTGCAGTAGTGGCTGATCAGATCAGGAAGCTGGCAGAACAAAGCGCTCAGTCTGCGGTTGATACGAGAAAGCTGATCGAGGCTTCTATTTCGGAAGTAGACAGCGGAGGCGTGATTACGAAAGATACGGCGGCATATTTGGATAAAGTAATGGAAGGACTGGACGAAATTCTTTCTGTAGTAGGAGATGTGCGTCAGGCATCGGACAGACAGGCGGCGGCCATGAAGGAAATCGAAATAGGCGTGAGCCAGATATCGCAGGTAGTAGAAAGCAATTCCGCGGCAGCGCAGGAAACCTCCGCTACCAGCGAAGAACTTTCGGCTCAGTCTGAAAGTCTGAATTCTCTTGTGGATCAGTTTAAATTGGACTAAATTCTCTTGCCGATTAACTTAAATTGGATTAAAATAGTATTATTCAATTACTTAAGTGATGAAATAATGTAGAAATGAGGAAAACGGGAAATGAATTACGAGGAAGCGTATGAAAAGCTGGAAAGACATGGACAGCTGCATGTGCTGAAATATTATGATGGGCTGCCGGAAGAAAAGAAGGCGGCCCTGCTCGGTCAGATAGAGAGCCTGGATTTCAGCATATTGCAGTATTGTAAAGAAAATACAACAAACCAAAAAGGGGAGATCGCCCCTCTGGCTGCCATGCAGCTTCCTGAGATAGAAAAGAAGAAAGAGAAGTATACGAAGATCGGGATAGAGGAAATCAGGCAGGGGAAGGTAGCAGCCGTTCTCCTTGCAGGAGGAATGGGAACCAGGCTTGGCTCGGATCATCCGAAAGGCATGTACGATATCGGGCTGACAAGGCCGGTATACATTTTTCAAAGGATTATCGAGAACATGCTGGACGTGGTAAGGCAGGCAGAAGGCTGGGTGCGTCTCTTCGTTATGACCAGCGATAAAAATCATGATATGACAGTGGAGTTTTTTGAAGAGAAAAAGTATTTTGGATATAATCGCGATTATGTGAGTTTTTTTATTCAGGATGTAGTTCCTGCCTCGGATTATGAAGGAAAAGCGTATATGGAAGAGCCGTGGAAAATATCCACATCTCCCAACGGGAATGGCGGATGGTTCTCCTCCATGAATAAGTGCGGGCTTTTGGATGTGATAAAAAATGACGGCATCGAATGGATCAATGTGTTTGCGGTGGATAACGTACTCCAGCGCATCGCGGATCCTTGCTTTGTCGGAGCGGTCATCGATAACGGGTGTATAGCCGGCGCGAAAGTGGTAAAAAAGAACAGCCCGGATGAACGTGTGGGGGCATTGTGCCTGGAGGATGGAAGACCCTCCATTGTGGAATACTATGAGTTGACCGATGAAATGAAAGCGGCAAAGGATGCGGATGGTAATCCGGCTTATGATTTCGGAGTGATTCTGAATTATATTTTCAGAACGAAAGAATTGGAAATAATTATGGACAGGCAGCTTCCTCTTCATGTGGTGGAAAAGCAAATACCATACATGAACGAAAAAGGAGAGCATGTGGAGCCGGAGACGCCGAATGGATATAAATATGAAACTTTGGTGTTGGATATGATTCATCAGGTGGATAATTGCCTCGCTTACGAGGTGGACAGGGATAAGGAATTCGCCCCTATTAAAAATGCAACGGGAATTGATTCCGTGGAGACTGCCCGTGAGTTGTGTAAAAAGAACGGAATAGCGCTGTAAAAAGATCGTTCCAAGGCGAAATATTTTTGCCGGGAAGGAGCAGTCGGATATGCCAGTTAACATTTTGACAGTCATATATAACATTATCATATTGAAAAACAGGGGTATAGGAGTAGACTTATGGTAGATATGGCAGGACAAAGAAAGAGGAGGTATTAGAAGATGGCGATTTTGGTAACAGGCGGTGCGGGATATATCGGAAGCCATACAGTGGTGGAGTTACAAAATGCGGGATATGATGTGGTGGTACTCGATAACCTGAGCAATTCCAGTGAGAAGTCTTTGGAACGGGTAGAAAAAATCACCGGAAAAAAGGTTCCGTTTTATAAAGCAGATATTTTGGACAGAGAGGCATTGGAACAGGTTTTTGCAAAAGAAACTATTGATTCCTGTATTCATTTTGCCGGATTAAAAGCAGTGGGCGAATCGGTAGCAAAGCCTTGGGAATATTATGAAAATAATATTGCAGGAACTCTTACCTTAGTAGATGTAATGAGAAAACATGGAGTAAAAAATATTATTTTCTCTTCTTCTGCAACGGTATATGGAGATCCGGCAATGATTCCGATTACGGAAGAGTGTCCGAAGGGACAATGTACGAATCCTTACGGATGGACAAAATCTATGTTGGAACAGATCCTGATGGATATGCAGAAAGCGGATACGGAATGGAATGTGATCCTTCTGCGTTATTTTAATCCTATAGGAGCGCATAAGAGCGGAACGATCGGTGAGAATCCAAATGGCATCCCGAACAATCTGATGCCTTATATCACGCAGGTGGCGGTCGGAAAGCTGAAAGAGCTGGGTGTATTCGGTAACGATTATGACACGCACGACGGAACGGGAGTCAGGGATTATATCCACGTGGTAGATCTGGCGAAAGGACATGTGAAGGCACTGAAGAAAATTGAGGAGAAAGCAGGACTTTGCATTTACAATCTCGGAACCGGATGCGGATATAGCGTGCTGGATATTGTAAAGAACTTTGAAGAGGCTACAGGAGTAAAGATTCCGTATTTGATAAAGGACAGAAGGCCGGGAGATATTGCAACCTGTTATGCGGATGCGGCTAAGGCGAAGGAAGAGCTTGGCTGGGAAGCGGAAAATGGAATCAGGGAAATGTGCGAGGATTCCTGGAGATGGCAGAGCAATAACCCGAATGGATATGAAGAGTAGAAACACATTTAAAAATAAAACAAAAAAGACCGACAGTCAAATATACTGTCGGTTTTTTGCCGGTATAGGCATATGAAGATAATGATTTTTGCATTGTCAATTACGCTACATATAAATACATAAAGATAAAATGGCAGATGCTTCCGCCCATAACAAACAAATGAAAGATCTCATGAGAACCGAAATGGGCATGCTGTGAATTGAAAAGGGGAAGCTTCAGAGCATAGATGATGCCTCCAATCGTATAAATGATCCCCCCCGCAAGCAGCCACAAGAAGGCGCTGGCAGGAAGTGTGCGCCATAGAGGTCCGAAGACGGCCACACACACCCATCCCATGGCGATATAAATAATAGAAGAAAACCATTTGGGACAAGTGATCCAAAAAGCTTTGATCGACATTCCTAAAATGGCTATTCCCCAGACAACGGCCAGCAGAGTATAGCCGAGCTTTCCGCCAAGGGTGATCATGCATACCGGCGTATATGACCCTGCAATAAGTACAAAGATCATCATATGATCTATTTTGCGGAATATTTTTATGACTCGTTCGGAAAAATTAACGGAATGATAGGTCGCGCTGGCTCCATAGAGCAAAATCATGCTGAGCATAAAGACCGCCAGAGAAGCCAGGCTGGCAGCGCCGGGTTCCATAGCAGCTTTTACAAGCAAAGGGGCCGTGGCAATAATGGCCATCATCATTCCAATAAAATGTGTAATTGCACTTCCTGGTTCACGAATTGTAATCTGCATATCACTTGCCTCCTCGTACCACATGATGCAATAGAAACTGGATCATGTAGTTATTAAAACTATGTTATATATATTATAATGCTACACCTTAGTGTGTGATATGTCAATAAAAATATGCAGATAAAATTTTCGCGGAAGCGAAGGAATTTATATTACAATAAGCTGGCTCGCAAAGCGCGACAGCGTTTGTTACAATAAGCTGGCTCGCAAAGCGTGACAGCGTTTGTTCACCAATGCCGGATCAGGACATATCCTCTTCAAGAACTTGAATTTCCAAAAAGTCAAAATCGATAGCTTCTATAAAATTGTCCTGATAAAAGCGGGCTTTCGCGTATTTTTTAAATTCATTCACCGTGATATCGAGCCAGACCGGCTTGCCGAGGTCGAACTGGTAAGCGATTGTTTCCAGAGCGTGGAATACCTTATGGGTTCTGGTATCGTCGCTGTCATCGCAAATAACGGTATCTTTTATGAGATGGTTGTCTTTGATAATTTTTGCCCATAATCGAAACATAAAGAAAAATCCTTTCAAGAGTATTTTGCCTATTATTATAGCATATATATATAAGGTGTGCGATCCGATTGTCGGAGAGAATAAATTAACAAGAAAAATTAAAAAATAATAAAAATTTTGTGAATAATGCACATTCTTGTAAAAGTGTGATATAATAAAAGCATCAGGATTCTGCTCCATGGAAGGGTTAATAGGGGCAGTGTTATGAATGAGAATAGGGGCGGAAAAAAATGGAACTCAAAGTAGAACGGAATAGCGATGTGGATAGCTGGAAAGAGGTTGTTCTGATTTATAATTCGGCATTGAAACAAATTTCTACGAAATTGGAAATTTTGAATGATGAATTCCAGCACGTACATATGTATAATCCGATAGAACACATCAAATCCAGGATGAAGACATCGGAAAGTATCGTAAAAAAGCTAAAAAAATATGGTTACGAATCTACCATAGAGAATATGGTGAAATATATCAATGATATAGCCGGAATCAGAGTGATTTGTTCTTTTACTTCCGATATATATGAGATCGCCGATATGATACGGGAACAGAGCGATATAAGAATTATCGGAGTAAAAGATTATATCGTTTCTCCAAAGGCCAGTGGATACAGAAGTTATCACATGTTGGTGACAGTGCCGGTATATTTATCGGACAGGATCGTGGATACGAAGGTGGAAATACAAATACGGACGGTTGCCATGGACTTTTGGGCGAGTTTGGAACATAAGATCCATTATAAATTTGAAGGCAATGCGCCGGATTATATCAGGGATGAGCTGATCGAATGCGCGAGGATGTCGGCAGAACTGGATGAAAGGATGCTGTCGCTGAATAATGAAGTACATAGTATAGGTGAGAAAAAGAGGGCGTGAAATAGGGTACGCTCTTTTTTTATGCACAGCCCTGTGCAGATGAAATATGCCGCTAAGGCGGCGCACGGGGCGCGGAGTAGGGGAAAAGATTTCCCCTACTCGGAAGATATAGGCGTATGGATAAAATTTTCTATAAAATGAGGAGTGCCCAGGCATCTTTCGACACCCGGGCTATTATGAAAAAATTTATCTATATGTGTAATGAAAAACATTACGTTATCTCTCGCTTGTTATGAATTTAGTATAGCAATGATTTGTGAACAGACTATGAACATGTTGTAAAAATATCGTTAATACTTACAAAAATGCAAAAAAAGGAAAAAGATTTTACGGCAAATTGCACAAAAACCGCAGAGCAGTTGTAAAAAGCATGGAAAAATGATAAGATGATAAATATGTTGCACAGGATAGAAGTTCATGTTATGGGGGAACGGTAAAGGACGATATTGGGAGGAGACCAAATGGATAATTTTATGGATAAAATTGCACAAAAACTGGGCGCGCAGGAAGCGATACGAGCGAATGCTGCAGCAGATGCCGCGCAGATCGAAAGGCTGGAAGCCCAGGTGGCGGAATATGACGCATGCATTAAAGAGATGCGCAGACTGAATCTGCGGAATGCAGAAAATGAACAAAAATTGAAAGAAATGGCGGAGTCTATCGGCGGTCAGTTGAAAGCATTGATGGAGCAAAACGACAGGCAGATGGGCCAGCTCGTGGAAAACGGCAGCAAACAGATAGAGCAGCTTGTGGAAGAGAACTGCGAGCAGATCAGACAGCTTGCGGAAGAAAGCAACCGGCAGATCAAGCAGATTACGGAAGAATGTATCGTGAAGCTGCATGGAGCGGAAGAAAAGGCGGAAAGCGGAGAAGAACGGAAGGAAGAAGTACAGAAAATACTGGAAGAATTGCGGGCAGCCGTTTCGGAAAACATGACGAAAATGGAGGAGCAGTTCCGGCAGTCGGATGATTTTGTACATAAAGAAAATGTAAAGGTATACCGCAATGTCCAGGCGGCGACTGCGGAAGAACTGGAAAAGCAGACGCAGGCGGTTATCAGCAATCAACAGGAATTGGCTGGAAAAAATAAGGGATTATATACCGTGGGCATTTGGACGCTGGTTGTGTCCCTTGTCAATCTGGGGATTTTAATAGCTCATTTGGCGGGACTGTTCTAAACGGAAGCAATGGAGGGAAAAATGGGAAAACAGAGCTGGAAGCCGGGAAATATGTTGTACCCCTTGCCGGTAGTGCTTGTAAGCGCGGCAGATAAAAAAGGGGAGAAGAATGTGTTTACGGTGGCGTGGACAGGGACGGTGTGCAGCGATCCTCCGATGGTGTCCATTTCTGTCCGCCCGGAACGATATTCCTATCATATGATAAAAGAAACCGGTGAATTTGTGATTAACCTGACGACGGAAAAGCTGGCATATGCCACCGATTATTGCGGCGTGGTCAGCGGGCGGGACGTGGACAAATTTGAGAAGGCGCACCTGACTCCGGTCAGGGCGGATATCGTCAAAGCTCCCATGATCAAAGAAAGTCCGGTGAATATTGAATGCGTAGTAAAAGATATTAAAACGCTTGGGAGCCATGATATGTTTATTGCCCGGGTGGAAGCGGTGCATGCGGATGAAGAATATATGGACGACAAGAATAAGTTCCATTTGGAAAACGCACATCCGATCGTTTATTCCCATGGCGTTTATATGTCTCTGGGAAAAGAAATAGGAACATTTGGCTACAGCGTAAGAAAAAAGCGCTGAACATTGCGAATAGTTAATGCTTTATCAGATATCGTCTGTTATTCAATATCTTTGCGATGGAGGAGGCTCCCCCTTACGATGGAGTCTGCTCCATATTTTTTGCGGATGGAATCCAGAGCCTGATCCAGCTTCTGCTGCCTGTCAGAAGGGATTACGCGGGCTGGAGAGGAAATCGTATTTGCGGAAGCGTCCGCCAGATCAAAAAGACTTAATTGGACCGGTTCGCCCTCAGGAATCAGCCTGGAGGTACGAATGCCCAATAAACGCACGGGGGAGCCGTCCCATAGTTCATCGAACAGATGACAGGCATGGGCATAAATAGTATCGGTATTTTGGACTGGCGATGATAAAGTGAGCTGGTGGGAAACTTTACGGAAAGTATTGTATTTGATTTCCGTGCTGATCATTCCGGCCGATTGATGGGCTGCCCGCAGCCTTCCGGCAACGCTTTCCGCCAGATGGAGTAATGCATGGCAGGCCTCTTCCCTTGTGCGGGCATCTTCTTTCAGCGTAATGGAATTGCCAATACCCTTCAGATCCACGGGTTCCGTAATCACTTTGGAATCATCGATCCCATTGGCGTATTCCCAAAGCAGTGTACCATGGCTCTTTAGATGAGAGGCCAAAATATTCGGATCTGCGGCAGCCAGATCTCCGATGGTCATAATTTCCAGTTTGTGCAGTGTTTCCACGCTGGAGCGGCCGCACATATAAAGGGAAGAAACGGGCAGCGGCCACATTTTTTCCCGTATTTCCTCTGCATACAGAGTATGCACCAGGTTCGGTTTTTTAAAATCAGAAGCCATTTTAGCCAGAACCTTCCGGTCGGAAATTCCAATATTTACCGTATATCCAAATTTTTCAAAAATAGAATCCTTGATTTTAACAGCGGCCGGAAAAGGCGCCCCATACCGGGCCGCGACGGAAGTATAATCCATGTAGCATTCATCCACGCTGACCTGTTCGATATCCGGGCAGATACCGGAAAGAAACTCCATCAGATGTTCGGAGTGCCGATGATAAAGGGAATGGTCGGGGGGATGGAGAACCAGGTGGGGGCATTTCCGGAATGCATTGACGATAGGCTCGCCGGTTACAATGCCGAAAGCCTTGGCCGGGATCGATTTGGCAAGTACGACTCCGTGGCGCTTTTCGATATCCCCTCCTATAATAGAAGGAATCTCCCGAAGATCCGTATTTTCCCCCTTGGAAAGCTCCTCCAGAGCGCTCCAGCTCAAATAAGCGGAATTGACATCAATATGAAAAATAATCCTGTCCATATGCGCCTCCTTGAACGAATAAAATGATAGCTTTTTTATTGTATCATATTCGTTTATGAGAAATCAATTTTGACAGATTTGTCGGAGGGCGGGCAGGGCGGGGCAAGGGAACGGAAAGACGGAGCCGGGGGCGGGATTTTTTGACTGGAGCTTCCAATCAGATTTTACTAATGAAATGGGTAATATTGTGGAACCGGACGAGCCGGAAGCAACGGCATCCATGCCTATGCTTCCTAAGTCCGCCATCCATGGCGGCCTCACTCTGGTTATTGACCATTTCATAAGTAAAATAACTGATTGTACGCAACAGTAAAAAAATCTCGTCCCCGGCTCCGGCTTTCCGTCCCCTTACCCCGCCCTGCCCGCCCTCCGACAAATCTGCCAAAATCGCTTTCTCTGACAATACTCACAAAAATTAATTTTTATAAGTGTCCTGACGGACAAAGCAAAACGGGACTTGGGCGGCTGAAGCGGGAGCGGGCGGGAGGGGGGATTTTCTGCTGTTGCGTACAATCAGTCATTTCACTTATGAAATGGTCAATAACCAGAAGAAAATTGCCACGGAGGGCAATTTTAGGAAGCATAGGCATGGATGCCGTTGCTTCCGGCTCGTCCGGTTCCACAATATTACCCATTTCATTAGTGAAATCTGATTGGAAGCTCCAGCAGAAAATTCCCCCTCCCGCCCGCTCCCGTTTCAACCGCCCAAGTCCCGTTTTGCTTTGTCTGCCGGCGCGCTGATAATAATCGATTTCCGGAGCATTGCGTCCCTCCCCTTTACAAGTAAAATAAATACTGCTAGAATAAATCTGTTGCGAATTTATTACGGAAATTACAGAATAAGAAACGGATTGAAGTTGCGGAATATGAGAAAAATCACAAAAAATTACAAACGTTTACAAATAAGGGCGACACAGATCGCTATATTGGCAGTTATTACCTTCATTTTTTTTATGCCGGGATATATTAAGATTCAAAATACGGGAAACAATAAGTTTACGTTACTTTTGAATGGAACCTATGTCGGGACGATAGGGGACAGTTCGGAGGCGGAGGAATATTTGAAACAGGCACGCAGACTGGCGGCCGGGGATGGCGAAGAGCTTGTGCTGATCGACAGTAATCTGGAATGCGTGGGCGAAGAGGTATTCTGGGGGCATATCGACAGCGGGGAGACTGTTGTGGAAAATATGCGTAAAGTTCTGGAGGATAATGTAAAACATACGCTGCACCGCTCTTATACGGTGAAAGTAAACGACTATACGGTAAATCTTGCCAGCAAGGAAGAAGTACTTAAGCTGCTGCGTTCTTCGATCGGCAAATATGATGCGGAGGGGAAATACGATGTGGATCTGGTATTGGATTCCACCAGGGAGTTGAATGTGCTGACGACGGAAGTGAGATCAAAGGAAGAGCAGAAGGCGGAGGAAGAGGAGGAACAGGCGCTTGCGTCGGTCGGGATTTTTAAGACGCTGGACGATATGTTTGAAGATGTGGAACCCGCAGTGGAGAAGGATTTCTCAGACTATGAACTCGGCCTGATCTCGTTGACGTTTGGGGATGAGATAGAGGTGGTGGAATCTTATCTTTCGGAGGAAGAACTTACGCCGATTGATGAAGCGATCGGCGAAGTGACAAAGGATCAGGAGAAGAATCAGATCTATGAAGTACAGCCGGGAGATTCGCTTTCTAAAATCGCGGTGGAAAATGACTTGACTGTGGACAGGCTGGTTGAAATTAACGAGTCCATAGAAAATGAGAACTCCACAATCCGTGCCGGAGACGAGATTATTATAACCGTGCCGGAGCCGGAGCTTTCCGTAGAACGGCAGGAAGAAGTTTATTATGAAGAGGACTACGAAGCGGAGATCATTTACGTGGATAACGATGACTGGTATACAACGGAATCGAAGACGTTACAGGAACCTTCTGCGGGACATAGAAAGGTGGTGGCAGTAGTTTCCTATAGGAATAATATGGAAACTGCCCGAGAGATCGTAAAAGAAGAGGTGACCTATGAAGCGGTGCCGAAGATCGTGGAAAGGGGAACAAAGATTCCGCCCACTTATATCAAACCTATTTCGGGAGGAAGGCTTTCCTCCGGCTTCGGGAGAAGAAGCCGACCAACGCGGGGGGCTAGCACTTATCATAAAGGCATTGACTGGGCGACTCCGATCGGAACGGCTGTTATGGCATCTTCCGGCGGAACGGTGGCAAAGGCCGGCTGGGGAAGCGGCTATGGTTATGTCGTTTATATCAATCATGCGGATGGGAGGCAGACGCGCTACGGTCATTTGAGCAAGGTGCTTGTATCCGCAGGGCAGACGGTATCCCAGGGACAGAAAATTGCATTGAGCGGCAATACGGGTATCAGCTCGGGTCCCCACGTACATTTTGAGATTTTGATCAACGGTTCGCAGGTGAATCCGCTAAAGTATCTGAACTGATCGAAAATATTCGGTGAAAAGAAGCATTTACAAATGACATTTTTATGGTATAATCATTAAGATAAGGCGTTGCAGGATGCGGCGCGAAGATGAATAAAAGTAAGAATGTATTTTGTATTTCCGCAAAACGCGCCGGCAGGAAGAAGGCCGGAAAGTCTGGGCGGGACAGTTGATATGATAAATAGTAAAGGCCGGAATGGCTTTTTCCGGCAATATTTGATAGAGGGTACACCATGGAACAGTTTGCGATTAAAGGTGGTAATCCGTTAGTCGGGGAAGTGGAGATAGGAGGCGCCAAGAACGCGGCGCTTGCTATTCTTGCGGCAGCGATTATGACGGATGAAACCGTATTGATAGAAAATATGCCGGATGTCCGGGATACCAATGTATTAATCCAGGCGATGGAAAGCATCGGAGTGATTGTAAAAAGGGTAGACAGGCATACGGTAAAGATCAATGCGTCCAATATTCATGACGTAGTGATAGAGGATGATTTTATTAAAAAAATCAGGGCGTCCTATTATCTGCTTGGGGCTTTGCTCGGCAAATATAAAAAAGCGGAGGTGTCCCTGCCCGGGGGGTGCAATATCGGATTGCGGCCCATTGACCAGCATATCAAAGGTTTTCGGGCGCTGGGTGCGGATGTGCGTATCGAACATGGTATGATTATTACCGATGCGGAACATTTGAAAGGCAACCATGTATATCTGGATGTGGTTTCCGTAGGAGCCACGATCAACGTTATGATGGCAGCGGCTATGGCGGAAGGAAAGACGACGATCGAGAATGCGGCGAAGGAACCGCATGTGGTGGATCTGGCCAATTTTTTAAACAGCATGGGAGCCGATATCAAAGGGGCTGGAACCGATGTGATACGTATCAAAGGAGTGCCGAAACTCCATGGAAGCGAATATGCTATTATTCCCGATCAGATTGAGGCCGGAACTTTTATGTTTGCGGCAGCCGTTACCAAAGGTGACGTAATGGTGAAGAATGTGATTCCGAAGCATTTGGAATCCATCAGCGCAAAGCTGCTGGAGATCGGATGTGAAATAGAAGAGTCGGACGACGCGGTTCGCGTGGTGGCGTCGAAGCCTTTGGGGCATACTCATGTAAAAACTCTTCCTTATCCGGGATTTCCGACGGACATGCAGCCCCAGATCGCGGTGACGCTTGGTTTGTCCATGGGAACGAGCATTGTGACCGAGAGCATATTCGAGAATCGTTTTAAATATGTGGATGAATTGACAAGGATGGGAGCGAGTATTAAGGTAGAAGGAAATACGGCGATCATTGACGGCGTAAAAAAATATACCGGAGCCAGCATTACGGCACCGGATCTCAGGGCCGGAGCGGCGCTTGTAATCGCAGGGCTGGCGGCGGAAGGCATTACAGTGGTGGACGATATCCGGTTTATACAACGCGGATACGAAGATTTTCATCTGAAGCTGAAGGCGTTGGGAGCGCAGATTGAGTTGGTAAATACGGAGCGGGAATTGCAAAAATTTAAGTTAAAGGTTGGATAATGAAAAAACCCCCCTTGCCGCAGGGAATTATTTTCTGTGGTAAGGGGGGTTTCATGCACTGGGGCAGACCGGAAGGAGGATTTGGGTATGGTGTATGTGTTGTTTTTTATCATTAGTTTTTTGGCTTCTATAGCGGGGGCCATCTGCGGCATAGGGGGCGGCGTTATTATTAAGCCTCTGCTGGACTCTTTCGGCCTTATGGATGTAAAGACGATTAGTTTTTTGTCGGGCTGCACGGTTCTTGCCATGAGTACATATTCTTTTGTAGTCTCCAAAGTGAAAAAGGAATCCCTTGTGGATATGCGGATCGGAACGCCGCTCGCCGTTGGGGCGGCCATAGGAGGCGTTCTTGGAAAAAGTTTATTTCAGGCATTGGTAAGTTCCTTTGACCAGAATTATGTAGGTGCGATCCAGGCGGCTTGTCTGCTTGTGGTAACTTTGGGAACATTGATTTATACCATATATAAAGCAAAGGTGAAAACGCTGCGGGTGACCAATCTTATCGTCTGTTTGCTGGTGGGCCTTGTCCTGGGCGTGATGTCTTCATTCCTGGGCATAGGGGGAGGGCCGATTAATTTGGTGGTGTTGTTTTTCTTTTTTTCCATGCCTACCAAGACGGCGGCGCAGAATTCCCTGTATATTATATTGTTTTCCCAGATCACCAGTTTGCTGAATTCGATTGTTACCGCCACGATTCCTGCTTTTTCCATTGCGCTTCTTGTATTGATGGCTGCAGGGGGAATTCTGGGAGGATTTTGCGGAAGAAAAATCAATAAAAAGATCGATGACCACAAGGTGGATCTTTTATTTATGGGATTGATGATCGTTATTATTTTCATTAATATATATAATATGTACCGGTTCTTAGCGTGAAGAGAAGTTCTAAAGCTCGCACCAGTGGGTGCTTCGCCAAGAACTTCTAAGGTTCGCAACGCGAACCGCTCTTCACGCCAAAGAATGCCCAAAATGCGGGCATTCTTCTTGTTACAATAAGCTGGCTCGCAAAGCGTGGCAGCGTTTGTTGGGAAAATGGTAAAGGGCGCTTCCGCAGGGAAGCGCTTTTATGAACGAAAGGATGGATAAACGATGCCTGATATCAGTGTACTAATCAAACCGGCTTCCGGAATGTGCAATATGCAATGCAAATATTGTTTTTACTGCGATGAAATAAAGAACAGGGAGGTAGCATCTTATGGGTTTATGACGGAAGAGACTCTGGAGAATGTGATAAAAAAAGCGTTGGCTTTTTCTGATACTTCCTGTTCTTTTACTTTTCAGGGCGGAGAACCTTGTCTGCGCGGGGTGGACTTTTTTAAAAAAGCGGTGCAGATGCAAAAAAAATATAATACGAAGGGAATATCTGTTTCCAACGCTATCCAGACAAACGGCATCTCTCTGGACAGGGAATGGGCCGGATTTTTAAAAGAAAATCATTTTTTGACGGGGATATCCCTGGACGGGACATCCTTTACCCATGACCGTTTCCGGGTAGACGCAAAGGGAGAAGGAACCTTTGGGCGGGTAGTGGAAGGAATTGGTCTGTTGAAGGAATATGGGGTGGATTTTAATATTTTGACAGTGGTAAATGCCGTGACCGCCAAGAAGATTTCACATATCTATGAGTTTTATAAACAGCAGGATTACGCTTATCTCCAGTTTATTCCATGTTTGAATCCGCTGGGAGGGGAAAAAGAACGCTTTCCTTACACCCTTACACCGAATGTGTACGGGCATTTTCTGAAGACGCTTTTTGATCTTTGGTACAACGACTGGAAAGCGGGGAGGATCGTACATATCCAGCAGTTTGAGGAGTATGTGAAAATGCTGCTTCTCATGCCGCCGGACGTGTGCGGCATGAGCGGGGTATGTTCGTGCCAGCATGCGGTAGAAGCGGACGGGGAGGTATATCCCTGCGATTTTTATGTACTGGATGAGTATAAGTTGGGAAATTTGAACGAAATTTCCTTTGAGGAAATTAATGAAAGAAGAAAAGAGATTCATTTTGTGGAAGATTCCGCCCGGATGCACGAGGATTGCAAGAACTGTAAATATGCTCCGATCTGCCGGGGAGGATGCAGAAGACATAGAAATCCGAAAAATTATTTTTGCGCTTCCTATTATGACTTTTTTGATTATACGATTCATAGATTGGAAGAAATTGCCCTGTGGTATCAAAAAAATTACTAAATATATTTTGCAGATCAAAAAACTATCTTCCAAAATCACTAATTATTTCAGAGAAACTAGACAAGATTTGTGAAAAACAGACTATTTCGTACAACTTTATTTAAAAAACAAGAAAAGTTGTTGAGGAAAGAAATGGGAGTATGATATATTAAAACTATATTAAAGATGTACGAAACACTGCAGGGATCGTAAATTTATTATGGAAAAGGAGATGGGAAGATGAAAAAAAGATTATTAAGTGGTATTTTGGCTCTCACGATGGCAGCCGGACTGCTGACAGGATGCGGCGGCAGCAAGACGGCGAGCTGGACAGTGACCTGCCCGTGGGCTCCGTCTGGAGTTGCGGCGATGGTAAGCCAGAAGGCAGCGGCAATGTCAACGAATTATTCTGAAAGTATTATTCTCGTAGCGGATGCGATCAAGGGAGATGCAGCCACTGTAAATACATGGGTAACGGATACGAAAGCAAACGATACCGAGCTGGTATTTGCAGGAGAAGGTTTGTTCTCTATTACTTCGATTCTTGATCCGGCGAAGTTACAGTTTACATATGATGATTTTGTATTTGTAGAAAATCTGTATTCTTCTATATTCGTTATGTCGGCGGATGCAAGCCTGAATATAAAGAATATTAACGATTTGGATGCATATGCAGCAGGAGCTGATGAGATCAGCGTAGCGGCTAATGGCGCGACGAGTTCGGAAGCTTTCCTGGCGGCAGCTCTTTTCGGTTCTATGGGTTATGGAGACAAATTGAAAATTACGCCTTATAGTTCTGCAGCAGAAGCGGCACAGGCAGTGGCAAGGGGCGAAACGAATTTCGCGGTTTCCCATCAGTCACAGATACTGGAAACTTATCAGCAAGGCGGCGTTACTATCGTTTGTGCTTTTGACGGCGAAGACATTGCAGAAGGAGATTTTGCAGGTGTGGAAGGCGTAGGAAAGTATGGTTATCCGTATTTCCGTAACCGTTGCTTCGTGCTTGCCCGCTCTGGAACCAAAGCGGAAACCGTAGCTGAGTTAAAGAAGCTGTATGACGATATTCTTGCGGACAGCGAGATGGCAAGCTGGTTAAGCGACACGATGATGCTGGAAGTGGATACGATGAGCGAGGCGGATGTTCAGGAACATATACAAAACGTACAGAACATCGTAAATGAATATTATGATATCGTAGTAGGCTGATCAAAACCTTTTCGTGGGATGGACGGGTCTGGATAAGACTGCCCATCCCACTTTCTGTTGTTGGACAGAAAGGGATGGGCTGTTTTAAGCCGGGCAGCCGGTAATTGATGAACATATGAAAGGATATTTGAGAAAGGAGTCCATGTATGAAGGAAAAACAAAGCTGGATGGATCGGCTGGACGAAAAAAGGGATGCGATAGGCGCGAAACTTTCCCAAAAAGAGGTGAGGCTGCCTGTAGACCTTGTTACAGGAGCCTTTTTTCTGCTTTTGGGAACCGTGATTCTGCTGGTGATGCCGAACCAGGTACCGGTATCGGATACGGATGTGGTGAACGGAAGGGCATTCCCGACTCTGCTGATGGTAGTCATGATGATATGCAGCGGCGTGGTTCTGGGAAAGGAATTATATCGTATTTTTGTAAAAAAATTGCCGCCTTTGACCAAAAATATTAATTTGCTGGTGGAAGTAAAGGCGCTGGAAATCCTGGCAATATTATTGCTGACTTATGTGATCTGCAGGGTTACGGATTTGTTTGTCATCGGAGCCATTTTCTGCAGTCTTGCTTTTCTTGTTTATTTTCGTTGCCGTAAGGTAAGTTATTATGCAATTACTTTGACGGTGGCGGTACTCATATGGGTTGCGTTCCGCTTTGGGCTGAACGTAAGCTTTTAAAGAAGGGAGGTAGGGAATATGTTGGAATTTATAGGTCCTGCGCTGGAACATTTATTTACACTGGAAAATTTTCTCTGGATTAATCTGGGCGTATTTATCGGCTCTGTATTTGCAGCCGTTCCGGGTCTTACGGTTATTCTTTGTGTGATCCTGTTTTTGCCCTTTACCTATAAGATGACGGCGATTCCGGGCATGATGTTTCTTCTTGGCATATATTGTGCCGGAGGATATGGAGGGAGCGTGTCCGCAATTTTAATTAATACGCCGGGAACGCCCCACGCGGCGACGACGATGATGGACGGGCATCCCCTGTCCCAGAAGGGGCGCACGAAGGCCGCTTTAAAAATTGCCTTGTATGCTTCTACTTTTGGAGGTATTTTTTCAGCTTTGATGCTTCTGTTTTTAGGCCCCCAGGTGGCGGAGGTCGCTTCGCAGCTCGGTACGGCGGAATACTTTATGGTCTGCCTGTTCGGGTTGACGATCATTGCGGGAGTGTCGGGGAAGAGTATGATCAAAGGGGTGATCGCGGCTTGTATCGGCCTTCTGATTTCCTGTATCGGAGCGGATCCGATGACAAGTTACGACAGATTTACTTTCGGCATTCCGCGATTGTATCTGGGGCTTGATCTGGCGATCTGCCTGATCGGTTTGTTTGCCCTTGTGGAGATCTTGGCGAAGGCGGAGAAAAAACCGGGTCCTCTTGTACTGGATACGAAGAAGATGAACGACGACGGCAAGATCACGAAAGAGGAATACAAAAGGCTGCTGCGTCCGACGCTGATTTCATCCATTATCGGCGTGATGGTCGGCATCGTGCCGGGGACGGGTGCTTCCGAGGCTTCCTGGTTCAGCTACGACAGGGCGAAGGCGATGTCCAAACATAAAGAAGAATTCGGCCATGGCTCGGTGGAAGGAATTGCGGCTGCGGAGGCGGCGAATAACGCGGTGACAGGAGCTACGCTGATCCCGTTGCTGACGATGGGTATTCCGGGGGACGGAACGGTGGCCATCATGCTTTCCGCATTGATGATCAATGGTTTAAATCCCGGGCTGAGCCTGTTTACGACCCAGGGCGATATTATGTATGCGATTATGATCGGACTGGTTTTCGTCAATTTATTTATGTTGCTGCAAGGCAGCTTCCTGACCAAGCTGTTTGCAAAGGTGGTTTCGATCCCGCAGGAGATTTTGACGCCTGTTATTGTGCTGTTTTGCTTTGCAGGGGCTTATTCGGTCAACAAGAATTATTTTGATGTGGGAGTTGCCCTGATCTTTGCGGTAGTCGCATGGCTGCTGCGCAAGCTGGATATGCCGCCGGTGCCTATTCTTCTGGGAATGGTGCTTGGGAACATGACGGAAACGAATTTCCGCCGCGCTTTGCTGATTTCCAATGGGAATCCGACGATTTTTGTAAGTAGTATTTATTGTATCATTTTCGTGGTGCTGATCGTTCTCGCGGTATCCACATTGATCAGGAGCAAGATGAAAGAAGCGAAGGCAGAAGAAAAGAAATAATGAAAGGAGATCGGCTTATGGCTTATAATATTATATTTTATTTTACGGATCAACAAAGGGCGGATACTTGCGGGTGCTATGGGCAGCCGTTGGATATCACTCCCAATCTGGACCGTCTGGCAAAGGAGGGGGTAAAATTTGAATATGCCTTTTCCCCGCAGCCGGTTTGCGGGCCTTGCCGCGCCCTGTTCCAGACGGGAAAGTATCCTACGGAAACAGGATGCTTCCGCAATAATATTATGCTGCCCGCAGGAATTAAGACGCTGGCGGATTATATCGAGGAGGCCGGTTATGAAACGGCTTATATCGGGAAGTGGCACCTTGCCAGCGATGGGGAACTGGAGAAACCGCCGACGATCGATCATACGATCACACCTATTCCCCGGGAGCTGAGAGGGGGATATACGGGATTCTGGCGTACGGCGGATGTGCTGGAATTTACCTCTCATGGCTATGACGGATATGTGTTTGATGAGAATGATAACAGAATAGATTTTAAAGGTTACCGGGCGGACTGCATTACCGACCTTGCGTTGGATTTCTTTGAGGAAAGAGATGCGGAGAAACCGTTTTTTATGACGATTTCCCATATTGAACCCCATCATCAGAACGACAGGAAATGTTATGAAGGACCGGAAGGATCAAAAGAGAAGTTCAAGAACTTCATACTGCCGGAAGACCTGAAGGCGCTGAAAGGAGATGCGGCGGAAGAATATCCTGATTATCTGGGGGCTTGCGAGAGTCTTGATCAAAATCTTGGAAAATTGGTGGATAAATTAAAAGAAAAAGGCTTGTATGAAAATACCATTATTATCTTTGGAGCGGATCACGGTTCCCATTTTAAAACAAGGAACCTCGACAGCCATTTGAACGGCTATGACGATTACAAGCGCTCCTGCCATGATGCTTGCCTCAGAGTGCCGCTGGTGATTGCAGGCGGGCCTTATAAGGGCGGAGTAGCCGTGGAAGAGCTGGTAAGCACGGAAAGCCTTCCAAAGACGATTCTCGCGATGGCCGGAGTGGATGTAGGGGATGCCATGATCGGAGAAAACCTTTTGGATGTGGTGGAGAAAAAAGATGACAGCCGGCTCAATCAGGTCTTTGCGCAGATTTCAGAAAGCAGGATCGGAAGATGCGTCCGCACGCCGAGATATACTTATTCCGTGTATGCGCCGGGAATGAACGGCGGAGAGGCGGCGTCCTCCGATGTTTATGCGGATGATTTCCTGTATGATATGGAAAAAGACCCTTATCAGTTGAATAATGTGGTGGACAGCCCGGATTATGCGGATGTAAAATTAGATATGAGAAAACGGCTGCTTGACTGGATAGAAAAAGCGGAAGGAAAGAGGCCGGTGATCCAGGATTAGGGAGGTATATTTTCATGGGAGCTTCGGATAAAAAATCGGAACAGACATACCTTTGGCTGCGGTCTTATATAGATGAGAATAAGTTTGCCAATAATTCCAAGCTCCCATCGGAAAATGTGATCAGCCACCGTCTCTCGGTCAGCCGGGAGACGGCGCGCACCGCGCTTGCCAGACTGGCGGAAGAAGGGTTAATCCGCAAGGTGAAGGGGAGCGGAACCTATATCAATAAGGAAGTGGCTCTGACAAAAGAACTGGGAGGAAACGGCGGAACGATCAAAGTAGGGCTGGTGCTGCAAGGGCAGGATGCTGATGCGAATTCTGCTTTGATCGAAGGGATACGGAGCGTCCTGTTGACGGATGAGGTGGATCTGCGTATTTTTCTGACGGATAATAAGTTTGCCAACGAAAGGCGCTGTCTGCAGACGGTGGTTCATCAGGATTTTCAGGGTTTTATCGTGGACGGCGTAAAAGCCAGCCTGATGAATCCCAATCTGGATTGCTATATGCAGATTTACCAGAAAAATATCCCCGTTATTTTTTACAATAATTACTATAAAGAACTGGATTACCCAAGAGTGACGATCAACGATAAGCAATGTGCAGACCGGCTCCTTGGGCTTTTGATCAAGGCGGGTCATAAGCATATAGCCGGGATATTCATTTACGATAATTACCAGAGTATTGAGAAATTCCAGGGGATGGCTGCGGCTTTAAAACGGCATGGGGTGGAATTCCAGGATGATTATATTAAATGGTGTGTTTCCAACGAAGCCCATGATGACAAGTTTGCCCATTCCATAGAGAAGTTTTTAAAGGGAATACCAAAATGCAGTGCGATCGTCTGCTGCAATTATATGATTTACCGTCTGGTACGGCAGGTATTGAAAGAACAGAAAAAAAAGGTGCCGGAGGATTATTCCCTTGTCTGCTTCGATTATTCCCGGAATGCCTGGGAAGAAGAAGGGATTACCTGCTCTATCCACCAAGGATGCCAGATCGGCAGGGAAGTAGCGGCGCGTCTTTTAAAAATGATTGAACGGAAAGAATGTAAGGGGCAGAGCTATTCATGCATCATGCCCCCTAAGATTTATATTGGAAATTCTATCAGGCAGATAGAGAAAAAGCAGCGCTGATAAAAATATGAGATCATAAAATATTCTGGTTAAATAATGGCCACAATAGATAAATTGCGTTCGTTGGACAGATTGATATATTGGCTTCCGGATTTGATCGTCGGTTTGGAGAGTTTATCAGGATTGATAAATACGATCTCCCCTTCCCGTCCGTCGCTCAGGCGCACACGGTGGAGCATATAAGTGTTTACAATATTTCTTAAAAAGGTGAGGATGTATTCCGCATCGTATTTCAGGAAACCTTCCTGCTCAAATGCCTCGATAACCATAAAGGGGCATAAGGGGCCGCGGTAAACCCTTGCGGACGTCATGGCGTCATAAACGTCGGCAATGGCAACCATTTTCGCAAAGGGATCGATCTGCTCAGAGGTCAGCTGCATGGGATAGCCGGATCCGTCGCAGCGTTCGTGGTGCATCAGGGCAGCGTTCTTTACATGATCATTTACCGGAGAATCCAGAAGAAGGTTATGTCCTTCCCTGGGATGGGTCTTAATCACTTCAAATTCTTCTTCCGTAAGTTTGCTCGGTTTTTTTAAGATATCTTCCGGCATCTTCAGTTTGCCGATATCGTGGAGCAGACCGCAGAGAGTCGCTGTTTTAATATCTTCTTCATCCATCCGCAGCCAGGTGGCAAAAAGGTTGCAGATCAGGCCTACGTTCATACAATGGACATAGGTGGAATCGTCCAGTTCCCGCATATTATGAAGCATATCGAATACGTTGATGCGCTGGTTATCCTGGGACAGAAGCGCAATAGAATTCTGGATGAGCTGTTCCACATCCAGGTTGGAAATATCTTCCATCGCGTTATTGAGGGAATTTTTGAATGATTCCGTTTCTTTATGAAAATCTTCTGCGAAATGCTGGAATTCAGGAGTTTGTTTTAAACGCTCCGCATACGAAGGAGTGACCTCCGGCTCTTCCGGCGGGACTTCCGCCCATTCGTCCTCCACCCTCACATAGAATACGGAATAAACTTCCAATTTTGCGATGGCTTTATCTGTTAAAATAGTTCCTTTTGGCAATATTAAACTGTTACTGAAACTAAAAATATCCTCCGCCGTTATCATACCCGGCATCAAAGATCTGGTACTTACCCTTCTCATAACCACACATCTCCCTCAAGCTAGTAATTTAACGTAATTGAATTATAAAATTTTTACAAGGTATTGTCAATAAATACATTGACAATAAAAGCAGAATGGTGTATGTTTAGAATCAGATATGAAATATGAAAATTCAATATTGTAGATAATCTCTTATTCAGAGTGGTGGAGGTACATAGGACCTGTGAAACCACGGCAACCCCTGATAAGGAAGGTGCCTGCCTGAGCGAGTAATAACAAACGGCGTAGCTATTAGGCCGTAGTGGATCGAACAATAAGAGGATTTGATTATCGAATATCGAGTCCGCTTATGAAAGAAAGCGGATTTTTTCATTTAATACATTATAAGGAGGAAAGAAATGGAGAAATTTTTATTTACTTCAGAATCAGTAACAGAAGGACATCCCGATAAGGTATGCGATGCGATTTCCGATGCGGTATTGGATGCTTTGATGGACAAGGATCCTATGAGCCGCGTTGCCTGTGAGGTGGCGACCTGTACAGGTTTTGTGCTGGTGACAGGGGAAATTACCACCAATGCTTATGTGGACATTCCTAAAATCGCAAGAGAAACGATCAAGGAAATCGGATATACCAAATCGGAATATGGATTTGATGGCAATACCTGCGCGGTGCTTGTGGCGATCGACGAACAGTCTTCCGATATCGCTATGGGCGTGGATAAGGCTTTTGAGGCAAAGCATGAAAGCGCAGAAAATAAAATGACGGATGAAGAAATCGAAGCGATCGGCGCTGGCGACCAGGGTATGATGTTCGGATATGCCACCAACGAAACGGAAGAGTATATGCCTTATTCCATCGCTCTCGCGCATAAGCTGGCATTGCAGCTGACAAAGGTGCGCAAGGACGGCACTTTAAAATATTTGCGTCCTGACGGCAAGAGCCAGGTTTCGGTGGAATATGATGCGGAAGGCAAGCCCCTGCGCCTGGAGGCGGTAGTGCTTTCCACCCAGCATGACGAGGATGTGACCCAGGAACAGATCCATGAAGACATTAAGAAATATGTGTTCGACCCGGTGCTGCCGGTGGAACTGATCGATGAAAAGACGAGATTTTACATCAATCCTACAGGACGTTTCGTTATCGGCGGACCTCACGGAGATGCCGGACTGACAGGGCGTAAGATCATCGTGGATACTTATGGCGGATATGCGCGCCATGGCGGCGGCGCATTTTCAGGGAAAGACTGTACAAAGGTAGACCGTTCCGCGGCATATGCGGCTCGTTATGTGGCAAAAAATATCGTGGCGGCGGGAATCGCTGATAAGTGTGAAATCCAGCTGTCTTACGCGATCGGCGTAGCACAGCCTACGTCGATCATGGTGGATACTTTCGGCACAGGAAAGATTGAAGACGATAAGCTGGTGGAGATCATCCGTGAAAACTTTGATCTGCGTCCGGCAGGAATCATTAAGATGCTGGATCTGCGCAGACCCATCTACAAGCAGACGGCGGCTTACGGGCATTTTGGAAGAAATGATCTGGATCTGCCATGGGAGAGGCTTGATAAGACGGATGTGTTGAAGAAGTATTTATAATATGGTAAAATACGGAGGACGGCGGGATTTCCCGCCGTCCGATCCTATAGATGGCGGTATTTTGCTTCCGCCCGCACCTTGACAAGTAAATAAAAATGATCTGATAGATTTCAGATGCACAGGACATACTTTCGCTGTATACAATAATTTCCCATAGCTTCCCATTTAGCGCCATGTACCTGTCGGAAGGAGACAGGTTGACGAGGAGAAAGGTGATCGAAAATTCGGCGGATGCCTTTCCGCACGGCTTCCGGTGCGTGATATGACGGAGAAATATGCGGGCGACTGCAAAACAAAGACGGCATAACTTGGAAGAATAAAATTGATAAATAGAAAGATGAGGAGAATCTATGTGTGGAATTATTGGTTATACAGGGGAAAAGGAAGCGGAAGATATTTTAGTGGACGGACTGGAGATTCTGGAATACAGAGGCTATGACAGTGCGGGGATCGCATTGTGTCAGGCGGACGGAAGTGTGCGGATCAGCAAATGTGCGGGACGGGTAAAGGAGCTGCGCGCCTTATGCAAGGAAGCGGGGTTCCGGGGCACATGCGGTATCGGGCATACGAGATGGGCGACGCACGGAGGAGTCAGCGATGCGAACGCCCATCCGCATCAGTTTGGAAAAGTGACTCTGACGCATAATGGTATTATTGAAAATTACCGCAGCCTGATTCAGAGGTATGGATTGGAAGATAAGCTGCATTCCCAGACGGACAGCGAAGTGGCGGCGGCCGTGATCGCTCATTTTTACAATGGAGATCCTTTGGCGGCTATCAGGAAGGCGGTTTTGAAATTAAAAGGAACTTTTGCCCTGAGTATTATATTTGAGGATATTCCGGGGGCTATTTTTGCAGTACGCAATGTGAGCCCTGTCGTGATTGGAAGGGCAGTGCAGGGAAGCATGCTTGCTTCCGATGTGACGGCGCTCGGACAATATACGAAAAAATATTTTGTGCTGCCGGAATTCCATGTGGCGGTATTGAAGAAAGAGGGCATAGAACTGTACGACATGTCAGGAGAGGCGGCGTCCTGGGAATGGATGACGGTGGACTGGGATGTGGACAGGAGCGGCAAAGGCGGCTATCCTTTTTATATGGAAAAGGAGATCATGGAGCAACCGGAAGTAATCGGAGAGACGATTGCTCCAAGAATCCGTGAGGGAATACCGGATTTGAGCGGGGATGGCATTCCCGACAGTCTGTTGGCGGACTGTAAAAGAATTTCTGTTGTGGCATGCGGTACGGCAATGCATGCAGGTTTGGTGGGAAAGGCGCTGATGCAGTCCTTGGTGCGCATACACATGGATGTGGAATTGGCCAGCGAGTTTATGTATGCGGATGCGATCGTAGATGAAGACACGCTGGTGATAGCGATTTCCCAATCGGGCGAAACGATTGATACGCTGGAAGCGGTAAAATATGCGAAGAAAAACGGGGCGAAGACCCTTGCGGTCGTGAACGTGAGGGGGTCTTCCGTAGCGCGCGCCAGCGATTATGCTTTTTATACCAATGCCGGGCCGGAAATTGCGGTCGCCAGCACGAAGGCATATACGACCCAGCTGGCGGCTCTTTATTTGCTGACCGGGCGGATGGCGTATGTCAGAGGGCGCTTCGGAAGGGAAGATGCGGAACGCTTTGCCAAAGAGCTGCTGCGGACGCCGGAGGCGATACAGGCGGTACTGGACAGAAGGGAGGAAATCCACTATATCGCCCGTTCTATCCTGAATGCGAAGGACGTGTTTATGATGGGAAGGGGACTGGATTATTCGATTTTGCTGGAAGGTTCGCTGAAGCTGAAGGAGATATCCTATATTCATTCAGAAGCCTATGCTTCCGGTGAACTAAAGCACGGAACAATCGCGCTGATCACGGAGGATACGCCGGTAGTGGCGGTAGTGACGCAGGGGAAATTGCAGTCCAAGGAATTTTCCAACATAAAAGAGGTGCAGTCCAGAGGCGCAGGGGTTATACTGTTTATAAAGGAGACTTTCGACATGGATCGGAATGCCTCCTGGGACGGCGTGTTCCGGCTGCCGGCGATGGAGGACGGATTTATGGTGATGCCGGCTTCTGTGGCTTTGCAGCTTCTGGCGTATTATGTATCCCTGGATAAAGGACTGGATGTGGATAAGCCGAGGAATCTGGCAAAGGTAGTGACAGTGGAATAAGAATTTTTTATAAAAAAGAAGACAAAGGGAAGCCGGGAAAGGCGGGACGGCGGAAGGCATGTCCTGTGCGTCTGAAATCAATCGGATGTATGGAGTCCGGAACCGGGGGGAAGAGTACATAGGAAGAATAAGAGGTATCGTTTATGGCATTTACGCATTTGCACGTGCATACGGAATACAGTCTTTTGGACGGTTCCAATAAGATTAAGGAATATGTGAAAAGAGTAAAGGAACTGGGCATGGACAGCGCGGCTATTACAGACCACGGGGTGATGTATGGCGTGATCGAATTTTATAAAGAAGCGAAGGCGGCGGGCATCAATCCCATCATGGGCTGCGAGGTATATGTGGCGCCTAATTCCCGTTTTGACAAGGAACTGACCGGCGGGGAGGACCGATATTACCACCTGGTACTTTTGGCGGAGAATAATACGGGATATGCCAATCTGATGAAGATTGTCAGCAGGGGATTTACGGAAGGATATTATTATAAGCCGCGGGTGGATATGGAGGTATTGAATCAGTTTCATGAGGGGATCATAGCCCTTTCGGCCTGTCTGGCCGGGGAGGTGCAGCGCTATATTTCCAAAGGGCTGATCGATGAGGCAAAAAAAGCGGCGTTAAAGTATGAGGCTTGTTTTGGCAAAGGCAATTATTTTCTGGAAATGCAGGATCATGGGATTCCGGAGCAGAAAACGGTAAATGCCGCTCTTCTTAAAATGAGCAAGGAGCTGGATATTCCGCTGGTAGTTACCAACGACGTTCATTATACTTATGCGGAAGATGAAAAATCCCACGATGTCCTCCTGTGCATCCAGACGGCGAAAAAGCTGGCGGACGAGGACCGGATGCGTTATATCGGCGGCCAGTATTATGTGAAGAGCGAAGAGGAAATGAAGGGACTGTTTCCGTATGCCTGGGAGGCGGTGGAAAATACCCAGAGAATCGCCGACCGCTGTCATGTGGAGATCGAGTTCGGCGTGACGAAGCTGCCTCATTTTGAAGTGCCGGAGGGCTATGATTCCTGGAGCTATTTGAATAAGCTGTGCGATGATGGACTGTATGAACGCTATGGAGTCGTCAGAGGGGAAGCGCGGGAAAATGCCGGAGCGGCAGAGGCGGTTTCGGGGGAGATGAATGCGGAAAACCTGATCCGGCGTTTGGAATATGAGTTGGACGTGATCCGTACCATGGGATATGTGGATTATTTTCTGATCGTATGGGATTTTATCAATTATGCGAAAATCAACGATATTATGGTCGGCCCGGGAAGGGGGTCGGCGGCGGGCAGCATCGTTTCTTACTGTCTGAGGATTACGGATATCGACCCAATCAAATATAATCTGCTGTTCGAGCGGTTCCTTAACCCGGAGAGGGTGTCCATGCCGGATATCGATATCGACTTTTGCTTTGAAAGAAGGCAGGAAGTGATCGATTACGTAGGGAAAAAATATGGTGCTGACAGGGTGGTGCAGATCGTCACCTTCGGTACGATGGCGGCAAAGGGCGTAATCCGGGACGTGGGCCGCGTCATGGATCTTCCCTATGCTTATGTGGATTCCATTGCCAAGATGGTGCCGAATGAACTGAACGTCACCATAGACCGGGCGTTGAGCGCCAATCCCGAATTTCGTAAAATGTACGAAATGGACGAACAGGTAAAAACGCTGATCGATATGAGCAAACGGCTGGAAGGGCTGCCCAGGCATACTTCCATGCATGCGGCGGGCGTGGTGATCTGCAGCAAACCGGCGGAGGAATTCGTGCCGTTGTCCAGGGGAAGCGATGGTTCGGTCACGACCCAGTTTACAATGACGACGATCGAAGAACTGGGATTGCTGAAAATGGATTTTCTTGGGCTGCGTACTCTGACGGTTATTCAGAATGCGGCGCATTACGTGGAAAAAAATAAGGGAATACGCCTGGATATGGAACATATCGACTACGACGATAAGGCGGTGCTGGCCTCCATTGGAACGGGGCGCACGGACGGGGTGTTCCAGCTGGAAAGCGGAGGCATGAAAAATTTCATGAAGGAGCTGAAGCCTCAAAGCCTGGAGGATATTATCGCCGGAATATCGCTGTACCGGCCGGGCCCCATGGATTTTATACCAAAATACATCAAAGGGAAAAATAGCCATCAGGATATTACTTATTCCTGCCCTCAGCTGGAGCCGATTCTCTCTTCTACTTATGGGTGTATTGTCTATCAGGAGCAGGTAATGCAGATTGTGCGCGATCTGGGCGGCTATACGCTTGGCCGCAGCGATTTGGTGCGCCGCGCCATGAGCAAAAAGAAACAGTCGGTAATGGAAAAGGAACGGGAGAATTTTATTTACGGTAATAAGGAGGAAGGCGTACCGGGCTGTGTGGCCAACGGCATCGATGCAAAGGTGGCGGGGCAGATCTATGGCGATATGATGGATTTTGCCAAATATGCTTTTAATAAATCCCATGCGGCATGTTATGCGGTAGTGGCTTATCAGACCGCCTATCTGAAATATTATTATCCGGTGGAGTTCATGGCGGCGCTGCTGACTTCCGTTATCGATTTTCCAAGCAAAGTATCGGAATATATCGTGACTTGCAGAAATATGGGAATCTCGATCCTTCCGCCGGACATCAACGCGGGATTTGCGGGATTTTCCGTAACTGACGAAGGAATCCGGTATGCGCTTACGGCCATTAAGAGCATAGGGCATCCGGTCATCGAGGCGATTGTAAAGGAAAGGGAGGAACGTGGGGAATACAAGAACTTGAAAGACTTTATTACCCGGATAGCGGATAAGGAAATCAATAAGCGTTCCGTGGAGAATTTTATAAAGGCCGGGGCGCTGGACGGGCTGGGCGGCACGCGGAAACAGTTTATGAGCGTTTATGTACAGATCATGGAAAGTATCCAGCAGGACAAGAAAAATAATATGGCGGGGCAGCTTTCCCTTTTCGACATCGTTTCCGAAGAGGAAAAGGGGGATTATGAAATTAAGATGCCGGAAGTAGGGGAATATTCCAAAGAGATGCTTCTGGCTTTTGAAAAAGAAGTGCTGGGCATATATATCAGCGGGCATCCGCTGGAGGAATACGCCCAGGTGTGGAAGAAAAATATTACCAATACGACGGCGGATTTTCTTCTGGATGAGGAAACGGGGGAAACGGCAGTCAAGGATGGGCAGAGCGTCACCATAGGGGGCATGATTGCGGATAAGAAAATAAAGTATACGAAAAATGATAAAGTCATGGCCTTTTTGCAGTTGGAGGACTTGGTAGGTACGGTGGAAGTGATCGTATTCCCAAGGGATTATGAGAAGAATTCTGCAAAATTGATGGAAGACGAGAAAGTATTTATCAAAGGCCGGGTGTCGGTGGAAGAGGAGAAGGACGGAAAGCTGATCTGTGAAAAGCTGACAGGCTTTGACGAAATGAGCAGGAAATTGTGGATCAAGTTTGCCACGAAGGAGGATTACGAGGCAGCGGAAAAGGAATTGCTGGAGCGCCTTGCGGAATCGGACGGGAAAGACAGCGTGTGCATTTATGTGGAGAGTCCAAGGGCGGTAAAAAACTTGCCGCCTAACAGGAATGTGAGGGCGGACAGAGAGTTGGTGGCCGGGCTGGCGGCTTTGTATGGGGAGGAGAACGTAAAAGTGACGTAGGATTTGGCGGTGTTTTTATTATGGTATTCGGAGGCAGTGTCTAATAGTAATAGTTACGCCGGGCAGCAGATCCGGGCGAGCGGTACAGCCGGACGGTGGAATAGGGAACCGAAGACCGGCGCCGGGCAGGGTTTTTCTGACTGGAACTTCCAATCAGATTTTACTAATGAAATGGGAAAATGTTATCATGCCGTACGGGGCGAAAGCGACGGGCATCCTGCCCTATGCTTTCTAAAATTGCCCTCCGTGGCAATTTTCCCTGGTAATCGACCATTTCATAAGTAAAATTTCTGATTGTACGTAACAGTCAGAAAAACTCTGCCCGGCGCCGGTCTTCGGTCCCCTATTCCACCGTCCGGCTGTACCGCTCGCCCGGATCTGCTGCCCGACGTAACTATTACTATTAGACACCGCTGCTGCCATGTACGATCTTCTGGCGGAAACACCGTTTTCTATACGGTTTTAGACATCGCCTGGATATGAAGATCCATTTTGGCAGAGGGCATTCCGGGAGGGTAGGGGGGAGGCGAAAGCGAAGGAGGGGGGCTGGGGAAGGGCGCGGGGATTTGCTGTTGCTTATAATCAGAAATTTCACTTATGAAATAGTTTGATACACTAGGGGAAAATTGCCATGGAGGGCAATTTTAGGAGACGTAGGGCAGGATGCCCGTTGTCTCCGCCCCAGTCGGTATCATCATCTTATCCTATTTCATTAGTGAAATCTGATTAGAAGCTTCAGCAAATCCCCGCGCCCTTCCCCAGCCCCTTCCTTCGCTTTCGCCTCCCCCCCTACCCTCCCGGAATGCCCTCTGCCAAAATGGATTTCCGCCCATTCCGCCCATTCCCCACATTTCTAATAAAAAAATATTGAAAAGGAGGGGGAAAGGGGGTAAAATAAAGTTGCTGTATGTGGTTTGCGCCGGATGTCTTATGATTGAGAGAGCGAAACGGAGTAAGGGCGCGCGGCGGAACCGGTAGAGCGGGCATCGAACGAATGAATGAGAGAGGTGTAGGCATGGCGGATGAGATCAGGACTATAGGAGTATTAACCAGCGGCGGCGACGCTCCGGGGATGAATGCGGCTATCCGTGCCGTAGTGCGGCAGGCGCTTGCCAAAGGAGTAAGTGTAAAAGGAATTAAAAAGGGTTATCAGGGACTTTTGAATGAGGAAATTGTGGATCTGGAGAGAAGCAGTGTGTCGGATATTATCCAGAGGGGCGGAACGATTCTCGGTACGGCCCGCTGCATGGAGTTTAAGACAGACGAAGGCCAGGAGAAGGGCGCGAGAATATGCATGAAGCATGGCATCGAGGGCTTGGTGGTAATCGGCGGCGATGGTTCCTACAGAGGCGCACAGGCGCTTTCACGAAAAGGAATCAATACGATCGGGATTCCCGGAACGATCGATTTGGATATTTCCTGTACGGATTATACGATAGGCTTTGACACGGCGATCAATACGGCGATGCAGGCGATTGATAAGGTAAGAGATACTTCTTCTTCCCATGAGAGGTGCAGTATTATCGAAGTAATGGGAAGAAATGCAGGATATATCGCACTTTGGTGCGGTGTGGCCAACGGTGCGGAAGATATTCTTCTGCCGGAAAAATATGATTTTAACGAACAGAGGATTATTAATAATATTATCAATAACAGAAAAAAAGGAAAGACTCACCATATTATTATCAATGCGGAAGGAATCGGGCATTCTACCTCCATGGCACGGAGGATCGAAGCGGCTACGGGCATAGAAACCAGGGCTACGATTCTGGGTTATATGCAAAGGGGCGGAAGCCCTACCTGTAAAGACCGTTTCTATGCGTCGATCATGGGCGCATATGCGACCGATATTCTTTGCCAGGGCAAGACGAATCGGGTAGTGGGATACCGGAACGGTGAATTCCAGGATTTTGATATTGAAGAAGCTTTATCTATGGAAAAACATATTCCCGAATATCAATATGAGGTGAGCAGAGCATTGTCCATGTAAAAAGACAGAAGCATAGATTTTATAGCACACATTTTATAAAGAATGCGGATCGGCACGGAATGTGCCGGTCCGTTTACAGATTTGTGGAAAAGGGCGCGGTGGAATATGATAACGAGTACGTCGAACCAGAAAGTAAAAAGGATCGTACAACTGAATAAAAAGGCGGGGGAGAGAAAAAAAGAAGGCGTTTTTGTAGTGGAAGGGATCAAGATGTTTCTGGAAGCGCCGGAAGGATATGTGGAGGAGGTATATGTTTCCGAGAACTTCCTTATGTTATTGGAGTCGCAGGAAGACGGCGGGAGAGAAATAAGGGAAAAATTGGAAGAGAATGTCTATGAAACGGTATCCGGGGAAGTATTCGCAAAAATGTCGGATACCCAGTCCCCGCAGGGAATTTTGTGCGTGGTCAGACAACGCTGCTATGCATTGGAAAATATGCTGAAAGGGGACAGGCCTCCGCTTTTTCTCATATTGGAAAATCTTCAGGATCCGGGCAATTTGGGAACCATTTTAAGATCGGGGGAAGCCGCGGGAGCGGACGGAATTGTTATGAGCCGGGATACGGTAGACATTTACAATCCAAAAGTGATCCGGGCGACGATGGGTTCCGTGTACCGGATGCCCTTTTGCTATGTGGAAGATCTGGAGGATGCGATAGGGCAAATGAAACAAGCAGGAACAGAGGTGTTTGCAGCTCATTTGGAAGGGAAAAAAAGTTATGATCAATGCGATTACAGGAAGGCCTCGGCTTTTTTAATCGGAAATGAAGGAAATGGACTGACGGAGCGGGTATCGCGGTTGGCGGATGTCAGGATCAGGATTCCCATGGAAGGAAAAGTGGAGTCGCTGAATGCGGCGGTGGCGGCCTCCTTACTGGCATTTGAGGCGGCGAGGCAGAGACGCGGATAAAAATAGGAAATTTTTAGAAAAGAGGAGCATATGAAGATAGGTTTTATTGGATTAGGAAATATGGCGAAGGCAATGATCGGGGGAATGCTTCGGGAAAAGATTGTGGAAGCGGGAGATATCATAGGATCGGCAAAAACAAGGGAAACGATGAAACGTATGGAAGAGGAGTTTTCTATCACTACTGCCGAAAGCAACCGGTATGTGGCGGAATATGCGGATGTCATTATATTGGCGGTCAAACCTGTTTTTTTTCCTGAGGTGATCGGGGAAATCAAGGAAGCTGTGACAGAAGAAAAGCTGGTGGTCAGCATTGCAGCCGGAAAGAATATGGAGTGGATCGAAAAGGAATTCGGGAAAAAAATCAAACTTATCCGCTGCATGCCTAATACGCCGGCGCTGGTAGGAGCCGGCTGCACGGCGGTATGCTGCAATTCTTTGGTGGAAAAAGAGGACGAAGAATTCTGTATGCGATTAATGGAAAGCTTCGGAAAGGCGATCGCGATTCCTGAACGATTGATGGATGCGGCAGGAGCGGTCGGCGGCAGTTCTCCGGCTTTCGTTTTTCTGTTTATAGAAGCTATGGCAGATGGCGCGGTGAAAGCGGGGATGCCGAGGAAACAGGCTTATGAATTTGCAGCAAGCGCAGTGGCAGGAAGCGCCAGAATGGTAATGGAAACAGGACTCCACCCAGGAGAACTCAAAGACATGGTATGTTCGCCGGGAGGAACGACAATAGAAGGCATCGCCGTATTAGAGGAAAAGGGAATGCGGGCTGCCGTTATGGAAGCGGTCGGTGCCTGTGTAGAGAAATCAAAGAAATTGTAATAGAATAATTGGGGAAGAAAGGTTACTGTTCACTCCGTGCCCAGTAACGCGCTTCGCGATGCACAGAAATCGCAAAAAAATGCGATTTCGCGCTGAAAAACTCGGGATTTCCGCACAGGATGTGCGGAAACATCTCGCGGAACAGTGGTGAGTGAACAGTAACGAAGAAAGTCCCTTTTCGGCCCATAAAAATCCACAAACTTGACAATTTCCGTTTCTTTTGATATTATTTGTGTAATAAAATTAACAATTTCGTAATAATTATATACAATAGTAGAAAGGAAAAAAATGTCCGGCCGTGTCGGAAGAACGGAGCGGATGGTCGTTGGAGGTAAAGGAAATGTCAGGAAACAGAAGGCCGTTTCATTTGCTGTCAGGTTTGATCATAAGTCTGGTGATGATGATGGCTGTAGGTATGACCGCTGTAGCCGGTGAAGATAAGACCAGCAGTCAGGAATATCTGGATTCTTTAAATGTAGGAGTGGCAACGCTTCTTGCGCCTGATACGAATGAGGAAGAAGGATCGGAAAAAACAGAAGATGGAAAAGAGGAGGAAGCCGTACCCGGGGATCTGATAGCGGATAATTCCGCGTCGAGAGTCCAGGTGACGGAGGAGACCGTAAGGGAAAGTCTGAAAACGGGAAAAGAACCGACGGGAAAAGAACCGGCGGAAGAAGAGTCGGATCTGGTAATGGCAGATGTGCAGAATACGTTGAATGTCCGCGCAAAGGCCGATGAAGAATCGGAAAAAGTGGGCGTGCTGTATAAAGACTGCGGCGGCAGGATATTGGAAAGAAAAGATGGCTGGACAAAGTTGAGATCTGGCGATCTGGTGGGCTGGGCAAAAGATGAATATCTGCTGTTCGGCAAAGATGCGGAAACACTTGCCGATGAAGTGGGGAATCTCATTGTGACGATCGATACGGACGCGCTGCGGATTCGTAAGGAACCGAGTACGGAAGCGGAGATATTTGCATTAATGGCCCAGGATGACGAGCTGGACGTAATCGAAGTGATGGACGATGAATGGATCAGCGTAAAATATGATAACAAGACAGGGTATGTTTCAGCGGAATTCGTGGATTTGGATTTCCATATTGATGAAGGCGAAACGATAGCGTCGATTAAAGCGCGGGAAAAGGCGGAAGCGGAAGCCAAGGCAAAGCTTACGGCAAACCAGGGCGCGGTAGTCGTAGGCGCGGACGATACAAGGCTTTTGGCAGCGCTGATCTACTGCGAAGCAGGAAATCAGGGTTACGAAGGCCAGCTGGCGGTAGGCGCCACGGTAATGAACCGGGTAAGAAGCGGCGCGTATCCCAACACGATTTACAGCGTTATTTATGCATCCGGGCAGTTTACTCCGGCATTGAACGGTAAAGTGGCAAGAGTGTACGGCGGCAATATTCCGGCCAGCTGTGTTACGGCGGCGCAGGAGTCGATCAACGGAGCCACCAACATTGGGACGGCGACCCATTTCAGGAGGGTAGGCGCCCATGAGGGAATCGTGATCGGAGACCACGTTTTCTGGTAAGAACTTCCGAAGCTGCGGCTTTCTTCGTGAAAATCTTTTTTGCCTGTATTGAATAATATAGGAAAGTATAGTAAGATAATAGGAAAGCAGGAAGGAGGCTTTAAGTATGAATTATACGATTTTTTGGCTGGTAGCCTTGGTTCTGTTTATCCTGATTGAAATAGCGACGATGGGGCTGACGACTATATGGTTTGCCGGCGGGGCTTTGCTGGCGGTGATCGCGTCGGCGCTGGGACTGCCGTTGGTGGTGCAGATCGTCCTGTTTTTTGCAGTATCTTTTGTCCTGCTGTATTTTACAAGGCCCATGGCGGTAAAGTATTTTAATAAGGACAGGGTAAAAACGAACGCGGAAAGCCTTGTGGGGCGACAGGCGATCGTGATCAGCGAGATAGATAACCTGCAGGGAATCGGACAGGTGACCGTAGGAGGAATGGAATGGTCGGCACGCACGGCGGAAGCCGGCGTCAGGCTGGACGTAGGCAGCGTAGTTAATATTATCGCTATTAATGGGGTAAAATTAATAGTAGAAGAGAAAAAAGCCTGACCGGGCCGGACAGGTGGGAGCGGAGGAAGAATTATGGGAATTGTAATGCTTGTTATACTGATATTAATTGTTTTAATTTTGGTTTCCTGCATCAAGATAGTGCCACAGGCGTACGCATATGTAGTGGAAAGGCTGGGAGCATATCAGGGAACTTGGTCCGTAGGTCTGCATTTTAAGATGCCTTTTCTTGATAAAGTGGCGAAACGGGTGAACTTAAAGGAACAGGTTGTGGATTTTGCGCCGCAGCCGGTGATCACAAAGGATAACGTAACGATGAGAATCGATACCGTCGTATTCTTCCAGATTACGGATCCCAAGCTTTTTGCTTATGGTGTGGAAAATCCGATTATGGCGATTGAGAACCTGACCGCTACGACTTTGAGAAATATTATCGGCGAGATGGAGCTGGATCAGACGTTGACATCGAGGGAAGTTATTAATACGAAGATGCGCGCTTCTTTGGATATCGCGACGGATCCGTGGGGAATCAAGGTAAACCGCGTGGAACTTAAAAATATTATTCCACCGGCAGCTATCCAGGATGCGATGGAAAAACAGATGAAGGCGGAGCGTGAGCGCCGTGAAGCGATCCTCCGGGCGGAAGGCGAGAAAAAATCTACGGTTCTGGTAGCGGAAGGTCAGAAGGCGTCCGTTATTTTGGAAGCGGAAGCGGAAAAACAGTCCGCAATCCTTCGGGCGGAAGCGCAGAAGGAAAAGATGATCCGCGAGGCGGAAGGTGAAGCAGAAGCGATTCTGAAAGTGCAGAAGGCGACTGCAGACGGTATTCGGATGATCCGTGAAGCAGGAGCGGATCAGGCCGTGCTTACCATTAAGAGTCTGGAAGCGTTTGAAAAAGCGGCGGACGGCAAGGCGACGAAGATCATCATTCCCTCCGAGATACAGGGAATAGCAGGGCTGGCTTCTTCTTTAAAGGAGATTGTAGTAGAAGGGAAGTAATGTGAGAAATACTTCTAAAGCTCATGCCAGAGGGCATTTCGCTAAGAAGTATTAAGTCTCACATCAAGATATTCTGAATAAAGGATAGATTCCGGCAGTTGGAAGAGGCGTTCCGGCTGCCGGATTTTAGATGTACGCGGCGGCGTATGTATGGAATACGTATCGAAAAAGTGCTTTTGTGCGATTAGGAAAGGAGAACGATCATGAACCTGACAGGCCGTGATTTTTTAAAGCTGCTGGATTTTACTTCGGAAGAGATAGGATATATGCTGGATCTGGCGGCAGATTTGAAGGAAAAAAAGAAAAAGGGAATATTGACAAGATGGCATGAGGGAAAGAACGTGGCGCTTATTTTTGAGAAAACGAGTACGAGGACAAGATGCTCCTTTGAAGTAGCGGCGCACGATCTGGGGATGGGAACGACGTATCTTGATCCCTCCGTCTCTCAAATCGGGAAGAAGGAAAGCATTGCGGATACGGCAAGGGTTCTTTCCGGTATGTATGAAGGAATCGAATACCGCGGCTTCGGGCAGGATATCGTGGAGGAACTGGCGAAGTATGCGAAAGTTCCGGTATGGAACGGCCTGACGAACGAGTTCCATCCGACGCAGATGCTGGCGGATCTGCTGACGATACGCGAGCATTTTGGATATTTGAAAAATATCCGTTTTACTTATATGGGGGATGCGCGTTATAATATGGGAAATTCCCTGATGGTAGCCTGTGCTAAGATGGGGATGCATTTTACGGCTTGTACGGCGGAAAAGTATTTTCCGGACAGGAAGCTGGTGGAGGAATGCGAAGAAATTGCAAAAGGCACGGGAGCGACGATTACCCTGACGGAAGATGTGGAAGCGGGAGTGAAAGGCGCGGATGTTATTTATACGGATGTCTGGGTTTCTATGGGAGAGCCGGATGAAATATGGGAAGAACGGATACGGGAGCTTTCCCCTTATCAGGTAAACGGAAGAGTGATGGCACTGGCAGGGGAAAAAGCGGTATTTATGCATTGCCTTCCGGCATTCCACGACCTTCATACGAAGACAGGAAAAGAAATCAGCGAAAAATTTGGCATGGCAGAGATGGAAGTGACGGACGAAGTTTTTGAGTCGGAGGCATCGATTGTTTTTGAAGAGGCGGAAAACCGCATGCATACAATAAAGGCAGTGATGGCGGCGACGCTTGGCGTACCGGACGGATACGGTGCGGGGCGATAACGGAAAACGCGGCATCGAGGGCGGAAAATATTATGAAAACAGAGATTTTAAAGCTTCTCAGGGAAAGCGGAAATTACATTTCGGGCCAGGAACTATGCAGTAAGTTCGGCGTTTCCAGAACGGCAGTCTGGAAGGTGATCAATCAGCTGAAAGAAGAGGGATACGGGATTGAGGCGGTGAAAAACAAAGGATACCGTTTGCAAATAACGCCAGACGTGCTTTCTTTCAGCGAGTTAAAGAGCCGTATTCAGAATAAATGGGCGGGCAGGAATATTTATTATTACGAAGAAACCGGCTCCACGAATATTGATGCAAAACGCCTCGGAGAAGAGGGCGCCGCCCACGGAACGGTAGTGGTGGCCGATAAGCAGAACGCAGGAAGGGGAAGAAGGGGAAGAGCATGGGAGTCTCCGGCAGGGAAGGATATTTATTTTACTATTTTGCTGCGGCCGGAATTTCCCCCCGATAAAGTATCCGGGCTTACGCTTGTAATGGCTCTTTCCGTAGCGGAGGCCGTCAAGGGATGCTGCGGCCAGGAAGCGGGCATCAAATGGCCGAATGATGTGGTTTTAAACGGGAAAAAAATATGCGGGATCCTGACGGAAATGACAATGGAGATGGATTATGTCCAACATGTGGTTATTGGAACGGGGATCAATGTGAATTTGGACAAGATGCCGGCAGAGATCGAAAAAACGGCCACTTCTATTTTGCTGGAAAGTGGAAAAGAAACGGCGAGGGCGGAACTTTTACAAAAAGTGCTGGAGCGGTTTGAAATAAATTATGACATTTATGAAAAGGATCTGGACTTGCATAATATGATGGAAACATATAACGGATACCTGGTAAATAAGGACAGGCAGGTACGCGTGCTGGATCCAAAGGGAGAGTTCGAAGGAATTGCAAGGGGAATCAATGCCGGCGGTGAATTGCTGGTGGAAAGGCCGGATGGAAAGACGGTAGAGATTTATGCCGGAGAAGTGTCCGTAAGGGGGATATATGGGTATGTCTGACGATAAAATCGTGCTTTGCGGTGCCAATGCATATGAACGAAAATATTATTTTAATGAAGATTTTAAAGGGATTCCTCAGTCTATCAAAGATGAACTGCATATTATCTGCGTTCTTTTTACGGAAGAGATAGGAGGGATTTTTACCATTGCCTTTGAAAAGGGAGGCGGCGTTGTGATAGAAACGGATTTTGCGGAGGACGACTACCTGTATGATGAGATCGGCAGCGGGCTGATGGTACGGGAAGTGAGGAGAAACAGGCAGGAACTGTTTGAAGCGCTTGGCCTTTATTACAGAGTGTTTGTTTTGCATGAAGAGATAGAATTGGACGAAGAGGAATAAAAGTTTCCGAAATACACAGGGGAATGGCGGAAAGGCAGGAAATAAAAAATGATTTTAGTAATCGATGTAGGGAATACGAATATAACATACGGAGTCTACCGGGGGAAAGAACTGGTGGCGACTTTTCGCATGACGACGAAACAGGCGCGTACTTCCGATGAATATGGAATGAATATTATGGAATTGCTGCGGATTAATGCGGTGGAAAAGGAAGACCTGGAAGGAACGATCATAGCCAGCGTAGTCCCGAATGTCATGCATTCCTTGACAGGAGCGGTAACGCGTTACTTGAAAACTCCGCCTTTGATCGTGGGGCCGGGAGTGAAAACGGGGATCAAAGTGGTGACGGAGAATCCAAGGCAGATCGGGGCCGACCGTATCGTGGATGCGGTGGCTGCTTATGAGATTTACGGAGGACCGGTTCTTGTGCTTGATTTTGGAACGGCTACCACATACGATCTTGTTTCGGAAGACGGAAGCTTTGTAGCCTGTATCATAGCGCCGGGCATACGGATATCTGCCAAAGCTTTGTGGGAAGGGACGGCAAAGCTGCCGGAGGTGGAAATTAAAAAACCCAGATCCATTCTGGCTCAGGAAACGATATCCAGCATGCAGGCCGGTCTGATATATGGACAGATCGGGCAGACGGAATATATCGTCAGCCAAGTGAAGAAGGCGAGCGGTTATGACAATTTGAAAGTAGTGGCGACCGGCGGGCTGGGAAGGCTGATCTCCGAGGAGACGGAGAGCATTCAGTTTTATAACAGTACACTCACGTTGGACGGGCTTCGGATGATCTACGAAAAGAACAGGAAATCATGATGGCGGGAAAATGGATGAAACGGCTCAAACAGTTAAAAATAGGGAATGTGATCCTGGAAAATAATGTGATCTTAGCTCCCATGGCAGGCGTATCGGACCTGCCATTTCGTTTGTTATGCAAAGAACAGGGGGCGGGACTGCTGGGAATGGAAATGGTAAGCGCGAAAGCGATTATGTATGGCAGCAGAAATACGGAAGCTCTGATGGAAATTCATCCAGAAGAAGGGCCGGTATCTTTGCAGTTGTTTGGTTCGGACGCGGATATTATCAGCGAGATGGCGAAGCGGATCGAAGACAGGCCCTTTGCGATTCTCGATATCAATATGGGCTGTCCGGTGCCAAAGGTGGTAAACAATGGGGAAGGCTCGGCGTTGATAAAAAATCCTGCTCTGGCGGAAAAAATCATAGCGAAAACGGTAAAGGCGATCCGCAAACCGGTAACGGTAAAAATCAGAAAAGGCTTTGACGAAGAACATGTAAATGCGGTGGAGATTGCAAAAGCTGCGGAGGCTGCCGGAGCGGCGGCTGTGGCCGTACATGGCAGGACAAGGGAGCAATTTTACTCGGGTCAGGCGGATTGGGCGGTGATCGAGGCGGTGAAAAAAGCGGTTCGTATTCCGGTAATCGGAAATGGGGATGTTATCGACGGAGAAACGGCCAGGCGTATGATGGAGGAAACCGGCTGCGACGGAGTCATGATCGGACGGGCAGCGAAGGGAAACCCCTGGATATTCCGGGAGGTGGCGGCTTATCTGGAGAGCGGAACAGAAATACCGCCACCGAAACCGGAAGAAGTAAAAGCAACGATATTGCGCCATGCCGATTTGCAGGTGAAGTATAAAGGGGAATATATCGGGATTCGTGAGATGCGGAAGCATATTGCATGGTATACCGCAGGCTATCCGCATTCCGCCAGGTTCCGCGGCAGGATCAATGAGATCGAGGATATGGAAGAACTGAAAAAGGGAATGGAAGAAATTTTTTTGCCATGATCCGGCTGGAAAATAAAGGGACGCTTTGTGAATAAGAAGCGTCTTTTTATCATACGTTATTCTAACGGAAGGCAGGAGACGGGAAGGCCGTGGAGGGAGGAAAGATTTTATATTTTTACCTGAAAGAAGGCGAAAGGTGGAAAAGATACAGATGGGGACGGGGAAAGATGCTGCTGGCGCATATCAGTATGGCAAAAGAGGGAACGCTGGTATGCTGCGGCATACCGGAATTTTATTGGAAGAACAGAGTTTGGGAGGAAGACAGGCTAAGGGACATCATGGGAAGAATGTTGAAAGAGCAGGAGGCGGAAGACTTTTATTTGCAGCCGAAACTGGCCCGTCTGGCAGGAGTGGAGGAAAGGCTGCCTCCCGAAGCCTTATTGAAAAAGGCCATGGATCAAGTATCCTGTATGGAATACCTGGTTTATATAGGAGGAGGCGGGGATAAAAGAGGAGCGTGGGAAGAGGAAGAGCTAAGGGAAGAGAGACGGCTGCTGTTTTGCCTGTTGTCCCCATATTTGGCGAGGATCAATCATTTTACGCTGGTGACGGACAGGCCGGAAGGGTACGAAGAATTTACGGATTATATATATGATGAGTACGGAATTCCTACGGCGGCGGTGGCGAAAATGGAGCGGCCGCTTGGGAAAGCTGGAAGAACGGTTATCCTGGATATGGGAAAGGGGAAAAAAACGGCGTTTGAGGCGATACCGCACAGGGCATTTTATATGGATTTCTGGTCAGAAGATGAGAAAAGGGAACTGGCAGAAAAAAGAGGAGATATCATATATATATCGGTGCCAAAATTCCTTGACACTCTGGTGAAAAATGGGTATAATACCATAGTTAATTCCCGCGAGAAATAAGCCCGGCAGAGGCATACATTTGGCGAATGCCGCAAGGGTCAGGAGATCCGTTATTCGGAGCAGGGAAGTTGACGGGATTGTATATTGGAAAATGAGAAAGAATCCGGGCAAGAACAGGATTTGCGCCAGGCGTTACTTACAAAACTGCGAAAGGAGTATAAATGTTCAAATGGAAGAAAAAAAGAATATTTTAACCTACGAGGGTCTCAAAAGGTATGAGGATGAACTTCATGAACTAAAAGTGGTAAAAAGGCAGGAAGTGGCACAGAAGATCAAAGAAGCCAGGGAACAGGGAGATTTGTCAGAAAATGCGGAATATGATGCGGCGAAGGACGAACAGCGCGACATCGAGGCAAGGATTGAGGAGTTGGAAAAAATCCTGAAAAATGCGGAGGTTGTCGTAGAGGACGAGGTCGATCTGGACAAAATTAATATTGGCTGTAAGGTAAAGATCCTGGATTTGGAATATAACGAGGAATTGGAATATAAAATCGTAGGTTCTACGGAAGCAAATAGTTTAAAAGGAAAAATATCCAATGAGTCTCCCGTAGGGAAGGCTCTGATCGGGGCGAGGGTAGACGATGTGGTCAGCGTGGAAACGCAGGTCGGCGTATTGCAGTATAAGGTGCTGGAGATACAGAGATCCGGCAGTTAATTCCTGAGAGCAATGGGAATGCTGGCTTCAACGGACAATGGATCGGGATGGATGTTCGGCGCAGCGCCCGGGACGTATGTCGGTTTAAGGAACAGAGCAGCCGGGAGGTACGGAAATAAATCATAGAAAAAAAGGAGTGTCAGCGGTGGGAGAAGCACGGAACGCACAGGAACAGGATATTAACCAGTTATTAAAGGTAAGAAGGGAGAAACTTGCGGCCCTTCAGGAAAACGATAAAGATCCTTTCAAAATCACGAAATATGATGTGACGCATCACAGCCTTGAAATAAAAGACGGCTTCGACAGTCTGGAAGGCCAGAGCGTTTCCATAGCAGGGCGTGTGATGTCCAAACGCGTGATGGGAAAAGCATCTTTCTGCAATGTACAGGATATTCAGGGCAATATCCAGTCTTATGTTGCCAGAGACAGCATTGGGGAAGAGGCATATGCTGATTTTAAAAAATACGATGTAGGCGATATCGTCGGCATCCGGGGCGAAGTTTTTAAAACGAAGACGGGGGAAATATCCATTCATGCCGCAGAGGTAACGTTGCTTTCCAAAAGCCTCCAGATTCTTCCTGAAAAATATCATGGACTTGTAAATACTGACATTCGCTACCGTCAGCGGTATACGGATTTGATTATGAACGAGGAAGTAAAGGATACGTTCGTAAAAAGATCGAGGATCATCAGTTCTATTCGGAGATACTTAGACGGGCAGGGTTTCCTAGAGGTGGAGACACCCATGCTGGTGTCCAATGCGGGCGGAGCGGCGGCAAGGCCATTTGAGACGCATTATAATGCGTTAGATGAAGATGTAAAGTTAAGAATTTCCCTGGAGCTGTATTTAAAGAGGCTGATTGTAGGGGGAATGGAGCGGGTTTATGAGATCGGACGCGTGTTCCGTAATGAAGGGCTGGATACGAGGCACAATCCGGAGTTTACTTTAATGGAGTTGTACCAGGCGTATACGGATTATAACGGTATGATGGATCTGACGGAAAATATGTTCCGCCATGTGGCTCAGGAAGTATGCGGTACGACTACGGTTACTTATGGCGGAATAGAGATCGATCTGGGAAGCCCGTTTAAGAGAGTGACGATGATCGATGCCGTAAAGGAATATACAGGCGTAGATTTTGATTTGGTGAAAGATACGGAAGAAGCAAAGCGGATAGCGGATGAAAAGGGCGTACATTACGAAGCGAGACATACGAAGGGGGATATTTTGAACCTGTTCTTTGAGGAGTTCGTGGAGGAGCATCTGGTGCAGCCTACGTTTGTCATGGATCATCCGGTGGAAATCTCCCCGCTTACCAAGAGAAAGCCGGATAAGCCGGACTATGTGGAACGTTTTGAATTGTTTATTACGTGCCGGGAGATGTGTAATGCCTATTCCGAATTGAATGACCCCATCGACCAAAGGGCTCGTTTTGCGGCGCAGGAAGAGGCGTTTGCGGCGGGCGATGAGGAAGCAAACCATACGGACGAGGATTTCCTGAATGCATTGGAGATTGGGATGCCTCCTACCGGGGGAATTGGTTACGGTATTGACCGGCTGGTGATGCTGTTGACGGATTCACCGGCGATAAGGGATGTTTTGTTGTTTCCCACGATGCGGACAACTACTTAAAGAATCCAGTAAAATCAAGGGTTTGCGGACTTAAAGACAGTATGGTACGACAAGAGTACGACAAAATAAACCCTCTTAACGGGTTAAAATAAATGATTTTAAATTAAACTCGTGTCAGTTCAAGTTAATATTTTGTACGATAAGGACATTTTTCTAAAAGAAAATTTTAGGGAAGTGTCCTTTTGTTATGGTCAAAACGAAATGGGAAATGGGGGATTTGGGAATGGGAATTGACATAAAAGCGCGGCATCCGTCGGAACCGAGCGGAACTGCCGAAGCAAAGATAAAATTGGAAAAAGCTGTAAGGAGCTGTATGCGTTGTATGCGAAATATACATGTTTTCATGTGTTGGATGTTACGGAAGGCATCAGAAATGCAGAGTAGGACAGAGGAGAAAATTCCAAACTTTCCTCCAGTTGTATTTTTAATGTTTTCAGACTATAATAAAAATAAAGAAAGAGGTGTACTTTATGAATGAAACAGAGCAGCAGAGAAAAGAGCGGGAACGGCAGAGGATTTGCAGCGTTTGCGCGAATTTCGCCCAATCGACGATGATTTTATGCGCTGCCTTTTTAAAGATAATGTTCCGCTTGCAGAATTGGTGTTACGGATTATTACGGATAAACAGGATTTGATCATTACAGATTGCCGGACGCAGAAGGATATGAAAAGGCTTGCAGGGGCGCGTTCGATTTGTCTGGACGCGTATGGAACGGATTCCGAAAATAAAAAGTATGATTTGGAGATTCAGAGGGCAGAAAAAGGAGCATTGCCGCATAGAGCAAGGTACCATTCCAGCGTAATGGATATTGAGAATTTGGATGCGGGGCAGGAATTTGAGGAACTACCCGACACATATATAATTTTCATTACAGAAAAAGATTTTTATGGTAAAGGGGAACCAATTTATGTAGTGGAGCGAATAAATCTGACTACTGGCCAAAATTTTGAAGACGGGGAACATATTCTGTATGTGAACGGTGAATACCGGGAAGAATCCGAATTGGGGAAACTGATGCATGATTTTAACTGTACAGAAGCTGATGATATGATTTTTGGCCTGATGGCAGAACGAACAAGATATTTGAAAGAAAATCCGGAAGGAGTGAATGAAATGTGTAAAGCAATGGAAGACATGAGGAATGAAGCTGTAGAACGAAATATGTTGCAGACAATACGGAATTTGATGGATTCAATGAAGTGGTCTGCAGAACAGGCGATGACGGCAATGAAGATTCCGGAGGCCGATAAATTGAAGTATACGGCAAAACTGTAATGAAATGTGTAAGTTGGTGGAGGGCATAGGAAGGATAAATTCTGAACCAATTCTGAACCAGTTGGAAGAAGATTTTTAAAAAGTTTTGCAGGGCTATTAGAAATTATTTGATATGATATGGGATTGATAGGATAAAGAAAGAGAAGACGTTTGACTTGCTTTCTTTATCCTATTTTTTGATTCAGCTTATCAAGACGGGCAGCCAAATTGTCAATTTTCTGGTGAAAACGGATGGTATATGGTATAATAATTAGAAATAGAGACACTGAAAGATGAAAGAAATAGAAAAACAAATAGACATGAATGCCAGATGGGAAAATCTTGGTATTTCCAACGATTTTTTGTTTGAGAAGGTTATGCAGAACCCGGAGCTGTGTAAGGAACTGCTCCAAAGGATACTGCCGGAGCTGGAAATAGAGAGTATAGAATACCCTGAATTGCAAAAAGGGATTAACCTTGATGCCGATGCGAAAAGCGTACGGCTGGATGTATATATAAAAGATGGGAAGGGAACGGTCTATGATATAGAAATGCAGACGACGGAGACAGGGGAACTTCCCAAAAGAACCCGGTATTACCAAAGTATGCTGGACTTGCAGATGATAGAAAAAGGGATGTTTTATAAGCAGCTGAAGCCAAGCTATATCATCTTTATATGCCCGTTTGACCTATACGGGGCTGGAAGGCATATTTATAACCTTTGAAAATTTTTGCAAGGAAGACAAAGATATCCTGCTGGGGGATGAAACAGTAAAAATATTCCTGAATGCGACTGGTCGTCTGGATGATATAAGCAGGGAGTTAAAGGCGTTTTTGGACTATGTGGCCGGAAAGGTGCCTCCGGATCTTTTAGGCTGGAAGCGCTTTTTATATGGCTTACTACTATTTTTTATGATTTTTAATTTTTATGGATATGTCATAACATCGCAAGGGATGCTATGGGAGAAAAGATTAGTATAGTGAGGCAAAAATATCTTTGTGCAATAAAAATGCGCAGAAATGGGGAAAACTATGAAACTAATATATGTGGAGGCATTACTCCTATAGATGATGAAGGGGATGGGAATAAGTGTGCAAAAATTGTTATTTATTTAAAAGAAGGTTGCTGCGGTCAAAAGGAAAAGCTTCTGATTTGTTATTTTCTGAAGAGGATATTCGAAAAAAAGTGCTATGGGGCGAAGCCCAAAGAGTCTGGCTTGGAATTGGCGGTCATACAGCAATACGCGTCAAAAATGGGGATAGACATCGGGGAAGCCTATGGGTCTGCCATCAATTATAATTTCCTGATATATTCTAATATCGTATGTGAAATAGCCTTGTTCCTGAATCTTTTTAACTGTGATAATATAAATATCGATTTTGATGAGATGGAAAAAAATTATCAGGATATAAAAATATTGGATGACTTTTTTGAAATTGTGGATAGAAAAGAACCCGTCTTAAAGGATACACAGTGGTATCAGCAGATGAAAGCATTTAGGTTCATGTATGAAAACAGATATGGAAACCTTGAGATACCGGATAGAGTAAATGGAAAACATACGGAACTGATTGACATATTGATGAAGGAATATAGGAATCCAGAACCATTTTGGGGGAGAATGTTCAAGGTGACACCGAATCCAATGTCCTCCGGTGAAGTGACGTTGATCAATATATTCTCATTGATTTATAAAGTTATGATGGGCGAAACAGAAGGGAGTATACTGCTTATCGTGGATGAAATAGATGCATTCCTCCACCCTAAATGGCAGCCGGATAGCAGGGCAGGATGGGGAGGGGTATGTCTGGAACAGGCATGAATACGTTGTTGCTACCAAAGTGAAAGTCTGCCCATGCTGCAATAGACAATACATCAAATCCTTGCGTATTAGGTGTCAACTAAAATGATACAACATCACGTTTTCCATTTGCAGTTTCTCTTTACGAATATGTTTTTATAATTTCCTCAGCGACAACTTTTCTTGTAACACAGCGATCCATTGCCTGTTTCTCTATGTAACGGTGAGCTTGCGATTCATCCATTTGCAATTCGCTGATGAGAAGCAATTTTGCACGGTTTACAATTTTGATTTCTGTCATTTTGTCTTCCAACGAATGTGCTTTTGTTTCCTGAACACGAATACGCTCTCTTGCACTGGACAACCAACCGAGAGCTGTTGTGATAATTGGCTTTGATGTAGGCTTGGATAGTACAAAAACTCCATGTTCTGCAACTTTGTCATACATTTCATCGTATAGTTCTGCACGCACCATAAAGAGTACGACAGTTTCCTTATGGGCGCTGGTGTCGATTGCAAAACGGGTACCAACATCATCTGGGAGCGGAGAGTTAATAAGTACAAAATCAAATGCTCGTTCAGCCAAAGCTCGTTTTGCGGCGTTAATGTTTGATACAATATGTGTCGGTAAGTATTTGGTTCCAGGGAGCAGAGCAGAGAGTGCATCGTTGAAGCCTTCTGCCGCCGAAACAATCAGAACGCTGTATACTCGTTCTTTCAAACTCATTTTTGCTCCCCTCCTTTGTAGGTTGTTATTCGCCCTTATTTATTACAATAAATATCCAATATTGCGGTAGGCACATGTGCCTTGATGAATTCGCTTTCAGCAGCAATCTTACAAGCTGTTCCTAAGTCTTTCGGCAGTTTCTTAAACTTCGCCAAAGTATCAGGATCGGCTTTATAAAGATTATTATTTGCCGCGTTGGGCATATCCAGTCGGTTTTGAAGTCCATACAGGCCGGCGTAAATCATAAGTGCAAAGGCCAAGTACGGATTTGCGGTGGGATCCGGCGAACGAAGTTCGGCACGGCGATATTCGCCGACTGCTGCGGGAATACGCACAAGCTGAGAACGGTTTTCACCGGACCATGAAATATATCCGGGAGCCTTGTTTTGCCCGAAACGCTTATAAGAATTTTCGGTAGGGTTTAGAAAAGCGGTCATTTCTTCAACTTTATCAAGAACTCCGGCAATCATATAGCAAAAATTTTCGGAGGTTTCACCGGACTTTACCGACATATTGATATGAAATCCGTTACCGGGTTCGTCATCAAGAGGTTTTGCAGAAAAATCTGCCCAAAGTCCGTTCCTGCGAGCAACAGTCTTAACGATTGTCTGAAATGTCATAGCATTGTCTGCTGCCGTCAGAGCATCGGAATAACGGAAATCTATCTCGTTTTGTCCGGGTCCCTCTTCGTGATGGGAACTTTCAGGACGAATGCCCATTTGCTCTAATGTGAGGCAGATCTCACGGCGGATATTTTCGCCACAGTCTTCCGGTGCAATATCCATATATCCGACATTATCATACGGTGTGGTGGTTGGCTTTCCATTCTCGTCAAGATGAAACAGATAAAATTCCTGCTCTGCACCGAAAGCAAAGGAATATCCGGCTTTTTTGGCATCTTCCATAGCTTTTTTAAGTAAACTTCTTGTATCGCATTCAAAAAGTGTTCCGTCCGGATAAGTAATATAAGTGAACATACGAACCACTTTGCCATGTTCCGGTCTCCACGGAAGTAACATCAATGTTTCAGGATCCGGATGTAACAAAAGATCACATCTCGATTCATCGCCAAAGCCTGCGATTGCGGAAGCGTCAAAAGCGATTCCGTATTCAAAGGCACGAGAAAGCTCCTCGGACATAATCGATATATTCTTTTGTTTCCCAAATACATCACAAAAGGCAAGACGAATAAACTTTACATCCTCCTCTTGGACATACTGCATTACCTCTTCCTTTGAATACTTCATAATATCTTTACCTCTTTCTTTGAGAAATTTAATTCGCTACGTACATTTGCTTGTATGGGTTTTTACTGTCGGGAGTAATGACAGTAAAGGGAGACACTAACACCTCGTTTATATCGTAACCGAATAATACGCAATATTCGGAGACATACTTTTTCAGCTCTTCCATATCCGAATCATCAGCCAGACGGGCGGTAATCTGACTTGGAAACCTCACATCTCTGCATTCGCTTCTGAGAAACATTTTGCCGCCGTGCATTCCGGTGCATGGAAAAAAGCCAACGATTTTCTTGTCTTTGGCTTCAAGGCCAAGAACCACGATAACGCCACCGGCCTGATACTCGCCTAAGAAACTTCCTGCGGTTCCACCGATTACCATTACGGGTACTTTGTCTTTGTAGGCTTTCATATGAATACCTGCACGATATCCGGCATTACCCTTAACGAAGATCTTGCCACCTCTCATTGCATAACCGGCGGCATCACCGATATTGCCGTGTACAACGATTTTGCCTTTGTTCATCGTATCGCCGACCGCATCCTGGGCGTTTGTGTTGACGGTAATGGTAGCACCGTTGAGATAGGCACCGAGTGCGTTTCCAGGAACACCGTCAATAGTGATTTCTTTATCTGACATACCCGCTGCGATAAAACGCTGACCGCAACAATCGGTTATAGTGCAGTGTTCATGGGTCTTGCGTAGATTTTCATTTAACACTTTATAATCAAGCTTGTTTGCATTTAGTAACATAATATTATACCACACCTCCAAATTTTTTTCTGCGATTTTCGGAAGAAAATGCGAAAGATGTCGCTTTCTTTTTCATCAGATCAAAGAACATAAACTGAATACCGTTTGCCTCCAGAGGCTTTTGCACAGTAGCGGCGCAATCAGCGTCAAGAATACTGGAAAGTACGCGGTCGGCAAGGTCACATACCGTAATGCTTGCCACGCTACACAAATAGGATTTGTACAATGACGACAGGATACCGCATATGACATCTTTTCATCGCCCTCGATATGTATTCGGGGGTAAATCGGTTTTCCTTTCAGTGCAGTTGCCATATCGGTCATACCGGTATTGGCAAAAGCACAGTTATATTCGCATAAGTGGCAGCCAAGACACCACTCTTCATTTACATAGACTCTTTTCATTTCCTATCACTCTCCCGCATGAGAGATACACAGTATCTCCAGTTCTTTGTCTGTAAGTCCGACACCTCGAAGCATCAGGCGGTTGCCTTTCAGGGATTCAATAGAGTTGATACCCATACCGCCCATCAGCTCCTTGATTTCGTGCCGCCAAGCATTCATCAGATTGATAAGACGCTCACTGCCCATATCGGGGTTAAGACGTTTTACAAGTTCAGGACGCTGTGTGGCGATACCCCAGTTGCATTTACCGCTTTGACAGGTGCGGCAGAGATGACAGCCGAGAGCAAGCAACGCAGCCGTTGCAATATAGCAGGCATCTGCACCGAGGGCAATAGCTTTTACAACATCTGCCGCACTGCGAATACTGCCGCCGACAACAAGAGACACGTTGTTTCGGATGCCTTCATCACGAAGTCTTTGATCCACTGCGGCGAGTGCAAGTTCAACCGGAATACCGACATTATCACGAATGCGGGTAGGTGCCGCACCTGTGCCGCCACGGAAGCCGTCAATGGCGATAATATCTGCACCGCTTCTGGCAATACCGCTGGCAATGGCAGCAATGTTATGTACGGCGGCGACCTTTACGATAACAGGCTTTTTATACTCGGTAGCTTCCTTCAGCGAAAAAACAAGCTGACGGAGGTCTTCAATGGAATAAATATCATGATGAGGAGCCGGAGAAATCGCGTCCGAACCCTCGGGAATCATACGGGTGCGGGAAACATCGCCGACAATCTTTGCACCGGGCAGATGTCCGCCGATGCCGGGTTTTGCACCTTGTCCCATTTTTATTTCAATAGCGGCACCAGCTTTCAAATAGTCCTCGTGAACACCGAAACGACCGCTTGCTACCTGAACGATAGTATTCTCACCGTAAACGTAGAAATCCTCATGTAAGCCACCTTCACCGGTATTGTAAAGGATGCCGAGTTCTGTTGCCGCACGGGCGAGAGAAGCGTGGGCGTTATAACTGATAGAACCGTAGCTCATTGCCGAAAACATCACCGGCATAGAAAGTTCAATCTGCGGTGGTAACTCGCACTTGATTTTATCGTCCTTATCCCGTTCGATTTTCTCCGGCTTCTTGCCAAGAAAAACACGGGTTTCCATCGGCTCACGGAGAGGATCAATGGACGGGTTGGTTACCTGGGAGGCGTTGATCAGAATTTTATCCCAATATACAGGCAACGGCTTGGGGGTTCCCATAGAAGAGAGCAGTACACCGCCGCTGTTAGCCTGTTTGTAGATTTCCTTGATGGTATCGTTCTGCCAGTTTGCGTTTTCACGGAGAACACAGTCGCTTTTTACGATTTTAAGTGCTCTCGTCGGGCAGAGAGATACGCAGCGCTGACAGTTGACGCACTTTGTTTCGTCAGCCATCATAATGCCTTTCACATCGTTAAAGGCATGCACCTCATTTGCGCATTGTCTTTCACACACACGGCAGACGATGCAGCGGTCTGTATTTCTGATTATTTCAAATTCAGGATAGATAAATTCTGCACTCATTTTAGTATGCACCGTCCTTTACCTTGATAATTACCGGCTCACCACCGGCAGGCGCCCAAATGTTTTCTGCATTCGGTTTCATTGTTCGTATTGCCGCTTCTTCACTTGCGATATAGACCTTATCATCCTTTTCGCCAACCACCATGGAACGGAGTTTCAGTCGGTCATTCAGTGCCATCAGTCCGCCGCTGAAGCCAAGAACAATGGAAAACGGTCCGGTAATAAGCAGACTCGGAAATACAGTACGCAGGAAAGTATGCTTTTCTTTATCTTCCAAATCGGTTTTATCGGCAATTGTACTCCAGAACGGTGCAGCAACAACGCTTGCGGCTTCACCGAGTGTCAGTCCCTGCACGCGAATCAGATAATCCATAATATAGGTAATGACCTCAGTATCGGTCTGCAGCGTACATTTATATCCGAACATCTCAATAAAGCGCCGGTTGGCATCGTAGGATGAGATCTCGCCGTTATGGACGATAGACCAGTCAAGTAAGGTGAACGGATGAGCGCCGCCCCACCAGCCCGGTGTGTTGGTAGGATACCGGCCGTGCGCTGTCCAGGAATAACCCTCATATTCCTCTAATTTATAAAAGACACCGACATCTTCAGGGTATCCAACTGCCTTAAAGGTTCCCATGTTTTTACCGCTGGAAAAGACATAGGCGCCTTTCATTTCGGTATTGATTTTCATAACTGTACGGGCTACAAACTCTTTTTCATCAAGCTGCATCGAGGCAAGCAGTGATTTCAGAGGAGCAACAAAGTACCTCCAGATAATCGGCTCATCCGTAATAGCAGGGATGGTACGCGTTGGAATAATCTCGCTTTTTACGATCTCAAAGCGTTCTTTTAAGAATACTTCACATTCTTTGCGCGTTGCACGGGAATCGAAAAACATATGTAATGAGTAAAATTCCTTATATTCAGGATAGATACCATAACCTGCAAAACCACCGCCAAGCCCGTTGGAACGGTCGTGCATCGGCTTCATAGCGTTTGCAATCATCTCACCGGACATTCTCTTTCCTTCTTTGGAAATAACCGCAGCGATTGCGCATCCGGACGGGATTCTTACTTGACCTTCTACTTTCATATTGCTCTTTTCCTTTCAGGATATAATAAAAGCAAAGGCGCTCATTTCAGCACAGATATTTGTCTGTACTAAAATGAACGCCTTTGCTCACTTATTTATGATTATACTCGCGAGAACACACTTTGTCAAGGCGAATTCGTGAAAATTTGAACTTTCCAAAGAAAAAATCGAAAAAGAAAAAATTGCAAAAAAGGGTTGACAAACGGTTTGTGCAGAAGTATAATGCGATATGTAAAAGGCAAAGGCGTCTTTGAGTGTTAGTTCTCAAAGACGCTGTTTTACTTTTCTGAATCAAAATATTTAATATGAAGAAGGCAAAGACGTCTTTAATGTTGCAGGAATATTTCCTGACATTAAAGGCGTCTTTTCTTTAAAAAATCTGTCCAGTTTATTGTAGCCTATCCACTGATTTCAAATATAATTTCATAAAAGTAAAGGCAAAGGCGTCTTTAATGTTTTCCACATTAAAGGTGCCTTTATCTTTTTAATTAAATGAAGCAAAGGAGATTAAATCATGAGTACAGTAAAAGATTATTTTGGAAGTTTGGTTTTTGATGACAGAGTAATGAAAGCAACTTTGTCGGATAAGGTATATGCCTCTTTGAAAAAGACCATTGATGAAGGCACAGAGCTGGATATCAGCGTTGCCAACGCGGTTGCTTCCGCTATGAAGGATTGGGCGGTTTCCAAAGGCGCAACGCATTATACCCATTGGTTCCAGCCGCTGACCGGTATCACCGCCGAGAAGCACGACAGCTTTATTTCTCCGTCTCCCGATGGCGGTGTCATTATGGAATTCTCCGGTAAAGAACTCATTAAGGGTGAGCCGGATGCATCATCTTTCCCCAGCGGCGGTCTTCGCGCTACTTTTGAGGCAAGAGGTTATACTGCGTGGGATCCCACTTCCTATGCGTTTATCAAGGGAAAGACCTTGTGTATTCCTACTGCGTTCTGTTCCTACGGCGGTCACGCCCTTGACAAGAAAACCCCGCTCTTACGTTCGATGGAAGCGCTTAACAAACAGGCTGTTCGTATCCTCAGACTGTTCGGCAATGACAGCGTAAAGCGCGTCACCAGTTCCGTCGGCCCAGAGCAGGAATACTTCCTTATTACTAAGGAAATGCATGAACAGCGCCCCGATCTTCGCTTTACCGGACGCACTTTGTTCGGAGCAAAGCCTCCCAAGGGACAAGAGATGGATGACCATTATTTCGGCGTTATCAAGCCGAGGGTAGCCGCATTTATGGAAGAACTCAACGACGAACTCTGGAAACTTGGCATCTTGGCAAAGACGGAACATAACGAAGTGGCTCCTGCACAGCACGAACTTGCACCTATTTATGCAACCACCAATATCGCAACCGACCACAACCAGCTTACTATGGAGATTATGCAGAAGGTTGCTGCAAAGCACGGTCTGGTTTGTCTGCTCCACGAAAAGCCTTTTGCGGGAGTGAACGGTAGCGGTAAGCATAACAACTGGTCGATTACCACCGATGCCGGACAAAACCTGCTTTCCCCAGGTGCTACACCTTATGAGAATGCACAATTCCTGTTGTTTCTGTGTGCAGTCATCAAGGCTGTAGACGATTATCAGGATCTTCTCCGTATTTCGGTTGCGACCGCCGGTAACGACCACCGTCTCGGCGCAAACGAAGCGCCGCCCGCTGTTGTTTCCATCTTCCTCGGAGATGAGCTGAATGCAGTTCTTGAAGCAATCGAGACAGATACTCCTTATAAGGGTACTGAAAAGACACAGATGAAGCTCGGCGTTGATGTTTTGCCGAAGTTCAACCGTGATACTACCGACCGTAACAGAACTTCTCCTTTTGCTTTTACCGGCAATAAGTTTGAATTTCGTATGCTTGGTTCCTCCAACAGCATCGCTTGTGCAAACATAATGCTCAATAGTGCGGTTGCAGAATCTTTGAAAACCTATGCCGATCGCCTGGAGGGGGTAGCTGATTTCGAGACTGCCCTGCACAAGATGATTCAGAAGACTATTAAGGATCATAAGCATATCATCTTCAACGGTAACGGCTACGATGAAAGCTGGATCAAAGAAGCAACTGAAATGCGTGGTCTTCTCAACTACCGTACTACTGCAGATTGTATGCCGCATCTGCTTGATAAAAAGAATGTGGAAATGCTTACTTCCCATAGCATTTTCACCGAGGCAGAGCTGAAATCCAGATACGAAATTATGCTGGAGAACTACTGCAAGACCATTATCATTGAGGCAAACACAATGGTGGATATGGCAAAGACGCAAATTGCGCCCGCTGTTGAAGCGTATTCCGCTGACGTTGCTAAAGCGGCTGCTGCAAAGAAGGCTCTCGATTCTGCTCTTGTTTGCAGTTATGAAACCGGCATTGTCAGAAAACTTTCTGCTTTGACTGACCGTATTGCTGTCAAGGCAGAAGAACTTGAAAACGCAGTTATCTCTCTCAATAAAGCAGAGGATATCGGCGCTGAATCCGTTATGATTCGTGACACTGTGCTGAATCTTATGGGTCAGCTTAGACTTGCCTGTGATGAAGCGGAAACCCTTACGGCAAAGACCTATTGGCCTTTCCCGGTATACGCTGATCTGTTGTTTAGCGTGAAGTAAAGAAAGGAGATATTTGTATATGGTAATAGAAGAAATCACCCAACTGGTGGAAGAATCTGTAACAAGTGAAGTTTTCGGTGTGTGGTTTTTGATCGGTGCGGCACTGGTATTCTTCATGCAGGCCGGATTTGCAATGGTTGAAACGGGATTTACCAGAGCAAAGAATGCCGGTAACATTATTATGAAAAACCTGATGGATTTCTGTATCGGAACAGTTGTGTTCGTTTTGCTTGGATTCAGCCTTATGATGGCAGATGATTATGTCCTCGGAATTTTCGGCGTGCCGAATTTGGAAATACTGACAGACTTCGGAGCCTTCCTGAAAGGCGGTAATGCTCCGTCTTTTGTATTCAATCTTGTGTTCTGTGCAACTGCCGCAACTATTGTTTCCGGATCTATGGCAGAAAGAACAAAGTTTGTTTCCTATTGTATTTATTCAGGTGTAATATCGCTGTTCGTTTATCCGATTGAAGCTGGCTGGGTATGGAATTCTCAGGGATGGCTTGCTCAGCTTGGTTTTCACGACTTTGCAGGTTCCGCAGCAATTCATTCAGTCGGCGGTATAACCGCATTGATTGGTGCAATTATGGTAGGTTCCCGTCTTGGCAAATATGTTAAGGATAAAGTCGGTAAAATAAAGAAGGTCAACGCTATTCCGGGTCACTCTATTACCCTTGGCGCTCTTGGATGCTTTATCCTTTGGTTCGGTTGGTACGGCTTTAACGGTGCCGCTGCATGGGACGGCAACTCTCTTGCCTCTATTTTTGTAACAACCACTATTGCTCCTGCGGTCGCAACCTGTACCACTATGGTATTCACGTGGATTAAAAACGGTAAACCGGATGTTTCCATGTGCTTGAACGGCTCATTAGCCGGATTAGTTGGTGTGACTGCCGGGTGTGATGCAGTAGACGCTCTGGGTTCCGCAATTATAGGTATTGTATCGGGTGTTCTTGTTGTTGTGGTTGTTGAAGTGCTTGATCTTAAACTGCACATCGACGATCCTGTTGGAGCTGTTGGTGTTCATTTGGCAAACGGTGTTTGGGGTACTCTTGCAGTTGGCTTACTTGCCAATCCTAATGCTCCCGCAGGTCTTGAAGGGTTGTTTTACACCGGTAGTTTCAAACTGCTCGGTATCCAGATGCTTGGCATAGTTGCTATTCTTGCCTGGACCGCTGTTACAATGACAATTACCTTCTTGATTATCAAAAAGACTGTCGGACTACGCGTATCCAATGAAGAAGAAATCAAAGGTCTTGATAGCGCGGAACACGGTCTTCCAAGTGCATATGCCGATTTTGTTCCTGCTGTTGAAAGTCTTGATTACGGGTATGACAATGCCGTGGCTGTTGTTGGAGAAGTCCCTATGGCAGAGGCAGTTCCTGTTAAGAAAATGCCTACCTTTGAGGATGGTACTCCGAAGTTCACCAAGGTGGAAATCATCTGCAAGGAATCGCGTTTTGAAACCTTAAAAACAGCAATGGTGGATATAGGTATCACAGGTATGACCGTTTCCCATGTTTTAGGTTGCGGCGTACAGAAAGGTAAGCCCGAATATTACCGTGGTGTTCAGGTTGAGGCTAACCTGCTGCCGAAGATCCAGGTTGATATTGTAGTCAGCAAAGTGCCTGTACACAGTGTTATCGATACGGCGAAAAAAGTTCTTTATACCGGACACATCGGTGACGGTAAGATATTTGTCTACGATGTCGAAAATGTCGTAAAGGTTCGCACCGGAGAAGAAGGCTATGATGCGCTTCAGGATGTGGAATAAATAATTTTTGAAAAGAGGTTTACTTATGCAAAGGAAAGATGCAGGATTTGTTTCCCAAATGGATTTTAAAGAGCAAACTCCTGAAATCATGCTGAAGGCTGAAAAACTCAATCCTCTTTACGAGAAAGCCTTCCTCTCCCGGGAGGATAAGAGCAAGACGGAATATGCTCAGAACACAACGACCTGGGATTAAAACAAAACCGAATATCTCAAAAGCGTTTGAGAAAAGAGAAGTAATGCAGAACACTTGCCAATAGCGAGTACGGGACGGTGGAAGCCGTATGGCGAGCCTGCATGAATAACACTTTTCGAGCTGCAATCCGAAAAAGTTCTGCTTTAGTAAGTGCGCCGTACCGTCACACGTCAGCTGACAGAGCCTTGCTTGAGGCTTGGAAATGAGAACAAATACAGGTGGCACCGCGAGTACAGCAATCGCCCTGTAGGATGCTGAATTTACTTTTGATTTACGGAGGTAATTGCCTATGTGTTCTATTATGGGTTACTGTGGCAGCGGTGCTGCTTTTGATGAGTTTAAGAAAGGTTTCGACCGCACAATCTCACGCGGTCCCGATGACAGTAAGATTATTGATACCGGTAAAGGTCTGCTCGGTTTTCACCGTCTCTCAATTATGGGGTTGGCACCTTCGGGAATGCAGCCATTTGAATTGGACGGAAGTTATGTTGTTTGCAATGGCGAGCTTTATGGCTTTGAAAAGCAAAAGAAAGAATTGATAGAAAAAGGCTATATATTTAAAAGTGAAAGCGATTGCGAAATTTTGTTGCCTTTATACCGTGAATATGGTACGAATATGTTTGATATGTTAGATGCGGAGTTTGCCTGCATTATTTACGACGGTGAGACCAAAGAATATATTGCTGCAAGAGACCCCATCGGCATCCGTCCGCTATATTACGGTTATGATTTTCAGGGCGTTATTCTCTTTGCAAGCGAAGCCAAAAACCTTGTGGGGCTTACGGACAAAATCATGCCGTTTCCTCCGGGTCATTACTATAGGGATGGAAAATTTATATGCTACAGCGATATTGCAGGAGTTGAAACTATTTGCCGGGATGACCTCGAAACAGCCTGCAAGCATATCCGTGAAAAATTAGTGGCGGGTGTTGAAAAGCGTCTCGTTGCCGATGCAAAAGTAGGTTTTTTACTTTCGGGAGGTTTGGATTCGTCACTTGTATGTGCCATTGCCGCCAAAAAAAGCAAATCACCTATCAAAACCTTTGCTATTGGTATGAGCGAGGATGCCATTGATCTGAAATATGCCAAGCAGGTTGCGGATTATATCAGCAGTGACCACACGGAAATCTATATGACGCCTAATGAAGTAATTACCACATTAGATAAATTGATTCAACTGCTTGGCACTTATGATATTACAACAATTCGTGCCAGCATGGGAATGTATCTCATTTGTAAAGCTATTCGCGAACAAACCGATATTCGTGTTTTACTCACCGGTGAAATTTCAGATGAACTGTTCGGATACAAGTATACGGACTTTGCTCCTTCCGCAGAAGCTTTTCAGAAAGAAGCACAGAAGCGTATTCGCGAGCTTCATATGTATGATGTACTTCGAGCTGACCGTTGTATCTCGGTAAACTCATTGGAAGCAAGAGTGCCGTTTGGAGATTTGGATTTCGTTAAGTACATTATGGCACTTGATCCCGAAATGAAACTTAACAAGTACGGTAAAGGTAAATATCTCCTCCGTCACGCATTCGAGGGTGGCGGTTATCTTCCCGATGAAATACTGTGGCGTGAAAAGGCCGCTTTCTCTGATGCAGTAGGACATTCGATGGTGGATTATCTGAAAGAATATGCTGAAAAACAGTATTCGGACGGGGAATTTGGAGTCGCCTGTAAGAAATACGAATATTCTACTCCTTTTACCAAGGAATCGTTACTTTACAGAGAAATCTTTGAAAAGTATTATCCCGGTCAGGCTGAAATGGTGGTTGATTTTTGGATGCCGAACAAGTCCTGGGAAGGCTGTGATGTAAACGATCCCTCCGCTCGTGTTCTTTCAAACTATGGCGATAGCGGAAAGTAAGGTTACGTTTTTCTAAATTTATAAAATCTCCGTTTGCGGCAAAAAAATAAGTGGAGATTATTGTCCGCAATATTGCAGCAGGCTCTTTCTCTAAACGCTACGGCGTGGCGGAAGGCGTTGTACTTGAAACACCTACTATAGAATTTTCCTATAAGAACGACGAACTTGGCGATCCCCTTATGGACGAATATCATGCGATTGCCATGAAGCAGACAACTAAGGAAGAAATTGAAACTAGTTGCCAAAGAAAACGGTTGCGATATTGACAAACCGAAAAATCTGGCAAAATCGGTTACCGTTGAGTAATCGATTGGAAGGAGTAAGAATATGACGAAATATATATTTGTTACAGGTGGCGTTGTGTCCGGTCTCGGCAAGGGTATCACGGCTGCCTCATTGGGAAGGTTGTTAAAAGCACGAGGTCTCAAGGTTGCCGCACAAAAGCTTGACCCGTATATCAATGTTGATCCCGGTACAATGAGCCCTTATCAGCACGGTGAAGTATATGTGACCGAGGACGGTGCTGAAACCGACCTGGATCTCGGTCATTACGAGCGCTTTATTGATGAAGATCTCAACAAATATTCCAATCTTACCACAGGTAAGATTTACTGGAATGTGCTGAACAAGGAACGTCGCGGCGAATACCTTGGCTCTACCGTGCAGGTTATTCCGCATATTACAAACGAAATTAAAGAGTTTGTTTATAGTGTGGGAAAGAAAACAAGAGCCGATGTAGTTATCACCGAAATCGGCGGAACCATTGGTGATATCGAATCCCAGCCCTTCATTGAGGCGGTACGCCAGATTTCACTTGAAGCAGGCAGAGAGAATAGTCTGTTTATCCACGTAACTTTGGTTCCGTTCCTCAGAGGTTCGGACGAACATAAATCCAAGCCTACTCAGCATTCAGTAAAAGAACTGCAAGGTATGGGAGTCAATCCAAATATTGTGATGCTTCGCTGTGATGAGCCTCTAGAAGAATCCATATTCAAGAAGATTTCAATGTTTTGCAACGTAAAGCTGGACTGTGTAATTGAGAATATTACCTTGCCGAATCTTTATGAAGCGCCGCTTATGCTGGAAAAATCGGGCTTTTCTTCTGTTGTATGCCGCGAACTTGGTATCAATGCGCCTGAACCTGATCTTGGCGAGTGGACGGCAATGGTGGAGCGTATCAAGGCAAGACCGCATTATGTAGATATCGGACTTGTGGGAAAATATGTAGGACTGCATGATGCGTATCTTTCGGTAGCGGAAGCATTACGCCACGCCGGATATTATCACAATACCCATATCCGTATTCACTGGATCGACTCGGAAGAAATCACAGCCGAAAATGTTGAAGAGATGCTTTCCGGTCTTGACGGCATTCTTGTTCCGGGCGGTTTCGGCAGCCGTGGTATTGAGGGTATGATACTTGCCGCTAAATATGCCAGAGAAAATGAGATACCATACTTCGGTATTTGTCTCGGTATGCAGATTGCTGTCATCGAATATGCAAGGAATGTCCTTGGTATTAAGGACGCTAATTCCGGTGAATTTGATGAGCTGTGCAAGCATAAGGTAATCGACTTTATGCCGGGTCAAAGTGATGATATTGATAAAGGCGGTACACTTCGCCTTGGAGCTTATCCGTGCAATATTAAACCTGATACAACGATGGAACAGTGCTACGGAAGTACAAACATAAGCGAACGGCACAGACACCGCTATGAATTTAATAACGAATACCGCGAAGCATTTGAAAAGGCAGGGCTGACCCTTAGCGGCACCTCCCCTGATGGAAGATTGGTTGAAACGGTGGAGCTTACCGACAGACCTTTCCACGTTGGTGTTCAGTATCATCCTGAATTCAAGAGCAGACCGAATAAAGCGCATCCTCTGTTCAAGGGCTTTGTCGGAGCTGCCTTTTAGCGTACAAACGGAGGTGAATCATGAGCATACACGAAGAATGCGGTGTATTTGGTGTTATAGCACCTGAACCCTGTGATGTGGCAAGCATTTCCTACTATGGACTGTATGCGCTTCAGCACAGAGGCCAGGAGAGCTGCGGCATTGTAGTCAATGATGACGGAGTGTTTGTGTCTCACAAGGATATGGGGCTTGTCAGCGAGGTTTTTTCGGGAGATATCTTACCCCGTATGCCAAAAGGTACGATGGCGGTTGCGCATGCACGTTACGGCACAACCGGAGGAACAAATCGAAACAACTGCCAGCCCATTGAAGTCAATCATCAAAAAGGTCGAATGGCACTGGCTCATAACGGAAATTTGAGCAATGCTGTAGAGCTGAGAAGTGAACTGGAACTTACAGGTGCCATTTTCCATACCACAAGCGATACAGAGACGATTGCTTATATTATCACAAAGGAAAGGCTGCAGGTGCCTTCCATCGAAGAGGCTGTAAGCCGTGCGATGAATACCCTTGACGGTGCATACTCACTGGTTCTGATGTCGCCGCAAAAGCTTATCTGTGCGAGAGACCCTTATGGATTTCGTCCTTTGTGCTACGGCAAGACTGCTGACGGAACATATGTGGTTGCATCTGAAAGTTGTGCAATCAGAGCAGTCGGAGCCGAACTGATATGGGATGTGGAGCCAGGAGAAATATTGATATTCAGTAAAAATGGTGTAGTCTCCCGATGTGAGCATTGCGGCAAAAAAGATAAAAAGCTATGCATTTTTGAGTATATCTACTTTTCCCGCCCTGATTCGGTTATAGACGGTGTATCCGTTCACGCATCAAGAATTACTGCGGGAAAGATCCTTGCGAAAACACATCCGGTAAAGGCAGATGTTGTGATCGGTGCTCCCGATTCAGGACTTGACGCGGCACTTGGCTTCAGTCAGGAATCCGGTATTCCTTACGGTATCGGACTTATTAAGAATAAGTACATCGGAAGAACTTTTATCTCGCCGGGACAAGGCACACGACTTGACGGTGTAAAAATTAAGCTCGCCGCCGTAGAGGAAAGTGTAAAAGATAAGAGGGTTGTGTTGGTTGACGACTCTATCGTTCGCGGCAACACAATGGGACGTGTCGTAAAGTTGCTTCGGGATGCCGGTGCCAAAGAGGTACATGTGCGTATTTCCTCACCGCCGTTTTTACATCCTTGCTATTACGGAACGGACATTGACTCCGAAGAGCATCTGATTGCCTGTAAATACAGCATCCCCGAAATTTGCGACATCATCGGTGCCGACTCACTGGGGTATTTTTCGGCCACAGAATTACATCAGCTTACAGGAAACTGTGAATTCTGTAGTGCTTGCTTTAACGGCGATTATCCGACAAAAATTCCTACGGATACCCGAAAAGATCGGTTTGAGCAGCGATTAACAGATATAAAGAGAGGTGCCGATTATGGTAAAGGAATTTGACAGAAAAATTATTTTAGAAGGCGGACAGGAGTATTACGGCTACGGCTTTGGTGCGAATAAGACATCGGTGCTTGAAATTGTCTTTAACACCTCTGTGGTCGGTTATCAGGAGATATTGTCCGATCCTTCCTATACCTATCAGGCGGTGGTTATGGCCTATCCGCTGATCGGCAACTATGGTATGGCAGACGACGACTACGAAAGAGATATACCTACTATTGGAGCTCTTATTGTACGTGAATATAACAACGAACCTTCGAATTTCAGAAGCAACACCACTTTGTCGGAGGTTATGAAAGAGTTCGGTATTCCAGGAATTTACGGTATTGATACAAGGAAATTGAATCGTTCTATCCGTGACCACGGCTCACGTAAGGTACTGATTACCGATATATGCATATCTTTGGCTGAGGGGCTGAGGATTTTGGAATCCACAGATATTCCCACAGATGCGGTATCCCGTGTGAGCGGAGATAAAATCATCATTTCCAACATAGAAGACTCCAAATATCATGTGGTAGCCATTGATTGCGGTATGAAAATGAATATCGTTCGGTCACTGAGTCAGTGCGGCTGTAAAGTAACCATCGTGCCGTGGAATACTCCGGCAGATGTTATTGTAGCTTTAGAACCCGAAGGCATCTTTATTTCCAATGGTCCGGGAGATCCTGCCGATGTGCCGCAAACAATAGAAACAATAAAGAAGTTAATTGGCAAATATCCTATTTTCGGTATTTGTCTCGGTCATCAGATCATTTCCTTGGCTTACGGTGCTAAAACCTACAAGCTAAAATTCGGGCATCGCGGCGGTAATCATCCCGTGCGAAATCTCGGAACAAACAAAATTGAAATTACTTCGCAGAATCACTCCTATGCTGTGGATATGGATAGTTTGGCGGGAACACCACTTACCGTAACCCACATCAATTTGCTCGACAACACGGTTGAGGGCATAAAATGCGATAAAGATAAGGTGTTCAGCGTGCAGTATCATCCTGAAAGTGCACCGGGTCCGCAGGACAGTGCATATCTATTTGACTACTTTATAAAAATGATGGAGGAACAGGACAATGCCTAAGAGAACAGATATTAAAAAGGTGCTTGTTATCGGTTCCGGCCCTATTGTCATCGGCCAGGCGGCAGAATTTGACTACGCAGGTACACAGGCTTGCCTTGCTCTTAAAGAAGAGGGATGTGAGGTTGTACTTTGTAACTCTAATCCGGCAACCATTATGACCGATACCTCCATAGCGGATAAGGTTTATATGGAACCGCTGACGCTTGAATATATCGCAAAAATAATCCGCTATGAGCGTCCTGATGCCATTTTGCCCGGCATCGGCGGTCAAACGGGTCTTAACCTTGCGATGCAGCTCGAAAAAAAAGGTATTCTTGCCGAGTGTCGTGTAGAACTTCTTGGAACAAAAAGCAGTTCCATTGAACGTGCGGAAGACCGAGAAATGTTTAAGGAGTTCTGCGAGAGTCTTGGTGAACCGGTACTACCTTCCGATATTGCAAGCTCTATGGAAGAAGGTTTGCAGGTGGCACAGAAAATCGGTTATCCCGTTGTACTTCGTCCTGCATTCACTCTCGGAGGTACAGGCGGTGGCTTTGCCGACAACGAGGCTGAATTCTTACCGCTGATGAAGAATGCTCTTTCGCTCTCTCCGGTAAGTCAGGTGTTGATTGAGAAGAGTATCAAAGGTTATAAAGAAATTGAATATGAAGTGATGCGTGACAGTAACGATACTACTATCACGATTTGCAATATGGAAAACCTCGATCCCGTGGGTATTCACACCGGTGATTCGATAGTAGTTTGTCCTTCCCAGACGCTTACGAATAAAGAATATCATCTGCTCCGTGACAGTGCATTGAATATCATTCGGGCGCTTGAAATTGAGGGTGGTTGCAATGTTCAGTTTGCACTCGACCCGAACTCGTTCCAGTATTATCTCATTGAGGTAAACCCAAGAGTCTCCCGTTCTTCCGCGCTGGCGTCCAAGGCGAGCGGTTACCCGATTGCCCGCGTATCGGCAAAAATCGGCGTAGGTATGACGTTGGATGAAATCCGTATTGCCAATACGCCTGCCTCTTTCGAGCCGGCGCTGGACTACGTGGTTACCAAAATGCCCCGTTTTCCGTTCGATAAGTTTGCGGATGCCAACAACTCGCTTTCTACGCAAATGAAGGCAACCGGTGAGGTTATGAGTATAGGCAGAACGGTGGAAGAAAGTCTGCTTAAAGCAATACGCTCGCTTGAAATCGGACTTAGCCACCTATATCACCGCAAATTTGACGGTATGAGTGAGGGTGAACTTCTTGATTATATCAGAATCGGAACAGATGACCGTATCTATGCCATTGCTGAGCTTTTGCGACTTGGTACAAGCATTGACAGCATTGCAGAGGCAACCGCTATTGACCTTTTCTTTATCCGTAAACTACGGAATATCGTGGAGGAAGAAAAAGAAGTCAAGGCAAATATCAGAAATATCAAGGTGCTTCGAGAAGCAAAGAAAACGGGCTTTTCCGATAAGGTAATCGCACAATTCTGGAATATGCTTGAAACCGAGATATTTGCTTTAAGGAAAGTCAACGGCATCATTCCGGTTTATAAGATGATCGACACCTGCGCTTCCGAGTTTGAGAGCTATATTCCGTATTTCTATTCCACTTATGAGGAGGAAAACGAATCGATTATCTCAGACAAAAAGAAAGTAATCGTCCTCGGCTCAGGGCCTATCCGTATCGGTCAGGGCGTAGAATTTGATTATTCTACCGTTCATGCGGTACAAACCATTAAGGCGTCGGGTTTTGAGGCAATTATTATTAACAATAACCCCGAAACCGTCTCCACCGACTACACCTGTTCAGATAAGCTCTATTTTGAGCCGCTGTGTGTAGAAGATGTTATGAACATTATTGAGATGGAACAGCCACAGGGCGTTATTGCAACCTTAGGCGGCCAGACAGCAATTAACCTGGCAGAGCCTCTAAGGGCTCGTGGGGTTAATATTATCGGTACGGACTGCAAAGCCATTGAACGTGCGGAAAACCGTGATGCCTTTGAGAAACTGCTTATCTCTCTTAATATCCCTCAGCCAAAAGGTCAGGCGGTTACGAGCATTGAAGCGGGCATAAAAGCCGCAGAAGAAATCGGTTACCCCGTACTTGTCCGTCCCAGCTTTGTGCTTGGAGGCAGAGCCATGCAGATCGTCGCCAAAGAGGAAGCACTCCGAAACTATCTGAAGACCGCCGTTGAGATTGACGAGGATAAACCTGTCTTGGTGGATAAGTACATCCGCGGCAAAGAGGTTGAGGTAGATGCTGTTTGTGACGGCAAGCGTGTATTTGTCCCTGGCATTATGGAGCTTGTAGAACGAACTGGCGTGCATTCGGGAGACTCTATCAGCGTTTATCCGTCCTACAGTCTTTCGGATAAGGTAAAAAAAACTATCCTTGACTACACTAAAAAACTGGGACTTGGTATCGGCATTATCGGTCTTTTCAATATTCAGTTTATTGTAGATGAGTACGATAATGTGTATATCATTGAGGTCAACCCGCGTTCATCAAGAACAGTGCCGTTCCTTTCAAAAGCCACAGGTTTCAGTCTTGCGGATATTGCAACCCGATGTAACCTCGGTATGTCTCTGCCCGAGCAAGGAATCTTTGACATCTATCCGAAGGAAAAGGAGCGTTTTTATGTGAAATCACCTGCGTTCTCCTTCTCAAAACTGCGCGGTATGGATGCTTATTTGTCTCCCGAAATGAAATCTACGGGCGAAGCTGTCGGCTATGATAAAAAACTGCACCGTGCGGCATATAAAGCTCTGGTTGCATCGGGGCTTACACTTCGCAGCTACGGAACGGTAGTGGTGAGCGTTGCCGATGAGGACAAAGAAGAAACACTGCCGCTTGTCCGCCGTTTCTACAATATGGGCTTTAATATTGAAGCCACAACACTGACGGGTGAATTCTTAAAAGCCAACGGAATCAGAACCCGAATCCGCCATAAACCCAGCGAAGGCAGCGAGGAAGTCTTGGATTCCATTCGTGTCGGTTACGTCAGTTATGTAATCAATACTCGCGCCATTCTTTCGGGTAAGCATTTTGGAGACGGTATCGCTATCCGTCAGTGTGCAGCACAAAATAATATTACTATGCTGACTTCACTTGATACAGTGAGAATGTTGCTTGATGTGTTGGAGGAGGTCACGCTGGGGATTTCTACGATTGATGCAAATTGAGGTGAATCTGGTGAAATTTACAAAAATGCATGGCCTCGGTAACGACTATCTGTATGTTTACGGTGAAGTGCCTGAGAACATTTCAGAGGTTTCGCAAAAACTTTCTGATCGGTATTTCGGAGCTGGTTCGGATGGGATGATCTATATTTCAAAATCTGACATTGCTGATTTTAAGATGCGGATATTGCACCCGACAACACCGTTCAAATGACCAGACCGGCACAAACCATATATGAAGGAGAAACAGAGATATGTTCAAACCAAACACGAGCTATAAGAAGCTGAAAGATACCTATCTGTTCAACACGATTTATCGTAAAACCAATGAGTATCTTACGGCAAATCCAGATAAAAAGTGTTGCGGATGGAACTTCGACATGCTATTGAGGGATATTATGGCAATATGAGTACTGTAGTAACCGAAAAAGAGATTTTTGTATCCAGCGGTGCCTGTGATGACTTTGGAGATATTCTGGAACTCTTTGATCAGGAAAATACTGTTATGGTAATCGAGCCGGCATATCCCGAATATGTGGATACAAATATTCTTGAAGGCAGAAAAATTTGGAGCTTGTTTCCAATGTTTTTGACTTATTTAAAAATTCAATTTTCGCAGAGCGATGAATAATAAGGGGGAGTTGGAGTTATTTGGTTATGTATACTTTTGAAAAGTATGATAAAATAGCAGAGAATGATATAGAAGGCAGGAAATGTTATGCGGGTAGTAATGTGTGATGATATACAAAAGGACATGGGGACTATTCGGAGAGAGTTGGATGCTTATTCAACTGCACACCCGAAATACCATGTTGGAATTGATGAATACGATGCGGAAACAGATGCCCTGCACAGAATGGAAAAAGGAGAAACGCAGGGCGGCACGAAGATACCTGTTCCGCGGAGGAGTATTGGGGAAGTATGGCGTGTTGCTGGGGGGCGGTGAGAAAATGAGTGTAGCGCATCGGATTCCGGGATTGTTTCTTATGGTATTGTGCCATGTGGTTGTCATTTACCATTTGCTGGAACGCAGACATAGCAAAAGGAAATTTGCGCTTTTAAGCTGCCTGTATGCGGCCGGCTTTGTCTCCATGGGCGCGTACATGTATATGGTGAGTGGTATAACCATGTTACTCACATATTTGGGAGTTGCGGTATACCTGTTCCTTTTTTTCCATATTGTCTCAAAGGAATGTTTTCCTAAGAAAAGCTTTTTGTTTCTTACTTATTTTGGCCTGTTTTCCATCATAGACAACAGCCTGAAGCTTATGGTAACATTGTTTTTGCCGCATCTGTCCGTCTTGGCAGAGTTTTATCTGGTAAATGTGCTGCGTACTGCAGTGCTGTTCCTGGCGCTGGCATTGTATAAAAGATATGCGGCACCGGTGATGCTGTCCCTTGCAGAAATTAGAAAAGGCAGATGGTGGAATTTGGCGCTGATCGCCCTGTTGTTCTATCTGCTGCAGGCGGCAATCACCGTTTTGTATGTAGGAAATGCCATGTCAGACATATACCTTCTTTTCTTGTTTATCACGATCAGTCTTGTGATGTGCGCAGTATATGCCGTTGTATTCAGCAACATTAGTTACATGAAGAGGGATGCGGAGGCGGCGCTGATCCGCCAGAATGCGGAATATTTTTCCAGCCGTCTTTCCGTCCTGCAAGATGCGGAGGATAAAAACCGTAGGCTGCGGCACGACATGAGGCATCACATCAATGTGATTGCGGCATATGCGAAAACAGGAGACAATGCCGCAATCCTTTCCTATATCGGGGAATACGAAAGTGAGATCTCAGAAGCGGCGGTAAAGCAGTATTCCGTAAACAGAACGGTAAACAGCATACTTTCCGCGTATGCGGGCAAGGCAGAGGAAAACGGCATTGTTTTTTCAGTCAAGTGTAATGTGACAAGAGAACTGGGGGTGCGGGAAATCGACCTGATCGCTCTTTTAGGAAACCTGCTGGAGAATGCCCTGCATGGATGTCAGGAATCCGGAAAAGAAAACAAAAGTATTGAAATCCATATCCGGTTACAGAACAAAATACTGATTATCCTGTGTAACAATACCTGTTCAGAGGATTTGGAGCTTGCGGACGGTCTGCCCGTAAAGAAAAGCATCGGCATATCCAGTATCCTTTCTGTCTGCCGGAAGTATGACGGAAATCTGGACTACAGAATAGAAAATGAAACCTGTTCCGCCTACACGGTCTTGAATCTACAGAGTTGTCAATAGAATTGTCAGAAAGCGGCAGGGGAGGGACGGCTGGATGCCGGTTCCGGCTCGCACACGCTTACGGAGATTTTCCCATAGTCTCGGCGGCTTTATATTCGAGAATCTTATTCACTTATGCCCCATCCTTGGTCTTGACACATGTGACAATCAATAATATTTGAGTTAAAATGTATAATATCAAGGCCGTCAGATACCACGGATTAGCAAATAGATTCTGTTCATAAATCTTCTTAACGACCATATGGTATCCCATATTAATCTGAAAAAATGCTAAGATTAAATAAACTGCATTCTTTCTTTTCATCAGCTTTTCTTTTGTATACATATGTAATATGTATACTCCACTCATACATATTGCAAAAAATATACAACCGATAATTTCCATGTTCATTTCACTTATTCTCCCACAATACAATAGAAATTTGTCCTGCTTCTTTGTAACCGATATTTATAAATTTATTATATCTTACACTTCTGGATTTATCAATCAGAACCTTTCCCACGTTCTTCCTTTAGAAAAACCATAATTTCATATTGACATTTTTCGATTTGAGGCATATATTTAAATCAAGAAATTTGGATTTGAGGTGAGAGCATGGCAACCATTTATGAAGAAAGAGCAAAAATCTTTAAGGCTTTAGCTGATGAGCGTAGGTTACGCATTTTAGAAATTTTACAGAAGGGGGAAAAGTGTACTTGCACTTTAACCGATGAAGTGAATATGCCTCAATCTTCGCTTTCCTATCACATGAAAATTCTATGTGAAGCAGGTATTGTGACAGGCCGTGAGGACGGTAAATGGACACATTACCAAATCAGCAAGCAAGGCAGTGAAAAGGTACTGGCTCTATTGAAAGAGGTTATGATATGCAGACAGTAAAAAGTGTTTGGGATTTTTTTCAGAATGAAATCCTCGGCATGAAATGGTTAAACCAGCTGGCAGGAAATTTGTTAGAAACATGTGGTTTATCTACTGAAACCCGGTTGGGCGGAAGCGTTCAGTTTTTCATCTACGACACCATAAAGATTATGGTATTACTGGGCGTTTTGATTATGGTAATTTCGTATATTCAAAGTTATTTCCCGCCGGAGAGAACCAAAAAAATATTAGGAAGATTTCGAGGAATAGGTGCAAATATAATAGCTGCCCTTTTGGGAACGGTTACGCCGTTTTGTTCTTGTTCGTCCATTCCGCTATTTATCGGATTTACCAATGCCGGGCTGCCATTGGGTGTTACATTTTCCTTTTTAATTTCTTCCCCTATGGTAGACCTGGGATCGCTTGTACTCCTTATGAGCATATTCGGCTGGAAAGTGGCAATCGTGTATGTTCTGCTGGGACTTATCATTGCCGTTGCAGGAGGTAGTTTGATCGAAAAACTACATCTTGAAAATGAAGTGGAAGAATACATTAGAAATGGAAAATCCGTTGATATTCCGCAGGAAGAATTGCACTTCAAGGATAGACTTCATTTTGCATGGGAACAGGTGGTATCTACCGCAAAAAAGGTTGCCCCTTATATCTTAATCGGTGTAGCTATCGGAGCAATGATTCATAACTGGATACCGGAAGAAATCATTGTAAAAATACTTGGAGATAACAACCCATTTGGCGTAATTATCACAACTATTGCCGGAGTACCCATGTATGCAGATATTTTTGGAACAATTCCGATTGCAGAAGCACTACTGGCAAAGGGAGCATTGCTGGGTGTTGTTTTATCTTTTATGATGGGGGTTACCACTTTGTCCCTGCCTTCTATGATTATGCTTCGTAAAGCGGTAAAACCTAAACTTTTATGGATTTTTATTTCAATATGTACGATTGGAATTATACTGGTTGGTTATTTTTTTAATGCCATACAGACAATACTCATTTGAAATGAGGTGGAAAAAAACCGAAATCATTATGAGGTTTTGAAAAAACGATTGGAAAACGAAAAATAAATGGAGGTATTCATCATGGCATTATTTAACAGAAAAAACAAAGAAACCAAAACATCTGCTTGCGCTTGTAATACCGGCTGCCAGGTAAGTAAGACAACGGAAATCAAGCAGGAAAAAGAGTGTTGCGGGAAAACAGTGGACGGGATTTGCTGTATTAAGGTTTTAGGCGCTGGTTGCAAAAACTGTCATGCACTGTTAGAAGCAACGCAGAAAGCGGTTCATTCCATGGGATTTACCATTGAAGTTGAATATGTTACAGACATGGAAAAAATCATGCAGTATGGCGTAATGAGCATGCCGGCTCTTGTCGTAAATGAACAGGTTGTTTCTATGGGAAAGGTATTGAAACCAAAAGAAGTAGAAGCACTTTTGAAAAAAATGATTTAGCCCAAAGTGCTGCCGCGCTTCTTATGGCACAGCTTATTAAATTATCATTGACCGGAAAGGCAGGGAGGAAATGGAGAATAATATTTTGCTGAAATATAGAGTCTTATATGCAGAGGAAATTTGCCGGGAGCTGTTCAAGGACTTTGCCCGACATCAAATTGTTGCCAAATGTTGGCGTAAAGAAAATGGCAAATGGATCATCAAAGACGTGCCTTTTGTTGATGACTGGACGGAAAAGGATTATCAAATTTTGATTTCCTGCTTGAAAAATACAATTCTTTCGAATGGCTTAGTGTACGCTGCTTTTTGCGATGGGAAATTAAAGGGCTTTGTTTCAGTGGAACCAGAAATATTTGGTGGTGAACAGGGATATTGCGATTTGTCCAGTATTCATATATCAGAAGACATGAGAAATAAGGGAATCGGTAAAACGCTTTTTCTCCAGGCGAAGAAATGGGCGAAACAAAAAGGAGCGAAAAAACTCTACATATCTGCGCATTCAGCCGTTGAGAGCCAAGCCTTTTATAAATCAATGGGTTGTGTTGAGGCGGAAATTTATAATCAAAAGCATGTCGCGGATGAACCATATGATTGTCAATTAGAATGCAGTCTTTAGGGGACATCTCCATGGTTTTTCCGCAGCATAAGCCATTATATGCCCTTACCGTGATATATGGGTCTGCGCTAAGAAGCTGAGAGGATTTACCAACAATACGACGCTTCTGCATACCCGCGACTGCCGCCTTTATGATTCCGGGGCGAAAAGCTTTTCCCGGGATTATAAAAAGCAGAAGGACGGGGTAGATTTCCTGTATTCATGAGACTGCCGATGTCGTGAAAGTTGTGTTTTTTATGTTTTCAAATTATAATAATAACAATGGATCACAGCAGGGAAGACTGTCTCTGTGAAGAATATTGCTGGTTATATTTTGAAAAAATGTGTTACTTTGCTGATTCCTTATTTTTTATGGAACCTGTTGTACGGGATCCTGGCGCAAATACTTCGCGAGACAGGATTTTCTTTCGGCGAGGATTTATCTTTTCGGACACTTTTTCTTTCGCCGTTTTCCGGCAGGCATCAGTTTTGGATTAATTTCGCGGCATGGTTTGTTCCGGCGCTGTTTTTGGTTGAGATAGTAAATGTATGCATGAGGAAAGTGCTGGGATTGCAGTACCGATTCTGGTTGGAAAAGGAATTGAAAAAGGAAAGGCACTGTGGGAAAAATAATGGAAAAAATAGCATTTGGAAAAAAGATATTGAAAATCCTAGTGGTCATTCTGGGGGCGTTTGTTTTTTTTATCGGGATACTTAGCGTGTGTGCGGTCATGATGAATTGGGAATTCAGGGCCTGGTTTACGGACATACTGGTAACGATAGCAGGTTTTATTGCGGCAGGATTTGCCGCAGGTATTGTTTACCTGATAGGGGCATATACTATGGGTCCGGAAAAACAGGCGGCCATAAAAACGGCCGGTATTGTATTGATCATCGGCGTGATCATGGGAAGTATGCTTTTTTCTGTTATCGGCTTTTTCTATTATGCTTTTACGAGAAGAGAGGAGCGCACGGCATATATAGAAGGTCAAAAATATGTGGTGAGGAGCGAAACGCGCGGCCTGAAGACCGTGGGCATGTCGTATCATAAGATGCATGGTATCTTTTGTGAAGAAGAAGGCTGGGAGGTTGAATTCGATTGTAAATTATGGAATTCCTATCAATAGGGCTGGCGGCGGATTTTGCCCGCCGGCTTATGCAGGATTACTGCTTATTCTTCTGTTTTCTCCGCAATCGTTTTCTCTGCAATCAGCGTGTCCATGCAATGTTTATGAAGAATCCCGCTGCTATTGCAGTCAAAGATTTCTTCTTTCATGCTGTGAAAGAGCCAGTCGTGGTAAAGGGTGAATAATTCGCCGGAACGCCAGCCAGGGCCGGCCGTTTCAGACGGTTCCATATCGGGAGCGGGCGCGAGGAAAGGTTTTTCCACGAATACATTGACCGCATGGATGCCTCCCGGGGAAGTGTGTTCTTTGAAAGACGATATCCACTCTTCCCGCAAGTGCAAAGGGATATAGTGGAACACGCCGCTGCTGAAAATAATGTCAAAACAGGCGTCCGGCCTGTAATCGAGGGCGTCTGCCCGGAAGAAATCGATCAGAACCCCATGGGCGTTTGCCAGGGCGCGGGCTTTTTCCAGTCCTGTTTCCGCAGCGTCGAAAGCGGAAACAATGTATCCGTTTCTGGCGAGAAATACGGCGTCTTTTCCTTCGCCGCAGCCGATGTCCAGAACCCGGTATGGCTTGGTCGGAGGCATGATTTTCATAATTTCATAGCATAAGTGGCTGGGGTTAAGGCCCCAGTAATATTCTTTTTCTTTATAGCGCTCTTCGTAGGCGGTTGCCGGTAAGGAGCGGTATCCCAATAAGGCATCCGTGGTAGTTCCCAAAATGTGTGCGATTTGCGGCAGCAATGTAACATCGGGGCAGGACGTGCCATTTTCCCATTTCGATACTGCCTGAAAGGAAACGTTCAGATATTCCGCAATATTCTGCTGTGTGTATCCCATTAATTTTCTTCTTTTCATAATGGCTGTTCCAAGATGATTGTCCATGTCCGATCTCCCTATTCTAATATCTTTTTCTACTATATTATCAGTATAGGAATCATATCTCAATCACCGGTTTGTTGAATCGCGGGGGCGGTTTCAACCATAAAAATTAATTTGTGCCGGTTCCTTCATGCGGTATTGACAATGTGGTCTGCCATAGTATAAATAATTAATGTAAAGAATATATCATGCCGTTGGTCTCTTTTTTAAAGAGGAGGGAGGATGTTGAAAATGAGCGGAAATAAGGCGGAACTTTTTTTGAAAATGCTGCGGGAGGATGATTGGGAAGGGGGGATGGAAGGAAACAGGGGACGGAATTTAAAAAGGGGGAAAATGAGAGCTAAAATGGAAATTCGCTCGTTGATGAATATCCGTATGCCAAGGGAGGTCTCGGAGGAAATGCTGGAGGCGCAGGACGCATATTTGCAGGAAGAACTGGAAGAGAAAGGCGTGGTATCCCTGGCGGAAATTCCTACTGTCGAGGAACAATATGGAAGTTCTCACCTGCTGGCCGGCAGAATATCCATCTGGCAGGGGGATATTACGAGGCTGAAAACGGGAGCTATCGTCAATGCCGCCAATTCGCAGCTTCTGGGATGCTTTGTACCCTGTCACCGGTGTATTGATAATGCTATTCACAGCGCTGCCGGCATGCAGCTTCGGGAAGAATGCAGACATATTATGGAAGGAAGGCGGATGAGGTATGGAGACGAATACGAGGAGCCGTCAGGAACGGCTACCTTGACAAAGGGTTATAATCTTCCCTGCGATTATGTGATCCATACGGTGGGGCCGGTCGTATATGGGGGACTGACAGACGCTCTCTGTGAAGATTTGCGGAATTGCTATCAAAATGTACTGGAATGCTGCATGGCCCATCATATTTCCAGCGTGGCTTTTTGCTGTATATCTACCGGCGAGTTTCATTTTCCGAACGACGAGGCGGCAAGGATCGCAGTAGATACGGTCATTCGTTTTCTGAAGGGACATCAGAATGCTATGGACCGGGTGATTTTTAATGTATTTAAGGATGAAGACCGGATCATATATGAGAATTTAATCGGAAAGGAGCGGGGATAAAATGAGTATTGCAGGAGCATTTGCGGGGGCATTTATGCTTCCCCATCCGCCATTGATCGTGCCGGATGTGGGAAGAGGGGAGGAAAAGAAAATAGAGGATACGGTCTGCGCCTACCGGGAAGCAGCCAAAAGGATCGGGGAAATCAAGCCTGAGACGATCGTGCTGATATCTCCTCACCAGACGATGTATGCGGACTATTTCCATATATCGCCGGGGAAGAAGGCCAAGGGGGATTTGGGACAGTTCCGGGCGGGGGGAGTGAAAACAGAGGTTTGGTATGATACTGAATTTGTGGAAAAATTGTGCAGACTGGCGGATATCAGGGGACTTCCGGCGGGAACTATGGGAGAGCGGGAGAAAAAGCTGGATCACGGAACCATGGTGCCTTTATATTTCGTGGAACAGTATTGGAAAGAATACCGGCTGGTCAGGATCGGCCTTTCCGGTTTGTCGCTGATCCGGCATTACGAGCTTGGGCAGTGTATCCAAAGAGCTGCGGAGGCTTTGGACAGAAAAACGGTGCTGATCGGCAGCGGGGATCTTTCCCACCGGCTGAAAGAGGACGGGCCTTATGGGTATCTGGAGGAAGGGCCGGCTTATGACAGGCGGATTATGGATGTGATGGGAAGAGCGGCCTTTGGAGAATTGTTGGAATTTTCGGAAGATTTTTGCGAAAAGGCAGGGGAATGCGGGCATCGTTCCTTTACGATGATGGCGGGAGCTTTGGACAGGATAAGGGTTGAGGCGGAAGTTCTTTCTTATGAGGGGCCTTTTGGCGTGGGCTACGGCATTTGCTGTTTTGCGCCCTGCGGCGGTGATCCCGGAAGGAACTTCGGGGAGCAGCACGAGGAAAAAGAAAGAAAAGAGATGCGGGAACGGAGAGCAAAAGAGGATGCTTATGTGAGCCTGGCCAGGAAAACCATAGAAGAGTATATACGCAGCGGAAAAAGAATAGAAGCGCCGGAAGGGCTGCCGGAGGAAATGTATGGCAGAAAAGCGGGAGTCTTTGTTTCTATTAAAGAAGATGGGAGGCTGAGAGGGTGTATTGGAACGGTCTGCGGGGTGCAGTCCTGTGTTGCGGAGGAAATTATAGAGAACGCCGTCAACGCTTCCACCAGAGATCCGCGGTTTTCTCCTATAGAACCGGAAGAACTGGATCGGCTCGTGATCAGTGTGGATGTACTGGGGGATATGGAACGGATCAGTTCCCCGGAGGAACTGGATGTAAAGAAGTATGGAGTCGTTGTAACTAAAGGATACAAACGCGGTCTGCTGCTCCCGGATCTGGACGGAGTGAATACTGTGGAGGAGCAGATAGCCATAGCGAAGGATAAGGCCGGGATTGGGACAGGGGAAGAAGTAGAACTGGAAAGATTCGAAGTGATCCGGCATTACTGATCCGAACGGAAAGAGGGAACTTTATGAATACATTGTTTACGGAAACATCATCCATGAAAATAACATGTCATACATGCATGCACCGCTGCTGCCTGTCGCCGGGGCAAAGAGGGATCTGCCTGGCGAGAAAGAACTCAGACGGGCGGATTGTATGTGATAATTATGGGATGGTCACATCCCTGGCGCTGGATCCCATAGAAAAAAAGCCTTTGAAAATGTTCCGCTCCGGAAGCCTGGTTTTATCCGTTGGGAGCTTCGGATGCAATTTAAAATGTCCCTTTTGCCAGAATCACGAAATTTCCATGGTGGGAAGGGAAGAGGCGGAGGAAACAGTGGGTGCGGTTTTTCTCTCCCCTGAGGTTTTGGCGGATAAAGCACTGGCATGTAAACCCATGGGCAATATAGGAGTTGCATTTACCTATAACGAACCGTTGGTTGGCTGGGAATATGTGCGGGATACGGCGAAGCTGGTAAAAGAGGCCGGCATGGACAATGTGCTTGTAACGAACGGATCGGCATCCCTGGAAGTGCTGGAAGAAATTCTTCCTTTTATAGATGCGATGAATATTGATTTAAAAGGTTTTAATGAGAGCTATTATGAGAAGCTGGGCGGAAATCTGGAATCGGTAAAGAGATTTATTGCCAGAGCTTCCGGAGATTGTCATGTGGAGTTGACTACATTGATCGTACCCGGGGAAAACGACAGCATAGAAGAGATGGAAGAGGAAGCGGGATGGATCGCATCTCTTGCGGGCGGAGCGGAAATTCCGCTGCATATCACCCGTTTTTTCCCGCAGTACCGGATAAAGGATAAGGAAGCGACTGACGTGGAGCTGGTATACCGCCTTGCCGGAACCGCAAAAAAATATTTGAAAAACGTGTTTACGGGAAATTGCTGAGTAGAGGGGATTTTTGCAAGTTTTCTTTTCCGAAGAGAATATGAAAAAAACAAAATCTTCCGGCTCCTGGAAAAACTGTCTGCCCGGAGCCGGAAGAAAAATCTGATAGGAATATGATTTATTTGCCGTCGCTTTTGTTTTTATATTGGGATGCGAGATGGTTCGCGCCCAATAATCCGGCAGTATTGCCCAAAGCGGCGGTTTTGATTTTCACATGGGCAAAGCTTGGCATAATGCTTTGGCCGATTTTGGAGTTGATTTGTTCTATAATATAAGGCTGTACCATGATGCCTCCCCCGAGAATAACGCATGAGGGGTTAAAAATATGGATCAGGCTGGTCAGGCCGAAAAGGATCTCATTGATCCAGCAGTCTACGATAGCTCGTATTTCTTCGTCATCAATCCGCTCGAAGATTTTTTTCCCGTTGTCAAGGGAAGGATCATGGGCGGAGACGGAGTTGACAAGGGCTGTGGTAGATGCATAGCGTTCATAGCAGCCATCGAAGAAATCGGAACCGAAGGCTTTGGCTGTTCCGTGGGTTACGATAGCGCCGAATTCCCCTGCGGAAAAACTGGAGCCGTGGTATATTTGTTTATCATGGATAATAGCTCCGCCCACTCCGGTGCCATAAGTGAGGCAGAGAAAATCAGGATATTCTTGTCCGGCTCCGTAAATGGCTTCGCCGATGGCAGCGGAATTCACATCGTTTTCTACCATGACCGGAAGGTGAAAAGCATTTTCCAGTTCCTGGCGTATCTGGGTGCCCGTGTAATTAGGAAGATTGCTGTTGGCGTAAATGATGGATCCTTTGGATGCGTCCACTTGCCCGGCCGTGCTGATGCCGATGGCATCGCATTCTGTTTTTTCCATGATAGATCTTATAAGACCGGTCAGAGTATCCATAACATGCCTTCCGCCCATGCTGGCGTGGGTGGGGATTTCGTTTACCTGGAGCAGTTTATCATTTTCACAAATGCCATATTTAATTGCAGTACCGCCGATGTCAAATACGAGATTTTTCATACCAGAACCGTCTCCTTTCCAAATTGATAATGTTTACAGACTATATATGTACTTTAAATACACATTTTTTTAAGCGGATATCATCCGATACGGCAATTCCGGGTTTGTGTGGTTCTTCCGCCATACAGAGGATGAAATTGCCGGGGCCTATGGTGCAGGAAGCCAGATCGGGACACTGGACTGAGCCAAAATCCGATGCGGCGTCATAGCTTTCGACGGACATAGCGCTCATGTCTCCGGTATGGATGGCTTCCGTGCCGGCGAGATCGATTTGTATATCCATATATTTCTTATGAATCTCATACTTTCTTGTTTCCAGAGGGCCGGCGGCTGCTTCCATTACATTAATATATACATTGTCGCCGTCCAGTTCTGTCCTGCCCGAAGGGAGGGAAGAAAGGTCATTGTGCAGAATATAGTCGATGGCGGTATCCAGATGTTTGTTCATTCCTTTATACCGGCCGATATTTTCAAGCTTATCATAAATCATGGCAGTTCTCCTTTCCGGTGCTGGCCGTTGCATGTTCCGCTTCGGGTCATCGCTATTCAATCGCTTTATAAAAGCGCTGGGCGATTTCCAGTGGCCTCGTGATGGCGCCGCCTACAACTACGGCGTGAACGCCGAGTTCCAGCATTTTTTTCGCCTGGTCAGGATAATGTACTTTGCCTTCTGCAATGACGGGAATTTCCAGATCGCGGACAAGCCGGGAAACGAGTTCAAAATCCGGGCCGTCAACTTTAGGGGAATACGGGGTATAGCCGCTTAAAGTGGTTCCTACCAGATTGACGCCGCATTTCCATGCGTTTACGCCTTCTTCATGAGTGGAAACATCTGCCATCAGGACGATATCCGGGTATTTTTCGCGGATCTGTGCCAGAAATTCATTAATAGTAGTTCCGTCGCCCCGTGTGCGCAGCGTGCAGTCCAATGCGATGATGTCGGATTCCGCTGCGACGAGTTCGTCGATTTCTTTCATGGTGGGTGTAATATACGCGTCATAACCCTCATAGACGCGTTTGATCAGGCCGATGACAGGCAGACCGGTCGCTTTTTTGATTTCTTCCACGTCCCTGACGCTGCTGGTCCGGATACATTTGCAGCCTGCCATCTGTGCAGCTTTTGCCATATAGGGCATCAGCGACATTTCTTCGTAATATAAGGGTTCGCCGGGAAGCGCCTGGCAGGAAACGATAATGGAATGACGGGTTGCAGCTAAGATTTCTTCCAGAGTTTGTTTCATCGTAATCAGATCCTTTCATAACTTTTTACTGATTATAACATAAGTGCCTTTTGGTGTCATTAAAATGAAAATAAATTTCTGCAAAAAAAATATTTTAAAAAAATTTTCCTGGAAATATATTGACAAAAAGAAACGCATATTGTACAATTTTAACAAATAGCGGTTAGGCTATTGAAAGCAATTCATAATTTTTAACAATTTGAAGGAGGAAAGAGAATGAAAAAGTTAGTAGCATTACTTTTGGCTGGAGCCATGACATTTTCATTAGCAGCATGCGGTAGTTCACCGGCTCCTGCTGCTGAAGAACCGGCAGCTCCCGCAGAAGAAGCAGCTCCTGCAGAAGAGGCAGCTCCCGCAGAAGAAGCGGCTCCTGCTGAAGAGGCGGCTCCCGCGGAAGAGGAAGCTCCTGCAGCAGAAAGCGTAGCGGCAGACATTACCTTATGGACATATCCCATCGGTAAGTTTGGCGATGCAGCAACAGTGGAAGGATTTGTTACAGCATTCAACGCAGTATACCCGGATATCAATGTATCGGTAGAATATCTGGATTACCAGTCCGGCGACGATCAGGTAACGGCAGCTATCGAAGCAGGAACGACGCCTGATGTTATTATGGAAGGACCGGAGCGTCTGGTAAGTAACTGGGGCGCAAAGGGCAAGATGGTTGACCTCGCAGATCTTTGGGATGAGGAAGCATTAGCAGATATCTCCGCAACGAGCGAAGCGGTAGTTGCAGCTTGTAAATCCGAAAGCGGCGCTTACTATGAATATCCCCTTTGTATGACGACTCATACGATGGCGGTTAATCAGGAATTGTTCGAAGCAGCAGACGCTATGCAGTACATAAATGACGACCGTACATGGACGACCGAGAACTTTGAAAAAGCTTTACAGGCTTTGAAAGATTACGGCGTTGATACAACCGGCGTTGTATATTGCGGCGGCCAGGGCGGCGACCAGGGTACCCGTGCATTGGCAATGAACCTTTACAATGCAGAATTTACAAATGCAGAGCATACAGAGTGGACGATGAACAGTGAAGCGGGCGTTAAGGGCTTGCAGCAGCTGGTTGACTGGTCAAATGCAGGATTGTTAAGCTATGACGCAGGTGCGGTTGCATCCGATGAGATCCAGTTATTTGCAAATGAAACGATCGCAATGAGCTTCTGCTGGAATGCAGCAAACCAGCTGACATATGCGGCAGAGACAGCATTCACTCCTTATCCGGTAGCATTCCCTTCCGAGAGCGGAACACCTGAACTTTGCGGTGGTATCTGGGGATTCGGTATCTTTGATAACGGCGATGCGAATAAGATTGCAGCAGCAAAACTCTTTATCGAATTTATTTGTGACGATGCGACACAGGGTCCTGCCAGCGTAGCAAGCACAGGCTTCTTCCCGGTACGTTCCTCTTACGGCAATATCTATGCGGGAACAGAAGATGAAGAGCGTATGGCAATGTACGCAAGCTTCCAGCAGTGGTTGGGCGATTACTACAACGTAACGCTCGGCTGGGCAGAGCAGCGTACCGCATGGTGGAACATGCTTCAGCAGATATTTGATGGTGAAGATGTTCAGACAGCAGCAGATACTTATGTAGAGACATGTAATACGGCTACGGCAGACGCTTCTGCAAACTAAAGGATTTTGTCAGGTTTTGGTTAACTGATATTTCATAGGGGCTGTTGCACCAATGATTGGAAAATCAGGGGTGCAGCAGTCTTTCTCGTAAGACAGGCAAATGCCACAGCGTTGTGGACAAAATTAGTTCAGGAAGGAATGTTGATATGGGGAAAAAAAATGTGACGACACGAAGCAAAGTGCTGGTTATGCGTGAAACCAGGGCTGCTTACCTGTTTCTTCTACCAAGTTTGTTTTTCTTTATAGGTTTTGTTATCATTCCTATGTTTATGTGCCTTTTTACCAGTTTCTTCAATTATACAATGAGCGATTTTAGCTTTGTTGGAATTGGAAACTATGTGGAAATGTTCCAGGATGAAATTTTCCAGCGGGCATTTTGGAATACAGTGCTTATCGTTGTCGTAGCGGTTCCTACGGTAACTATATTTTCACTGTGGGTAGGCTCATCAATTTATAGGATGCATGCGGTTACCAGATCTTTTTTCCGTTGTATATTTTATCTGCCAGTCGTTACCGGTACGGTTGCGGTTGCCGTAGTATGGAAATGGATGTTTAATAAATACACGGGACTGTTTAATACGGTTCTGTCCGGTGTAGGCGTGATCGATCAGAATGTCAGTTGGCTGGGAGATGAGAAAACGGCTATCTGGTGTATTATTCTGATTTTATTTACAACGTCCATAGGACAGCCGATCGTACTCTATATTGCCGCTTTGGGTAATGTGGATCCCTCTTTGGTGGAGGCGGCGGAAGTGGACGGGGCAACTGATGTACAGACATTCTGGAAGATTAAGTGGCCTTCCATTATGCCGACAACATTGTATGTTTTAGTCATTACAACGATCAATTCTTTCCAGTGTTTTGCATTGATCCAGCTGCTGACATCCGGCGGACCGAAGCATTCTACGGATACGATCATGTATTATATTTATTATGAAGCATTTAAACTGAACCGTTATGGATACGGAAATGCGATGGGAATCTTCCTTGCGGCGGTTATTGCGATATTCTCCGCATTGCAGTTTAAAGTAACCAAATCAGGAAGCGTAGATTAAGGGGGTGAATAAATAATGAATAGTGGAGTAAAACGTACAACTGCTTATGATGTAATAGTAATGATCATTATGATTGTTCTGGCTATCTTATTTATTTTCCCTGTATATTGGATCGTAACAGGATCTTTTAAGGATCCGGCTGCAATCAATGCGGCGATACCGGAATGGTTTCCTAAGAATCCGACAACGGATAACTATGTAAGACTTTTTGATAAACCGGCGATACAATGGTTGTTTAACAGTATATTCATTGCGCTTATGTCCATGGGCTTGACTTGTATTACCGCGGCTATGGCTGGTTATGCGCTGGCGAAAAAAAGATTTGTGGGAAGGGGAATGCTGTTTACCTTTTTGGTATGCGCTATGGCATTGCCGAAACAGGTCGTTCTTGTTCCCTTGTTAAAAGAAATGTCGTTTTTAGGGATGCATGACAGCGTTTGGGCGGTAATCCTGCCTACTGTCGGCTGGCCTTTCGGTATATTCCTTATGAAACAGTTTTCGGAGACGATACCAACGGAAATGCTCGAGGCGGTAAGGATCGACGGTGCCGGTGAGATTCAGACATTTTTGACTATAGTGCTGCCGATTGTAAAACCTGGTATCGGAGCGCTGGCGATTTTTACTTTTATTACGACCTGGAATGATTATTTCCTGCAGTTGATCATGCTGAATTCCAGCAAGAACCTGACGATCGCGCTTGGTATTGCCAAGCTGCAGGCAGAAATGTCCAACGACTTCGGCCTGATCATGGCAGGAGCAGCGCTTGGTGCGATTCCTATTATTACGATCTTCCTGCTATTCCAGAAATACTTTACGCAAGGTATTACGATGGGTGCGGTTAAAGGTTAGTGTGAAGAGAAGTTCTAAGGCTCGCACCAGTGGGTGCTTCGCCAAGAACTTCTAGGGTTCGCATCGCGAACCGCTCTTCACACCGAAAAATGCCTGAAAAGCGGCATTTTTCATCGCAGCTTCAGCTCCGGGGGATTGGAGGATAGTATGAGAGGATAAAAAGAGGAGGAATTGTATTATGGACATAAAAAAATATCAGGGGGTTATCCCGGCGTTCTATGCTTGTTATGATGAGGAGGGAAAGGTTTCTCCTGAACGTGTGCGGGCATTGACAAAATATTTGATCGGGAAGGGAGTTACCGGACTCTATGTAGGCGGTTCTTCGGGGGAATGTATCTACCAGAGCGTCGAAGAACGCAAGCTGACGCTGGAAAACGTTATGGAAGAGGCAAAAGGAAAGGTGACGGTGATCGCTCACGTTGCCTGCAATAATACGGCGGACAGCATGGAACTCGCGGCTCATGCGCAGAGCCTTGGCGTGGATGCGATCGCGTCCATCCCGCCGATCTATTTCCATCTGCCAGAGCATGCCATCGCAAAATATTGGAACGATATTTCTTCTGCGGCAAAGGATACGGACTTTATTATTTATAATATTCCGCAGCTGGCGGGAGTCGCTTTGACGGTGTCTTTGCTGAGAGAGATGAAGAAAAATCCAAGGGTGATAGGAGTAAAGAATTCTTCCATGCCCGTGCAGGATATCCAGATGTTCCGCGATGAGGATGTAATCGTATTCAACGGACCGGATGAACAGTTTGTTTCGGGACTTGCGGCTGGAGCCGTAGGGGGAATCGGCGGTACGTATGCCGCTATGCCGGAATTGTTTATCAAGGCGAGAGAGCTTTTCTACGAAGGAAAAATAGAGGATGCAAGAACAGTCCAGAACGATATATGCAGGATTATATATAAGATGTGTTCTACGCACGGAAATATGTATGCCGTGATCAAGGAAATTATCCGTATCCAGGGAGGGCCGGACGTTGGAAGCGTCAGGGCGCCTCTGGCGGAATTGGCGGAAAGTGACAAAGGGATTGCACAGGAATGTGCAGACATGATTGCGGATGCGGTGAAGAAATATTGTTGACCTGACATAAGAGACATGGGCAGCCCATGTCTCTTTTATCAATACGGAAGTGTCTTACGGCAAAAGGGAGGAATATGGTGTCATCATCCAGTCTTTTACTAGATATACAACTATTATATAACCAGTTTACCAAAACCGAAAAAAAAATTGCCGATTATGTGGCTGAAAATGCCGGTGCAGTTCTTTTTATGTCCATTACCGATCTGGCGGATGCCTGCGATGTGGCGGATGCCAGCGTGCATCGCTTCTGCCGGGCGGTGGGAGTAAAAGGATATCAGGAATTCAAAATGAAGCTTTCCCTGAGCCTTACGCCGGGTGAAACGGCGGAAAAGCTGGAGGAGGGAAACATGGAAGGATCGGATTCCCTTTCCGGTATGCTGGATAGCATATTGGAGACGCATATCAGCGCTCTCAGGGAAACGAGAACGCTGCTCAGCGCGGATGCGGTGGAAAAAACGGTGGAGATGATAGAAGCGGCGAAGCAGATTTACTTTTTCGGTATCGGGGACAGTCTGCTGACGGCACAGGAGGCACGCAATAAATTCCTCCGGATTATGAACAAAGTAAGCTGCATCGAGGATCCCCATATGCAGGCGATGTCCGCTTCCATGGCATCTCCCGATGATTTGATCTTTATTATCTCTTATTCCGGCTCCACGAAAGACAATGTATATGTGGCGGAGATAGCGCGCCAGGCCGGAGCAAAGATCGTTGGAATTACCCGTTTTTTGAAATCCCCGCTGACGAATTATACGGACGTCCTTTTGACTTGCGGTGCAAACGAAGGACCTTTGGAAGGCGGATCCATGAGCGTAAAAATGAGCCAGCTTTATATCATTGACGTTTTGTTCCGGGAATATTACAGGAGAAATCTGGCGGTTTCCAGGGAAAACAACAAGAAAACGTCGAAAGCAGTGGTGGAAAAGTTGTATTAATGCTATAATTGACGTGGATAGGAGGAATATGCCATGGCAGCAAAAGCAGGGAGAAATAAACATTTGAATGTAAATGCGGGAACAGGAACAAAGGCAAAAATAAAGGGAAAAGAAATGGATTTTCAGCTGAACGTGAATTTGAAAGTACAGCTGTTGATCGGTTTTTTGGTTCCCATATTTTTTGTTATATTGGTAGGTGTTATTTCTTCCAAAAAGGCGGAGGAAGGAATGGTTGCTAATTTTGAGGAAACAGCCAGGACTTCCATCGAAACGCAGATGCAGTATTTGGATTTTGGCATGTCCATGGTTAGCGCGGAAGCGATGCAGATGCGTTTGGATACGGAGTTGCAAAGCCTGGCAAACGGTCTGTTCAAAAACGACCTTTCCAAAGCGTCTTCCATCTACAGAAAAAATGCATCCAATATTAAAGTAAGGCAGAGATCCAATGAACTGATCAACGCTATTTATATTATACCGAAAAGCGGAAGCAAGGTCATGAGTACGCTGGAATCTTCCGACCAGAGTGCGGACGGCTATTATGAAAAATGGGCCGAAACGGAAGAAGGGCAGAAGGTGATATATGAAAAGAATGTGATTGACTGGCTGGGGAAATCCACTGCCTGGGTGGGGAGCCATCCGCAGATGGACGCGTTGACGGGGTATCATCAGGACGATTATGCGATATCTTATATGAGCGCTTTTCCGAACCGGGCGGCGGTTTTTATAGTGGATATTAGTAAAGAGGCGGTAAAGAAGAGCTTGTCAAAGGTGGATACCTCAGACGGTTCTATCCTTGGATTCGTGACAGGGGATGGGAGGGAACTGGTAATAAAAAATGAGGAAATTACGGAGGAATTCGCTTTTTATGACAAGGATTTCTTCAGGAACTGCCTTGCGGCAGAAGAATTGCAGGGTACGGAATACGTAATTTATGACGGCCAGGAGTATTTCTTTACTTTTGCAAAAAGTGAAAAGACAGGAGCCGCATTGGGATACCTTGTGCCTGTCCGCCACGTGACGAAAGGCGCCGAAGCCATTAAAAGTATTACGGTGATGCTCGTGGCCGTGGCATGTATCGTGGCGGTCATTATCGGCTTTTTGATCTCTCTGAATATCAGCGCCGGTATGTCAGGAATCATCAAACGCCTGAAAAAAGCGGCGGAAGGCGATTTGACCGTGTGCCTGAAGACAAAAGGCAAAAGCGAATTCAGTATATTGTCCCGGTACATTATGAATGTGATCACCAATATGAAAGGATTGATCCAGCAGGTGGAAGGGATTGCTATGCTGGTAAAAAATGCGGCGGGCGGCGTGGAAGAGGTTTCCGCAAAGATCGAGGAATCTTCCCAGGGAATTAAGGCGACGTTGGCGGAGATAGATAAAGGAGTATCTCTCCAGGCTTCGGATGCGGGGGATTGCCTGAATCAGATGGATTCCCTTTCCAGGAAGATTGAGGAAATCGGCGGAAGCATCGAACAGGCAGCACGCGGCTCGGAAGCTACAAAGGGGATTGTGGAGAAAAGTATCGAGACGATGGAAGCTTTGTCGGGAAAAACCGAGGCTACGATCGAGGTAACGGACAGGGTAAAATCGGACATTGAAGAATTAGCAAGAAAATCTATGGTGATCGGGGAATTCGTGGAGACGATCAATGATATTGCGGAAGAAACCAATCTGCTGTCGTTGAACGCGTCGATAGAAGCGGCAAGAGCAGGGGAAGCAGGAAAGGGATTTGCAGTAGTGGCGGAAGCCATCCGAAAACTGGCCGACGGCTCCAGCGAGGCAGCCAGCGAGATCAACAAAGTAGTGGATGAGATCGTAAAACAGACGAAAGACACTGTTTCCACGGCTGAAAGGGCCGGGGAGATCGTAGGAGAACAGGCGCTTCTTGTAAAACATACAACGGAAGATTTCCGCGATATTGCGGAAAGCACCAGGCAGATGCTGGATACGATCCGGCGGATATCGGGGGATATTGAAAGCATCGATGCCCAGAGGCAGGATACGCTGGATGCGGTAAGCAGCATTTCCGCCGTGTCGGAAGAAACGGCCACGGCTTCGGGAGAAGTATTCAACATTTCCCAAAAGCAGATGGACGTAGTGGAATCGCTGAAACAGGCGAGTGCGGAGCTGAAAGAGAAAATGGCGGAATTGGAAGGGGCGTTGGCAGCTTTCAGGACGGCGGAAGAAAAATAAAAAACAAAGTAAGAAAACAGGAAAAAAGAGTAAGAGGCTGTCACAGGGAAAATGTATGTGGCGGCCTCTTTTGATTAAAATAAGAGACAGCGGATATCCGCTGCCGCGCAAAAAAAATTTTTAACTCTAAAGTAATCGCCCAAAAGTCCGATAATAATAATAAGACATCAGTAAGCTCATGGAAGGAGGAGTGGACAATGCGTATTGAGGCATATACACAGGTTCAGCAGATATATAAGACATCGAAAACTGATAAAAGCCAAAGGAAGCCCGGCGTCGGTGCTACCGATCAGCTTCAGATTTCCAGCATTGGAAGGGAATATCAGGTGGCAAAACAGGCGGTAGCTGCAAGCAGCGACATCAGGGAAGAGATAACTGCTCCTCTCAAAAATAGTATTCAGGCAGGTACTTATGGAGTGGAAGCAGGAGCCTTTGCTGACAAATTATTACAAAAAATGAAAGAAGTGGGGTAGTTTCGTGGCAAGTTTGATGGAAAACCTGATTACAGTATTAGGTGGTATATGTGACGAATATGAGAACTTGCTGGAGCTGTCCACAAAAAAGAAACCGGCAATTATTTCCGGCAATTTAGAAGAATTATCAAAAATCACGGATGAAGAACAAATCGTTGCAAGCAGAATCAATCATTTAGACAATAAAAGGCGGGAAGTGATTCAGGATATTGCCAACGTAGTAAACAGGGATGTTGAAGATTTGATATTGACGAATATTATTCAGATGCTTGAACCAAGGCCGGCGGAACAGCAAAAGCTGGCAAAGGTACATGACAAGCTCAAAGCGGTGGTGCATCAAGTACGCCAGGTCAACGAGCAGAACAGGGATCTGATACTGAATGCATTGGAAATGATCGAGTTTGACATAAACATGTTTCAAGCGATGAAAGCGGCTCCCGAGACGGCGAACTATAACAAAGGAGCATATAGTGCGGGAAGCGCGATCGGGGTAAGCAGAAACGGATTTGATGCAAAACAATAATCCCAGGGAGAGGTGATATCATGCCATTATTTGGAAGTTTATATATAGGAGCATCTGGATTGCAGACCAGCCAGAATGCGATGAATACCACAGCGCATAATATGACGAATGTGGATACGAAGGGCTATACGAGACAGCAGATTCTGCTTAATACGAGAACTTATCAGACACTTTCTGTCAACGCCTCCGCTGTTGCATATCAGCAATACGGCTTAGGCGTATATTATTCCCAAACAAGACAGGTCAGGGATATGTTCCTGGATAAGACCTACCGCAAGGAGTCGGGACGCAGCGCGTTTTATGAGTCCAATGTGAAGGTTATTGATGAAATGGAAGATTTGTTCGGAGAGTTTCAGGGGGTGGAATTTTCCGAATCTATTCAGAATCTTTGGAAGACAATCCAGGATTTGGATATGGATCCCTGTGATATGACGAATCAGAATCTTCTCGTATCCCGTTGCAATGAATTCCTGACGAGAGCTTCGCTGGTATATAAAGGCCTTTGCGAGATGCAGGATAATTTGAATACGCAGATTAAGAAAAACGTGGATAAGTTGAACGATTACGGCAGGGAGCTGGTGCAGATCAACCAGCAGATTATGAAAGCCGAAGCGGGAAATGTGGAAAATGCCAATGACTTGCGCGACAGAAGAAATTTTATTCTGGACGAAATGAGCAAGATAGGCAAGATCAGTTATGAAGAGGATATTTACGGCGCGGTTACCGTCAAATTCGAAGGCGTGGATTTTGTAAGAACCGAATCGATCAGCGAGATGGGCGTTTATGCTGATCCGGATACGGGATTTTACACGCCGTACTGGCCGCAGCTCGCCGATTACAATACAATGCCGTGGGGGGAAAGAGTACCGATTCTGGAATCTTCCGCCGTGTTCGATACTACACAGGAAATCCGCTCTTCGCTGAATACGGATATCGGTTCCCTGAGGGCGCTGGTATATGCCCGGGGGAATAAAAGAGCTACCTATCAGGATGTGGCAAAAGAAAACATAGAAGCATATAACAGGGATATTTCCCAGTCGCTGATCATGAACGTCCAGGCGGAATTTGACCAGCTGGTGAATAAAGTGGTAACGGCAATTAACGATGTTCTGCGCCAGGCGGCGGAGAGCGAGCCGGATACGGATTATATGAAGGCGAAAGATGAGAACGGCAATGTTCTGAAGGATGCTCAGGGCAATCCTATCGCCATTCAGATGTTCGAGCTGATTTCCGACGATCCGGAAAAAGGCTATACGATTGGAAACATGATCGTAAACGAGGATCTGAAGAGAGAGCCGGGAACGCTTTCCTTCCGGTTGAAAGACGGATCGGAAGATAAGGCTACAACAGCCAGATTGAAAGCGGCGTTTTCGGAGGAGAGCCACACGCTGAACCCGAATCTTGAGACGAAGGTGTCATTGATCGGTTATTATGGTAACCTGATTGACCAGGTCGCTATTACAGGGGAAGCGAATAAAGAAATATCGGATCTGCAGGCGGAAGTGGTGAATGAGACGTTTTCCGCAAGGGAAATGATCGTAGGCGTTTCCGATTCGGAGGAAATGGAGTTTATGATCAAGTTCCAGAATGCGTTTAATGCATCCAGCAGATACGTCAATGTAATCAACGAAATGATAGAACATGTTCTTAGTACATTAGGAAGGTAAGGTGAAGTAAATGCCATCACAATTTTTTGGTTTATCGATTGCGTCATCGGGTATCAGGGCGGCCAATGCGGCATTGAACACCACGGCCAACAATATTGCCAATACCCATACGGACGGATATAGCAGACAGCAGGTAACGCAGGAGGCGGCAGATGCCCTCAGGCTCTTTACGACCTACGGGTGTGCCGGAGCCGGTGTGGATACGGTGGCTATAGAACGCGTCAGGGATGAATTTTACGACCTGCGTTTTCGCAACAATAATTCGACGCTTGGCGAATATGATATTAAAAAATATTATACCCAGTCGATCGAAGACTATCTGGACGACGACGGAGATACAGGGTTTGAAGCTATTTTTGACGAATTTATGCGTGCGTTGCAGGATGTGAAGAATAATCCCAGCCTTAGGGATTATAAGGCAGCTTTTATAGCTTCCACGCAGAAGCTGGCGGAATATTTCAATACGACGGCGGGAAACTTGCAGGCGCTGCAGAAAGATGTGAATGAAGAAATCAAACTGCGGGTGGAGCGCATCAATTCCATTACTTCGGAGATCGCTACCATGAACAAACAGATCAATGTGGTGGAGATGACCGGTACAAGGGCGAACCAGCTGAGAGATAAAAGAGATCTGCTGCTGGATGAATTATCGGAAATCGTGGACATTAAGACAGAGGAATACCCGATTACCGATCCTTATGATCCGGAGAGGGAGACAGGAGGAACAAGATTCATCGTGAGCATTGCCGGCAATCAGCCGATTGTGGACGGCGGCGATTATCATAAACTGGAATGCCGTTCCAGGGCGGATAATGAAAAAGTCAACCAGAGCGATGCCGATGGATTGTATGATATTTATTGGGATAACGGCAACGATTTTAACTTGAATAACGCGTCCATGGGAGGTTCGCTGAAAGGGCTTGTGGCGATGCGCGATGGAAATAATAATAAAGCATTTCAGGGAATCGTGCAGGCGGTCAAAAAAGGCCAGTTTGGTACGGAAGTGACCGTAAAGGCTTCCAGGGATTTTCTTTCCGATATGAATAAATGCAACCTTTCGGATACGGGCGGAAGCGTTGTGATTGGAAATACGTTATATTATTATCAGAGCTGGGAATATAACGAAAATGACGGTACCTTTAAATTTATTATGGACGATGCGAAGTGCGATTCCATGGTGACAGCCGGTAAAATCGGAAGGGAAGTGGAAATTGGTGTGGATATCAATTACCAGGGCATTCCTTATTATCTGTCCCAAATGAACGAATTTGTTCGTTCCTTTGCGGCTAAGGTGAACGAAATATTTACCAGCGGCTATGATAAGAACGATAACCTTGGTGCCATGTTCTTTACGGCGAGGAAGCCCGTGGCAGGAAACAGTATTCTGGATTCCCAGTATGAGATGGGAGATTTTCAGGATGCGGATGGATATTATGAAATGACAGCTTTCAATATCGAAATCAATGATAAGCTGGTGGCGGATCCCGATCTGCTCGGTACAAAAAGCGTATCGAATAATGGAGTGGAGGAGAACGGCAAGCTGGAGGAACTGGTGGAAACCCTCAGGGATAAGACGAAGTTTAGTTTCAGGAATGCGACTGTCGAGGAGTTTTTACAGACGATATTGTCCGATGTAGCCTTAAATTCCAGGAACGCCAAAGACTTTTATGATACTTATTACGGCATTGCCGTGACGATTGAAAACCAGAGGATGTCGATTTCCAGCGTGGATGAGGATGAGGAAGCGGTGAACATGGTGAAGTTCCAGAATTCTTTTACGCTTTCTTCTAAGATGGTACAGACGTTGACGGAGATTTATGACAGGCTGATATTGGAGACAGGCGTCTGATAAACAGCAGCAACGGAAGGCGTGATGAGGAACAGAAAGAGTATGGCCGGTGCTGGCTGTGAAAGGAGAGGATTGCTCTATGAGAATGACAAACAAAATTATGCAGAATAATTCGCTGTATAATATTAACAATAATAAAGAATTGACCAATAAGCTGAGTACGCAGATGTCCACGAAAAAGAAATTGACCAGGCCGTCAGACGATCCGGTCATCGCGATCCGCGCATTGCGGCTGCGCAGCGACGTATCCCAGATTACGCAGTTTTATGAAAGAAATGCAAAAGACGGGGAAAGCTGGCTGAAAGTAACAGGTGACGCGCTGGAGACCACATCGGAAATTTTAAAGAGCATGATAGGACTCTGTACGCAGGGAGCGGTAAAAGACTTTGACGCCGGCAATATGGCGATTGTTATCGCGCAGCTGAAGGAATTGAAGAATGAATTTTATTCTACGGGCAATGTGGACTATGCGGGAAGATATATGTTTACCGGATACCGCACCGATACGCCCCTTACTTTTACAGAAAATCTGTCGGAAAATCAGGCTGACCCGTCTTACCGGAATTTTGAGATTACCGAACAGTTGGATGTGTCGGCGTTTGATACGATTAATTATACGAACATTGGAGATTTAAAGGGAGTAACAAAAGACAATTATGATCCTGTGAATGACGGGGTTAAGGAAGAGGAAGCAGATATTACTAATGCAAATATTCACCGTATCCGGCTTTCCTATGATGCGATAAAGGATGGGAATATACCTAAGATTACGATGATTACGGAGGCACAAAAACAAGCAGCAGCACTAAATGGTACTCCGCCGCAGGGAACGGACTTAACAGATCCTATTACAGCGATATCTTCTACTGCCGATCCCAATCCGTATGATTATGTGCTTGATCATCCGGATGAAGCGGTGCTGATACCGGAGACAGGAGAATTATTAATTGGCGAAAATCTGTATAAAAGGGAATTTGCCGATTTGGAAACGAGTACGGAAATAAGAATCACATACCAAAAGGACAGCTGGAAAAAAGGCGATATGCAGCCGCAGCATTATTTCGCGTGTAAAGATGTGACCGATCCGAATAAGGTGATCGAATATAATCATGCGGAGTATGAGAATACGGCTAACAATCCGCCTACCATAGAGAAATATATCCCTTGCGATAAGGTAACGCAGTTCATAGAATACGATGTAGGCTATAACCAGAGAATCCGTGTTAATACGACGGCAGGTGAAGTGTTTACCATGGATATGGATCGAAATATCGATGACATGGAGAACGCGCTGGCAAAATTAGAAGAAATAGAAACCATTAAGAAAGATCTGGAAAAAATGATGGACGGCATGGAGCCAGGCGAGGCTGGTTATGCCAATTTGAAAGCTTCTTACGATGCGGCGGAAAAAGCACATACTTATGTGCGTGAAAATATGCAGAAAATGATGGAAGGGCTGATCACCAAGACCCAGAAAATATCGGATTTTACCAGTCTGGCAATTACGGATAACGGTACGAGGGCAAGCCGCCTTGATCTGATCAGCAACCGCCTGATGACGCAGAAAAGCACTTTTGAGACTTTGCAGTCCGCCAATGAAGATATCGATGTGACGGAAGTGACGGTGAAGCTGACCAGCATGGACTATTCCTATCAGTCGGCATTGCTGGCAACAGGAAAGATTTTGCAGAATTCACTGATGAATTATATTTAAAGATGATAAATGATAAAGCGGTGGAAAATAAGGAGAAGGTATGACATTACAAACAAAAGTATTCGGAGAGGTTACGATTGAAGAAGAGAAGATAATTACTTTCCCGGGCGGGATTATCGGATTTCCTGATTTGACCCAGTTTACCCTGCTTCACGATGAGGACGACGGCATCGCTACGATTCATTGGCTGCAGTCGTTACAGGAGCCGGGGTTTGCGATGCCGGTGATGGATCCCCTGTTTGTGAAGGAAGATTATAATCCGGAAATAGAGGATGAGCTATTAAAAGTTCTTGGAGAATGGAAGCAGGATGAATTGCTGGTGCTTGTTACCGTTTCCGTACCGCCGGAACTGGAAAAAATGACGGTAAATTTGAAAGGGCCTATCATAATCAATGGTGCCAACAGAAAAGCATGCCAGGTAATCGTAGAAGGAGATGTATATAAAGTAAAATTCCCTATTTATGATATCCTGCAGGCAAGGAAAGCGGGTGAATAGATGTTAGCTTTATCCAGAAAAAAGAACGAAGCCCTGATTATTAATAATAATGTAGAAATTACGATTCTGGAGATCAAGGGCGAACAGGTGAAGATAGGCATCTCAGCGCCGAAAGAAGTTCCGATCTATCGGAAAGAGGTTTATGTGCAGATACAGAATGCAAATGAAGAAGCGGTGCATACGGATGGAATGGAAGCTTTGAAAAAGATGTTGGAATAGCGATGCCGGAATAGCAGTGTCGTTTTGCCATGAAAGAGAGAAGGAAAAGGATGTCCTGGTTTCGAAATGGAAGTTTCGGGGGGCATCCTTTTTGAATAGATTTTTCATAAGCGAGAAAATGCAGGAAAGGGGGTAAATTATTGTAAAATTTATCCGATATAATAGGTAGACGTTAATGATAAGCATCATTATGTTATCTAACAAATTTTAAAATCACACGGAGGTGATCAACAATGGCTATAGAACCATTAGGAAGCGTAATGACAGTTCAGTCACAGACGGTTCAGAGACCGGTCAGAACAAGTGAAGCAGCGGAAAACACGGAAGTTTCCACACCTGCACAGGTTGCAAATGTAGACCCAGTGACCATATCCGTAGCGAAAGCAGACGGCAAGGACGGGCAGGGTGCAGGTAATCAAAATTCAGAGCAACAGCAGAATTCGAATGAAAAGATCAAAAAGGCTGTTGAACAACTGAATAGAAATATGCCCCATTCGGAGGCTGTTTTTGGAATCCACGATGGAACCAACAGGGTTATGATCAAGATTGTGGATAAGGATACAAGGGAAGTGATTAAGGAATTTCCGCCGGAAGAGACTTTGGACATGATCGCAAAGGTATGGGAACTGGCTGGAATTATGATTGATGAGAGAATGTAACAGAAAAACGGGAATAGGAGGAAAGAGATATGCCGATTAGAATTACGGGTATGAATTCCGGGCTGGATACCGAATCTATCATTTCGGAATTGGTGAAGGCGGAGAAGACCAAAGTAGACAGCATAAAGAAGAAACAGACGGTACATCAGTGGAAACAGGATGCCTGGAAAGATCTGAATGCCAAGATCTATAAACTTTTCCAGAATACGCTGGGTAATATGAGGCTGGCTACGGATTTTAGCAAAAAGGTGACAGATATTTCCAATCCGTCGATTGCAAAGATAATCAGCAGCGATAGTGCTATGAACGCGACTCAGACGCTGCAAGTAAAAGAACTGGCAAACAGCGGATATATGACGGGGGCGAAATTAGATACGGATGCATCAGGAAATAAAATTGATGTAACCAATCAGACTTTGTTGAAAGATCTGGGAATCGCAGCAGGAAGCAAGATCACGGTGGAGACCGGCGGAAAGAAAACGGATATAGAAATTACGGACGATATGACGGTTGGCAGCTTTGTGGCAACTTTAAAGGATGCGGGCGTGGAAGCCAACTTTGATGAGAAAAATAAGAGATTCCATATTGCAGCGACAAAGAGCGGAAAAGAAAATGATTTTGCTATTACCGCTTCCGATGCGGGTGGAACGAACGCACTGAGCAAATTAGGCATACTTAGTTACAAGGGAAAAGAACTGGAAGCATATAAGAAATATGCCGATTTGGGGAAACCGGAGAATGCAGCGGAAAAGCAGGCGGCGATTGATGGCGATATTGCGAAGAGGTTAGAGGCTTATATAAGCAAAAGAGAAAGTCTTTTGAAGAAGCAGGCGGAGCAACAAGAGGCAGTTGATAAGAGCAAGGACGCATTTTCCACGGAATATGGTAAAGACATTGAGAGCATAGATAAAGATGACTTGAAGAAGAGTATTGACGATCTGAAGGCTAAAATTGAAGCTGACGGGGATAGTGCGACAGAAGCTGATAAAGAAGAACTGAAAATGCTGCAGGGTCAGATGAACGCGGTTGAAGATTACGAAAGCAAAAAGGAAGCCCTGGCTAAAACAACACAATCTCTTAATGAAGTGAATTCGTATCTGGATCTCACCGATTTGGATAACATCAAAGCAGGTACTAAGCTCACGGATGAAGTAACCGCAGCTTGGGATGCGAAGATTACTGAGGCACAGACTGTTGTGAACAATGCTTCCATTCAGGGAAGCGATGTACAGAGGCAGGTAGGAAAAGATGCGGAGATTATCCTGAACGGTGTGACTTATACAGGAGACAGCAATACCTTCGAAGTGAACGGATTGACAATTACAGCTTTGCAGAAAAGCGATGATGTAGTAACGCTTACGACCAGAAGGGATACGGAAGGTGTTTACAATATTGTTAAGAACTTCCTGAAGGAATACAATGCCATCATTAGCGAGATGGATAAAATGTATAATGCGGAATCGACGAAAGGCTATGAACCTCTTACGGATGCGGAAAAGGATGAACTGACCGATACGGAAATTGAAAAGTGGGAAACGAAGATCAAAGATTCCATTTTGAGGAGAGACTCCAATTTGTCATCGCTTTCTTCGGCGATGAAAAACATTATGCTGCAGGGCGCAACGGTAAACGGGAAGCAGATGTATTTGTCCAGCTTCGGTATCGAGACATTGGGATATTTCAGTTCTGCTGAAAATGAAAAAAATGTATACCATATCAACGGTGATGAAGATGACGCTACGGTAAGTTCGAAAGCGAATGACCTGAAAGCTGCGATTGCGGCTGATCCGGATACAGTAATTTCCTTCTTTTCGCAACTGAGCCAGAATCTATATACGGAACTGGATAAACAATCCCGCAGCATAGACGGCGTCAGAAGTTTCGGCTCTTTCTACGATGATAAGCGGATGCAGAAAGAGTACGATGAGTATAAGACGAAAATCAAAAAGCAGGAAGATAAATTGACGGCTCTGCAGGATAAATGGTATAATAAGTTTGCGGCTATGGAGACGGCTTTGGCAAAATTACAGTCGAACCAGAGCGCAGTATCAAGCTTATTAGGAGGAATGTAAAATTATGGCTCTACCAAACAGGTATGAACAATACAGCAATAATAAAATCATGACGGCTTCGCCGGCAGAACTTACGTTGATGCTTTATGATGGCGCGATCAAGTTTTGTAATATTGCGATCATGGGCATAGAGCAGAAGGACGTGGAAAAGGCGCATAATAATATCGTGAAGACGGAAAAAATTGTGGAATATTTGAGGGATACTTTGGATATGAAATATCCGGTGGCTCAGGATTTCGAGAACATTTACGTATATCTCAGCCGGCGTTTGGTAGCGGCCAATATGAAAAAGGATAAAGATATTTTGGAGGAAGTCTGTGAACATCTCCGTTCTGTGCGAGATACGTGGAGAGAGGTCATGCGTTTGAATCGAGAGAAAGGTAAAGCATAATGGAGAATTATCTTCAAGTCCTGGAGGAAAGCCTTTATAAAAAATTGGATGTATTGGGCAGGATAGAAACGCTTTGTGCCAGACAGGAACAAATATTGAGCGAAGAAATCGTTTCGGAAGAAGCGTTCGACAGCAGCATTGAAGAAAAAGGAGTGCTGATTGATGAACTGACGAAGCTGGACGAAGGTTTTGAGACGTTATACGGGCATATTAAGGGACAGCTTGCGGAAGGGAAAGAGCGGTATAAGGTGCAAATTGCTTCTTTGCAAAAAAAGATTGCCGAAGTGACGGAAAAAAGCGTAGCTATTCGGGCGCAGGAGGCAAGAAACAAGAATTTAGCAGAGAATTATTTTGCAAAAGCCCGGGAAGACCTAAAGAAGAACAGGAAAAGTTCCAGGGCAGCGCTTGATTATTACCGTAACATGAATAAAATGCAGGTAGTTTCTCCTCAGTTTATGGACAAAAAAAAATAAAAAAATTTTTAAAATGGGTATAAAGTATTCGGAAATCATTCCGATATAATATACAAGTAAAGCAACTTACTTAGCAAACAAATGGAGGGCGAGGAAACCTAGGGCCGAGCCCAACATAAAAACAAGAACGGCAGGGAAGCCGTTTAATATTCAAGGAGGAATATAATATGGTAGTACAACACAATCTTACAGCTATGAACTCTAACAGAATGTTAGGTATCACAACGAATGCACAGGCAAAACAGACAGAGAGACTGGCTTCCGGTTATAGGATCAACCGTGCGGCTGATGATGCAGCAGGTCTTTCCGTTTCCGAAAAAATGAGACGTCAGATCAGAGGTTTGGATCAGGCTTCCACGAATGCACAGGACGGCGTATCTTTAGTACAGTCTGCAGAAGGTGCTTTGAATGAAGTTCATGACATGCTTCAGAGAATGAATGAGCTGACAGTTAAGGCTGCGAACGGCACATATACCACAACTCAGAAACAGTATATCGCAGACGAAATCAATCAGCTGGTTTCTGAAATTGACCGTGTTGCAACAACAACGAAATTCAATGACCAGAAAGTACTGCAGGGTTCTAACAAGGCTGGTACTGTAAGTAACCCGAAGAGCTTCCTGTTCCAGGTTGGTAATGAATCTAACGAGACTCTGAGCGTTCAGATCTCCAACATGAAGGCTTCCTTCCTGAATGCAAGCCTGAAGAACCAGACATGGAGTGCAGCTACAAGCTACAAGCAGGTTGCAAGTTTTATCGATGTTGTTAGCGCTGCACTTGAGAAAGTTGCTTCTCAGCGTTCCGCACTCGGTGCTATGCAGAATCGTTTGGATCATACCATCAACAACTTGGATAACATTGTTGAAAATACGACAGCTGCTGAATCCCGTATCCGTGATACAGACATGGCTAAATCTATGGTTACTTACTCCAACAACCAGATCCTTGCTCAGGCAGGTCAGGCAATGTTGGCTCAGGCTAACCAGACAAATCAGGGTGTATTATCCTTACTTCAGTAAATTATTAGATGTTTGCGAAGTACAGCACTTTATAAAGTGTTTGAGAGAGAGCTGGAATTTCCAGCTCTCTTTTTTCATCTGGAAATTCCTATAGTATGGAGAAGTGGTATGAATATTTTGATGTTAAACTGGGACAGTTTTGCCCATGAATATGTGATTGAGGCGTTTGCTGGATTTGACTGCAGAACCGATATTTTTATATGGCCCTTTGCAGAGGAAAATATGCGTGAAAATAAATCATTGGAGCTAAGCTTGACAAAGTCGATCAAAGAGAAGGAATATGATTTTGTTTTTTCTCTTAATTTTTTTCCGATCGCAGCGAAAGTATGCAATGACTGCAGTATAAAATATGTGGCATGGATTTACGATATGCCATTTCTGCTTCTCTATTCGAAATATACGATGCTTGACAATAATTATATCTTCTTTTTCGATAAATCCCTGTTCTGCGATTTTAAAAAATATGGTTTAAAGCATGCGTTCTATCTGCCTATGGCGGCGCCTGTAGATTATTATGACCATATAGAGATAACAGAGATTGACAGAACAAAGTATATGGCAGATATTTCTTTTGTTGGTTCTACTTATAACGAAGACAGACAGAATTTTTATAAGTATATCAGCGAAGTAGATAAGTATACAGAAGGATATTTAAGGGCAATTATAAAGATGCAGGGGGAGATATATGGGAACTTTATATTGGAAGAGTTGCTGACAGATAATATTCTCCAAGAACTGCAGCGAGTCTGTCCGCTTCGGAAAGGAAGGGATGAGTGGGAATCCGATGCTTGGATATATGCCAATTATTTTTTGGCAAGAAAATTAACAGGTGAACAGAGAAAAGAGCAATTAGAGCTTTTGGGAGAAAATCATCAGGTAAAGCTGTATACTTCGGATCGGACAGATGATATGGCGCATGTGATGAATTGCGGTCCCGTAGATTATATCAAAGAGATGCCTATTGTTTTTAAAAATTCCGCAATTAATCTGAATATGACGTTGCGCAGCATCCATACAGGGATTCCGTTGCGGGCTATGGATATTATGGGATGCGGCGGTTTTTTGCTGACGAATTACCAGGAAGACTTTTTAGATTATTTTGAACCGGGCGTGGATTATATATTTTATTCCAGCCGGGAGGAATTGGTGAAACTTGTGGATTATTATCTGCTGCATGAGGAGGAACGGCTGCAGATTGCCAGGAATGGACATGCTAAGATAAGATCCGGCCATACTTACCGAAACAGGATAGAAACCATTTTAACGCAAATAAAGGAGCCATAAGAAATGAAGGTATTATACATTATATGGGAGGCGTTTGCGACCGAAGATATACACAGGGAACTCGTCAGACGCGGTTACGAAGTGGATCATCATCGTGTAAGCCGTAAAGAAAATACAGACTCCAATCAAAGAATAGAGCAGGAACTGATAAAAGTAATGTCAGAAAAGAAGTATGATTTTGTGTTTTCATGGAACTATCTTCCGGTGGTATCGATTGCCTGCAACGTATGTAAGACTCCTTATGCCGCTTGGATATACGATAGCCCTTTGCGGGCGTTGTGGCATTGTACAGTTGTTTCTCCGTACAACTATATTTTTATTTTTGATAAGGCGGATTATCTGGAGCTGAGGAAAAAGGGAATTCCCACAGTACATTATCTGCCTCTGGCAGCCAGTGTGGAACGTTATGATACCTATGAAACAGATGAGGAGATCGAGGAAGCTTATCGAGCGCCGGTATCTTTTATCGGTTCTATTTATACAGAAAACAAGTTCACTTTTTATAGAGGCTTAAACTGGCTGGATGACTATGCGAGAGGCTATGTGGACGGCTTGGCGATGGCGCAGAAGAAAACCTACGGCAGCCTTATTTTGGAAGAAATGCTGCCCCCGGATATTTTGGATAAGTTAAAAGAAATATACGGCGGCGACAAGCCGGACGATCTGTTTACTTGCCAGAAATATGTCGGCCAGGTGGTACTGCCTCATTATATTACGGCTATGGAACGGCAGGAAGTACTGGCGCTTGTTTCGGAAAGATATCCGTGCCATTTATATACCCACAGGAAGACGCCGTCTTTGCCCCATGTGATTAACAGGGGGACTGCGGCAAGCTTTAAAGAGGCTTGCCATATTTTCCGGAGTTCCAAGATTAATTTAAATATTACTTTACGTTCGATACGGACAGGAATTCCGTTAAGGGCATTCGAAATTATGGGAAGCGGAGGGTTTCTTTTAACGAATTATCAGGAAGACTATTTGGATTATTTTGAACCGGGAGTTGACTTTGCTTATTATGACAGCTATGATGATTTGCTTGCGAAGATAGAGTATTATTTAACCCACGAAGAGGAACGAAGCTATGTGGCGAAAAATGGATATGAGAAAGTAAAGAAATATCATACCTATAAAAATCGGTTTGATGAAATGATAAAAATAATGGATATAGAACAAATGGACGGTGACGAAGCATGATCAGGTTGGATGACAAAGTAATTGATTTGGTGGAAAAGATATGCAGGGCATTAAAGGACGGCAGGATTGGGGCAGATGCTTTTCCGATGGATGAAATATTGAATTTAATAGAATGCACGCTGGGAGAATCTTTTTGGCAGTGCATCGGAAGCCGTGCGAGCTATGGTTTCCGAAATATGCCCGACGTATATAAGGAGTGCCTTGCAGGGGCATTGGAAAGAAAAGACATGGATGCGTGCGAGCGCATATTACGTTTGTTTGAATGCACTTACCAGGCATTTTATACGGCGATGAATGAAGAGGAAAAAATGTTCAGGGAAAGGCCGTACCGGCAGATGATCATCGATTTGGGGACAATCAACTCACAGGTTCAATATCGACTGCATAATGAGCGGCAGAAAGAGCTGGCAAAAGGAAAGGGAAACATAGCGGGAAAGGGAAAAGGCGCAGTATATACCTGTCTGCTTGGAGAAGGCGTGTTAAACCAACCCAGGGAGGTAAACCGGCAAATAGATTATCTTTGCTTTACGGATGATGAGGACAAGTGGGGGAAGAAGGACGGTGCATGGAAATATTGCCCAATAGAGAAGCCGGAAAAGACATGGGAAACGGAAGAAGAAGAGCTTCTGATTTTGGAGAGCTGGTGCAAAATAATGCCGCATAAAATATTGCAGGAATATGATTACAGCATATGGGTGGCATCGGATATTGTTATGGTAGGGGATGTTTTGAAATTCTGTGAAGTTTATGGAAAAAATACGGCATTCTTGAGTTTTCCAAGCCCGATGGAAGACTGCATTTATGAGGATATGTCTATCATGCAGATGGCTACGGATGATTTGAACATTATGATCCGTAAGATGATGATGCAATATCGGAAGGAAGGATATCCCGAACATAACGGGTTGATTGACGGAAGAGTCATTGCAAGGGACCATAGGGATGAAGAATTATGCGGCATGATGGAGAAGTGGTGGAAAGAAGTGGAAAAAGGCCGTTTGTTTATAGGAAATGTATTTAATTATATGTCCTGGAAACATAAATTTCCATTTGCAATCTGTAATTTGTTTATTTATGAGAATCCTTATTTTAGAGTAAACGGTATCGACTTGGATACGCATGAAGAAATTTAAAGGGTAGCGTGAGAAGAACTTCTAACGCTCATGCCAGAGGGCATTTCGCGAAGAAGTTCTAGACTTGCTTTGCAAGTCTTCTCACGCGGAAGAACGCCTGAAATGCGGCGTTCTTCCCGTTGACGGTTTGTGCCGCCGGGAGAGGGCATGGGGGTTAGTATATGAGAATTCTGTTCATGGAATGGAAAAGCTTAGGGCAGACGGATTTATCGGAAGAATTTAGACGAAGGGGATGGGAAGTCAGGTATTATCCTTTTCCAAGGGAAACGGATAATACCAGGTTAAACAATAAATTGTGTGAAAAGTTAATCCAGCGTATTGCATCCGAAAGATATGATTTCGTCTTTTCATTTAATTATTTTCCTGTGATATCGATTGCTTGCAATGCTTGTAAAGTAAAATATGTATCGTGGACTTTTGACAGTCCGTTCATCCAGTTATATTCGAATACAATAGGCTTTTCGTACAACTATGTATTTATTTTCGACAAAGGAACTTGTGAAGATTTGTGGAGGCAGGGGATAGAGACAGTATATCACCTGCCTATGGCGGCATCGGTGGAGAGATATGACAGTTATGCTTTGTCAGAGAAGGAAAAGGAATTCTACAGTACAGAAATCTCCTTTGTGGGTTCTACTTATTATGAGAGAAAAAACCGGTTTTATGAAAGGCTGGGGGGTATCAGCGGGTATACGAAAGGATATCTGGATGGCTGCATCCAGATGCAAAAGCTGGTATATGGTGATTTTTTATTGGAATCCATGCTGAAACCTGAAATTATGGAAGATATGATGGAGCATTGCCCGCTGCGGGTAAACCAGGACGGGTTTGAGCGATTGGAATGGGTTTATGCCCATTATTTTCTTGCAAGGCAAGTTACGGCTTTGGAAAGAAAAGAAATATTGGAGCTTTTGTCGCAGCGGTACCGGGTGGATCTGTATACGTATGATCCGACACCGGAACTTCCGGAAGTAAGGAACCGCGGGACGGCAGAAGTGATGGTGGAAGCATCGAAAATATATCGGTGTTCTAAAATTAATTTGAATATATCGCTGAAAAGTATATTGACAGGGATTCCTCTCAGGGCTTTTGAGATTATGGGAAATGGGGGGTTTTTATTAAGTAATTACCAAAGGGAATACGAAGAATATTTTAATAGCGGCATGGACTATGTCTATTATACGGACTATGAGGATCTGCAGAAAAAGGCAGAATATTTTCTCGCCCACGATAAGGAACGGAAAGAAATTGCCCGCAACGGTTATTATAGAGTAAAAGAAAACCATACTTATAAAAAACGTGTGGACACGATTTTAGAGATAATAAGCTGAGAGGAGAGGAAAGGTTTTCCTGGAACATTTTCCTGATAGATAGAATGGATCTGAATGAAAAGTTACAATACTGGAGACAAAGACCGAAGGACGAAGGAATATTGGAGCATCTTTTTTTGCCGGAAGAGAAGGAGATTTTGAGGACGATTTGCCGATTTGAAGCCCTTGATCATCTGATAACGCAGAAAATAGAAGCAGACGGTGAAAAGAATAGCGCAGTGGAAGCATTTATAAGGGCGGAACAAGAAAAGGAAATCAGCTTTTTGCTGAAAGGACAATTCATGCGTCAAATGGATATTCTGCTGTCAAAGGGAACTGTGGAAGCCTGGCTGGAGATTATGATATGGTATTCCCTGTTGGAAGAAAAGAAAATACTGGTGGAGGACTTTTGGGAATTCCCTGCTTTGAGAGCGGTAATCGATATATTTATGAAGGAGCTGGATGCGTTTATTGGGAAAAGAGAGGGCCGGATATCGGTTTTAACATTTCACAATATGCAGGAATTGACGGATGCTTATTTGAAGACGATATTTTTATGCAGACGGATAGAATATGGAATAGAACCTATGGATGAAATTATTGAGTATGCGGAAAGTAAAAAATTATCCATGGTTTTTATTCATGGAATCATAGATAAGGCACAAATCTATAATAAGGAAAAAGTAATCAAAGCAATAGAGGATTGGTATTAGAAAGAATGGTGGATAAGAATAAGATTTGCTTTATTATATGTGTAAACAATGATTTTTTTTATAGGGAATGCGTAAAGTATATCCGTTGGCTGGAGCTGCCGGAGGGGATGGAACTGGAGATATTGGAAATAAGGGATGCAAAGTCAATGGCATCGGGATATCAAAGGGGAATGGAGCAAAGCAATGCGAAATATAAAGTATATATGCATCAGGATGTATTTATTATCAATAAATATTTTATCTATGACATCGTTTCCATTTTTAAAAGCCAGGGAAAAGTGGGCTTGATCGGGCTGATCGGTTCTGTGAAGGTACCTCGAAATGGCGTTATGTGGTCGGAAGGAAGAGTGGGTAACTGGGCCGAAATGATTCCGTGGGAAGGATACCGGTATGATATGGAAAAGGATGGAGGATGGGAAGTCGAAGGGGTAGACGGTTTGCTCATGGCTACGCAATACGATATTCCCTGGCGGGAGGATCTGTTTGACGGGTGGGATTTTTACGATTTAGCACACTGCTTTGAAATGAAACGGGGGGGGTATCATATTGTGGTACCTGTGCAAAGGCATATATGGTTTATCCATGACGATAAAGCAGCGCTGGCATTGTGGAATTATAATAAATACAGGAAGATTTTCGTAGAGGAATATATGAAAGACCATGATTTGTAGATGAGCAGGGAGAGGGAATGGAATATGGAGAGCATGGAGAAAAAAACAGAAAAAGCAAAGCCTTGCCGCATAGAGTGGAAAGTATGCCATGTATGTGGAAAAAACGGAAGAAATAAAGTCTATAAGGTGAAAGAGATGATGTACGGCACGCAGGAAGAATTTGAATATTTTTCTTGTGAACATTGCAAGTGCATGCAGATTGACCATATACCGGAAGATATGGGGAAGTATTATGCAAATAGTTATTATAGCTTGAAGGAAAGGGAACTCCATGCCTTTGAAGGTGAGATGAAGAAAGAAGGAAGGGTCTTGGATGTGGGGTGCGGAACGGGCGAATGGCTGTTGCAATGGGCAGAAAAGGGATATGGGGATTTGTACGGGTGCGATCCTTTTATTGAGGAGGATATCCGATATGGAGACCGGGTTTATATTAAAAAATGTGAGATAGGCGGAATGGAAGGAAAATATGATTTTATCAGGTTTGGAGATTCCTTTGAACATATAACGAATCCGTTGGAAACAATGCAATGTGTAAAAGATTTGTTGGAAAAAGATGGCGTGTGTGATATACACATGCCGGTGTTTCCAAACGCGGCATGGGATGCTTTTGGCGTAAATTGGTATCAGTTGGATGCGCCAAGGCATGTTTTTCTGCATTCGGGGGAAAGCGTAAAACATTTATGTGAAAAATGCGGGCTGAAAATAGCTGGCATCGTATATAATTCCAATGAATATCAATTTGCAGTCAGTTATTTTTATGAAAAGGGATATACCTATGAAGAGGCGAAAAAGAAGATAAATGATTGTTGCTCTGAGAATACGGATTGGCTGAGGGAATTCAGGGAATGCGCTATCCAGTGCAATGAAATGGGATATGGGGACCACGCTACTTTTCATATCGTAAATGCATAATGTAAGGTACTATCTGGCAATAGCATATGATTTAAAAACAGTATAGCATAATAAAGCGGGAGAAAATGGGATGATTGATGATAAGTCTAGCCTGATCGATAAAATAGGATATTATGTGGAGAATCCGGAAGATGAAAATACGCTAAAAAATATATTTTCACAGGAAGAAAGGAGCCTTCTGGATGCAGTCAGGGAGCTGGAGCTGATCAAGGCGGCGGCACCGGAGGAGAAGCCGGAAAATGTGAATGAAGAGGTGGAAATATTTCTGGCAGGGGTGGACAGGGATAAGGAAGCCAGTTTGCGGCTGAAAGAAAGGGTCTTACATCAGATGGATATTCTGCTGGGACGGGGGGAGCCGGCGGCCTGGCTGGAAATTATGACATGGTACCAGGTGCTGAAAAAGAAGGGACTGCTGGTAAATGTTTATTGGGAATTTCCGATCCTGAAAAATATGATAAAAATTTTTAAAGAAGAAATGCAAGATGTAAGCAATAAGGAAATTTATGTTTTGGCAATCCATAATATGAAAGAATTGACGGAGATTTATTTTCGGATGGTATTTATGATAAGGCGGATGGCCTATGGCGTGAATGCAGCGGACGATATTTTGGACTATTTAACGGGCAGACAGATATTTCCTGTTTTTCTGAAGGTTCTGGGGGAGGATAATCATATAGAGATCCCCGACAAGGAAAATATTTTAGAAGGATTATCTGGCTGGGGAGGGCGTAAAAATGACAATGAATGAAAATAAAATCTGTTTTATCATATGTGTGAACGACGATCTGTTTTTTCAGGAATGCGTGAATTATATCCATTGGCTGGAAGTGCCGGAAGGAATGGAAGTGGAAGTTCTGGAAATCAGGGAAGCAAAATCAATGACATCGGGATATAACGAAGGAATGAGCAGCAGCAATGCCAAATATAAAGTATATATGCATCAGGATGTGTTTCTTATAAACCGATATTTCATTTATGATATCCTTTCTCTTTTTCAGTTGGACAGAAGCATCGGCATGATAGGGCTGGTGGGCAGCAGAAAGATACCGGAGCATTGCATGATGTGGTTTGGAAGCCGAGTGGTGAAAGGGGCAAAAAAAATACCATGGGACGATTATCGTTATAAGAGAGAAGATGGCTTCTGGGTAGTGGAAGGAGTAGACGGTTTGCTGATGGCAACGCAATATGATGTTCCATGGCGGGAGGACTTGTTTGACGGCTGGGATTTTTATGATTTATCACAAAGCTGCGAGATGAGGAAAAGAGGATATCATATTATAGTGCCAGTACAGAACCATATATGGTTCAGCCATGATGATAAAATAATTTTGTCGCTGGAAAATTATAATAAGTATAGAAAGATATTTATGAAAGAATATATGAAAAAGGAAGAATAAGGCTATGATGACGGTAATAATGCTGGCGTATAATGAGCGGAATACGGTGGAAAGAGCGGTAGAAAATTTCAGGATGTTTCATGATGTGGATATATCCCTGATTATTCTTGACAATGGATCGACAGACGGCTTATCCGAATGGGCATCGGAACAGACTGACTTGACTTACATATTTATGGACGAGGGGTTTGTAAACTGGGGAAAAGCGGTGAACATGGTTAGGCAGGAATTGAAGATTAATACGGATCTGCTTATTGTAGAAGCCGGCTATAGGCTGATGCCTAACGCCTTATTGTGCATGCGGGATATGCTGCACCGGAAAGCGGCAACAGGCGCAGTTGGAGGAAGGTACAGCAAGAAAGAAAGCTACGAACAGGCTGTGGAGGCAAACCAGTCAATGCGGATGGCGGAAGGAAAAAGAACGATAGGATTGCACCATGGAGCGATACTTTGGAAGAAGGAAGCTATGGATGAAGTAGGGGGATTTGAAGAAGCAGTGGAGTCATGGGATTTGGCGGTGGAAGACTATTGCTTTCGTATGGTTCAAGCAGACAGACAATTAATAATCTGTGATAACATATTTTTTTGGACAGAAAAATCTTTTGACATTGCTTCTGATGAAAAGATATGGGAAAAGCAATTTTTGGAAGATAAATGGGGAATGCATTATTTTAATACAAATTATAATAAGGATATAGTCGCCTCGATCGATGCAGGGCCGGATGATGAAATTGCCGTGTTAGAGATTGGATGCGACCTGGGGGCAACGATACTGGAAATTAAGAACCGATATCCCAATGCAAAGATATACGGAACAGAAATCAATGCGGGGGCGGGGGCGATTGCGGCGCATTTTGCAGAGATAGAGATAAATAATATCGAAGATCAAAATCTTTCCTTTGCTAAGAAAATGTTTGACTATATTATTTTCGGCGATGTATTGGAACATTTGCACGATCCGATGGCAGCTTTGGCATATTGTAAAGACTTTTTAAAAGAGGAAGGCAGGATAATTGCGAACATACCGAATGTAATGCATATTTCTGTGATAGAGGAATTGTTGAAAGGGAACTTTACATATGAGGAAACTGGTTTGCTGGATAAGACCCATATTCACCTGTTTACATATAATGAGATTGTCCGTATGTTTTGGGAAGCAGGTTATGATATTTGCAAAATAGGTTATGGCAAGTTCCACATCAGCGACACGCAAAAGAAAATAATAGACAATTTGCTTTATATCGAAAATACAGCAGAACGATTTATGTATGAAGCGTTCCAATATGTTGTAAAAGCGAAGAAAGGAGAACAGAATGACTGAAAGGCCGGAATGGGAACAGAAAATAGAGGAAGCAGCGGGAAAGCTTAACTTGAAGTGGTATCAGAATGAGGATAAATATTCGGATGGCGACGTAGAAAACGATATTATAAAATATATTGCCCAAAATGAGCCGGAAAACTATACAGGGGTGATAACAGAACATTTCAGCTGGCCGGTTTTTTACCATCTTACGAATATCAGAAAAAATTTGTTGAACTGGTATCCGTTTGAGGAACAGGCTTCTTTGCTGGAAGTTGGCTGCGGATGCGGCGCCCTTACTGCCCTTTTTTGCGACAAATGCCGCAAGGTGACTGCCGTGGAACTGTCCCAAAGGAGGGCAACGGCGACACAGTTACGATGCAGGGAAAAGGATAATCTGGAAGTGGTTGTAGGGGATCTGAATGATATAGAATTTGAAGAAAAGTTCGATTATATTACCCTGATCGGAGTGCTGGAGTATCAAGGGGCCTTTACAGATTCGAGCCATCCATACAAGGATTTTTTGATAAAAATAAAATCCCTTTTAAAAGAAGATGGAAAACTTCTGATTGCAATAGAAAATAAATGCGGGGCAAAATATTGGTGCGGAGCGGCAGAGGATCATTCAGGTATTCCTTTTGACGGGTTGAACCAATATCAGTTCAGCGGAGGAAAGGTGCGTACCTTTGCAAAGGACGAGCTGGTGGATTTATTGGAAAAAAGCGGGTATAAGAATTCTTTTTTTTATTATCCGTTGCCGGATTATAAACTGCCGACAGTCGTTTATTCTGAAGAGTATATACCAAGAAATGAATATATGGAAAACATGGTTCCATATTACATTCCGTCCGACAAGACACTGGTTATTGAAGAAATGGGGTTATACAAAGATATTATCCAGAATCATGTTTTTGATTTTATGGCTAATTCATTTTTGGTGGAATGCAAGGCATCCGCTTCCTCAAAGGAGGAGAGGGTCATATTTGCGTTATTAAATTCCCATAGAAAGAAGAAGTACAGAACGGGGACCTTGATAGAAAATACGGGAAGAGCGGCAAAGTTTGCGTTGGAGCAGAACGGGGATGCGGACCAGCATCTGGCGGCAGTTTTGAACAATACAAACAGGATGGAGAGCATGGGGTTGAAAACGCTGCCGCATAAAATGGAAGGAAACAGGGTGCTGACTGACTTTACAGAACTTCCGACATTGGAGGAGGTTCTGCGTGATGCGGCGGTCAAAAAAGATAAAGAGACGATCTGGAAGTGGTGGGATCGGCTTTGGGAGCAGATCGAGATGGTTTCAGGCACAGTAGAAGAAAAGGACTGCATCATGTACGAACTGGAACTGGATGAATACCGGGAAGAAAACGGTTATGGAAGAATATTGCAAAAGGGGTACCTGGATATGATTCCCCGGAATTGCTTTGTAAAGGACGAGGAGCTGCTTTGGTTCGACCAGGAGTGGGTGCTGGACCACCTTCCAAGTAAATTTATTTTGCTGCGGGCGATGCTGATTACCTATGACAGGGTCGAGGAATTGGCAGATTTGATTCCAAGAGAAGAATTGCTGGAAAGGTATGGATTGTATGACTGCCTGAAGGTGGTTGATTCCTTTACCCAGCTATTTGAAGGAACGATACAGGAGATTAATAGGCTGGATGATTTTATGGAAAAAAGCGGAGATGGCATTTATGCGGAAAATGTACGGAAGCTGTTTCTAAAGTAAGCGAATAAGGAGAAAGGATTAGAAATGAATAACAATTGGAGAGAAATTTGGGAAAAGCATTGTGCGGATGGGAATATTCTTCAGGGAAAAGATGAAGAAAAAATTTTTATGGAACTGAAAAGGAGCAATGGCTATGATGTAATTGGGGGGGGTAGATATGAATGGTGGATAGAAATGTTTATGCAAATAAAGCAGGAACTATTCTATACAGGAGATCGGAATATAGAAGCGGTAAAAAGTGTGTATGAAGTTGGGTGCGGAAGCGGAGCCAACCTGTATTTATTCGAGAAGGAAGGAATACAATGCGGCGGAATAGACTATTCTAAGAATCTGTTGGACAGCGCAAAAAAGATCCTTCGTTCGGATGATCTGATTTGTGAAGAGGCAATTCATATGCCTGTTGACCGCAGATACGATGTGGTTCTTTCCAACGGCGTATTCCATTATTTTCCGAACGAGGAATATGCATGGGAAGTACTGGAAAAAATGTATCAGAAAGCAAAATATGCAATAGGCCTTACGGATATGCGCGATAAGGAGAAAGAGGAAGACTATATAGCTTTTCGGAAAAATAACATAGAGAATTATGAGGAAAGATACAAGAACTTGGATTGCTTATTTTATCCAAAGAGTTTTTTCCTGGATTTTGCATCAAAGCATCATGCGGATATAAAGTTTTCGGCTTTGGATGTAAAAGGTTATTGGAATAGTGAATATTCATTTAACTGTTATATATATAAAAGAGAGTAGTCCAAGGAAAGGAGAAGGCAATGTTTGAAAAGCAAGGATGGGAAGCGAGGGTAGAGGAAGCCGCCCAAAAACTCAATTTGCAATGGTATAAAAATGAAGACCGGTATTCCGACGGCGATATAGAAGATGACATTATCAAATATATTGCGCAATATGAACCGGAGGATTATGATAAAGCAGTCTGCGAGCATTTGGACTGGGCGGTTTATTATCATCTTACGAATGTAAGGAGAAATTTACTGAACTGGTATCCTTTTCAAAAAGAAGCGTCTGTTTTGGAGATCGGTGCCGGGTGCGGTGCTTTAACGGGATTGCTTTGCGACAAATGCAAAAAGGTAACGGCAGTAGAATTATCCAAGCGCCGGGCGACGGCTGCACAGCTGCGCTGCCGGGAAAAAGATAATCTGGAAGTAATTGTAGGGAATCTGAATGATATTGAATTCGGTGAAAAATTTGATTATATTACATTGATCGGAGTGCTGGAATATCAGGGAACATATACCGATTCGGACAGTCCCTATAAGGACTTCCTCGTAAAAATAAAATCTCTTTTAAAAGATGATGGAAAACTTTTGGTTGCGATAGAGAATAAATATGGCATAAAATATTGGTGCGGCGCAGGAGAGGACCACACCGGCGTTCCCTTCGACGGATTGAACCAATATAAGCTGGGCGGCCAGAAAACTCGTACTTTTGCCAGGGAGGAATTGACCAAATTATTAAAGGAAAGCGGTTATACCAATTGCTTTTTCTATTATCCGATGCCCGACTATAAACTGCCGACGGTAGTTTATTCGGACCAATATAAGCCGCGGAACGAGAATTTGGAAAATGCGGCCCCTTATTATATACCGTCAGACGAGACATTATTAATAAGGGAAAAAGGGTTATACAGGGATATTGTAAAGAATAATGTATTTCCCTTCTTTGCCAATTCTTTTCTGGTGGAATGTTCTTCGTCATTGCTTGATCAGGGGGAAGAAGAAAAAGTAATTTTCGCGGTATTGAACAGCAGAAGGCAGAAAGAATACAGGTTAGGGACATTAATCAAGAATTCTGGCAAAGTAGTAAAGTTTCCGTTGGAGAATACGGCCAACAATCATTTTTTATTGTCCCAGATTTTGGATAATATGGAGGAAATCAGAAGCAGAGGATTAAAAACCCTGCCTTATAGAGTAAACCAGCAAAATGAATTGGAAATGGACTTTGTCAAACTGCCGCTTCTGGAAAATTATTTTCGGGATGCGTTATCGAAAGGTGATGAGGAAGAAATCTGGGATCTTTGGGATGGTATATTGGAAAAAATTGATGTTTCTTCCGAAGAAGCGGAACAAGATCAATGCATAATTTATGAACTGAAATTGGATCAATACCAGGGAAATCAAAAGTACGGGAAAATTCTGCGTAAGGGATATGTGGATATGGTACCCAAGAATTGCTTTGTGGACGGGGATGAGCTGTTATGGTTCGACCAGGAATGGACTTTGGATTATATTCCGGTAAAATTTGTTTTATACAGGGCAATGGTGGAAGTCTATACGGCTATGCCTGAAATGGAAAATCTTATCCCGGCGACGGAGTTTATAAAGCATTATAAAATGGAAGAATGCCTGGATGCATTTATAGAGCTTAATCAGCTGTTTCTTGATATGGTCATGAATCCCTATTATGTCGGGATCTTGATGGAAAGAAACAATAAACATGTTTTTAGGAAGAATGTATTAAAACTACTATAAATCAGACGATGCTTTGGAGTGGAAAATGAAGACAGTATACGCGTGTTTCTGTACGGATGTCATACATGAGGGACATTTGAATATTATTAAAGAGGCAGTAAAATATGGGAAAGTGATTGCAGGGGTTTTGAGTGATAAAGCGATGGTTCGGTATAACCGATGCTCTATTCTGTCTTTGGAAGAAAGAAAACAGATGCTGGAGGAGATACCGGAAGTAAGCGAAGTGATTGTGCAGAATGAGGTAATGTATGAAAAGATCCTGCGTGAGTTAAAACCGGATTACGTGATCCATGGCGACAACTGGATCGAAGGGCCGCTGCAGACGATCCGGGAAAACGTCATTGCCAGCCTGCGAGGGTGGGGCGGCCAGTTGATCGAAATTCCGTATACTTATAATGAGAAAGTCAGGAACATTGACGCAGTGATGAAGGAAAAGACGGCCATGCCGGAATATAGGAGGAAGCGCCTCCGGCTTTTGCTGGAGCTTTGCCCGATCGTAAAAACCCTTGAAGTGCATAGCGGGTTGACTGGATTGATTGCTGAAAAGACGCTTGTAGCCAATCATGGCGAGATTGACCAATTTGACGCTATGTGGTTGTCCAGCCTTTGCGATTCAACGGCAAAAGGAAAACCGGATATAGAGTTGGTCGATATGTCGTCCAGGTTAAGAACGGTGGACGATATATTAGAAGTAACGACAAAACCTATTATTCTTGACGGGGATACCGGAGGGTTGGTAGAGCATTTCGTGTATAATGTGAGGACTTTGGAGCGTATGGGAGTCTCTGCCGTGATTATTGAGGATAAAACAGGATTGAAGAAGAATTCCTTGTTTGGAACGGATGTGGAGCAGACGCAGGACAGCATAGAAAGATTTTGTGAAAAAATAAGCGCGGGGAAAAGGGCGCAGCGTACGGAAGACTTCATGATTATTGCAAGAATAGAGAGTTTGATTTTGGAAAAAGGGATTGAAGATGCCTTGGAACGCGCAAAAGCATATGTAGATGCCGGTGCGGACGGCATTATGATCCATAGCAGGAAGAAAGAACCGGATGAAGTGTTTGAATTCTGCGACAGATTCCGCATGGCGGATGGAAAAACTCCGTTAGTGGCAGTGCCTACATCGTATCATTCCGTAACAGAGGATGAACTGCAGTCCCACGGTGTAAATATTGTCATATATGCGAACCAGCTTACGAGAAGCGCGTTTCCTGCAATGCAGGAAACGGCTGAAACTATTTTAAAGTACCATAGGGCAAAAGAAGTGGAAGACAGGCTGATGCCAATCAGTGATATTATTACATTGATTGATGAAGTATAATCTTACCGGTCAATTCCATAGAGAACAGGTTGCATATTTTTGATTGACTTTTTTGCTTGAAAATCTGCAATCTGTTTTTTTGTTTGAATTGTCTGCCGCTTCTGTATAATATGCGATGGCATCCATAATATCCTTGCAGACAGACCCTTGGTTAGAGAAAAATTGGGAGCCTTTTTCTAATATGGAATGATAGTAGGATGGATTGGAAAACATTTTTTCTGCATACTCCCGCAGCTGCACTTTTTTACATTTCACTACGCAATCCATCGGAACAATAGCGTGGCGGGCAGGAGTGGTATCCGGGATGAGCCAGTCGATGACGGCGATGCTTGGTTTATGGAACATCAGGGCCTCCACCATAACGCTGGATTCGTCGGATACGACCATATCGCACAGTTTTAATGCAGTTATGATGCTTTCTGTCGGTTCCACATAATATACATTATCATATTTATTTTCATGCATAGCACGCATTTGTTCGATATTATGAATAATATGTTCATAACCGGCCGGCCAATGAGCTTGTTTGATAAGCAAATTTACAGGCAATGATGAGAGGGCGCAGACAAAGTCGTCTTCTTTCCCGTCATTCTCCCAGGAGGGAGCATAAAGTATAGAGAAATTATATTTGAAGTTAAACTGCGCACGTAGTTCCTGTACATGTTTTTCCAGGGAAGGAGAATCCACCAAGTCGCTTTTGGGATATCCCAATTCGTAAACTCCATGCCTGGGATTGGCATAGTATTGGCAGGCGCATTGTGTCCAAAGAGAGTTCCATAATTGGCCCGGTACAATTCCCAAGTCAAATTTGTTCCACCGTTCTACATACCATATATTGGGCCAACGATTATGGCCTTGCGCCATATCGTGCAGCAATATGACGGAGAACTTGGAATTTTCAGGATAGCATTGATGCTGGCAGTAAATACCGATTTCCGCTTTTTGCTTTATGTCCTGGGTGAATACGGTTTGGTATCCCCGGCGGGCAGCTTCTTCTGCGATCGGTTCCAAATTATAATATTCGCCCATATCTGTATAAAAGAAAGTGATTTCAGGAAAAATCTGCTGCGGCTGGAAAGAGGAGTCTGATTTCCAGAAGGGGGAAATAGAAATGGAATTCTTAGCCGCAAAGGAGTCTGCAAATTCCTGATAGGCTTTTAGCATTGGTGCATCGTCCGTATATGGCTGAAGCAATGTAAGTGCAAGGGGAGTGGGCATAATATGGATTTTTGCACCGACAAGCATATGAAAAAGAAAAGAAAGCGAGTTAATGGCATTAAACTGTGTACCAGGCAAATCAAATGAGAGCTTCTTGGAGTACGAGGTAGTACACATAAGCGTAGATAAATTACCAAATAAGTTTCTGTGTTCATTAATGGAATTCTGCAATACAGAGGTTCCATCAAGAATAACATCCGGCTGCTCTTTCGAATATGGCAGTTCGGAGGGGGCAATGATATCGCCTGCTTTATCGCTATAATATCGTGCACAAATTAATAAATCAACAGAGGGCAATGACTCCAAAGAGTAAACCATATCAAAGATTTTAGAGGAGTCATAGCGGTGGTTCGGCTCGAAGAAACAGAGATATTTACTGTTTGCCGATGAAATGTAATCAATAATATCTGCAAAGGAATTATCAGGCGTAGTTCTGACGACTTCCAGATTGGCATATAACTGGCGCGAAAGAAATTCATCGATCTCGCTGTCAGCACAGTTTAAACATATGAGGGAAACCAAGGGGCCTTGTTGGCTGAAAGATAAGGCTGCCTCATGAAAAAAATCGTCGACGCCGAAATGATCCCGATAAATATTCAAACCATTATATGTTGTTTGGGGAACGAGAGAGATGCTTTGTATAATGGCAGATTGTAAATTTTTTTTTAATAATGATTGATCCATTTTTTTTCTCCTTAGGAAATGTTAAAAAAATTGAAATGCCCCTGACAATAAAAGAGCTAAAATATATAAAAATTGTACAATAAGAATAGTTTCTTGGCAATAAAAAGTTAGGGCGTAATATGCCAGCCGGAAAAGCGGCTTGGCAAAGACGCCAGGATGAAGGGAATCTATTTGATAGGTTTATAAAAGTGCGGTATAATTATCATAAAATAATGGGAAGAGAGTATATTTCGGGAGAATCTTATGGATGGAATCATATGCTATACGCCTTATCTGCCGGAGGGAAAGGAGCGTGATATTTCCTTTTTGGAACTGCTTTTGGATGAGAACTGGGCAGAGGGGACAATAAAGTGCCAGGAAAAAGTGTATTCAGATGTGGGTGATATGAACAGAAAATTGGAAGCAAAGCAAAATTATGAATTTTTACTGCGGGCTGTTCAAAAATACCCGCTGAAAGCGATAGGGGTTGGGAATGGAAGCAGCGCTCCGGGCTTTGCCGGTGAATCCTGGAATGAATTTCGGGCGGACTGTTATATTGCGGGAAAATACCAGAAGGAATTGGCACAGTCCGGGTATTATCCGATTGTAATAAAAGATTTAATGGCGAAAGCATTAAGATTTGCTGAGGCTGGGAAGGCGGCCGGATGGCTGAATGAAATGATTTCCCATGGGCCGGAATACGATAAGATAGATGGCGATACCAGCCCTATTCTTATTTATCAGCATAACGATTTTTGCCGCCATGTTCCTGCTTCTTTTGCCGAGGGACTGGCAGAGGCGCTGCGTGTCTGCCGGCAACGGGTGATTCTTTGCGATGTAGTGGAAAACGAGGCTGTATTGGCTCAATTTGCAGGGCAGCGCTTTAAAGCGGTGGTTGGAATACAGACCCAGATGTTTTTGTCTGCGGCATTAGACGGATATTTTCATGATTTGCTTGACGGGCCTAAATATAATATGATTCTGGATCATCCAATAGGGTTGAGAAAACTCTTTGAAAACCATCCGGACAATTATTATGCACTGGTTCATGACCGTAATTACCAGAGGTTTATCAAATCCTATTGGCCGGGGGTGAAAGACTGTTTTTGTTTTCCGCCCGGCGGAATACAGCCATCCATTCCGTTATTGGAATGGGGGGCATCAGGAAACTGTAAAAACTGGCAGGAAGTAAAGACATATGACGTTATTTTTATGGGCAGTTATCCCAATTACCGGGATTTTCTTGGATTTCTGTATAGCTTGCAGGGTTCCGTACGCATTTTTGCGGCGCGGTTTTTAGACGTCATGCGGAGAAACCCCAATGATCCGGCAGAGAAGGCATTGAAACAGGCATTGGGATATTATGGTATAAGCCTGGCGGAAGATGACTTTTTGAATTTGCTGGAAATGCTCAGGCATGTGGTGGACTGCATTTCCAGTTACTACCGTGAAAAGGTAATCCGTATGCTTTTGGATGCAGGGATAGAAATACATGTGTATGGGGACAGCTGGAGTAGAGCGCCTTTTGCAGGGCATGAATGCCTGGTTCGCCATCAAGGGATGGATGTAGAAGAGAGTTTGAACATTATGGAGCAAGCGAAGGTTTCACTCAATATTATGTCCTGGCATAAAGACGGCTTTACAGAGCGCGTTCTGAATAGCATGTTGGCTGGAGCAGTGGCATTATCAGATAGAAGCACGCATTTAGAAGAAAAATTTGTGGATGGGGAAGATATTATATTATTTGATTTGGCACGGCTGGGGGATCTTCCTGGCCGGGTCAGTGAACTGCTTTCAGATGAGGAAAAATTACGGGCAATAGCGGAAAAAGGCAGAAAAAGAGTGATGGAAGAACACCTGTGGATTCACAGGGCAAAGGAATTTTTAAAAATAATTTCAAAAAATAGCTAGCGGATGCGGAAGGGATCGTGGGTGAACGATGGAACAAGAAAAAATAATAGCAGAAATCAATGCGCTAAAAGAAGCCAATAGAGAATTGAGTAAAATATTAAATGAAGTGATTCGGCAAGTTATGGATAATAATGAACTTTGTTCTAAGTTTATAGAAGAAAACGGGATAATAAAAGCTTTTTTTTCCCAAAGATTGGATAACCTGCCTTATGAAATATTTGACCCGAGATATAGGCATAAATATGATATACCAAAGATCATGACAGAAGAGGAAACAATTGATGAAATTGTAAAGAACAGGAAGTCGATCTGTAGATTCGGAGACGGGGAATTCAGTATTATGTTTGGCAGCTCGCGATGGCGCTTTCAAAGAGACGATGCCAAACTTGCGGAAAGATTAAGAGAAGTGATCACAACGGAGGAAGAAAATATACTAATAGGGCTGAATGATTTTTATGGAGACTTATCCGATAAAACGGAGTATGATGCTGCCGGCATCAGGTCGTATATAACGCCGCAGATCCGCGCACAACATATGGAAGTCCTTAATACGGAACGAGTATATGCACATGCATGCATATCGAGGAGCGGAACCATAGAAAAGGTAAAAAACCAAAAAAGAATGTGGGATAATAAAGAGTGCTTGTTTATTGAAGGAGATAAGACGAGAATGGGGGTAGGGAATGATTTATTCGATAACGCAAAATCAATCCAAAGAATTTTATGCCCTTCAGAAAATGCGTTTGATAAATACGATGCAATTTTGGAGGAGGCACTTAAGACTTCCCTCAATAAAACGGTTTTTATTGCTTTAGGGCCGACAGCCAGCATATTAGCCTATGACTTGGCAAAGGCGGGTTATCATGCGATTGACATCGGACACGTAGATTTGTCGTACGAATGGTTCTTAAGAACCGGAAGTTCGGAGATGGCGGCCGTTAAGCATAAATATAACAATGAATACGATGAGGGCTATATAGTAGAGGATATTCAGGACGAAAAATACGAATCTGAAATTATAGCCGATCTGTCAGATCATTGATGGAATTATTTTTCAGAGAATAGTTAACAGCTGTCTTGCCCGATGGATCCAGAGATGGCTCTGCATGGCCTTTTGGTATCCATTTTGGGCGATCTGCTGCAGACGGTCGTTATCCGAAAGCAATTCCAGAATTTTTTCAGGGAGGCTGTCCAGATTGGAGAGGTCGAACAGGAGGATATCTTTTCCGTCAGCAAATTCTTCCTCTAGGCGGACGCTTCTGTCGGATAATACGGCGGTCTGGCAGAGCATGGCATTAAGGACTCGTTCTGTCAGGCCGTCCTTGTGCCATGACATAATGTTGAGCGAGAGTTTGGAGCGTTGTGTAATGAGCAGAGCTTCTGGAGGGTTCAGTGCAGGATGCCGAACCAGGCAGGGATGTTTTGAAAAGGGCGCGTTGTCCCAACTGTCGCTATATACGTGTATTTCTATCCCGGCTTGAAGAATGGTATGTATTATTTTTTCACGGTAATAAAACATAACGCAGTCAAAGACAGGTTTCATGGCGGCAAACATCTCCAGAAAATCCGAATCGGATAATGCCAGGTTATATTGTCTGAATACCTCTGAAAGGGCTTTTTCTGCGGAGGTATTGGGATTGCGGCGCATAACATGTATTAAACGGGCAGCAGCCATGCGGTAAGGACGCGGATAAGAATATATAGCGGAGAGAGGTTCCCTGTAATTATGGTAAGTGCCGAAGAAAGTGATTCCGTATTGCTTTTGCGGCGGACAAGTTATGTTTATTCCGCAGTTGGAAAGCAATGTCCCGGCGGGAGGGAAATAAAAACACCCTGCTATATTCTTGTAATAGCATTGTATAAAGGAAAGGTAATTGCGGTCATGCGTTAATACATAGCAGTCTTCTCCGGAATATTCAAAATTGCCGTGCATGGTGATCGGATGGTCTAAAAGTATCAAATATTTTTTCCCGGAAAATGAGCAAATAAGATTGGTTTGGATGCCAATAACCGCCTGGAAACGGCGGTTAAGAAATGGCTCTAAGGGCTGATTTCCGCTTGTTATATCAAGAATTTCCACAGGCTGGCCGCATGAACATAAAGCTTTTGCAAGTTCGTCGATAAAAAGATTCAGGACATGGTAACATGCATCGGAGGTTCGCAGAAATAAAACAGGAAGCGTTTGATGATCAATTTTTTCCATAAATACCCCTTATATCGTAGCCTAAAAACAATAATATAATGGGATTATATCAGAGATAAAAAGAGGTGTAAAGATTCAGGGACCTTTTCCTGAAAAATCGTGTGATAGAATGAAAATCCCATTTTGATTTTCAATACTATGTGATATACTGGATGAATGATATGGGAAGGTTGAGATATAGATTGATGGAAAAGAAAGCAGGGTATTCATCCTATGAGAACATTACTGATTGGGGACATGAAAAGAATCGATAAGTTATATTGTTGGTTGGAGAAGGCAGAGGAAGCTTTTGATATAGAATTAATTGTTTCGGAAAATGAACTGGAATCCCAATATTATGACTGCCGGATTGAACCAATAGTTGCATTGGATCGTGTTATTCAAGAGAAATATGATATTGTATTTGTTTGCAGTAGTTTTTACCAAAAAATAGAAAAAATATTGTTGGAATATGGGCAGAATATGAATAATATCGTGCCGGAAAAGGGAGTTTGCAAATATTTGTCGAAAGCGGATATTATGCGTTATTATGCGGAACAACTGAATGATTCCCGAGGAGCCTTGAATAACGAGTGTATTCAGGTAGATGAATTTTCATATTGTAATGCGGAAATAAGTACTTTTGGAGATGGAACCAGATTAACCATAGGGAAATTCTGCTCTATTGCAAAGGGAACTTCTATTATAGTGGGGGGAGAACACAGGACGGATTGGTGTTCCACCTATCCTTTTAATGAAATGATAGAAGAATTCGGTTATATCGAAGGACATCCCGCATCCAAAGGAGATATCATTATTGGAAATGATGTATGGATAGCGTCTCGGTGTATCATTTTATCTGGAGTGCATATAGGGAATGGGAGCGTGATCGCAGCCAATACGGTTGTAGCCAAGGATGTGGAGCCTTATACGATTTTTGGGGGGAATCCGGCAAGAGTGATTCGGAAACGTTTTGATGACCAAACAATAAAAAAGCTGGAAGAAATTCAATGGTGGAATTGGGAATATGAATATATTTATGATGCAATTCCTATTCTGCAAAGCAACCGCATTGACCAGCTGTTCCGCTATTACGATTGCGTGGTTCAAAAAAGGAGGAAATAGGGAGGGAAGATATAGGGGTATCACGGTCTTAATGGGGCGGCTCAACATATATTTTTAGGTTGGTATTTAATAATGCAGCTAAATAACAAAAGGCGCTGTTGGACATAAGAAGGCCCTGGCACATGCTCATAAGCTGAAGGTCACGGAAATTGGCGCCATGGATGTTTCCTTCTACATATATGACATCAGAGGACAAATCCAGCCCTAATAAGGGGGCGTTTTGGCGGCACCAGTTCAAATCATCGGAAAAAACGAAGAAAACGGCATCCGAATGCTGCCGCAATATTTTTTTTATGGAATCCATATAATACGATGCGGGAAGCTCCCATCCGAGATCGACATAATCGCCGCGCCGTATGTGGATGCCGATAGAATTGCAGGAGGATATCAGGCTGGCATATTTTTTGTTTTCCTCATCGGTAATGGAAGGAAAGGATAATTCTTTCCGCAATATATCTTTATAGGAACGGAACCATTCAGGACGGATCCAGTAACCGTGGTAGTAAACGGATTCTCCTGGAAACTTGGTGATTTCCGGGTGAAATTCATTAGAGGGGATTTGGTATACTTTGCCGTTAAAAGGATTATGTGTTTTATAGTTTGTTGTTTCGGCGATCATCTCTATAGGGAAGCCCAAGTCGGCAAAGGATTGGGCGATGCTGACGCCTCTTTGCTTTTTCAGAATGAGTTCCTGCCATATATCGGCATCAAAATGATGGCTCAGTAAGTTGGCCTGGATGCCGAATACTTTTTCCAGTTCATATCCGTTATGCGCCTGATGAATGAAAAAGAAGGAATCATCCAGAAACCAAGGACGTCCTTCGGGATAATAAAGTTCCGCAAAGCGGACAAAAATATATTGAAAAACCTGATTGGCAAGCCCTCCGTTTAAATATTGGATCCTCATGTGTATCCGTTTCCTTTCTTTGGAGATTATTTTTTCCGTATTAGATCTAACCGTTGCTGCGCTGGTGCATATTTTCCGCATTTTTCGTATAATTCGGCGGCTTCCCGGATATTTCCCATACATTCGTAAATAACTCCTGCATTATAGTAAGCAAGATAGCTGTTGACGCCGTCCACGGCATAATCGGTGATTGCAGTGGCTTTTTGGAACTCCTGTATGGCGTTGGAAAACATCGCATTATTCATGTAAATGAGTCCCATTAGAAATACGAAGTCTGCCCGCCGGGAAAAAACAGAATATACACCCTCCAGTCCAAGGGCTTTGTCATATTGTTCCAAGTTGACCAGGCAGTAGCCGTAAGACTCCACCAGGGTTTGCACATATTCTTCCTGTTCGTTCACTTCCATAGAAAGAGCCTGTTCGAAATAGGGCAGGGCGTTGGCATATTCGGAAAGGCCAAAATAAGATTGCCCTAATTGAAACAGGAGGTAAGGGTCGGCGCTGCCGGATTGCAGCTCGGCCTCTAACAGGGAAATGTTTCGCAAAGCCTTTGCCCTTTTCAGATCGGGGGACTGATAGCCAATATGGTAAAAGGACAAGGGGACGGGGATGAATTCCAGTGCGCTTCCGTTTTTGGCAACAAGCTGTTCGTGTATGGCGCCTTTATAATGTGTAAATTTACGGTTAAAAAAACGGGCAATCCGTTCATGGACGATGGGTGTGGATTCAGCAGAGGCCGAAAATTCTGCCGATGGACTAAGCCGGCTTAGCATACCTGTCTGCCGGGGTGAGATTAGTCCGGGCAGATTGCATATCGTTTCAAAAGTCTTTTCATCAGTCTGCAGATACTCATCGCAGTCTACAACCAGGATATAATCGTTGCTGGCTATGGAGATAGAATAGTTTCTGGCGGTGCTGAAATCGTTGGCCCAGTCAAAGTGGCGGACATTGGGAGTATAGGTACGGGCGATTTTAACGGTACGGTCCGTAGAACCCGTATCGACAACGACGATTTCCCAGTCATAGCAAGAAAGGCGGCGCAGACATTCGCCAATATAGTTTTCTTCGTTTTTTGCAATGATGCAGACGGATATGGGTAGCATAAGCGCTCATCTCCTGTTGGCGGGGCATAGAATGAAGTTAAGAGATTCCTAACAAGCGTTCTAATTCATGGATTCGGTTTTCTCTCTTTTCTAATTCATTTTTAAGTTCATTATTTTTGGTTTCCAGCTTGTTGTTTTCATTTTCCAGTTTGTTGTTTTCATTTTCCAGTTTGTTGTTTTCACTTTTCAGTTGACTGTTTTTATTTGTCCATTCATTAGCTTCGTCCCTTAAATTATTAAGCTCTTCTGACATTTCATCAATCATAAGTTGTACGGTATTGCGGTCTAAAATCCTTAATGCATCTGAGAACATAAATAGTACACCTCCTATGTCTTTGCGGAATTCAGTTACCTCTTCATAGATATCTCTTATATGCGGGTATTGCCTGGCAATCTGTAGCTGGACTTCGCGTTTGCTTGAAGATAGCAGATGCATCCATGCGTCCAGTTCGCCTTCTATTTTATTTTGCTTGATTTGCTGGAATCTGTCAAGCGCTATGAATGTATATTCCTGCAACAATTCCATAGGAAGGCCGCTGTCAAATTGTTGTTTTGAATGATGAATATAAATGTTTGGGAAATTGCTGAAAATTTTGCTGGTTTTTTCTAAAATGACGATGGTGTATACTTTTTTAATGTCCTGATAAGAAAAAATTTTTCTTCTGTCATGTTTTGTCCGAACATATTGCCGCATGAGAAGATCTGAAGAATAGCAGGCGGCGCGTTCGCCGGAGAACTGGTACGGAATTTTTTGGATTTCGATATCCGCAATGGAACCGTCTTTCATTTTTACCACAATGTCCATAATTAGCAAACTGCCCTCTTCTATTATCCTCGTGCTTTCAGCGGGCAATACTTGATGCACAATTAATTCTTTTCCCAGGATCAAGGAAAGAAGGCGGGAAAGTCTTTCAGGATGCATTTCCGGATCAAATATTTTTTTGAAAAAAGGATCATAGGTTAAGGGGAGTGTTCCTGTCCCGGAATAAAAATTTAAAAATTTGTTCTGCCATTCTTTTGAAAGGCGGGAGTAAGCATTTTCCCATGAGGCATTGTTGTTGATTTTGTGCAACAATTCATTTTTCGTCAATAGCACACTTTCCATAGATAGTTTCTCCTTTGCAGTTTTGGGATAGAATAAAAATAGTGGGAATAGATGGCAGAATTGCCATAGAATTCAATGCCGTCAGACACGGCTTGCTTTTATGGAATGATTATAGCGTGTTTTAGCGGGGCTGGCAAGCATTTTATAAAGGTTTGGCGATGTATTCCATGTGCATGCGAGTTTGACGGCACATAAAGGAAGTGATATAGTAAAAATATTAAAAAGGATGGAGGATGTGACGATGGATAACTTACAGGAAGAAAAAAGAGAGGCATTGAAAGCGGTGGGAGAATATTTGGAAAAGCTGATTCCAGGAATTGGAACTCTTTGCGGGGAATTGAGAGGGGACAGGCAGCCGGATACAGATGAATTCCAAAAACAGTGCATCGATGGCCTGAACTGGGTAATAGAAATTTATAACAGGATTACGGATGTGGTGGATGCAGAGAAAATGCATACGGAAAAACAGGAATTAAATGCAAGCCTGATGGAGCTTGGAGCAGCGATCAGGGATAAAGAGGACGAGAAAATCGCCCGTATACTGGAAGAGGCCGTGGTTCCTTTCTTGAGCGATTTGAAAGAAACTGCCCAGGCTTAGGAACAGGGTTCAGTTCTTTTGAATTATGGCCGATAAATATATATGGAGTTTATTTTGCTGTTTGGATGATAATTTTAGCTGAAGGGATGTCAGCGTTTAGATGCAAGGAGGCATACATATATATTTTGTTTGTGTGCCCCTATTTTAATAGGGGCATATTTTTAAGGAAAGAACTAAGGGCGATTGATGAGAAAACGGGAAAAAGACAGGCTTTTAGAAATCATGGACACGCTGACGGACGGAATAGAGGAAGCACGCCGGCTGATCGAAAACGCACAGGAAGAGGAAGCCATATTCATCCTTACGGACTGCCAGGAGGCGGCGATAGCAGTAGGAAATGCAGTAGAGAGGACGGAAGGGAAAGGGACGAGGGCAGTAAGCTTATTAGAGGAGCTATGCGAGCTTCTTTATAGCTGTGCGTCTTCTGTTTCATCCGATAGGCAGGAAGGCATGGCCGATGTCTACAGAAGGATAGAAGACAAATGTATAGAGGCGGAGGAAGAGCTTATTGATGGGATAAAGGCAAAGAAACTTGCAGTTTTTTTGCCATATAAAGTTTCTATGTGGGATTCGCTGGAAAGTATATGGAAAGCTTCGGAGGAAGACGAGGATTGGACCAGCGTTGTAATGCCGATTCCTTATTTTGATAAGGAGCCGGACGGAACCCTGGGAGAGATGTGTTATGAAGGCGGGGATTTTTCAACGGATATTCCAATAACCGACTGGCAGCAGTTTTCTTTGGAAAAAGAACACCCGGATATTATCTTTATTCATAATCCGTATGACCAGTACAATTATGTTACAACGATACATCCGTTGTTTTATGCTTCTAGAATAAAGCAGTATACGGAAAAATTAGTATATATCCCTTATTTTATACATCAGAATGACAGAGTCGAAGATACTTATTGCTTGCTGCCGGGCATTATTTATGCAGATATTGTTGTGCTACAGTCAGAAAAGGTAAAAGAGCAGTATGTAGAATATTTTGAAGCGGCGTTGCCGGAAATGGTGCAAAAGCAGGGGAGGAAAGCAATAGAGGATAAATTTCAGGCGTGGGGTTCGCCTAAACTGGATGCGCTGTACAGGGAAACGAGGGAAGAGGCGCTGCCTGACGATTGGAAAGAAATGCTGGGAAGCGGAGACAAAAAGGTTATCTTTTTTAATACCCATTTAAGCAGATTGATGAAAGAGAACAGCGAGGGCTTTTTTAAGAAGATGGAGTGGGTGTTCCATACCTTTAGGAAAAGGGAGGATGCCGTACTTTTATGGAGGCCCCATCCGTTGAGCCTGGATACGGCGAAATCCATGAACCCGGAGGCGGTCAGCCCTTATTTGGAGCTGGTGGAAAAATATAAAGAGCAGAAGATCGGCATTTATGATGATTCGAGGGACCTGCATAGGGCCGTGAACCTGGCGGATGCTTATTATGGAGACGGGAGTTCGGTGACGGAGCTGTTCCGGCAGCAGGGGAAGCCGATTATGATTATGGACTGCGAGGTTTTGGAGGAATGACGGTACACCATTTGACGGATGATGAATTGAGGCAGGTTCAGCTGATACAGTTGGAAATGCTGGAAGAAGTGGACAGGATATGCAGAGTTTGCGGAATTCATTATAACATTATCGCAGGGACATTATTGGGGGCAGTCCGGCATCAAGGCTATATCCCATGGGACGACGACGCGGATGTGGCATTTTTGCGGGAAGAATATGAGAAGTTCAGAGATGCCTGTGAGAAGGAACTGGACCATGGCAGATTTTACTTTCAGGATCACAGGAATACGCCGGGATATCGATGGGGGTATGGCAAGCTGCGCAGAAGAGGGACAAAATTTCTGCGGGAGTACCAGGAACATATGCCTTACGAGCAGGGGATTTTTATTGATATTTTTCCGTTGGATGCGGTTTCAGATGTTAAGTGGATCAGGGCGTGGCAGAATTTTCACTGCTTTTGTGTCAGGAAGATAATGTGGGCTCCGGTGGGAAAAATAGCATCCGGGAAAAAGTGGCTAAGATGGTGGTACGGATGCCTGGAAAGAATTCCCGCAGAAAAATTGTATGGACATTATGGCAGGTTGGTAAAGAGATGGAACCAAAAGGATACGGAATGGGTGAGGATACTTATGTTCCCCACACCGAACGGAGAATACGGATACTTACGGAAATGGTATGAGAAGAGTGAAAAAATAGAGTTTGAGGGGGAAATGTTTTGGGGAATTCAGGATGTGGACGGGTATCTTTCTTTTAAATTCGGAAAGTATATGGAACTGCCCCCGCCGGAACAGCGGAAAGTGCATCCGGTAACGGAACTCGGGTTAGGTGATCCGGTGAGAGGGGAAAATGTATGAAAGGCAGGAAGCGGCCATGAAAAAAGTCATAACATACGGCTCTTTTGACCTGTTTCACGCGGGGCATTACCGGTTGTTGAAAAGAGCGAAAGAATTGGGCGATTATCTGATCGTAGGGGTGACTACGGAGCAGTATGACAGGCTGAGGGGGAAACTGAACGTGGAAGAACCCTTGCTGGCCCGCGTGGAAAATATAAAGAAAACCGGTCTGGCGGATGAGATTATCATAGAAGACCATCCCGGGCAGAAGGAAGAGGATATTGTAAAATATGGCATCGATATTTTTACGGTGGGATCTGACTGGACAGGAGCTTTCGATTATTTGAAAGGGAAGTGCCAGGTCGTTTATTTGGAGAGGACGAAGGATATTTCCAGTACGATGCTCAGGGAGAAGCTATATCCGATTATCCGCCTGGGGATAGTGGGAACGGGGCGTATCGCGAAGCGCTTTGCGGCGGAGACAAAATTTGTCAGTGGTATTGAAAGTAAAAGCGTGTATAATCCACATAAGGAGAGTGTGGAGGCTTTTGCCGAGAAGAACGGATTAAACGCTTATTATGAAGAATATGAAAAGTTTTTGGATGAGATAGATGCGGTATATATAGCGGCTCCTCATGAATTTCATTATAGTTATACAAAAAAGGCGCTTCTCCGCGGAAGACACGTGTTGTGTGAGAAACCGCTGGCGTTTTCGAGGCGGCAGGCAGAGGAATTGTACGGGATAGCGGGAGAGAAGGGCATGGTGCTGATGGAAGCGCTGAAAACCGCTTACTGCCCCGGCTTTGAAAAGCTTTGCCAGGTGGTGGAAAGCGGCGTGATCGGTAAAGTCTGTGATGTGGAGGCCTGCTTTACCAGACTGACGGCGGAGGGATCGAGAGAAAGGACAGATGTGAAATATGGCGGCGGATTCACAGAGTTCGGCAGCCATACGATGCTTCCGATCCTGCGGTTTATGGGAACGGATTATAAGGATGTACAGTTTCACAGTATTTTGGATGAACAAGGAGTGGATCTGTATACAAAAGCGAATTTTGTCTATGAGAGAGGGATGGCCACGAGCAAGAGCGGTGTGGGCGTGAAGTCGGAAGGGCAGCTGGTGATTGCAGGAACGAAAGGGTATGTGCTGGCTCGTTCGCCTTGGTGGCTGACGAAATATTTTGAGGTCAGATATGAAGATCCGGGAAAGATCGACAGGTATGAAGTGCCTTTTTATGGGGATGGGCTGCGATATGAGGTGAAGGATTTTGCCGTGCAGATCAATAAGGGGGAGTTGGATAATGAGAAATTTGGATCGAAGGAATCGATCGCTCTGGCTGGGGTGATGGAGAGTTTTATGAAGCTGAGGGACGGGGCGGATGGCATACAGGGATGAAATGTCCGCATACGATGCGGAAAAAATTGACTTTGATGCAGCGTTTGGTAGATTTAGAGACAAGCGTCTTGCGATATATGGTATAGGAAGAATGTCAGCGACGTTGTTGCCGGGGCTTGGTGATTACCAGATTGCCGGGTTATTGGACAGGGACAGGGGCAATCTGGGGAAAGTAATATACGGATATCCTGTTATTTCGCTGGAAGAGGCAGAAAAAAAAGCGGATTTGATTATTATTAATACGGCGGAATCGTATTGGGATGTTATTTGGAAGAGAATAAGAGGAATATCCATACCAGTATATTTTAAGGACGGGACGTTAGCGGAAAAGAAAGAAAAAGTTTCGGCAGCTCCGAACCTGGCTTATTGGAAGGAGTCTTGCGAAAGTCTGCAAAAGAAAATATTGGAGTATGATATTATCTCTTTTGATATATTTGATACGCTGATTATGCGTACAGTGATGGATCCGGTGGATGTGTTTCATTTCATGGCAATGCAGGAAGGGAGCTATTTCCCGGGGGATTTCTTTGAATTAAGAAAAAGAGCATCCATAATGGCGGGTGAGAATGCAACATTAACGGATATATATTCAAAATTACAGCTTTTGGGGGGACTTAGCGATAAGCAGACGGAAGCTTTGAAAGAGCGCGAGCTGGAGATAGAGAGAAAGAATTTCAGGGTAAGGAAGGATATGGCGGCTCTGCTCCGGAAAGCAGTGGAGGAACGGAAAGAAATATATTTTATAAGCGATATGTATATGGAGACGGATTACCTTGCGGATGCTATATACCGGCTGACAGGAATGAAATTTCCACATTCACATTTTTTCATATCATCAGAAAGAAAAAAACAGAAGAAGGACGGAACGCTTTGGAAGGAATATGCTGAAGCAATAAGGGGGAGTGGAAAAGCGATTCACATCGGCGACGATAGAAGAGCGGATGAAACGGAGCCGCAAAAGGCGGGAATCGATGCATATCGGATATGGAAGGCAAATGAGATCTTAGAGAATAGTTCGCTGGCAGATATTCGTCCGCTAGTATGCGGAATATATGAATCTTTGCTGGCCGGACACATGACGGAACGTTTGTTTAACAGTCCGTTTGCGCTGAATCGGACGAAAGGCAAAGTAGAAATTAACCATTTGCGCGATCTTGGGTATTGTGTGCTGGGGCCGGTTATTTATATATTTTTTAAGTGGCTGCTGGAACAGGCGGAACAAAAAGGAATAACGGATTACTTATTTGTAGCGCGGGACGGATATTTTCTGCTTCAGGATTATGAATATTTTGTAGAGTGGGCAGAGAGGGCGGACGCACCGGGAGGACATTATCTGGGCGCGTCAAGAAGGCTTGTCAGTGCGGCTTCCATAAGATCAGGGGATGATTATGAAAAAGTGGTATCTTTACCGTATCAGGGGAGTTTTGCCCAACTCATGGAAAAAAGATTCAATATACGGATAGGAGCGGATGAAAATGCCGATAAGATGGTTTCCCTGCCGGCAGACGCAGAGATAGTAAAGCAACTGAGCCTTCCCTATATGGATAAGATTATGGAAGAAGCCAGGGAAGAACGGGAAAATTACCAAAAATATTTGAAACAGTTTCCAATGGGCGGGACGTCCGTAGCGGTTGATTTCTGCTATCACGGAACGATTCAATATTATTTGCAGAAAATCATTGGGAAGAGATTGGACGGATACTACTTTTTTGCAGATATATCGGAGAATAATCCTTATTACAAAGGGAATATGTTTCCCTGTTTTCAGGCCAGGGACGATAAAGAGGGAAAAAAGAGCGAAATATATAAGAAATGGATATTGCTGGAAAGTTTTTTGACCGCACCTTATGGAATGATTCGGTATGTGGATAAAAGCGGGGAATTTGTATGTGGTGAGAAGGGGAGAAATCAGGAATTTTTTCAGGAAAGAATGGAAATAAACGAAGGGGTGAAAGAGTTTATTGCGGATATGGCAAGGGATGGCCTTGACCGGTATTTATCCGGCGATGATGCGATGATTTGTTTTATTATGAAAGTTTACGGATGTATGATGGATGGCGAGAGTGTGCTGGGAAGCGAAATGAGAAAGTTTTTTTATTTTGATAACGATATGGTTCATAGCAGGGAACTGAATATTTTTGAATAGAGAAATGGCGGAAAAACAATGGAAAATATAAGGGAAAAAATTGATTGGATCAAGGCGAAGAGGATGGAGGTTTGTATATTCGGAGCTGGGAAAATGGGTACAGGTTTCTGGTATGATATGCTTGGAGAACTTGGAATAAAGATGGGATGTTTTTGTGATAATGATCCTGGCAAGTGGGGAAGGGAAATTAAGGATGGTATTCTGTGTATATCGCCTGAAGAACTGGCAGGGAAAAAAAATTGCGCATGCTTTATCCTGATAGGAGTTTTCAAGATCAATATAATAAAAAAACAGTTATTTGATATGGGAATGGAGACGGTGGTCGTATTTTCCGATTTATATATGCTGGATGAAGTAAAGCAGATTTTTTATAGCCGGTCATTTGTATATGATGAACGGGAATATTGGAAAAAATTGGAAATATTGGAGCAGGGAAATGAGAAGGAAATAGAAGTATTAAATCCGGAGAACAAGAAAATTGCAGTATATACATGTATTACTGGAAACTATGAGGAAATACTGGAGCCGGAGGTAGTGTCCGACCAGTGTGATTATTTTGTAATTTCAGATGAAAAGCCGAAGAACACCAAAATATATCGATGGATTGCGACCAAGGATGTGGTACCCGACTGGGTAGAGGATCATATACGACGGAACCGGTATTGCAAAATGAATGGAGAAAGAATATTTAAAAATTACAGATACTCATTTTACATAGACGGATCGGATAAGATCGTAGGAGATATTGAACATTATGTGGCGCAAACGGGTAGAAGCGGTATTGCGCTCCGGCCGCACCTGCTATATCCTGACCTGGATGTTTATACAGAGGCGATTCAATGTGTATCATGCCATTTGGATGATGAAAATCTGATCAGATGGCAGATAGAAGCATATCGGGAAGAGAATATGCCAGAGAAATTTGGAATGTTTGAATGTAATATTATTATCAGGGAACATGGAAATAAGTTCGGCCAGGAAGTTATGAATAAGTGGTGGAAAGAAGTCTTTACACGTTCTTGCAGAGACCAGCTTTCATTTACTTATTGCCTGTGGAAGAGCGGTATGTGCGCGGACGATGTTGGGACTATTGGAAAAGGGCGGCTGGACGGAGGAACAAAGGGAATTATAACTGTAAATTATCACCATTAAAAGGTATGAAGGATCGGTGAAAAGGATGAAATGGTTAAAAGCAGCGTTTCTATTTGCAGCAGGAGGCTTTACAGGCGGTTTTTTAAAAGAGAGGGAAAAAAAGAAGGAAAAGCAGTTACAATTAAAGAACTATAAAAAGTATGAATGTCTCTATCACCTGATGCATCAATGGATGACGGTGAATGAAATGGGGATCAGCGTATCGGGACTGCTGGCGGCGTTCGGGTATAAGAATATTGCAATATATGGCATGGCTGATGTAGGAAAGCATCTATACCATGCTTTGCAGGGGAGTGAAACCAAAGTGTGCTATTGCATTGACAGGGGAAAAAGCGGATGGTACAGGGATACCGAGATAAGGAAGCCAGAGGACAGTCTGGAGGCCGTGGATGCGATCATTGTAACAGCGATTATGGACTTTGAAGAAATAAAGGCATTTTTGCAGGAAAAAACGGATAGCGCAGTAATATCGTTGGAAGAGATATTATATGAAGGCGCATGGAGATAGATATGTGTGGAATTCTTGGAGGAACGATACGGGACTGGGATTATCAAAAAGGAATTGAGAGTATTAAGCACAGAGGGCCGGACGATGGAAGGATAGAGACGGTGGACGGGGTTACCCTGGCATTTGTAAGGCTGGCAGTACAGGATCTGACGGCGGCTGGGATGCAGCCGATGCAGTCGGGGGACGGCCAGGTATTTCTTGTGTTTAATGGAGAGATCTATGGTTATGAGGCGGTTCGGGATGAACTGAAGAAGAAATATGTTTTTCACGGGAACAGTGATACGGAAGTAATTTTAAATGCTTATCTGGAATGGGGAAATTCTTTTATTGAAAAAATCGACGGTATGTTTGCGATTGCTATTTATGACAGGAGAAGCAGGGAAATTAAACTGTTCAGGGACAGAACGGGAATAAAACCGCTATATTATTATGTAGGCGAAGAGGGGATCGCATTTGCATCGGAACTAAAAGCGTTGGAAAACGCGGGAAAAGACAATCGGTGGAAAATCGACGAAACGGCGGTTTATGATTTTTTGTTTTACCAATATATACCGGATCCCAAAACGATGTACCGGCAGGTAAGGAAACTGAAGCCGGGCTATAAGCTGACGTATCGCCTTGATACCCGGAGGGTAGATATAGACAGATACTGGAGACTGAAGGTTAATACAACGGCAGGAAGAAGGAGGAAAAGAGAGGATGTTTCGGAGGAATTAAGATATTTGATCGGAAAGTCTGTCAGAAATCATTTGATAGCGGATGTTCCGACAGGAACGTTTTTGAGCGGAGGCATTGATTCGAGTATCATTACTTATGAAGCTGCGAGGGCAGCGCCGGCCATTCATGCCTTTTCCATAGGATTTACGGAAAAGGAGTTTGATGAATCGGAGATTGCAGAGCGGTTTTGCCGGGAAAAAAATATTGTGTTAAAGAAAAAAATATTGCAGGTCAACGATATTGCGAAAATCAGAGAAAGAATGCGGGGCTGGTATGATGAGCCGTTTGCGGATACCTCGGCATATCCAACTTTTCTCGTATCTGAATTTGCAAGGAAAGAAGTGACGGTAGTGTTGACCGGAGACGGGGGCGACGAACTCTTCGGAGGATATGGGAGATATTTATCATTTCTTGATTTTTATAAAAAGCGGAAGGAAAGCGCCCGCAAAGAGAATCCGTTTTTGCGGCATAAGAAGAGGGGAAGCGACGAACTGGCGGCGATAAGAAGAGGGCTGGGGATGACGGAGAGGGAGTTTTACTGGGAATATGAAAAGAAATGGAAAATACGCAGGGATTACGACCCTTATGACCATTTGCGCCAATACGATATGCTGGATCTGCCGCCATTTACAAGAATGCGCTATTTAGATTTTAAAACTTATCTGCCAGGAGATATTTTGACAAAGGTAGACAGAGTGAGCATGGCAGTTTCCCTGGAAGCAAGGGTTCCGTTTCTCAGCAGGGAAGTAGTGGAGTTTGCTTTTTCTTTATCTGAAGAAGAATGCAATTATGGGGGAGGATTGAAAGCCTGCCTGAAAGATGCTTATGATGGAACGATTCCAGATGAGATCCTGTACGGAATCAAAAAGGGGTTTGGTATTCCGACGAATTATCTTTGGAGGGAGAAAAAGGCGGTCAGTCTGTATGCAGGGGTATTGGAAGAACATTGGAAGGAGTTGTAAGGATGCACATTGTGTTTGTAACGAATGAACTTGCTACGGAGAAAAACGCTTCCGGCGGACTGGCCAGTTTTACAGCCAATATGGCGCGTATATTTGCAGAAAAAGGACACCGGGTCACTATAATTCTATTTACAACGAAAGAAACTACGTTGGACTTTTCACCAAGCATCAGGCTGGAAAATGTTTTTATAAGGAAAGAGATATGGAACCAGTTGGATAAAGCTGCTGGAATACTGGGCTTGGGAAACGGAAGGCTTCATGAGGATATAAGAAAAACTTTGGTGAATCTGAAAAAAAGTATTAATGTATCCAAAAAAATTAGAGAGATAGATAAAAAAGAAAAGGTAGATATTGTTCACTATTGTAATTTGAATGCTCCTTCATTACTGGCATCCCCCAAAATACCTTATGTAGTAAGAATGTCGCATTTCATGCGTGTATACTGGAAGGCATGTGAGAGGAATTTTTCATTGGAGCAGAAAAAATATCCGGCAACGCTTCGGGTAAAGGCAGAGGAATTTGCTTTGAAAAGAGCCAGATATGTTATTTCGCCCAGCATATTAATTGCTGAATTGACAGAGAAAATAGTTGGAGTTCGCCCGGATATACTTGAAAGTCCGTTTGTGCTGGAAAAGAAAAAATGGAATGATGCGGTTTATCAACAAGTGTTAAAAAATAAAAAGTATGTATTCCATTATGGAAGATTAGGCTATTTTAAGGGGACTTATTTGGTTGCGGAAACTGTCTGCCAGCTCTTAGAGGAATTTCCGGATATTTATGTGGTAATGGCCGGCAGCAATGAAAAAATGTATGATGAGGCGAGCGGAGAAGCATTAGAAGCATATGAACTTGTAAAGCGGCGGGCAAAACAATATGGGGACAGGGTCATATATTTGGGGCAGCTTGTAAGAGAAAAATTATACCCGGTGATAGAGCATGCACAAGTCTGCTGGCTTCCGTACCGCTTGGATAATTTGTCCAATGCTATTATAGAAGCAATGGCGATAGGCACGATAGTAGTGGGGAGCGAATGCCTGGGACAGCTGATCGAAGACGGAATAAGCGGATATCTTGGTGAGAGGGAGGAGGCTCAGGTCTATTTAAGATTACTGAGGCAGACGCTTTGCTTGGAGGAAAAAGAAAAGATGCGAATGATAGAAAATGCGAGAGAAAGAATAGATCGATTGAGGCCGGAAGAAGTATATAGAAGATATTCACAATATTATAGCAAGGTAATCAGAGAGTGGTGACGGGAGAAGAAAGAATTGGAGAGGGAGTAATGCATAATGAAAAATTACTGGTGACACAATCGTCCATGCCGCCATATGAAGAGTATATAGAGGCAATTAAGCCCCTGTGGAATAGTCGTTGGATTACTAATATGGGGTGTTATCATAGAGAATTAGAGGAAAGACTAAAAGCATATTTGGATGTGCCAGAGCTTTCGCTCATGGTGAACGGGCATATGGCGTTAGAGTTGACGATTCAATCGTTTGCATTTCCAGAAGGGGCAGAGGTTATCACGACCCCGTTCACATTTATTTCCACTACCCATGCGATTATTAGGAATCATTTACAGCCAGTATTCTGCGATGTGAAACAGAATGACGGAACGATAGACGAAACAAAGATAGAGAATCTGATTACTAAGAACACGGTAGCAATTGTCCCGGTACATGTATATGGGAATGTCTGCAATGTAGAAGCCATACAGAGAATTGCAGACAGGCATCATCTTAGAGTTATCTACGATGCTGCCCATGCCTTCGGTGTAAAATATATGGAAAAGGGAATAGGAAGCTATGGGGACGCCTCCATATTTAGTTTTCATGCAACAAAGGTATATCACACGATTGAAGGAGGGGCGGTTGCATGTTCGGAGCGCAGAATTTTTGAAAAACTATATAATTTGAAAAACTTTGGTATTCGTGGGGAAGAATTGGTGAAAGAGGTTGGGGCAAATGCGAAGATGAATGAATTTGCTGCTATTATGGGATTGTGCAACCTGAACCATATAGAAGAAGCTCTTGCTAATAGAAGAAAAAGATATGAATTTTATAGAGAAAAATTCTTAGAAATAAAGGGAATACGATTGTTTGATGAGAATAAAAGTGCAACGAGAAATTATGCTTACTTTCCAATCCTGATAGAAGATGAATACGGCAGGACGCGGGATGAAGTATATTGTTTTCTTAGAGAAAATGATATTTATACGAGAAAATATTTTTATCCATTAACGGCGGATCAAATTTGCTTTAAGGATAAGTACAAAGAAGAAAAAATAGAAATAGCGCGGGAGCTGGCCAAAAAGGTTTTATTAATTCCAATGTATGAGGATCTGGAGATGGAAAAAGCCGATAGAATAGTCGGATTGATGAAAAAGCAGGAATGAGAGGATTACTATTCGGTCTAGCTCAATGAATTTGCGGAATGTTATGCCCATATACACATACGAAGGCAGGGAAATACGAACAGAAAGTGGCAGGACAGCCGATTCATAAGGAGAAAGGCAAAGATGCAGGAAGAAAAATTATTGTTTTCAAATTGTACTATCGTCAATGAGGAATTGTTTTTTGTGGAAACGCAGCATGGATTACCGGCTAAAATTAATCCTGGTAATGGAGAGGTTTCTTATTGCGGCGTTATGGAGAATTTTATTTTGAAGGCAGGCGATAGCTTGTATGATATCCGGACGATTGGCAATAGGATATATGCATTGGAAATATCGGGGGGAAATGTAATTTGTTTTGACTTGGAAAATCTCCGATGCCAGTATATACCATTGAATTGTTCATATCGCAGGTGGGGAAACTTTGTCGGATTTGAATATTATGATTCCTGCATCTATATTTTTCCGCGATATGAAAATAAAGTTTGTATCATGAATGTGAACACGAATGAAATGGCAGAGATTGTAGGTTATTTTGAAGGAATAGAAGATTTGCAATGCAGTTGCAGAGTGGGCGATGAAGTATGGCTGATACCGAATGCCGTCAATGTGATAGGGTGCTATAATTTATCAAATGGTAAAATAGAGGTTTATAAGTTAAATAAAAAAATCGAAAACGGTATATATGCAGTTTATATAAAGGGGAGTATATATATATTAAATAGTTTTGGTATTATTTATATTTGGAATATCCATGATATGGAATTAAGTGAGACTACAGTATTGGAAACAGAGCATCTGAACGAAAAATCCATGAGCAGAATGGTATATGCGGGGAATAAACTGATTATATTGCCATCGCTGGCAGAAGATATTAAGATATTGGATTTGCTGACTGGCAGGGCAGAAGTTTACCATGACTATCCGGAAGATTTTTTTTATTATGATATTGAAGGCTGGTCAAAGTATTATGGATTATGCGAAGACGATAATTTCTATTACTTTGCTATGCGCAAAGAAAATTATTTATTGAAAATTTGCAAACAGGACGGACGGTTGCTATGGGTAAAGCCCCATATACCAGCCCCGGGAGATCGAAAAAAAGTTCAAGATCCGTTAAGGAAAATAAAACTCAAAAGATTATTTGAGTTGGGAGAACGTTTCTTCTTGGAAGCAGAAGCGGATATGGAAGATTTTTTAGAGAAGGTTCAGCAAGGGGAATACGTGATAGAGGAAACAAATATTGGCGAAGGCATATTCAAAAAGATAAAAGATATGGAGTAAATGAGGTAGGGACATGTGTGAAGTGTTAAAAGACGAAGAACTATATGAAAATAATGGTGAAATAATGGTTTCTGTATATTTCCCGACTTATAACCATAGTAAGTATATTGAAAGGGCTCTTAAAGGGATTTTAGAACAAAATACAACATTTTTATATGAAGTACTTATCCATGATGATGCTTCGACAGACGGTACACAGGAAATTATCAGGAGATATCAAGGGCGGCATTCGGATAAAATTATAGCCGTCCTCAGGAAAGAAAATCAGTTTTCGAAAGGTTATGAGGCAGTTGCGCCTGGAATGATTAGAATGGCAAGAGGAAAATACCTTGCTGTTTGTGAAGGAGATGATTACTGGTGTTCGCCAAATAAATTACAGTTGCAGGTAGATTATATGGAGAGGCACCCAAAGTGTAAGCTGTGCTTCCATGAGGCGAGGATGTATGATGAAAAAAACGAAGTATTTATAGATAACTATTGCTGGAATGAAAAGTATTTTAAAGGAAGTGCGGAATATAGTTTTGAAGACATGGTAAGATTGGAGAGTATACCTACAGCAGCGTCTATGTACCGCAGGGAAATATTGCTGGACATGCCTGACCTGTCTTCTCCCAGGGTGAAAATCGGGGATATACAAAAAGAACTGTATGCGACGCACTTCGGATATGCATATTGTATTTCAGGGAAGATGTGCGTATATAATATTGGAAATATTAACTCCTACACTGCTTCGCAAAAAATGAAGGGGATAGAACAATACAATAATCAACATCTTGGGATGTGCGAAATATATGAAAATGTAGATAGGGCTACAGGATATGAACACCATGAATCATTATCAGAGCGGATATTTCATTTAAAGCAGAGCAATGTGGAATTTAGTGAGACACAAATGGAGTATTTGAAGGAAAATGATTATAAGGTATATATATATGGCCAGGGAATGTATGGAAAATGGTGTTATAAGAAGGTAAAAGAAAAAGGTCTGGCGTTTGGCGGGTTTATTGTATCTGAGGGATATGGGAGAGATGATATATTGGGCGAAAAGGTATATGGATATAATGAATGCAGGGGGATATTAAGGGATGGAAAAAGTGCAGTTTATATATGTACGAGACTGGCGTCGGTGAGCGGGATAATCAGGCAGATGGAAAAAGATAATATAAACCAGTATATTGGTTTTTGCTGGCAGGTGAAGGATCGGGAGAAAATAAAGGATTTATACTGTAACAGTCCGATATTTAAGGATATATAATGGAACAGAGTATGTCAGCTTTGGAATAAATAAAATAAACAATAAAGATTGGAGCGATAAAGATGGCGAATATATTTATGGATATGATAAGCAAAGATCCTGTGATAAAGAATCCATATAAAGTATTTGAGGAACATAAGGCTGAAAGGTATGTGTTGTATGGGACAGGCAATCTGGCAGAAGTTGTAAATAAGCAATTTTTGAATCGCGGCATACAGTTCGAACTGGCTCTTGTGGACGACGGATATGACGTAAAAGAAAATTTTATGGGAATACCGGTAAAAAAGTTTAATGAGTTTACTTCACAGATAGAAAATGAGAAGAAGTATAGTTTAGTCATAGGACATGCTGCAGGATATAGAAAAAGGGATGCATTGGCCGATACAGGCTTTTTTAAAAGCGTCAGTTATATTACGCGGCCATTTGAACATCATAAAGCTTTTGGGCGGAAGTTTGTGGAGGAACATGAAAAAGAATTTGAGCTTCTGTACAATCAACTGGAAGACGAGAGGTCAAGAGAGATTCTTTGTGCGTTTGTCAATTCCAGGGTGACTGAAGACGGGAGATATGTGGCTGATATTTCGAATGAGGATATAGATGAATTCTATAATGACGTTTACAGGCCGACTCTCAATGAAACACTTTTGGATGTAGGGGCTTACCAAGGGGGCAGTATAAACCGCTTTTTAAGGGTGGCATCTGTGGACTCAGTCCATAAGGTCATAGGGCTGGAACCGGAAGAAAAAAATTTTAAATTACTATGCCAAAATTTAAATTATATTGAAGAAGAGAAAAAACAGTTAATAAAAATCGGATGCTTCGACAGGAAAACAAAACTTGGATTTAATAATAAAGAAGATAAATGCTGCCGACTGGATGAGGAGTCAGACACTTTTATTGATGTGGATACTATTGATCATATATGCGTAAATGAAAAGTACATTACAACAATATACATAGGGATATCAGCGGCTGTTTTGCAAATTTTAAAGGGGGCCGAGAATACGATGGTTTCAAGACGGCCACAGATGATCATTAATCTGGGAACTATGAAGGAAGAGGTATATGCGATACCACTTTATATTAAAAGCGTGGTGCCGGATTATAAGTTGTATTTCAGATTGCAGAGCGCGATGCCGTCACGCATGTTTTTGTACGCTATACCATAAAGAGGGAGTCGGACATGGATAGACCGAGGGTTACGGTTATTGGAGCGGGAAGCCAGGGATTGGCTATGGCAGCTTATTTGGAAATCAATAATGTAGAGAGTTATTTATATAATCGTACAGAGAGCCATATTAGTAAAATAATAAAGAACAGGGAGATTATATGTGAAGGAATATGGAAGGGAAGGATAGACATATGCAGTGCATCGAGCCAAATAGAGGATGTTCTGCAAAAAATAATTTTGGTTACTGTTCCGGCATATGGCCATAGGGAGATAGCAGCATTACTGGCCGGACATGTGGATGCCAGTTATACAATCATATTAAGTCCTGGGAAGGTATTCGGCATTATTGATTTTGTGGGGGCCTTAAAGGAAGCTGGATGTAAGGAACTGCCGCTGGTGGCGGAATGCCAGACGACGGTTTGCGCCAGCAGGAAGGAAGGGGAAGATCATATAAGGGTATATGGGATGAAAAAGGATATCCCGATAGCTGCCGAGAATATTGACGAGGTAATGAGCCGTTTGCCGGGGTGCATAAGGGAATGTTATAGAAAGGTGGATTCTTTTATTGAAACTTCATTTGGAAATATGGGAATGGTATTGCACCCGCTTCCCATGCTTCTTAATTTTGGAGCAGTGGATAACGGCAGGAAATTCAGATATTACAAAGAAGGAATAACGCCCGTTATTGCAGATCTAATTGAAAAGTTAGACCGGGAAAGGCTGGGAGTAGCATATAGGCTGGGATATGAACTGGAGTCGATTAAAGATTGGATGAAAAGGAATTACGGCACTACAGGAGCAGGGTTCTATGAGCATATACAAACGAATACATGTTATGGGGGCATGGAAGCGCCTACTTCAATTCATAACAGGTTTATTGAAGAAGATATACCATACGGGTTAGTGCCTTTGGAGGATACGGCGAAAAAGCTGGGAGTGGAGGTGCCGGTGGCAACTGGAACAATATCTTTTGCAAGTGTAGTTATGGGAAGGAATTACCGCAGCCAAGGAAGATCATGCAATTTATATAAAATTGTAAAACATGGAGTTGATTATGAAGGATAGTATTATGATTTTGGGCGGTGCAAACCTTCACTGCAAATTAGTGGAAGCGGCGCACCAAATGGGAAAAGAAACGGTAGTGGTTGATAATATAAAAAACTCACCAGCCAAATTGATTTCAGACTATAGTTATGATATAGATGTAAGGGAAGTAGACAGGCTTGTCGATTTATGCAGATGCAAAGGCGTGAATGCGGTGATATCGGCTTATCTGGATTTTTGCCAGCCATTTTACCAAAGGATATGTGATATGCTGGGGGTTCCGTGTTTTGGAACATATGAACAATTCCAAATATTTACGGATAAAAAAAAGTTTAAGCAGATTTGCCAGAAGTTGGGAATAAAAACAATCTTAGGATATGAAGAATCAGATTTACAGATGGAGGACATGGTGGAATACCCCGTTTATATAAAACCTTCGGTGGGTCAGGGGTCTAAGGGGCAGAGCGTATGCTATACAAGGGAAGATGCGGACAGAGCTATTGAAGAAGCGAAAAAGGTATCGGGAAATGGGGAAGTGGTGATTGAAAAGTATATGGGGAACAGGGAGATCCTTCAGATTACTTATTTGGTAATTGACGGGGAACCGGAACTCATACGGACGGCCGATCAGGTCAACGGGAGCGCAAAGCATGGATTAGATCATGTTGCGATTGCCGGGGTCTCTCCATCTGTTTACACGGAACTTTTTTTAGAGAAGGAAGACCGTAAAGTCAGGGAACTAATAAAGCATGTAGGAATAAAAAATGGTCCGGTGTTTATGCAGGGATTCGTGTATGAAGGGGAAATTCTTTTCTTTGACCAGGGGCTAAGGTTTCCAGGAACAGAGATAAGCAGGGTTTATAAAAAGGTAATGGGTATGGATTTTATGCAGGCTATGGTAGAGTTTGCTTTCACAGGTAATTTTTCCAGTGTAAAGGAGATGGTCAATAAGGAAACGGTGTATTTGAATGATCACATTATGCTTAATTTTTTCCCTTTTATAAGGAAGGGGAAAATAAAAAGTATTGTATCAAAGGAAAAATTACTTGGCATAGAAGGGGTTGAACATGTAACTTACAGGCATGGCGTTGGCGATATAGTCGGTGATACCAAGGATGTTAATCAACGAATAGCAGAAATTAATATATGCGGGAATTCCAAAGAGGAAGTTAATCGGGCCTTAGAGCAGGTATGCCAGGAATTGGAAGTTTTAGATATATATGGGAACAATATGATAGTTGAGGGATTTGGAGGAAGTGATGATACGATTTTATGATAAAGAAGTATTTTGCATGGAATACGATATGTTAAACAGGAGTGAACTGAGATCTTTTTTTCTGAAAGGAAATCAGAAAGAAATAGTATGTATCTTGAAGGAAGGAAGGTATATGGGGTTTATTACCTGGCCCTCTTTATTGGGAAACGATGATCTATATGAGAGTATACAAAAGGAATTTATTGTTTTGGATGAAAAAGTATGGGAAAATGGGAGATATTATTTTGCCAGGCATGAAACTATTTTTGGCGAAGCAGTCCAACTTCCGGTGCTGGACAGGGAAGGACAGCTGATATGTTTTGCATGGCAGGATGAAGAGGCTGACCGCGAATTAAGAATGTTGAGAGAGTTAGAAGAATGCGAAGGAGCCTTGACTTTTTGCGATTTGAATCCGAACTATGTTGGAGTCACCATACATGGCTGCAACGAGATTGCTGTTTATATGGCAGGATACCTTACAAGGCTGGGAATATCAGTGAATGTGGAAGGGGAATTATGGAAGGAATTTGGAGCCTGGGAGAATTGCGCGATAATGGCCCATAAGAATTACGAGATATGGGCGGAGGGTGTGTGGCAGAAGAGCGGCGACGTGAACTATGAACGATTGAGAAGTGTTTCAGGCGAGTTTGAATGTGTGGACGAAATATACGAAGCCAATATTAAGTCAGGAAAAATAACAGATGCGGCAGGAGGAGTGGACTCGCTGCTTGCAAAGCTGAGAGATGAGCAGGAAATTATTATTATAGGAACCAATACGGAATCACAGGATGCCTATGACTGGCTATTGGAGAACGGTATTGATGTATGTGCCTTTTTAACGGAGAATAGGGGGGAAGAGGGAAGGCGGTTATTTGGCAAACCTGTTTTGAGGAAAATAGATATTTTTGAGCGGTTTACAAAGGCGGTTTTTATAGAATGCCATTCCCGGTATAGTGCATGGGGATTTGGAGAGGTTGACAGATATGATTGCGAAGGGTACCGAAGGAATGTCCAGTATTTTTTATTAAACGATTATGTGGAAATTAAGGGAAGCAATCTTCTTCATGTATTGCAGGGGAAAGATGTACTGCTGATTGGTGATATTAATTTATGCAGCAGAGTGTTGAGATGGAAACAGCAGTGCAGGATGGGAGCGAAGAGGATCAGGTATTGGGATATTTTGGGAGAGAATGAGCTGGAGATAGTAAAGCTGGGGATAGATGGAATAAAAGCAGCGGAAGCAGGAGAATACAACGCTGTGCTACTGGTGATGCCGGAGTATGACAGCATACGGGATATATCGGAAGAAGCGACGAAAAAACGTGAAGAATATATTAAGAGATTAAAGGAATATGGGATATGGGATTATACGGACTATTTTTCAAACGTGTCCCGTCAGATTGGTTTGGAAATAGAGGAAGAAGGGGAAGTAAGAGAAGAATTGCGGCCTTTTGGTATCTTGATTGGGGCAATTAATAATCATAGCGGAAATATATTGTTCAGGCAAAGCCTTGCCGGACATCCACAGATTTTGATGATAGAGGAATATTGTTTTTTGAATGAAAATTTATATTCCATCTGTATCCGTCTGGCAGAAAAAAAAGCATCCGACATTTTGTCCGGTTTTTGGCAACTATACCAAACGGAAGCAAAAGACGGGGTATGGAAACGGAGTTTCCAAAGCAAGGAAAAATTTGATCAAAAGATGGAGCAACTACTAAACTTAGGGGATCGTTTTACTTCACAGGAACTCTTTGTTATGTTTCATATTGCCTATGTAGCAATGTATGGGAGGGAAATATCGGATCTGAAAGATATAGTTATTTACTGGGAGCCGCATATGTGGATACGTAGTATATTGCGGCAGTGGTCGCATTGGCTGGGTAGCAGTAACTTGAAAGGTTATGTATTAAAGATGGTACGGAATGGTTATGTCCGTGCAGGATCAGCTGTCAGGGATACGATAGGGGAAATTCCGGTTTGGTCTATTATGATGTGGATGGAGATACCTGAAAGGGGAGATAAGGGCTTATATGGAGGCTGGGAAGAACGTGTTATAAGATTTGAAGATTTGAAAAAACAGGCGAGAGAAACAATGGAGGACATTTGTCAATGGATGAAAATCGCTTTTGATGAAGTATTGATGAAAACAACGCTTCACGGAGAAACAGGATTTTATAAGGAAATAACAGGAAGGGATCTCAAACCGGTCTATAATTTGTATGAAGAATATTTTACGAGTTTTGACAGAATGCGAATATGTCTGATGCAGAGCCTTTTTCAAAAAAAATATGGATATCCGTTTGTAAATCCCTTAGACTTTAGAAGAGTAGAACTGCAGGAGATGTTTTTAAAGGAGTTTTTATGGGAAAAAATACCGGAAATGGTAATGGGAAAAGATGAAGAAGGCATGTGGAAGATGCAAGTTGCTGTCAGGAATAGGCTTTGGAAGATGCGGTTTTATTGGATAATGAATATAGATGAAGTATTTTAGTATTTTTTGAATAATTAATAAAGTTTCCCTTGACAAGTGCAAGCATATTGATGATTATTGTTATAGATGAAATGGCAATGAGAGCCATCAAATGCAAGGATGGGAAACGATGATGAATAAAGCAGAAAAATGCTTGGGAACAAAAGCTGAGACGCTGGAAATTATGTATGATAACCTTGATAAGGCTCGTGTCCTTCCGCAGTTTACTTTCACGACAGGAGAATGGCAAAGCCATAGCGCGGGCGTGATATCAAAATTCCAGGATATTCCCTGGAGTTCCCGCGTAATCGTCCGAAGCAGCGCCCTGAACGAGGATACGCAGACCCAGTCGCAGGCAGGGAAATATGAATCCATAGCGGATGTATCGGGGACAGAGGCGTTCCGGGCTGCGGTAGAACAGGTCATTGCTTCTTATGAAGATTCCGATCCCGGGAACCAAGTCTTGGTACAGCCGATGTTAGAACAGGTGGCAGTGTGCGGCGTGGCGTTTACTCTGGATCCGAATACCGGCGGGAATTATTATGTGGTAAATTATGATAAGACGGGTTCCACATCAGCAGTTACTTCAGGTAATGGAAAGAATGACTTTTTATATTATCAGTTTAAAAAGGTAACGGCAGAAAGTGGTTTGGAAAATAGAAATGATGGATGCTGTCCAAAGGAAATGCAGATGGTTACAGCCGCGCTGAAGGAATTGGAGGATTTCTTCGGTCAGGAAAACCTGGACGTGGAATTTGCCATAACGGAAGGCGGAGAGCTGTATATCCTGCAGGTAAGGGCGCTGTGCCTGAATGTAAAGACTGCGGATTGGGAAGAGCAGTTCCAGGAACTGCAAAGGATAGAGCGGAAAATCAGGAAGGATCAGACACCGAAGCCCTTTTTGTGCGGCAAAAAAGCCATATACGGGGTGATGACGGACTGGAATCCGGCGGAAATGATAGGAATCCGGCCGAAGCCTTTGGCGATGTCGCTGTATCAGGAGGTGATTACGGACAGCGTCTGGGCATACCAGAGGGATAATTACGGCTATCGGAATTTGAGGAGTTTTCCTTTGATGGTGGATTTCGGCGGACTGCCTTATATCGATATCCGCGTCAGCTTCAACTCTTTTGTGCCGGCGGGGCTTGAAGAAGAAATCAGTGAAAAGCTGGTGGATTATTATCTGGAGCGGCTGGCGGAAAACCCTGAGAAGCATGATAAAGCGGAATTTGAGATTGTATTTTCCTGTTATAGTTTTGACCTTCCGGAGCGGATACAAGTATTAAAAGAGTATGGTTTTTCGGAAGAGGAAATAGAAAAAATTATTTGTGCATTAAGGGACGTGACCAATCATATCACTGACCATAAAGAAGGCCTGTGGAGAAAAGACTATGAGAAGATCAAAATCTTAGAGAAACGGTATGATGAGATTATGGGGAGCGATATGGGGGATATCGAAAAGGTATACTGGCTGCTGGAGGACTGCAAGCGTTACGGCACGCTGCCTTTCGCCGGGCTGGCGAGGGCGGGGTTTATTGCGGTACAGATCCTGCAGTCGATGGTGGGCTGTGGTATTCTTACGAAAGAAGATTACGAGCTGTTTATGGGAGGCGTGAATACAGTAAGTTCAGGGATGAGCCATGATTTTAAGGAATTGTCCCCGAAGGCTTTTCTGAACAAATATGGGCATTTGCGGCCGGGAACTTATGATATTACCTCTTTTAGGTATGACGAAGCGCCGGAGCTTTATTTTGATTGGGGGGCGAAAGAAGAAAGAGAAGAGGAAAAAAAGCCGGATAAAGGAATCTTCCGTCTTTCTTTGGAGCAGCTTAGGAGATTGAAGCAGGCACAGGAGGAGAACGGGCTGACAAACGATGTGCTGGAACTGATGGATTTTATTAAAACGGCCATCGAGGGGCGGGAATACGGAAAATTTGCTTTCACCAGGAATTTAAGCAAGGCAATCCAAATGATCGGAAGGATTGGAGAGGCAGCGGGAATTGCCAAGGAAGACTGCGCATATATGGATATCCAGGCCATCCGTAAATTGTATGCCTCTACCCAGGACATACGGTCTGCGATGCTCCATTCTATAGAGAGGGGGAAAAGCGCTTATGGGATAACCAGGACGATTACTCTTCCGCCGTTGATGATAGAACCCGAAGAGGTCATGCAGTTTTACTATCCGAATTCAGAGCCGAATTTTATTACATCCGATAAAGTGGAAGGGGAAATATATCTTTTGGATGGCATGGCGGAAGCGGAAGAGATGGAAGGAAAGATCCTGCTGATTCCAAGTGCTGACCCAGGATATGACTGGATTTTTTCCCATGGGATCAAAGGGTTTATTACGATGTATGGCGGCGCGAATTCCCATATGGCTATAAGGGCAGGTGAATTGGGGATTCCGGCGGCGGTAGGCGTGGGATCGAAAGATTTTGAGGAATATAAAAAAGCGCATGTGCTTGAACTGGATCCGTTGGCGAAGTGGATCAGGATGCTGAAATAAGGACTTATAGATAAAAAGAAAAAGAGAGGGAATAGAATATGAAAACAGAATGGGATTATACGAATTTGGCAGATGCTTATTTGAAAAGGCCGGACTATGCGCAGACTGCGATAGAAAGAATGCTGGAGACGGCCGGAATAAGGCCAGGCGGCATAGTATGTGATATCGGAGCCGGGGCGGCCCATTTGACCATAAAGCTGGCAGAGCAGGGATTAAGGGTTTGCGCGGTAGAACCCAATGATGCAATGAGGGCGAACGGGATAAAAAGAACGGAAAAATTTCCGGAGGTAGAATGGCATGAGGGTGTAGGCGAACAAACAGGGATGGAAACGGGGAAGTTTGACCTTGTAACTTTTGGATCTTCTTTTAATGTATGCAACCGGCAGGAGGCATTACAGGAAAGCAGCAGGATTTTAAAGCCGGCGGGCTGGTTTGCCTGCATGTGGAACCATAGGGATCTTACGGATCCTTTGCAGAGCGGGATAGAAGAAATATTGAAAACACATATAAAAGATTACGGTTATGGGACGAGAAGGGAAGACCAATCGGAGGTAGTCAGGGAGAGCGGTTTATTCGAGGAAACGGTATATATAGAAGGAACCATACAGCACCGTATATTGGCGGAAAATTTCATTGAGGGTTGGAAGTCCCATGGGACAGTATACCGCCAGGCAAAAGAAAAGTTTGATGTGATCAATAAGGAAATCCGGGAATTTATTGAATCAAAAGGGAAAGAATACATCGAAGTTCCTTATACCACACGAATCTGGATGGCCAGAAAAAAATAGAAAGGAAGCATACACCTGAAACATGGTGATTTTACAGCCTTAGCAAAATACTATGTAGAGAGGCCGGGATATTCCGTTGCTTTATTGGAATATATGAAGGCTTATCTGCAGGGAACCAAAGGAGCGGATATCGTAACGGCGGACATTGGGGCAGGGACAGGCAAACTGACGGAAAACCTGGAACAGATCGGCTGCCGGGGATATGCGGTGGAACCTAACGATGTCATGAGGCAGGAAGGGGAAAAGCTGTTTCAGGAAAGAAAAAGTTTTTCCTGGCTGAAAGGAACCGCAGAGGAAACAGGGCTTCCTGATAATTCCGTGGACTGGGTTTTGATGGGGTCTTCTTTCCACTGGGCGGATGCTCCCAGGGCGGTGAAGGAATTCCAGAGAATCTTGAAGCCAGGAGGGATTTTTACAGCCATATGGAACCCAAGGGACATTGGAAGAAGCGAGCTGCACAAAGGGATTGAGGAAGTGGTTTATGCAGAAATCCCGCATATGAAAAGAGTTTCTTCCGGCAGCACGGTGACGACGGAGGAAATGGAAAAAAAGCTATGTGGGGGCGGCCTCTTTAAAGACCTTGTATTTATGGAATGCAACCATGAGGAAGTGATGGCAAAGGAACGGTATATGAATATTTGGCGTTCGGTGAATGATATTCAGGTACAGGCAGGGGAAGACGGGTTCCGCCGGATCTTAAACGGAATAGAGAAGAAACTGGAAGCGCATGACAGCGTGGCTGTGCCGTACCGTTCCAGGGCATGGACGGCGCAGGTTTGCAAATAAAAGGATAGAAACATAGGTGTCCATATGATAAAAACAATTATTTATACGCAGCGGGTGGAAATTGTGGAAAGCTATGGGGAACGCCGTGACTGTGCGGACCAGAATATTCCACGTTTTTTGGAAGCATGCGGTTATATGCCGGTTCCGGTGCCTAATGTGATATGCGCATTGGAACAATATGTAGAAAAGACAGCTCCTGCAGGAATCCTGCTGACCGGCGGGAATTCTCTGGCCAGCTATGGAGGAAATGCCCCGGAGAGGGACGATACGGACAAGAGGCTTCTGGAAATCGCGATAGAAAAAGATATCCCGGTTTATGGGTTTTGCAGAGGGATGCAGTCCATATTGGATTATTTCGGATGCGGTTTGGAAAATGTAAGCGGTCATGTGGCAGTCCGCCATCCGGTACAGGGGGAATGGGGGGGTTGGACAGTAAACAGCTACCATAACCAGGCTTGCAGGGAAGTGAAGGAGCCGTTACGGGCGGTAGAAACGGCGGAAGACGGTATCATTGAAGCGGTCGAATGCCGGGGGCATAAGATCATGGCGACGATGTGGCACCCGGAGCGGGAAAAACCCTTTGCCGAGGCGGATATAGACCGGGTGAAGAAGTTTTTCGGATAAGGAATGGAAAGCACAAAAAGCAGTGCGGAAATGTGGTGGAGAATGAGAGTAATTATTTTAGCGGCGGGACAGGGGACGAGGCTGAGGCCTTTGACGGATGATAAGCCGAAGTGCATGGTAGAGGTAAATGGAAAGAGCATCATCGAGAGGCAGCTTTCGGTCATGTATAACTGCGGCATCAGAGAAGAGGATATCACGATTGTGGCCGGATATAAAGGGGAGGCTTTGCAGAGGCTTTTAAAGAATACAGGGATAAACATTATCATAAATGCCGATTATGAGAATACCAATATGGTTTGTTCCCTTATGTGCGCAAGAGAAATTATGGAGGGCGGAGACGATATCCTGATTTCTTATGGCGATATTATTTACAGTGAGGAAGTGCTGCGGACCATATTGGCATCGGAAGAGGAGGCGTCAGTCATCGTGGATGACGGCTGGTATTCCTATTGGTCGGAACGCTGTGAAAATCCTCTGGATGACGCGGAAACGCTGTTATTTGATGAAGAAAGCTTCCTGGTTGAAATCGGGCAGAAGACAACGGATTTGAGCAGGGTGCAGTCGCAGTATATCGGTTTGATGCGTTTTCAAGGGAATGGAGTGAAGGCGGTGCTGGCGCTGGCAGAGAAAGCGGAGGAGCGGAGCCGGAAAGGAATGCCGCTGTGGCGCACATCCAGAACCTATCGGAAAATGTATATGACGGATCTGCTGCAGGGCCTGATTGATGAGGGCAGCAAGCTGAAGGCGGTGCATATTGACAGGGGCTGGTTCGAGATCGATGACTGCGAGGACTTGAAGGTGGTGGAACGGCAGCTGCTTTGAAAAATATGGCAGAAGTGGAAAAAAGAGGGAACAGGGCATTTGCGAAATAAAAAAAACGGATCGGAGAAAAGGCATGGGCGGAAGGCTGTATTGGGTTACGGGATTGTCAGGGGCGGGAAAAACCACGATAGGAAGTTTGTTATATAAGAATTTAAAAGAAAAATATCCCAATACGGTAATTTTCGACGGGGATGCCTTGCGTCAGGCATTTGGAAACGACTTAGGATATTCCGCAGAGGACCGTTTCCAATGCGCCATGCGTTATGCCCGCCTGTGCAAGCTTTTGGCGGAGCAGGATATCCATGTGGTTTGCTGTACGATTTCCATGTTCGACCAGGTGCGGGAGTGGAATCGAAGGAATATAGAAAATTATTCGGAGATTTATATTGAAGTTCCGCTGCCGGTGCTGGAAAAGCGCAACCAGAAGAATCTTTACCAGGAGGTGAAGGACGGGATACGGGGGAATGTGGTTGGCATGGATCTGGAACTCCAGCTGCCGGAAAACCCGGATATCCGGCTGGTTAACGATGGGACGGAAACGCCGGAAGAAATGTGCAGGATACTAATAGAGGAGCTGGGGGATGCCATTTCGTAGACTGCTCAAAAAATGTATCTGCAACTAAGAGAGCAAAGCAAAAGAACTGTGGTTATTTGCTTTCTTCTAAAATCTGTAAAAATGTTTCAGCCCGGTTTTTCCATTGGTGGTTTTGCCGGGCTTTTTCATAGCCGTTGGAAGCAATTTTCCATAGGCGTTCTTCATCGGATAAGAGTTCTTTTACCAATAAAGGAAGCTCATTGATCCCCTTCAGGGAAAAGAGGACCAGATCCTGGCCGTTGACAAAGATATCCTCCAGGATGCTGCTTTTGTCAGATAATACGGCAGACTGGCAGAGCATGGCATTGAGGATACGTTCTGTCAGCCCGTCTTTATGCCAGGACATAATATTGAGCGAAATTTTAGAGCGTTGCATAATTGCCAGCCCTTCCTGCGGGGTGACGGCAGGATGGCAGATAAGGTTCTGGCAGGAGGCGAAAGGGGCGTTTTTCCATGTATCGCCATATACATGGATTTCGGTTCCGGCATCCAAAAGAGCGCGTATGATCTTTTCACGGTAATAGGTCATGGCGCAGAAACATACCTGCCTCATTTCATAAAACAAGCTAAGAAAGCTTTCATCGCTTAAACTGATCTGATAATATTCCAACGCCTGTTGAAACGCTTGCTCCGCAGGACTGTCGGGGTTCTGGCACATAAAGAGCAAAAAACGGGCGGCAAGGAACCGATGGAATCGGTCATAGGAATGAATCAGTGCGAGGCGTTTTCGGTAGTCATGGTAGGAGCCGATAAAGGTGAGGCCAAAGGGTTTCTTGGGCGGGACAAGATGGGAAGACGGTGTTGGAATACTGTCTGCGGCCGTTGCCAGCGCCAGGTGGGGCTGCGCCGTATCCTTCGGGGATACTCCTCCGGGAGGAAAATAAAAGCTTTTCCTTACATTTTTATAATAACGGGAAACGAAAGAAAGATAGTTCCGGTCATGGAGCAACAAGTAATAATCTTTCGGTCCGTTGTCGATATGCTCTTTCATCCAGGCAGGGTGGTCAAGGATCATATTGTATTTGGGGCCGGAAATTAAATCATGGAGGCATGTTTTTTTATCCTGCATCAAGACAGAAAAAACGTAAGTCTGAATGCCTATCATGGCTTTGAAGCGCCGGCCGATCAGGCGGGTCAGCGCTTGGTTTCCTTCTTTTTGCACATCAAAAATTTCTACGTGCTGGCGACAGTCCAGCAATGCCTTTGCCAGTTCGTCGGCAAAAAGATCCAGAATATGGAAACATACGTCGGAACCCCGATAGACCAGGACCGGGAGCGTATCGTCATCAATCGCATAATATTCCGGCCCATGGGAAATCATTGCTTCAAGCCATGCGGATGCATTCATGGATGCTGGAAACTGCGATGCCTCCTGGAGGAGGGTTTCCATAACCGGGTTAAAAAAACCGGAGGAAAGAAGTTCCTGCTGGTATCTGCCGGCAATATAGCAGTCGGCGCGGTAAGATTCCCAGGATGAATCGGACTGGCCGGAGTAAACGCCGGCTGCAGAGGGATCGGTGATGGCGCCGCCCACCAATGTGACAGGATAGTGTTGGGCCGCCCTTAGCAGGAATTCGTAGCTTTGCTTGGCGGCGAGCTTATGGTTGATATCGCCGATTTCGGCATGGATATGCTTTGGGTATTCGATCCTCCCATCTGCCCAGCGTTCATCAAGAAGGAGTTCCAGAAAGGGAATATTCTGTTTTGCGCCTTCTGGCAAATAGCTGGTATAGCAAATAATTTCTTCCATAAATCCTCCATAAAAGTACAAGATGTCACGGAAAAACGTGTATTAATTCCACATGGAACAGATGGCGTATTTAGAAGCAAGCTTTCAATAGATCAATAATAGAATAACATAATAAAATTGAAAAAGATAGTATCTTTCTTGCTTCCCAGGTTCCTGACGCCGCATCCATAGAGGACTGCTTTTCCCGGTGCCTGTATAAATAACCTTGGAAATATATCCGATACATATGGTATATGGCTGATGGAATGAGTGAGCTGTTGGAAGGAGCTAAATATATGGAGAGAAAAATATTATTAAATCCGGGTCCGGCCACGACGAGGGATACCGTGAAAAATGCGCAGATAGTGCCGGATATCTGCCCACGCGAAAAAGAATTTGTAAAGCTGATGAAAGAAATCCGGGAGGATTTGGTAAAAATTGTACATGGGAACCCGGAGGAATATACATCCGTTTTATTCTGCGGTTCAGGGACGATCTGCATGGATGTCTGCCTGAATTCATTATTGCCGGCAGACAAAAAGATACTTGTTGTCAATAATGGAGCTTATAGCGCCCGGGCGGCAGAAATCTGCGATTATTACCAGTTGCCGTATATAAACTTAAAGTTTCCGGTAGATGCTTTGCCGGATTTAAAAGAAATTGAAAATATTTTGGCGGATGACCCGGATATCGCGCTGGTTTATGTGACCCATAATGAAACCGGAACAGGTATTTTAAATCCGGTCAGGGAGATAGGAGCGTTAGCGCACCGATATGATGCATGTTTTGTGGTGGATACGACTTCTACCTATGCAATGCGGCCGATTGACATTAAAGAAGAAAATATTGATTTCTGCATGGCATCCGCCCAGAAGGGGCTTATGGCGATGACAGGGGTTTCTTATGTGGTCGGAAACAGAAAAATGATAGAGGAATCGCGCCATTTTCCAAAACGTTCTTATTATTGCAATCTATATATGCAGTATGAATATTTTGAAAAGCATGGTGAAATGCATTTTACCCCGCCGGTACAGACGCTGTATGCGTTGAGGCAGGCGTTGAAAGAGTATTTCGAAGAGGGTGAAGAGGCCAAATGGAACAGGCATAAGAGGGTTTTTGAAGCAATTCACGGGGGACTACAGAAGCTGGGATTCCGGGATGTCATAAAACGGGAATGGCAGACAGGGCTGGTTGCAGCTATCAAATACCCGGAGGACGAAAATTGGGATTTTGAGAAGATTCATGATTATTGTTACGAAAAAGGGTTTACGATATATCCAGGGAAAATAGGAGATGCAAAGACCTTCCGCTTATGTGCGCTGGGAGCTATTGACGAGGAGGATATTTATGAATTCTTCCAGGTTTTCCAAAAGGGTTTGCAGGAAATGAAAATAAAAATTCCCGTAGTTTATCATGAGGTGGCAGATGAAAAGAAATGAAATAGCGATATTGCTGGCGGCTGGCTTGGGAACGCGCATGCGGCCGTTGACGGAAAAGATACCCAAACCGCTTGTAAAGGTACACGGGGTTCCGATGATAGAGACAGTAATAGAGGGGCTTATGAGGCGGCAGGTAGACAAGATTTATGTTGTGGTCGGATATTTGAAAGAACAGTTTCATTATTTAAAAGAAAAGTATCATAATCTGGAGATTGTGGAAAATTCGGAATATCTGCAAAAAAATAATATATCATCGCTGCATGCGGCGGGGGATATTTTAGGAAGCGCGGACTGCTTTATCTGTGAGGCCGATTTATATGTATCTGATCCGGAGATATTTTGCCGGGAAATGAAGAGGTCTTGTTATTTTGGGAAAATGGTCCGGGGATTTTCGGAAGACTGGGTATTTGAACTGGAAAATGACAGGATTGTGAGGATTGGCAAGGGAGGGGAAGACACCTATAACATGGTGGGAATCTCGTGGTGGAGGCAGGAAGATGCAGGGATATTAAGGGAAGGAATAGAGGAAGCATACGGAAAAGCAGGACATGAAGAATTATTCTGGGATGAAATTGCCAACAAAAAGACAGCAGAGATAGAGATGGAAATATTAGAAGTGCCGGAAGGCAGCATAGTGGAGATTGATACACTGGAAGAATTGAAGGATCTGGAAAGATGGAGATAATAAAAGGATCAATTGTAAATGATTTTGGAAGAGACGGGCATGGGATATATAATGCAGGAGGACGATGAGGCAATGGTGAAAGTGTCAATTATTATACCGGTTTATAATGAAGAACAATATCTGGAACAATGTCTGGACAGCGTATGCAGCCAGACATTTAAAGAAACGGAGATTATTTGCGTGGACGATGGTTCGACAGATGCAACGCCGGAGATATTGAATAATTATGCGGAGAGAGATCACAGAATAAAAATAATCACGCAGCAAAACAGGTTTGCCGGAGCCGCCAGAAATCGGGGTATGGAATGTGCTTCCGGAAAATACCTGTTTTTTTTGGATGCGGATGATTATTATGAAAATGATATGGTAGAAAAAATGGTGCGAAGGGCGGAAGAGAAGCAGACGGATATCGTCATTTGCCGTTATGCACAGATTTGTGAAGAAGATATTTTGCAAAACGGCTGGGAATTTGAGGATCTTTTTTTTCGGGAGGCAGGACAGAAGGGGGCATTTGCAGGAGGGGATCTTAACTGTGCAGGGATCTTCCAGATTACGAAGGGATGGGCGTGGGATAAGCTGTTCCGGGCGGAGTTTGTGAGAAGCTGCGGCTATGAGTTCCCTGAGTTCCGTTCCTCGGAGGACGGTTTTTTTGTGTATATGCTGCTGGCGCGGGCAAAGAGAATATCTTATATGGATGATATACTGGCGGTACACAGGGTGGCTGTTCAGAGTTCCTTGTCCAATACGAAGGAAGAAAACTGGCAAAACGGGTTTCGGATGTGGTCTATGATTGCGAATGAATTGAAAAAAATGAATTTGTACGAAGTATATGAGCAAAGTTTTATCAATGAATTGATTTACTTTTTGCTTTGGTATCTGGAATCCATGAAAAGCTTTGAGGCTTTCCGCGATTGTTACGATTATATACAGAATGAGGTGGAGAAGGAGTTCCGAATGTTATCTTATGGGAAAGATTTTTTCTTTCAGGGAGATTTGTGGGCGTGGTATAAGGAGGTGGGAGAGGTTTCGCTGGCAGAATATTTGTTTCGTAGGTGTAGATAGGGAAAAAGAAGTAATGTGGAATTCGACACTAGGAAAGGAGCGAAAAGGACTTTGGCGATGTTTAAAAAATAATAATTGAAAGCAAAAAGAAAGTAGGATAAAATAATATTAAATATATTATTAGATAATATTGCCAGGGAAAAAGAGGAATTCTACAAATGGATAAAAATATTGCAGATATACTAGAGGTTGTAAGAGGAAGAATAGAAGATGCTGATCAAATAAAATCTAGAAAAATAGATACCATAGTCAACGCGGCTAATCCGACTCTTATGGGCAGTGATCAGGGGGTGGATGGGAGTATCCATAAGGCAGTCAACGGACATTTGAAGAAGGGAAGAACTTTTGCTGAGAAAATATGCAAAGAGTTGGACCAAAATTCCGGGAAAAAAACGAAGAATAAGAATATTATTCGCTGTTGCCGCGGGAAGGCGGTCAAAACAGGCGGATATGGATTGTGCGAAAATATTATCCATGTAGTAGGCAGCCAATATGACGGGAAGAGTAAGAGCGGCATCGATTGTTCCAGTTCTCGGATTAACACGTTGGAGTCTTGCTATTATGAGATGATAGGAATCGTCAGGAAGAATGTTGACATAAAAAATATTGCCATGCCGGTTATCGGTGCGGGAAATTATAATTTTCCATTTAAGCTTGCGGTAAAAATAGCTTTGGCCAGCATTGGAAATGCGTTGGTAGAATGGAAAAATGAAGATGAAGAACTATTCAAGATGAGCAGTCTGGATAAGATTTATCTTTATGTCTATGATGATAATGGAAAAGAGTGTAAGGAGAATCTTAAAACGGCAGACCGGATATTGAATCGATATAAGAAGCTGTTTCGAAATGATAAAAAGGTGGTATTCCAGGATTCTTTTACGGCTCATGTGCGTTATCTGATTGAAATTATCAGGTATGATAGAAAAAGAGGATACTTTGCTACGGCACGGACGATACGGATATTACTGATGGCAGTACGTTTTTTGTTCATGCCTCTTATGCTTATGAAGGATATCGGAGGAACGATCGATTGGGAGAAACGCAGGAAGGCGGTGGAGAGGCTCGCACTGTTCAAAGTAATATTGCCTGTTTTGCTATGGGCATTTTGGAATTATGGATATTTTCGGCAGAATGCAATACTGCATGAGGCTGTTTTCACGGGAGTGATCATCTACAGCATCGGCGATACCGTTACATATCTTTTGACATTGATCGTAATGGCTGACATTCAGAGGCCCTCGGCCAATATCATTCGCTCTATGATTATGCTGCTTGTGAATTATGTGGAAGTGTCTTTGGGAATGGCTTATTTGTATTTTATGCATTATAAAGACGTGGTATTTTTGGAGTTAAACAAGGCAGTACAGTTCGGGCTTCTGGGCAGGATTTCAGAGAATGTAAAAATGAACGACTGGACAGACGATGCTTTTTTATATACAGGCGTGATCATAAGATTTTTCTTTGCCTCTTTGGTATTTGGTTATTTTGCAAATCATATGAAGCAGAGGAAGTTTAGGAGTTGAAAGGATATTGAGGGTGTATTAGGACGAAACGATAAAAAATATTGCGGAGATAACCGACAGACGGTTACTATAGCAGATAATCAAGAGTTATCCGTTGGAAATCAAATTGGAATTAAATACAGTATAATACCAGATTGTGAGTAATAGAGGGCGGGTATATTTTTTAAGAGGGAAATTATGGATGTAAA
>ERZ808051.42-NODE-42-length-166382-cov-6.302372_pt1 | contig 166382 bp, 150 predicted proteins | sample MGYA00380199_ERZ808051 | MGnify/ENA primary metagenome ERZ808051 (study PRJEB31490, sample SAMN06133391) | mouse gut metagenome | isolation source: J11 | host: mice | place: China: Chengdu | collected 2015-05 ... | reverse complement strand
CTGCTGAATATGCTGGGCGGCTTAGACCGCCCCACTTCCGGGACGGTCAAGGTAGATAACTATGAGCTGGGCAAGCTGAAAGACGAGGACTTGACCGTATTCCGCCGTCAGCGGATCGGTTTCATTTTCCAGAACTATAATCTTGTTCCCATCCTGAACGTGTATGAAAACATCGTCATGCCCATTCAGCTTGACGGAAAGAAGCCCGATCAGAAGTTTATTCAAGAGGTAGCCGCACTGCTGGGTTTGGAAAAGAAGCTTTTGCATATGCCAAATACTCTTTCCGGCGGACAGCAGCAGCGGGCAGCCATTGCGAGGGCGTTAGCCGGTAAACCGGCCATTATCCTTGCCGACGAGCCGACCGGCAATCTGGACAGCAAGACCAGTGATGAAGTGATTGAACTGCTGAAAGTTACCAGCCGGAAATTCCATCAGACCATTGTAATGATTACCCACAACCCGGAAATTGCAGCACAGGCAGACCGCACCATCCACATTGAGGATGGCCGGATCCGGGAGTAAGGCGGTGATACCATGAAAGGACAGAAATCAATCATACGCACATTGACAAACCGCAGTTTCAAGGCGAATAAAACGCGCAATTTGATTGCCGTTTTTGCCATCGTCTTAACAACGCTCATGTTTACATCCCTGTTTGTCCTGTCGCAGAGCATGGTTGAAAATATGCGGAACATGAATTTCCGGCAGGCCGGATATAACAGTCATTTGAGTTCCGGCACCATGACGGACGCCGATATGGAGAAAATCATTGCCCATGAAGCTGTCCGGGACTACGGGGAAAGCACGATCATTGGCGTGGCCGAAAATAAGGAATTGACCGGGCGGCAGGTGGAAATCCGCTATGCCGATGAAAACTATGCCCGTTCCAGCTTTTCCTATCCCGCAACAGGAACCATGCCGGTACAGGTGCGGGAGATCGCTTTGGACACCATCACCCTTGATAAGCTGGGGCTGCCCTATGAATTGGGACAGGAAATCACCTTTGAGTGGCGCAAGGACTTAACTTCTGATGAATACACCGCCTGCACTTTTGTCCTCTCCGGCTATTGGGACGGTAATTCCGCTGCTATGGCGAGTATGGCATGGGTTTCCGAAGCCTTTGTTCAAAGCCGGTGTGCAGGTATCGACCAAGAAGCGCAGCTTGCATGCGGGCAGGTTTTAGGAACCGTGATGCTCCACCTTGATCTTTACAGTGACAGCAATCTGGAAGGAGCGGCGGAGCAGATTTTAACCGATACCGGTCTGTCGGACGTGTCCCTTTCTTCCAATGCGGCCTATGATGCCGCCATGAACCGGAATATTATCCGTGAAGTGCTGCCGATGGCAATTTGCATGATACTGGTATTTGCCAGCGGGTATCTGATTATTTATAACATTTTCCAGATTTCCGTTGCCGGCGACATCCGCTTTTATGGCAGGCTGAAAACTTTGGGAACTACTAAAAAGCAGTTAAAGAAGATGATTTACGGGCAGGCCAACCGTCTGTCGTCTATCGGTATTCCTATCGGGCTTGTGACCGGGTATCTGCTGGGAGCTGTGTTGGTGCCGGTAATGATAACCGGGACAACGGGAGAAGCAAAGGCAGCGGTCAATCCTTATACCTTCATTGGCTCTGCGATGTTTGCCTGGCTGACCGTCCTGATCTCCTGCATGAAGCCCGCTAAAATCGCTGGCAAGGTTTCTCCGATGGAAGCCCTGCGCTACACCGATACAGGAGCCGTCAGCAAACGGAAAATCAAGAAAAGCACCGGCGGCGCAAGCATCCCGAAAATGGCGCTGGCAAACTTAGGCCGGAACAAGAAACGCACCATTACGGTAATCTGCTCCCTGACGCTGGGGTTTGTGCTGCTTTCCTGCGTCTATGCGAAAAATGCCAGCTTTGATATTGATAAATACATGAGTCAGATGGTTATCAGTGATTTTGAGGTGGAGGACAGCTCGATTTCTTCTACCTTTGGAACCTATAACCCCTACGGCACAACCATTTCCCCGGAGCTGGTACAGAACATTGAGGGACTTTCCGGGTTAGAGGCCGCAGGACGCTTGTATTCGCAGGTATTTACCCACCAGATCGGGACCTCTGCCCTTGAAAATATCCAGACCTATTATCATGCTGACGACCGGTTGGCATACATGGAAGCAACGGACGCAGGGCTGGCCGAAGCCTACCATGATATGATCCTGAGCGGCGAGTGTGTTTCCATTCTGTACGGCGTTGACGGCCTGATACTGGACACCTTTGCACAGGATGGCCGGATATTGGATGGCACCTTTGATAAGGACAAATTCCTGTCCGGGGGCTATGTCGTGATGGAGGCAGCCGCCGGCGCGGAGGAGAGCGGGAAAGAAACACAGCCGACTTATTCCGTTGGGGATATCGTAGAACTGAACGGACAACAGTATGAAGTGATGGCGATTGTGGCAGATATACCCACGATCACCGAGGGCGTCAATAGCAGTACGCAGGATTTCCTTTCCTTTTATCTTCCGGCAGATACATTCCGGGGGATGTACCCGGACAACACTCTGCGAAAGCTGTTCTTTGATGTAGCCGAAGAATATCAGCCGCAGGCGGAAGAAATGCTGATTGACTACCGCAACAACGCGGATAAATCCCTGAACTATACTGCAAAATCCACTCTGATGGAACATTATCAGGAACAGACACGTGCTAATACGGTTATGGGCTTTGCCATCAGCTTGATTATTGCCTTTGTCGGCATTTTGAACTTTATCAATTCCATGCTGACATCGATTGTTTCCCGGCAGAAAGAATTTGCCATGATACAGAGTATCGGCATGACAAAGCGGCAGCTTCGCCGTATGTTGATTGACGAGGGTCTTTCCTATGCGGTGAGTACCCTAGCTGCCTCCTATGTTTTGGGAACATTGGGCGTAGCAATCGGCATCCGCGCAATGGTGTCCGGCGACTGGACAGCAACTTTCCACTTTACCCTTATGCCGCTTGTGATCTGCACACCGATTTTGATTATCTTTGCAATTCTGATTCCATATATTTGTTTCAAGAATTTGGAGAAGCAAAGTATCGTGGAACGATTAAGAGCAACAGACTAATTCGGCTTTGCAGATAAGCGATTAAGGGGCGACAGACTAAATACCAAGAGCATATCAGGTACAGAGAATCTTGACAAACATACCAGCAGTATGATAACATATACATACTGCTGGTATGTATATAAACTATTTGCTGGAAACGGCATAACACCGAAAAATGCAGACAAAAAGGGAGCTCGGTATACAAAATGGCCAGAAACAAACACCCGGAAGAAACGTTTAATTTAATATTGGATGTTGCGTTCCGCCTTTTTATGGAAAAAGGATATGAGCATACGTCCATTCAGGATATTATCGATCATTTGGGAGGACTCAGCAAGGGTGCTATTTATCATCACTTTAAGTCCAAAGAAGAGATTCTGGTGGCCGTAACGGACAGGATGACGGAAGAATCCAACAGGATATTAAGTGAGATTCGCGATCGTGCAGGCCTTACCGGGAAAGAAAAATTGAAAATGATCTTCAAGGAATCTATTTTCAGACCGGTTCAGGATGATATTTTTACGGTGGCGCCCGATTTAAGCGGGAATCCGAAGCTGATCTTCAGTATTTTGCGGGAAACGGTAGATGTAGCCGCGCCGGATTATATTCTGCCGATTGTTGAGCAGGGGATTGCGGATGGTTCGATCCAGACGGATTATCCGGCGGAGCTTGCGGAGTTGATCATTTTGGCGGCCAATGTCTGGATGAATCCGATGATATTTGATAATTCGGCAGATGAGGCTTATCGGAAATTCATGGTATTCCGGCAGATGATGCAGGGATTCGGGCTGGATATCGTGGATGATGAACTGTTAGCCAGACTGCAGGAACTGGCGTCTATTTATCAACGTAATAAGTAACAAAGTCAGTCCGGACAGGACGATTTTGAAGAATCTTTTCACAAATTATGTAAAAATAATCTGCTCCATAAAACGAGCAGATATTTTTAAAACAGTATACATACCGTCATGCGGTATGATAGTTAAATAAACAGGAGAAAGGAAGAGTATTTAAATGAATCAAACACAATCTAAATTATTTTCAAAGGATTTTACGCTGGTAGTGATCGGGCAGATCATTTCCTTATTCGGGAACGCCGGTGTGCGGTTCGTACTGCCGCTGTATCTGTTAAACCAGACCGGATCTTCGGTATTATACGGGCTTGTTACGGCCTGTGCTTTTATCCCGACGATCCTTATGTCGCCCATAGGAGGTATCGTTGCCGACAGAGTGAATAAGAGAAATATCATGGTGGTACTGGACTTTTTTACCGCCGGCGTTATCCTTGGTTTTTCTTTCCTTATGGGCAGTGTCAGTCTGCTTGTTTTGATGACGGTCACGCTGATGATTTTATATGGTATCGCAGGGGCATATCAGCCTTCCGTGCAGGCGAGTGTGCCGGCGCTTGTAGAAAAAGAACATTTTATGGCGGCCAATTCCGTGATCAATACGATCAGTTCGCTGGCTTCTTTACTCGGACCTGTTCTTGGCGGGATATTATACAGCGCGTATGGACTAAAACCCGTATTATGGATCTGCAGCGTCTGTTTTCTGGTATCTGCCGTAATGGAAATTTTTATTAAAATACCGTTTGTAAAAAAAGAAAGCGGAGAGGAATCAAATACGAACATCCGGACGATGATCAAAAGCGATTTTGCGGAAAGTATTGCTTTTATACGGAAAGAAAAGCCTGCAATCGGAAAAGGAATGCTTGTTATCTGCAGTATCAATCTGTTTTTGGCATCCATGATCATTGTAGGTCTGCCTTATATGATAACGGAAGTGCTGCCTTTTGACAGCGCCCTTGCAAACCGGTTATGCGGCTATGCAGAAGGCGCGCTGGCTGCCGGCGGATTGGCGGGCGGCATCAGCGCGGGTATTTTTGCCGGGAAACTGACGATACGGAAAGCGGGATATCTGATCATAGCGGCAGGATGCTGTGTCCTGCCAATGGGAATCGTACCGGTATTTTCCTCATCGGGTATGGTTAATTATATGGTGATCATCGTATGCTGTTTCGGCTGTATGGTATGTTCCACGATTTTTACCGTACAAATGATGTCTTTTGTACAGGCCGAAACGCCCGCGCATCTGATCGGCAAAGTGATTGCCGTCATTTTTACCATATCCATGTGCGCGCAGCCTGTCGGAAATGCGTTATACGGTGTTTTGTTTGCACTTTGTAAAGGCTTTGAATTTGCCGTGATCTTATTTGCCGCCGTTGTTTCTATCGGCATTGCAGTCTGGGCCAAAAAGGTTTTCGGGAATTTTTAAGTCTGTGAAGGTCAGGGTGTCAAAAGGCGCTTTTTATAAATTGCGGGGTAAAATGGTATTTTACATCATGTGGCAGCGGTATGTAAAAGGAGTTTTGCATTGGAAAAAAGTCAGTAATATGTTATAATTTGTCTGTTGGTGTGCCGCCGCAGTGAAAGGAACCGGCACAGTGTGGAAACGGGGGAAAACAAAAGTGAAAAGTATCATAATATGTGCCGGATGGGTGCTTTTTAATCTGATCATCCAATTGGCCATTCAGCTTGGCATGTCGGTTTTTGCCGTGCATCAGGGAATGGATGAAGATTTTATAGTGATGCAGTGGATTATGAACAATATGCTGCTTATGACGCTTATTTCCAATATATTGTTTATTGCGGCCGCTGTTTTGTTTCATAAGATCAGGAAAGTCAATGTTTTCGAAGAATGGAAAATGAAAAAAATTCCCGTAAAAAGCTATGTTCTGCCTTGTGCGGCTGCATTTTTATTTTCCATGGCTTTTTCTTTTTTTACCTTTCAGACATCTATGGAAAATGCGCTGCCCATTCAGACGAGTGCGGAATATTATAACGAAAAGATTCCTTTCTTGGGATTGTTTCTGATGATTATTAATCTGCTTGTCATGGCGCCGGCTGCAGAAGAAGTATTATGCCGGGGGATTATGGTAACGCAGCTTAGGAAGGGATTTTCTCTTACGGCGGCAGTTGTGATCAGCTCCGTTATCTTCGGCCTGATTCATATACCGGCAGGCGGGTTTTCGCTGGCTGCTGCGGCAGCGGTCATTGGCATCATCCTGGGTACCGTGTATGTGCGGACAGGATCGCTTTATGCCGCCTTTGCAGCACATCTTGCCGCGAATCTGCCGGATTTCATTTTTAAATTGTTCCCGTGGATGAACCATATCCTGAAATATGCGCTGGCAGGGGTATTCTCTTTATTATTTGCGGGCTGTATGCTGTTATGGATGCGGAAAGATGAGACAACAGAATAAAATGACTGATAAGGGAACAGTGTGAAATATACTGTCTGGAAGTGAACGGCTATCCGGGCCGGAAAAAGAAGCGGCCTCAGGCAGCCGCTATGGCAGATTGATAGAAAGGCACGGTTATTTATATGTATCATATCAGTAACAGAAGGTATACCGGCAGTAAGTATAAGCTGCTCGATTGGATAGAGGAATTGATACTGACTCATTGTGAAGGGGATGTTTTTTTTGATGTGTTTGCGGGTACCGGTGTGGTAAGCGACCGCATGAAAAAGCATTACCGCCGGATGATCGTCAATGATTTTCTGTTTTCCAACGAGATTATTTATAACGGATTTTTCGGAGACGGAGAGTACCGGGAAGCGGTTCTGGCGGATTATAAGGAAAAGTTCAGGCAGTTTGCAGAAAAAGATCTGCCGGAGAATTATGTTTCCGAAAATTTCGGCGGGAAATATTTTTCGCCGAAGGATGCGCAGCTGATCGGAGAGATCAGGGAAACGCTTGCGTCTTCCAAGGGAGTTTTATCGGACAGGGAATATGCTATCCTGTTGTCATCACTTATATATTCTATGGATAAGGTGGCCAATACGGTGGGCCATTATGATGCTTACCGCAAGATTGGAACGATCGCGGACAGGTTTGTTTTCGAACTGATCGAGCCGGAGCAGACGGATGCCGGGTTTACGATCTACAGGGAAGATGCCAACGAGCTTGTGAAAAAAGTAAAAGCGGATATCGCGTTTATTGATCCGCCTTATAACAGCAGACAGTACAGCCGGTTTTATCATGTTTTGGAAAACATAGTCCAGTGGAAGAAACCGGTCTTAGAGGGGACGGCGCTGAAGCCGCCGGTCGAAAATATGAGCGACTATTGCCGGAACAGTGCGCCGAAAGTATTTGCGGATCTTATTAAAAATCTGGATGTGCGCTATATTGTGGTAACTTATAATAATACTTACCATTCCAAGAGCAGCTCGTCCAGGAATAAGATTACGCTGGAAGAGATCCGGGAAATTCTGGAAGCAAAAGGCAGTACGGAAATTTTTGAGAAAAAGCATCCCTGCTTTAACGCCGGAAAGACGGAATTTGACGATCATAAGGAATTTGTCTTTATAACAGAAACCGGAACGTAGGCCGGTAATGACCGGCGTATGGCGTATATCGGCCGAATGTACCGGTCAGGAATTCTGCAGGTTATGCAGGTTTATGAGAAAAGGAGAAATACCATGAATACGGAGAAAAAGCGGACGATCAGATCTCCTTTTTTCTATGTGGGCGATAAGTATAAGCTGATGCCCCAGCTAAAACAGTTAATGCCGAAGCATATCGGGCAGTATATCGAACCGTTCGTAGGCGGCGGCAGCTCCTTTCTGAATTCACAGGGGACTTCTTATCTGCTAAATGATATCGATTTCTATGTGGTGGAACTGCACAGACAGATCGGAAGCTATGCCGGCCGGGCGGAGCAGTTATTTGGACAGTTATTTGAGCTGATCGACTTTTACGGACTCTCCTGTTCCTACAGGGGCATTTGCGTGCCGGATGAGTTGAAGAAAAAGTATGTGAAGACATATTATTCCAAATATAACAAAGAAGCTTATGTGAAAATGCGTCAGGATTTTAATGACGATAAAGGAGATTTCCTGCGGCTGTACTTACTGTTAATATATGGATTTAACCATATGATCCGGTTTAACGACAGAGGAGATTTTAATCTGCCGGTCGGTAACGTGGACTTTAACGGCAATGTATACCAGGCGCTCTGCCACTATCTGGAGTTTGCAGGGCAGCATGAACTGACTTTCTTTAACAGGGATTATATAGCTTTTCTGGAAAGCATATCTTATGAGAAAGACACTTATGTATTCCTGGATCCGCCGTATCTGATTTCCATGAGCGAATATAACAAGCTCTGGAATGATAAAAAAGAAGATGAACTATGTATGTATCTGGATTCCTTACAGGAAAGAGGCATTATGTTCGGCATCACGAATCTGATCACACACAAAGGCAAAGTAAACGGGCGGTTTCTGGACTGGTCTAAAAAGTACCGGGCCTATGATGTGAAAAGTAATTATATCAGTTTTAACGACAATACGATAAAAGCGGATTCACAGGAGGTATTCGTAACAAATTATGCATAGCCGAAAGACGGGGCGTAAGCCGGAGAGAAAACCGCTGTCGTTTTCAACAACGATGCGTAATCCCAACAGAATTGTCAGTTTTTTAAACTGTCTTCTGCCTTATGAGGGGAAGATGCTTACGCATGATGTCATTATGCAGATCATACGAAACGCGATCAGGACTAAGCTGTATACACCGAATTATGTGAAAAGAGTGCCGGAACTTGTCCGCATTTATAAGAGTGAAGAGGAGACTTATTCCGAAGAACAGATAGACGGAATCATTGCCAACAGTCCGCAGAATCACAAAGAGGCAGGATTCGATTATGGCTGGGATTCCAGATTTGACACGATTTTCAAGCTGCCGATGGAATTTGGGTTTGTCAGGTATGCTATGAAAGAACCGATCAGGATATCCGTGACGGGACATATGCTGATCGACGCGCTGCAAAAAGAGGAAACGGATGAAGAAATGATCCAAATGGTCTTTCTCAATTCCATGATGAAATACCAGAGTAACAATCCTTACCGGAAAAATGCCAATGTCAATATTCCCTTTATTCTGCTGCTGCAGGTATTGAAGCTGCTAAAAGGAGATGCAGAAGAAAACGGAGCGGGCGTATTCAGACAGGAGTTAAGTCTTTTTATCTGCTGGCGGGATCATGACGCAGCAGCATTATATCGAAAAATCAAAGAGATCAGAAAAGAGAAGGGTTTTTCCTACAGCGACGAATATATGTATGAGATCTGCCTGGAACTGCTTGGAGCAACGGATGAGCAGAGAAACCGCTTTAAACTTTCACAGATATGCGGGGAAGCGATAGACGAATACATCCGTAAGATGCGTACGACAGGGGTCATTTCGTTAAGGGGAAACGGAAGGTTTATCGACTATAATATGTGGGAGATCGAAAAGATCGATTATATCCTGCAGCAGTATGCCGAATGCAAAACGTTTGCCTCTCAGGATGAATATTTCGCCTATATGGGAAAAGTTGACACGACTGTCATTCATATGACAGGCACGGCGCCTGCGGATACGACAGAGTTAAGAAAGGCAGTCCTGCGGAAGTTTGCGGACATGTATTCCAAAGAGTCGGTACGCAGGGAACTGCACAAGGTGGGCAATAAACAGGCAAGTACGGACGATATGTTAAAACTCCTGCCGGGACCGGTGCGGCTGGAATTTCTGACAAGCATTGCCATGGTGCAGCATTTTGAAAATCTGGACGTGACACCGAATTATACGATTGATGACGAAGGTCTGCCGACGAATACGGCATCCGGCGGGATGGCGGATATTGTCTGCCGGGATGGAGAATATCAGGGACTTTTGGAAGTGACGCTCATGCGGGGACGGCAGGATCAGGTCAATAATGAGATCGTACCGATCCGCAGACACTTGCGGGATGAGAAACAAAACTTTGAAAAGACGTTTTCCGTATTCATTGCGCCGGTGGTGCATGAGGACGCGAAGGAGATGGCGGAGTGGTATAAGCATAAAGATAATCTGGACATCGTTACTTACACGATCGACGGGTTTACGGAAAAGATTCAGGAAATTGCGGAGATTGGGGAGCTGGTGAATAAAGAATTGCACTGTTAAGAGACAGAGGGACGAAAACGCCCCGCTGTCTTTTTTTCTTTTGTGCCTGACTGAGCGGATCAGTAATTTTCTTCATGTACCTCGAAATAACTCTGCGGATGATTGCAGGTCGGGCAGACTTCGGGTGCCTTGGTTCCGACGATGATGTGGCCGCAGTTACGGCATTCCCATACTTTTACTTCGCTCTTTTCAAATACGGAGGCTGTCTCCATATTCTTAAGCAAAGCGCGGTATCTTTCTTCGTGGTGTTTCTCGATTGCACCTACCAGCCTGAATTTTGCGGCAAGTTCGGGGAAGCCTTCTGCCTCTGCCGTTTTGGCAAAATCTTCATACATATCTGTCCATTCAAAGTTTTCCCCATCTGCGGCTGCTGCAAGATTTTCCTTTGTATTGCCGATTCCTTTTAATTCTTTTAACCACATTTTGGCATGTTCTTTTTCATTTTCTGCCGTTTTCAAGAACAGCGCTGCAATTTGCTCATAACCTTCTTTTTTTGCTGCGGAAGCAAAATAAGTGTACTTATTTCTTGCCTGTGATTCCCCGGCAAATGCCGCCTCCAGATTTTTTTCTGTCTGTGTTCCTGCATACTTTGTTTTTTCCATTTTTTTCCTCCTTGATAATATAAAATAATACATACGCTGTCGGTACATCAGTGCCTTATGCGTGTGCAATATTAGTGTGGTTTGCTATTTCGTCGCTGATTGTACAAAGATCATCAACCGATAGGCCATGAATATCGGCGTTGCCTGTAATCCTTGCAAATGTTTTTAACTCTTCTGCGGAACATTTCAGATAGTTCTCTACCCGTTTGGCAGCAGCGTCAATATGTAATCGTTCACGCAGTTTTTCGTCCTGTGTAGCGATCCCTACCGGACACATGCCCGTACCGCAGATACGATACTGCTGGCAGGCAGCTGCCACCATAGCGGCGGAAGCGATTGCTACGGCATCTGCGCCCATAGCGATTGCCTTGGCAAAATCGGAAGATACTCTGAGGCCGCCGGTAATGACCAGATCAATGTCCGAGTGAATGGCGTCAAGATATTTCCTTGCACGATAGAGCGCATAGATTGTGGGAACGCTGGTGGAATCCCTTATAATGGCGGGGGATGCACCTGTTGCGCCGCCCCGTCCGTCAATGGTAATGAAATCCGGTTCGGCATGAACGCAGAATTCCAGATCTTTTTCAATCCGTCCTGCGGCAATCTTAATACCGATCGGCCGTCCTTCGCTTCGCATACGCAGCTCGCTTACCAGATTTTTTAAGTCGTCGGCATTGTTGATTCCGGGGAACTTCGAAGGACTGATGACATCTTCTCCAAGCGGTTTATTCCGGATTTCTGCAATTTCAGGCGTTACTTTGCTGCCGGGTAAATGGCCGCCCATGCCCGGTTTGGTTCCCTGTCCGATCTTGATCTCAATGGCATCGGAAGTTTTCAGGTTCTCATCCGTAACACTATACAGATTGGGTACGTATTCAAAAATATATCGATAAGACGCTTCTTTTTCTTCCGGCAAAATACCGCCCTCGCCGCTGCACATTGCCGTACCGGCCGCGGCGCTTCCTTTCGCCAGGGAGATCTTCGTCTCTTTGGAGAGCGCGCCGAAGGACATATGTGAAATGTAGACCGGCATGTCAAGGATCATTGGCTTTTTGGCGTGTTTTCCGATGACCGTTTTCAAAGATACGTCTGCATGTTCATCCAATGGCATTGGATTTAACTGCGCGCCGAGTACAAGGACATCGTCCCAGTCCGGCATCTTCATCTGTGTACCCATTGCTTCGATCGCCGATTTCCCGGTAACAGCCATTTCATGTATTTCTTTCATGTAACGGTAATTGCTGTCTGTCTTTCGGGTTTCCGGCGGATAGTCCAATTTCAGCCCTTCGATGTTAACAGAAGCGGGTCTGTCTTCGGATTTAGCCGGAACGGCTGTATTCTCCGGGGTTCCCGGCGCTTCAAATTTCTCCGGCGGCTGTTTGCAGACAGGACATGCCGTTAATTCGGAAAACGGTTTTCCCTCTTTTTCCTCATCATATTCATATCCGCAGATACTGCATTTGTAAATCATAGTAAATCCCTCCTTTTTATTTTTTTCTGCATTTTGAACAAAGATACAATACTTTCAGATCATAGGACAGAATTTCTTCTCCAAGCTGTTTCTCCAGCTGTTTCGTCAGATCTTCAAAGCTGATATCGGATAAAACACCGCATTTTTTGCACACAAGGTGGTCATGCTTACGGATTTTATCATAGCGGTCAGGGGAGTTTTCTATAGACAGTTTCCGTATAAGACCTTGCTGGCACAAAGTATTCAGGTTATTGTATACCGTTGCCTGAACGACTTTAGGCTCTGATTTTTTCAGTTCAAGAAAGATCTGCTCTGCGGTCATATGTTTCGTAGACTGATTGATCAGTTCCAGGATCAGTTCTGCGTACCGGCTCACCTTTCCACCCTCCTTGCTTTAGAATTATTCTAATTATAACATCGTTTTATTTTTTCGTCGAGGGGATATTTGCAAATATACGGTTCCGATATGGACCGGCAGTTGATTTTGCCATCCCAGGTTTCTGTATTTTCAGAGATTGAGGCTTGAATGGGACAGTCCAAGTATACTATAATTAGTTTCATATAGATCAAATACAGCAGAAAAGCGATAAGACAGGAGGAAAATATGAAATCAATCAAGACAAAGCTTACTTTATGTATTCTGTTGTGTACTTTCCTGGCGTCAGCCATTACGGAACTGGTATCTATCGGAGTTACCAAACAGGCAACCGCAGAGTATGCCGAACAGAGCATGAAGATGGAAGCACAGAACAGGACGACAGAGTTAAACGGCTGGATCGCATGTATAGAGCAGTCAGTGAATACTTTGAGTGATTATGTCGTGGGGGAATTGGATGCGGACGCCTTTTTTGCGGATAAGGCATATGCAGACGGATTTACGGAACAGATACAATCTATTGTGAATGATTTTGCGGTACATACGGATGGTGCGATTTCGGTTTATATACGATACAACCCCGAATATTCCAATCCTACTTCCGGCTGCTTTTTCATGCGTGAGTCACTGCAGGAGGATTTCTATACGGTGGAGCCGACGGACTTCTCTATGTATGAGCCGACAGATTATGCGCACGTGGGCTGGTATTATCTTCCGGTTGAAAATAAGCAGCCTCTTTGGATGGCTCCGTATTTAAATGAGAATGTAAATGTTTATATGATTTCATATGTAGTGCCGATTTATGCCGAGGACGGCACATCAATAGGAATCGTTGGTATGGATATTAATTTTGATCAGGTCACAAATACGGTGGATGCGGTAAATATTTATGACAGCGGCTATGCATTCCTGACGGATGCAAACGGTGTGATCATGCATCACAAAGATCTGGAAATAGGACAAAATCTCAGTGATCTGAGCGGTGAGCTTGGCGATATTGCAGCCAAAATTTCTGCCGGAGAAGGAGAAGGTGAGCTTCTCGGCTATCGATATAACAATTCGAATAAGCAGCTTATTTATACATCATTGAATAATCAGATGAAATTTGTGCTGACAGCTCCTGATAAGGAAATTCATGCCACAACGAACACACTCGTTGTCAAGACCAGCACAGGCGGCCTGGCTGCGATCATCTTTGCGGTGATCGTGGGTCTGTTTATCAGCTTATTGATTGCGAAACCGATTACAGCGCTTACGGAGGTGATCGGCAAAACGGCGAAATTTGATTTTACACCGACCAAAGACAGCCAGTTACTGCTGCGGTACAAGGATGAGATCGGACAGATGGCAGGCAAAGTGCGGGAGATGAGACAGTCACTGCGTGATATGGTCGGCGAGATCAATCAGGCAGAGGAAACGATACAGTCAAATATTGACAATCTGGATCATATCATGTCGGATAACAATGCACGTTCCGAGGATAATTCCGCGGCAACGCAGGAAATGGCAGCAGGCATTGAATTGGCGGCAAAGAATACGATGCATATTGCGGATAATGTAGAAAATGTAAAACACAACGCGGAAAGCATCAATGCCCTGACAGAGGATGGCAAAGCCAAATCCAATCTGATTCTCACAAGAGCGGAGGAGATCAAAAAGACATCGGAGAATTCCAGCAGTCAGGCGATTAAGGTATTTGAGGAAATTAAGGCAAAATCCGACAAGGCGATCGAAGACTCTAAGGCAGTCGGAAAGATCAACGAGCTGACAGATTCCATAAAGAGCATTTCCAATCAGACCAATCTGCTGGCGCTCAATGCAAATATTGAAGCTGCAAGGGCCGGTGAGGCAGGGAGAGGTTTCGCAGTTGTGGCAACGGAGATCGGATCGCTTGCAACACAGACATTCAAGGCCGTAGACGATATTAATGAGATTGTCGGAGCAGTGAATGAGGCAGTCAAAAATATGACAGACTGCATGGATACGATGATCCGATTCCTGGAGACAAGAGTTATTGCCGATTATGATGCATTCAAAAATTCGGGGGAACAGTATCATGAAGACGCAACATCGTATATGGAGCTGATGAATCAGATCAAGAGCGCTATTGAAGAACTGGATAATTATATTGCCGATATTGTAGTGTCCGTGGAGGATATCAATACGACAATGAGCCAGTCGGCCGAAGGAATCAATATCATTGCGGATAAATCTTCTAAAGTCGTGGAGAGTACAATAGAAGGATACGAGAGGCTGAATGAGAGCAAAGAATCGGTAAAAGCGCTCGGAGCTGTTACGGCGAAATTTAAACTGGAATAACCCTGAAAGTAGAATTTTTTCCGGGAAATGAAAATATTTACGGGAAGCCTGTACGATGCGGCTTCCCGTTTTTCATTGGTAATATATTTCTGCAGCTGCTTTTGGCATGTGGTGTTTTTATGCTTTCGCGGCAGTTACTAAAGTCTCATATACGGCATCCATACCTTCTTTGCCCGGTATATGTCCTGAGTCTTTGACAATGCGGCAGCTTAGAAAAGAATTGCCGGAGGACGCGACGGCTTTAACGATGTCGGAGGTCGATGTGACAATATCGGTATCGCCCTGTAGAATATAATAAGGAACCTTTACAGCAGACAGCTCGTTTGTCAGATCCATCTGTAACAGTTCTGTCCAAAGATGTGCGTCTGCAGCCGCTGCGTTTATCATAATTGCTTTAAAGTCTTTCAATTGATAGTCCGGACTTGTCAGTAATCCGCATATTATGCTGCCGATGGGCGCGCGCAGTCCCTTTTTATTGCTGTAACCATCCGTATATCTGCGGATGCTTCCGGTCAAAAGCCGCATATCGCTTTCGCGGAAATGTTCCGGTGTAATGGCGCGGATTTTTTGCATTTTTTTGTGAGACAGTCCGTTTATCTCTAAAGTTTTATATACTTCGTCATTTAACAGCAGCTTTCGCAGAACCTGTCCCCAGATGACAGCGGCGTCAACGTCTTTCCAGGCTTTTTGCAGGGCCTTTAGGGAAAGGACGCTGCCCCATGACATGCCGAACAGGATTAGTTTGTTGTCGGGGAAAAGTTTCCTGATCTCAGCGATCAAATCAATGGTCATTTCCGTGAAAGCCTCCACGCAAAACTGCGGCTTCAGTTCACGGTTATTGATGCCGCAGCCCAATTGATCCCAGTATACCATAATGAAATGATCCGTAAACATCGGGAACAACCCTCTGCATCCGGCAGAAAAAGGGACCGGAGTTCCGGGGCCGCCGTGGAGACTGATAACGACGGGAAGATCTTTTCTTTTTCCTTCTATTAATACTTTCTGCGGTATTTTTCCCAAAGAAAAGGTATACATCATGGAGATTTCGTTTTCTTTGATAATCTGTTTCCTACGTTTGTTCATGGTATGGCGTAACCTCCGTTAAATGAATATATTACCATTTTAACAAAGGAGGGATGCACTTGACAAGAAGAGAAAATCCGGACTATTCCACCGCAATATAAACATCCATAAAATATGCTCATTTTTCTCAAAACTTCTTAAATCCCAGACAGATCGCGCCCTTCGGGCATGCGCTTTGGCATTCACCGCAGCGGATGCATTCTGCATCGTCCGGAGATTTTACAGGATCTACTTCCATCCTGCATACCTGTCTGCATTTTCCGCAGTTGATGCATTTATGCGGATCCACTTTCAGATGGTAAATACTGATTTTATTCAGCAGGCCGTAAATAGCGCCGAGCGGACAAAGTATGCGGCAGAAAAAACGATAGATGAAAATGCAGCCGGCTATCGTTATGAGAAGTATTGCCATTTTCAGGAAAAAAAGGCCGCCTATCGTCTGCCGCAGTTCCGCATGCGTGCCAAGAAGCGGAATGCCGCCTTCCAATGTGCCTGCCGGGCAGATAAACTGACAGAAGGCCGGTTTGCCCATGCCCATATAGTTGGTGGCTGTGACCGGCAGGATGATGACGAAGACGATGAGCACGAAATATTTGATATATACAAAGCCTCGTTTCAATTTGAGCTTGGGAGAAGGAATTTTGTGGATCAGTTCCTGTATCAGACCAAAAGGACACAGCCAGCCGCAGATGGCTCTTCCGAGCAGGACGCCGAAAGCAAGTAACAGACCGGTCACATAGAAACTGAAACGGAAGTTCATGGAGCCGCTTACCGCCTGCAGAGCGCCGATCGGGCAGGCAAAGCTGGCGGCCGGACAGGAATAGCAGTTCAGGCCCGGATTGCAGAACTGTTTCCACTTTCCTTCATATATTTTGCCGTCTTTAAAATTCATCAGGTGTACGTTCGAGTATCCAAAAGCAATGAATTGGAATATTTTTCTTTTTATTGCATGGGTTATTTTCATGAGAGGCCTCTACTTATTGCAAAATTTAAATGGTATTACATTATCCGAGTCCGATACACTCCAGACAGATATGAACTGCCTTGTCCAGTACGATCATGATCTCATTTCTGGCGGTGCCGTACAGGATGAAAATGCAGGAGATAATTGCCGTTATGACCTGCAATATCCTTTTTTTATTATGATGAAAGGTCATTCAGATAGTCCTCCACAAATTTCTTATAACCATCAACGTCTGCGCCGACAATCGGATCACCCACAAGATTCCCCTCTTTATCTACGAACAGTGTTGTCGGGACACCGACCACCCATTGCAGAATCGGTATAAAATCCTGATTGGCAATGATCTGCAGAAAATCCGCGTCGGCCTTATCCATAATTTCAACGGCCAGATCGTGATGCTCGATATCTTCATCACCGGCAATATCCGAAATAAGGCCGATCAGCTGCACGTTGTCCGGCATCTCTTTCGCCCATTCCCCGAGCTCCGGCATTTCCCCGATACAGGGCGGGCAGAAGGTGCCCCAGATATTTACGACAGTCAGGTCTTTGTCGGCAAAAATACTTTCCGTGACGGTGCTGCCGTCCAGATCTTTCGCAGTAAAAGCAGGCATCTGTGCGGGAAACCCGTAAGTTGAAGCGCTGTCTGCGGATGATGAGGTGTCTGCAGCAGAGATGTCCGATGCAGAAGAGGAATCTGCAGCGGCAGGTGTTTTGGTATCGGCAGTCGTTTTACCGCAGCCGGATAAAAGTATCGCGGCGCCGAGAAGAAGTCCGCCTAATTGTAGGATTTTGGAATTTGTTTTCATGGTATATGCTCCTTTTTTATTTTTTATCATAGGGATCTGAAAGCGCATGTTGATACCTCCTTGCGCAGGTATTTTTATATTTTATCACATTCCGTATGCTCGATACAATAACGATACTTTACCAATTTTAAATTTCAGTTTTGACGCCGTTTTAAAATGCTGATTCATAGTAGCTGAATGAGACAGGATGTGATACACTGATAGCAAAGTATGAAAGGACAAAAGAGAAATGAATATCACGTTTTTAGTAGGAAACGGATTTGATCTGAATCTGGGACTGCGTACGAGGTATGTGGATTTTTATCCGTATTTTATGGCAAACGCGCAGGATGATAATATGATCAGAAACTGGCTGGGCGGTGATAACCTGTTATGGGCGGATCTGGAGACAAAGTTAGGAGAAAGTCTGACAAAATTAAATGTAAATGATATAGAGAAATTTTATAGAGACAAAGAGGAATTAGACGAACTGTTGTTGGAATATCTGGAGAAGGAAGAAGCACAGTTTGCACAGTATATAAATGGAAAAGCAATAGTTGAAGAATTCTCCAGAAGTATAATTCATTTTAAATGCGGTCTGTCGGAGATAGACGACGAACTTATTGAGGAGACTTGCCGCGGACATATCGGAGAGGATTATGCATACCAGTTTATTTCCTTTAATTATACAGATTTATTGGATCGGTTTATCAGTATGGTCTGCCAACATAGATCAGAAATGTTGTTTGAAGAAAAGGACGTCAGAAAACATCATCTGACGAATCATGTTCTACATGTTCACGGGACATTGGAGAGAGAAATGATCCTGGGCGTAAATGACCCTTCACAGGTAAATAATACCTTTTTGTCGGGCAATAAAGAATTCCTGGATATTTTTATCAAAGAAAGACTGAACAGGAATCTCGGACAAAGAAGAACGGAAAATGCAAAGAAACTGATTGATGAAAGCGATATTATCTGTATTTTCGGAATGTCGATCGGCTGTACCGACAGAATGTGGTGGGAAAAAATTATGGACTGGCTGCATGCAGCAATAAATCATAAACTCATCGTTTATTATAAAGATGGATGCATTAGAAGTTCTTCGCAGAGAATGATTCGTGCCAAAAGTGAAGTGAAAAATAAACTGGCAGAGAATATGAAAAAATTGAACCTCGGATTTACCGGCATAGAGGAAATGAAGAATAAGATTTGCGTTTCCTATAATCCCGATATTTTCAATTTTTCAGAAATAAAGATATAAACAGTCTATAAAATACAAAATGGTAATCAATATGAATGTAAAAAGGACAACCCATCACCATGAAAATACTCCACCTGTCCGATCTCCACATCGGCAAGACCGTAAACGATTTTAATATGATTGAAGATCAGGCTTACATGCTTGAGCAGATCATTGAACTGATTGAGAGCAAAACCCCGGACGCTATTCTGCTTGCCGGGGATATTTATGATAAGCCGGTTCCGAGTGAAGAAGCCGTCAGACTGTTGGATGGCTTTCTAAGCCGTCTTTCCGGCATGGATGTCGAGACTTTTATCATCAGCGGGAATCACGATTCGGATGAACGGCTGCATTTCGGCAGCAGTCTGTTTGCAAAAAATAAGATCCATATCGCAGCCAGATACGACGGCCATATTTATAAAAAAACATGTCAGGACGAGTACGGTCCCGTCAATATCTTTCTGCTTCCGTTCATAAAAGCGTCTCAGGTCAAACACTTTTATCCCGATGCCAAAATAGAGTCGTATGATGATGCTGTCAGAGAGGCGCTGTCACATGCGGATTTGAATACGAAGGAGCGCAACATCCTGGCCGCGCATCAGTTTGTTGCCGGAAAAAGCGGCGATCCGGCGCCTGGCGGCTCGGAGAGTGCGGCGGTGCTGCATGTCGGAACGGTGGAAAAAGTAGGCGTCGACTGTTTCGACGATTTTGATTATGCTGCACTCGGCCATATTCATGCACCGCAGCAAGTCGGCCGGGAAACGGTCAGGTATGCGGGTTCGCCGCTTAAATATTCTCTCAGTGAAGCAGGCAGGCATAAAACGGCGCCGTTTGTAACATTTGGACCAAAAGGGGAAGTGAGCGTCGAACTCATTACCCTGCGGCCGCTTCGGGATATGCGGCATCTGAAAGGGAAACTGGAGCAGCTTTTGGACCGGAAAAATATAACGTCGCCGGATGATTACATTTTTGCAACGCTGACCGACGAAGAGCCGGTAAGCGATGTTATGGCGATTTTCCGCCAGTATTATCCGAATACGATGAAGATTGTCTACGACAACGCGCATACGAGAGAATCGGAGCATTTGGACATCACCGGTATCACACAGGAAAAAACATATCCTGAACTGATCGCAGATTTTTACAGGATGATGTACGGATGTGAAATGAACGACGAAGAGATGCGGATCATGAAGGAAGTCGCAAAGGAGGCGGGGGTTATCAATGAAACCGATGAAATTGATCATGAGTGCGATCGGACCGTATCCGGACCGGATGCCGGAGATTGATTTTGAACAGTTTGAGAGCAAAGGACTTTTCCTGATCTCCGGTGATACCGGGGCCGGTAAAACGACGATCTTTGATGCGATCTGCTTTGCTCTATACGGAGAGACAAGCGGCACATACCGGGATGCACGGAATCTGCGCAGTGAATATGCCGACCCTTCGACGGAGAGTTATGTGGATTTTTCTTTTTCCCATCAGGGGAGGAAGTATCGTGTATACAGACAGCCTTCGTATGACAGACGCAAACAGCGCGGGGAAGGGATAATCACCGAAAAGGAAAAGGCCTGCTTTTATCCGGACGGGGGTGTGCCCATCGAAGGAACGACAGCAGTGAACAATGCGGTAAAAGAGCTGCTTTTGATAGATTTTAAACAGTTCAAGCAGATTGCGATGATCGCGCAGGGAGAGTTTTGGGAGCTTTTAAATGCTTCGACGGACGATCGGACGAAAATTCTCAGAACCATTTTTATGACATCTGCTTACCAAAGTATGGGATATAAACTGCGTGAGCGGAAGAATGCGAGTTACGCCGGACGAAAGACGACGGAAGACAGTATTGTGCAGTATTTTAATGATGCAGCTGCACCACAGGATGATGCGCTGAAGCAGAGGCTGTCGTCTTTGCAGGAGAAGGCGGAAAGGAGCGGCAGCGCCTGGAATCTGGAGGAAATGCTGGATGTCCTCACAGCTGTTATCACAGCGGACAAGGCTGCGTTAAAAGCCGGAAAAAGGGAGTTTGCCGAGGCGGATAAGATTCTAGAAGAGAAAAAAAGAGCGCTTGCCAATGCGCATATCAACAACGATTTCCTGCGCCGTCTGGAGAAATTTCAGAAAGAGAAAGAAGAACTGGAGGATGGGAAAACACAGATAAAAGAAAGAGAACTTCTGCTGGAACGTCAAAAGACGGCGGCCAGAGACGTAAAACCTGTTTTCGATGCGCTGCACAAAGAAGAAACGGAACTGCAGGCGGTCATGGAGCAGATTCTTGCCAAAAAAGAAGAAGCGGAAGCGGCCGGAGGGATGATTGCGGCAGCAGAAGAAAAACTGGCGGAAGCGCTTTCCTGGAAAACACAGGCGGAGCAGATGGCTAAAAGAGCGGAAAAACTGCAGGAAGACATTGCACAGTATGAGAAGCGGGATGCGCTTTTGGCACAGACCGCACGATTGGCGGAAGTGGAGAAAGCGCTGCAGACAGAAGGCAATGCACTGCAGCAGGAAGAAGAAGCGCTGAAAGAAAAAATCAAAGATCTGGAAAGGACGATCAAAGAACATAAAGACTGTGCGGCGAGGCTGATCGGAGTGCAGAGCGGGAGAAAGGAATTGTCGGTCTTAAAACGTGCGCTGGAGGATATTACCGGACAGCTTATTCCCGCATACGAAAAGACACGGGAGGATTTCGTACGGAAACAGGAAATTTTTTTGAAAGCACAAAAGGAATATAACGACGCGGAAGAGAAACGGATCCGCTGCGAGACGGTTCTGGATAACTGCCGTGCAGGGATGCTGGCGCAGGGATTACAGGAAGGCTGCGCCTGTCCGGTCTGCGGTTCGACGCATCATCCGAAGCCCGCCGTATTATCCGCGCAGGCGGCGTCCGAAGAAGAGTTTAAGAAACTGCAGTCCGACGAAAAAACGGCGAAAACGGCGAAGGACGATGCACTGATAGAAGCCGAGAAAGCCAGGACGACCGTAGAATCAGCCCAAAGGCAGCTGCGTGCACGGATCCTGGAATGTATGCAGAATCAGGATGAGAATGCTTCGTCATCGGCGGGACGGAAATCTTTAGAAGATACGGAATCTGGAATAGAAAGGGAAATGTCGGAACTGTTTCAGGCAATTTATGCGAAACGGGATAAAGTGCAGAGACAGATTTTAGAAAAAGAGCAGGCCGAAGAACAGTTAAAGAAAGAATGCGAGATCCATGATAAAGCCGTAAAAGATCTGGAAACTGCCAGGGGAAACGAACCGTACGAATTAACGGACAGGAAAGAGAAATACCGTGCCCAAAAGGAAACGAACCGTACGGCTTTGACAGAAAAGAAAACCGCATTGAAAGCGTATGAAAAACTCGAATATGCAGATTTGGAAACCGCACAAAAAGAGCAGAAAAAAGCGCAGCGCGAGGCAGGCAGGATACTGACTGCGATAGAAGCCGCACAAAATACCAGACAAAAGGCGGAAAATCAAAAGACGGCAGTTTCCTCTGCGCTTGCTACCTTAGAGGAAACTTTGGGGACACGGCGCAAAAAAGCGGAAGAGAGCAGAAAAAATTTTGCACGGATTCTGAAAACCAAAAAATTTGACTCCCAAGAAGCATTTCAGACATTTTTGACGGATGAAAAGGAGATCGCGGCAAATGAGGCGGCTGTCAGCGAATATAAACAGGCGGTCAAAATGAATGCGGAACAGTTGAAGCAGGCGAAACAGGATGCGAAAGGAAAACAGGAAATCGATGAAGAAGCGCTCCGGGAAGAGGTAAGAGCGCAGACTGTGCAGGCGGAAGAATGCAGAAACCAAAATACGCATACTGCATACCGGATACAAATAAACGAAGAGGTAAAGAAAAAAATAGCCGGGCAAAAGAGCGCTTTAGAAAAATACCGAAAAGAGAACGAACTTTGTAACCGTCTTTACAATCTGGTCATGGGGGATATCAATAATAAGGCCAAGATCACTTTTGAACAGTATATCCAGGCGGCGGGATTTGATCAGATCATCGCCGCAGCCAACAGACGCCTCCTGCCTATGAGCGATGGTCAGTATGAACTGTTTAGAAAAGAAGATTCCAATGACAAGAAAAGTAAGACGATTCTAAATCTGGAAGTACAGGATAATTTTACGGGACGCAGAAGACCCGTGGGAAGCCTGTCGGGCGGCGAAAGTTTTAAGGCGTCGTTAAGCCTGGCGCTCGGCCTTTCGGACACGGTTTCTTCGCATTTCGGCGGTGTGCAGATGGACGCGCTTTTTGTCGATGAAGGGTTCGGCACATTGGACAGAAAGTCGATAGAAAGCGCTATGGATATTTTGCTGGATCTTTCGGAGACCAGTAAACTGGTGGGGATCATCAGTCACCGCGAGGAGCTTGTGGAGAACATTCCGCAGCAGATTCGGGTGAAAAAGACAAAAGGGGGCAGTACGCTTATGGTTGATACGGGGTTTTAGAAAGTTCCCTTTAGACGTCAGACCGGTGTATATCGGGTACGTCATGACTCTAAGATCCGGTTTCATAATCGACAGAAGCTTGAGAACGAACATATCATACGGAGGGAAATAAATATGATCCATGTAATAGAAAAGTATGACAATATATCACCGCTTTTTGCCGGCTGGCCGGAGACGATGATCTGGTCCTGTCTGCAGAATGTCATGGGCCGCATTTTGGCAAATGATAGCGAACACCCGACGGCGGCTATGGCCGTTCTTGGCGATTTCTGCTTTCTGGCAGGTGAACCCGATAAGGAACTGGCGGCGTGTATGCCGGCATATTGTCAGAAAGATTTTATCATTATGGTGCCGCAAACCGATGCATGGGCGGAAATCATAGAGGGATGCCAAAAGGAACGTGCAAAGAAAGTAACGAGGTATGCCTTCCGGAAAGAAGGGGATATTTTTGACAGAGATTTCTTAAAGTCCGCTGCAGAAGGACTTTCCGACGCATATCAGATGAAAATGATAGATGAAACGCTGTTTGACCGGTGCAGAGCATTGCCATGGTGCAAAGACCTGGCTGCTTTATGGGATGAGTATGCGCAGTATCAGAAATACGGTTTGGGCGTAGTAATTCTAAAAGACGGCGAGATTGTTTCAGGCGCGTCCTCTTATTCGGGATATATCGGCGGCATAGAGATTGAGATCGATACAAGGGAAGATTACCGCAGAAAGGGACTTGCTTTTGCGGCCGGGGCAGGGCTTATTCTGGAATGTCTGAAGAGGGGCCTGTATCCGAGCTGGGATGCACAGAATAAATGGTCTGCGGCATTGGCCAAAAAACTCGGGTATCATGATAGTCATGCGTACACGGCGTATGAAGTTTGTATTTAACATGGAGGCGGACGGGATATGAATATCATAATAACCGGTTCCGTGGGAGAGAAAATGCATGATCCGGTTTGCAGAGATTATGCGCAAAGGAAATGCCAAAGAATTGTTTTACCAAGAAACGGTGATTTTGTGATTGACAGGAAAAATTTTTTCGCCTATAATTAAACCGTTGGTTCAATTAATTTTCTGTTTTTACATGGAGAACGGTCAATGGCAAGAAGGAAGAAAGAAGCGCGCAGCGTACATAGGAAAACGATCTCTACTGCCGCCGAGCAGTTATTTCTTAAAAAAGGGATCGAGAATACTTCCATGAGCGATATTGCGGAGGCGGCAGGCTACAGCAAGGCGACTTTGTATGTGTATTTTCAGAATAAGGAGGAACTGGTCGGTTTCCTTGTTCTGGAGAGTATGCGCAGACTGTATGACTATATGCAGGCGGCATTGCAGAAACAAAGAGACACCGCAGAATGTTACAGGGAAATATGTCTGTCTTTGGTAAGATATCAGGAAGAATATCCGTTTTATTTCCATATGGTGTTGGAAAAGATCAATGTGGATTTTACCGCCGGCCATTTTCTGCCGGAAGAAAAAGAAACCTTTCTGGTCGGGGAAAAGATCAATGGTCTGCTGGCGGATTTTTTAGAGAGCGGCATTGCCCGCGGTGATATCCGTCCGGACATCGAGGTTATGCCAACGATCTTTTCCCTCTGGGGGATGTTGGCGGGTCTGATCCGGCTTGCGGACACAAAACAGGAATATATTGCGCAGTCTATGAAAAAGTCCAGGCAGGATTTTCTTTTCTATGGATTCGATTTGCTGTACCGTTCTATTGTAGTTTAGGTGTGAGCATGAAAGGCCAGGCGGGCAGCAGCGGAAAAAGATTTCTGCTGAAAGGCCCTCTAAAAACGCCGGCACTTGAATTTTGAGCCGCCTGCGGGGAAAAATTCTTAGTACCGCTGCGTTGTTAATGGAGCGGGAGCGTGCCTCGAAGCAGAAACTTTTTCCGCTGCTGCCCCCCTGGCCTTTCATGCTTACTGCATGCCATTTAAAAAGGAGATACGTTATGGGCATTATACTCGGTTTTGTCAGTCTGTTTTTCTTTCTGCTTTTATCTGCAAAGGCGCTTACGAAGAGGCTGCATTTTCATAAGGCGGACAATATGCTGATGAGGGCGCACAAAGCATTCAGCGGTCTTTTGTTTTTAAGTTGTTTTATGCACATCCTGTTTGTTTTTCCGGTATTGAAAAACAGAAATGTTTCGGTAATGGTTTCCGGACTGGCGGCAGTCCTTTCGATGTTTCTGCTGACGGCACTATGTCATATGATAAAGGACGCCCCCAGAAAGATGCAGTGGCACAGGATACTGGATATGGTTATGCTTTTATGCCTGCTTTTGCACATCTTGTTTTACTATGCGGACTTTCGTGCTTATAAGCAGAAGATCGAAGATATGGTCTTTACGGATATTCGTGTCGAAACGATAGCGGATGGCATCTATGAAGGCGAATACGATGCAGGCTATATCTATGTGAGGGCGGAAGTAGAGGTCCGGGGCGGTAAACTGGTCTCCATAACGCTTTTGGAGCATAGAAACGAACGGGGAGAGGACGCGGAGCGCATTACGGACGACATGCTGGAACGGCAGGAGATTGGCGTAGATGCGGTGAGCGGAGCGACAAACTCCAGCAATGTCATCAAAAAAGCAGTAGAAAACGCTCTTTTCCCGGCGCTTCGCGGGTTGATAGAATAAAACAGAAAGAGGACATTACATATGCTTGGTATTTATTTTAGCGGTACGGGGAATTCCAGATATATATTGGAGACTTTTTTGAAAGAATACGGGGATGCGTATGAAACTTTTGCCATCGAAGATCCCTGTGCTGTAGAGAAAATAAGACAAAGCGAAGAACTTCTGATCAGTTATCCGGTGCAGTACAGTAATCTTCCGAAGATGCTCCGGGATTTTATCGACGAAAACCGGACTGTATGGCAGGGAAAGAAAATTTTCGTCATTGCGACAATGGGGATGTTCAGCGGCGATGGTGCAGGCGTCCCGGCACGTTTGCTTCGAAAGTACGGCGCATTTATCACCGGCGGCCTGCATGTCAGAATGCCTGACAGCATTGCAGATGAGAAGGTATTGAAACGTTCGTCTGAGAAAAATAAAGAACTCGTCGAAAGTGCGGCAAAGAAAGCGCAGGACGCCGCAAAGCGCATGAGAAACGGAAATCCTCCCAAGGAGGGACTCGGCTTTTGGAGCCGTATGGCGGGACTGTTTGGACAGCGTCTGTATTTTTATGGTAAAACAAGGCATTATACGGATAAGCTGAAAATTGATCCGAAGAAGTGTATCGGATGCAGCGCCTGTACCAAAATATGTCCGATGAAAAATCTATATATGGAAGGAAAGACTGCCAAAGCATCCGGCCGGTGCACGATGTGCTACCGCTGTATCAACACCTGTCCGGCCCGGGCTGTCACACTGCTTGGAAAACAGGTGTGGGAGCAGGGAACGGTGGAAAAATATCTGTCCTGATTAATCTGCCCCCGCGGTTTGCTGCGGGGGTTGTTGACTTTTAGAAGTAACTGTACTTATAATAAAGGTCAGGAATTTTCATAGCGGCAAGCCGGATGAAAAAAAGATGCAGGCCGGATAAATGAGAAAAGGGAGGAACGTTATATATGAATATTTTAGTGATAGGAGGTACGCGTTTTTTCGGTATCCATATGGTAAAGGAGCTGCTCGCACTTGGGCATGATGTGACGATCGCTACAAGGGGCAATGCCGCAGATCCGTTTGGAGAGCGCGTGAAACGGATACGCGTAGAACGGACAGATATCGAAAGTATGAAAAGGGCATTTGCCGGACTGCATTTTGATGTGGTATTTGATAATATTGCCTATGCTTCCAATGACATAAAGAGCGCCATGGAAACGCTTGATTTTAACAAATATATCTATATGTCCACGACAGCTGTATATGATCCGAAGCATATGGATACGAAAGAAGAAGATTTTGACGCGGTCCATAAAACTCTGGAGTGGTGCGGCAGGGCCGATCATCCCTATGATGTGGTAAAAAGACAGGCGGAATGCGCCCTGTGGCAGAAGTACGCGGATAAGAACTGGATTGCCGTCCGCTATCCGTTTGTGATTGGAGAGGACGATTACACCAAAAGATTAAAATTTTATATCGAGCATGCAATGAAAAACGTGCCAATGAATATTGATAATGCGGATGCGCCAATGGGATTTATCCGTTCGGATGAGGCCGGTAAGTTTCTGGCCTTTTTAGCGGACAAGGATTATCGGGGAGCGTTAAACGGCAGTAACGGCGGTACCATTTCCATACGGCAGATTCTGGAATATGTGGAAAAGAAAACGGGATATGCGGCAGTGATCGATAGTGAGGGAGAAGAGGCGCCGTATAACGGGACGCCGGCCTACAGCATCCATACCGAGCGGGCGAGGCAGTTAGGATACCATTTTTCCGAGTTAAACGAATGGATTTACAGTCTGCTCGATTATTACATAGACATGGTACGGAGAGAAACGGAATGTGATCCTCAGAAGGAGGCCGGTATAAAATGATAGAAGTGAAGTTTTATGACGAGGTGGATGATGCATTCCTGCAATTTGCGGTCATTATTTCCAAAACGGACGGCAAATGGGTATTTTGCAGACACAGGGAAAGAAATACCTATGAAATACCCGGCGGGCACAGGGAAAGCGGTGAGGACATCACTGCCACGGCCAGGCGGGAGCTGCAGGAGGAAACAGGCGCGGTAGATTTTACGATAAAACCGGTCTGTGTATATTCCGTTAAAGGAAAAACAAGGATCAATGAAAATGAGGATGATGAAAGTTTCGGTATGCTCTTTATCGCCGAGATATTTTCTTTTGAACCGTTGCACAGTGAGATAGAAAGTATTTTGATTACGGAACATTTGGCAGATAACTGGACATATCCGCAAATCCAGCCGAAGTTGCTGGAGGAGGCGCGAAGAAGAGGATATCTGTAAGGCTGTAAGGAACAGGCCATGAACGGATACGGACATTTAAAGAAGAGAAAGGTATGGTATAAAAGCAATGAACAACCGGACACCAAACATTACTTACACAAACGACAGAAATTTCACGCAGGCGCAGTTAGAAGAACTGTTTCTATCGGTAGGCTGGCTTTCGGGTAACTATCCGGAGCGCTTATGGAAGGCATTGCATAACTGCGAAACGCTGATTACCGCATGGGACGGAGAGAAACTGGCAGGACTTATCAATGCGCTCGACGACGGCGAGTTGACGGCATATGTGCATTATCTGCTGATCAATCCGGCTTATCAGAAATGCGGTATCGGCAAAGAGTTGACTAATATGGTCAAAGAAAAATATAAAGATTATCTGTATTTGTTTCTGGTCGCGGAAAATGAGCCGCTTATTTCTTATTATGAGAAACTGGGATTTGTGCAGAACAAGGTCGGAAGCGTTATGTCAATTTTAAATAAGTAGCGGATCTGATAAAAAGGAGAAAACCTTATGCGCACAGACAGACTGTATGCTCTTACCATTTATCTGATGAATCACGGGAAAGCGTCCGCCTCGGAACTGGCGAGGCATTTCGAAGTATCCGTCCGCACGATACAAAGAGATATCGATTCCCTATGTGTGGCGGGTATTCCGGTTATTGCATTAAACGGTACAAACGGCGGATACAAAATAGAGGAACGCTTTACACTGAATCATCAATTGATCTCACAGGATGAATCCGCTTATATTCTGACGGCGTTAAAAGGTCTGACATCCGTTTCGGGAAATGCAGGATTAGCGGATACGTACGAGAAGTTCTCCGCTTTATCAAATGGTGCGCAGACAGGATTGATACTGGACTTTTCCGTTTTGAGAGAGGGTGATGAAAAACTGCTCGCAGATCTGCAAAGAGCAGTTCGGGAAAGAATAACCGTCTGTTTTGGTTATACCAATCATAACGGCCAGGCGGGGCGGCATACGACGGAGCCGATTGCGGTGATGTATCAGTGGTATGCCTGGTATCTTCTGGCTTATTGTGTGGAAAAACAGGATTACAGAATGTATAAACTGGTCCGGATGGAGAATCTGGAACTGTCGGACAGGGCCTTTTCAAAGGAACATCCTGCGGCTGACGCGGTTTTACAGGAACATCAGCTGCGCAGTGAAATATATTATAAGCGTGTGAAGACGGAACTGAAAATAAAGTGCAGACCGGAAGCGGTATACCGCCTGAAAGAATATCTGCACGGACAGGTAGAGGAGCAGATGGCTGATAGGAGCGTTATCATGCGTCTGTCCATCGTAGAGGATGAACAGTGGTGGATCGGAATTCTGTTATCCTTAGGAGACACGGTGGAAGTATTATCACCGTTGTCTGTCAGAGAGAGGATTGCCGCACAGGCTGAAAAGATTCTAAATTTATATCATGATATATGACATATAGATGTCGTATATGGTGCGCTACAATGAAAGAAGAACGCAGAAAGGAAGGAACGATACGGATGAAAAGAGAACTGGGAATTGCCAGATGCGGACTGGCGTGCTGTCTGTGTGCGGAAAATGAAAACTGTGGCGGCTGTGGTGCGGATAACTGTCATGACAAGGAGTGGTGTGAAAACCGCAAATGCTCCATGGAAAAGGAGATAGCGCATTGTTTTGTATGTAAGGAGATTTGCAGGAAGGGATTACTGCAAAAGATAAAGCCGTATGTGTTTACGCTCTTCGCCCGACAATACGGTGTGGAGCATCTGTTGGACTGTCTGGAGCGGAATGAACAAAACGGCGTGGTTTATCACAGAGAAGGAATCAGCGGGGATTATGATACGTTCCACAATGTGGAAGAACTGATGGAGTTTATTGAAACCGGAAAACGAGGCGTCTGAAAAATGCCGGACAGTAAGAAAGGAGAAGAGGATGCCTTTTGATTTTAAAAAAGAATATAAAGATCTTTACGGAACGGGAAAAGAGCCTGTTATCGTAAAAGTGCCGAAGATATCTTATGCAGCCGTGCGGGGACAGGGAGATCCCAATGAAGAAGACGGCGCGTATCAAAAAGCGATCGCCGTATTATATGCAGTATCCTATACGATCAAAATGAGCTATAAGGGGACGCATAAGATCCCCGGATTTTATGAGTATGTGGTTCCGCCGTTAGAGGGTTTCTGGTGGCAGGAGAAAAAAGGACGGCCCGCAGATAAGAATGATCATGAGGGACACGCTATAGATAAGTCCGCGTTTCACTGGATATCGCTCATCCGTCTGCCGGAATTTGTGACAGAAGAAGAATTTGCCCGGGCCGTGAAAGCGGCATCCGAAAAGAAAAAAATGGACTGTTCCCCGGCGGGGTATCTGACGATAGAGGAAGGACTGTGTGCCCAGATCCTGCATACCGGTTCGTTTGACACGGAGAGCGAAACGATTGCCCGTATGGATGCATATGTGAAAGAAAGCGGATATGAGAACGATATCATAGAGTGTACGGATGATGCGGATAAAATGCGCCTGCATCATGAAATTTACTTATCGGATGCGAGGAAGGTCCCGCCGGAAAAACGTAAAACGATCATACGGCATCCGATCCGAAGATAAAGAGACGCCGGTTCAGCCAAAGCAGGCTGAACCGTTTTTTTTACTTGCACAATATATCAGTATGATATATTATTCATATAACACACTGATATATGGAGGAAAACAATGAAAAGACAGAAGATAAGAAAAGGTATTTTGATCGTGTCGTTACTATTTTTTCCCGTAACACTGTATTATTTTAGTCCTGCTTTGATCATAAGTGCGGGATTACAGGGAATTATCAATGGCAGCTTCTTTGTTTTTATGGTACAATTTGTTTTATCAATTCCGTTTGGCAGAGTGTTCTGCGCCTGGCTTTGTCCGGCAGGCGGCCTGCAGGAATGTGCGTTTTCAGTAAATGATGGCAGACCGGGACATCGATTTGGCAATGTGATAAAATATGTGATCTGGGTCATCTGGCTTGCGGGAGTCATTTACTGCTATTTTCATGGGAAAGAAACGCTGGAAGCAGACTTTTTCTTTGAAACGGAACACGGGATATCAGTCTCTTCCATTCAAAGTTACGTGATCTATTACGGTATCCTGTGCCTCATTCTGATTCCGGCTCTTTTATTTGGGAAACGGGCGTTCTGCCATTATTTTTGCTGGATGGCGCCTTTCATGGCACTTGGCATGAAACTGCGCGGTATCCTGCATCTGCCGGGACTGCATATACAGGTCCGGGATAAGGAGCGGTGCGTTTCATGCGGGAAATGCAGTAAAGAATGTCCCATGAGCCTGCCGGTGCAGGAAATGGTGCAGGCGGGTCACATTGGAAACGCGGAATGTATTCAGTGCGGGAGCTGTATCGACGGCTGTCCGCATCATATATTAGGTTATGGAATGAGGAGTCAAAACCATGGCGACGGAGAAAAAACTTGACTGTGTCATCTTGGGTCTGTTAAATCACGAGGAACTGACTGGGTATGAGATCAAAAAACGGATGGATAAGGCGCTGCGTTATTTCTGGGGAGCAAGTTACGGCAGTATTTACCCGACATTAACCGGATTGGTCAATAGGGGATTTGCCCAAAAAAGGGACGAAACACAGAATAACCGAAATAAGATCATCTATACGATCACGGAGAGCGGACGGGAATATCTGCGAAACTGGCTGACTCTTCCGGTAGAAAAAGACGAACTGCGTTATGAGACGCTTTTAAAACTGTTTTTCGGGGCGGAGGCGGGCGTATCAGAGGCTCTGCAGCATATTGAAGCATTCCGGCAAAAGACGCAGGAGGAATTGCAGAATCTTCTGGCGGCCGCGGAAACTCTGCAAAAAGTAAAACGGGAAGACCCGGCACACCGGTATTATCTTCTGACGGCAGATTTCGGTATCAAAACGTATCAGGCCTATCTGGAATGGTGTCAGGAAGCGGTGAAAGAGTTGAAAGATCTGCAGGGGGAGGGAAAGGGATGAGGCGCGTTAGGGAAAAGAAGCGTTTCAGGCGGTTTATTTTCGGTTTCCTTTTTTGTTTGATGCTGTCGGGCTGCGGCCTCGTTTGATGCATTGGGACTGGATGGAATCTAGAGGCTGTTTTTCAAGTCTCCCATTACTGGAAAATAGAATTGACGAGTTGATAAACAAGGTTACGCAACATTTTTCATGGAGGAGTGATTTACCAATGAATGCTGAGATTACCATCAATAAAGTTACAGTCAGGGACTATCTGACAAAATCCAGTCTGCCGGCCAGCGACTATGTGATCAATCCCTACATTGGGTGTCCGCACGGCTGTCAATATTGTTATGCCGGATTTATGAAAAGATTTACGGGACATCAGGAAAAGTGGGGAACGTTTATTGATGTCAAGGAATGTGACAATCCTGTCAGTTTAAAGAAACTGCAGGGAAAAACCGTTATGCTCTCTTCCGTGACAGACTGCTATAATCCCTTTGAAGAAAAATACGCAGTCACAAGAAAAATACTGGAACAGCTTGTTTATGCAGACTGCAATGTGATCATCTCTACCAAATCGAAACTGATCACGCGGGACATTGATCTGCTTCAGAAAATGCCGCATGTAAAAGCAGCTTTGTCCATAAATACCTTGCATGAAAAATTCCGGGCGGATATGGACAATGGCAGTACAATCGCAGAAAGAATAGAGGCGCTGAAGGCGCTGCATGCGGCGGGTATCTATACGGTGTTATTTATGTCGCCGATCTTTCCCTATCTTACGCAGTATGCTGAGATCATAGACATGACAAAAGAATTCACATGTGAATATTGGTTTGAAAATCTGAATCTCAGAGGCGGTTACAAAAAGACGATTTTAGAGTATATTAATACGAATTATCCTGCATTATACGAAAAATACAGAGAAATCTATGTGGAAAAAAACGGCGTTTACTGGAAGGGGCTGGAAGAGTCTCTGGCTGATTATGCGGCGGGATCAGGAGTAAAGTTTATCAATTATTTTTATCATGAGAAATTAGTGGAGGAAAAAAAGAAAAAGGGGTGATGGGGACATCAGCCCTAAGTTTCTGCACTAGTCTGGCAGCTGTTTAAAAAGGTATTTTGTTTGAATGTAAAACACATCAAAATGATAATGACAACGTTATATTGCATGTGGTAGACTTAGCTCATATAGTGTGAGACTGTCGGAAAGCTTAATCTGCCGCGGGGAAAGGATATTCTATTGTCATGATTTATCTGTCTCATTTTGAATTCCCTGACAGGGAAGAAGAGTATAATTTCACAATGAATCAGAAAAGGACCTGCTATGATACATTTTATCCGTTTCTGATTTTGTCCGCGCATTCTCTGCGGGTGCTGGATTTTGAACCGGTCACCATATTGTATGGCGGCAACGGTTCCGGGAAAACGACGGCGCTGAATGTCATAGCGGAGAAACTCGGATTGACGCGGGATACGCTGTATAACCGTTCCAATTTTTTTGAAAATTATACAAAACTATGCAGTTATCAGGATAGCAGAGGAAATTCAAAGGGGAAAATGCCGCATGGCAGCAGGATCATTACAAGTGATGATGTGTTTGATTTTATGTTGAATCTGCGGAGTATCAATGACGGCGTTGACATCAGGCGGGAAGAATTATTTGAAGATTATATGGAGCTTAAGTATTCCAGATTTCAGATGCAGTCCTTAGATGATTATGAACAGTTAAAGAAATCCCATATGGCCAAAAGGAATACGCAGTCGAAATTTATACGGAAAAATCTTGTGGATAATACGCGTGAACATTCCAACGGAGAAAGCGCTTTTCTTTATTTTACCGATAAGATCAGGGAAAACGGATTGTATCTGTTAGACGAACCGGAGAACAGCCTTTCACCGGATAAGCAGCAGGAACTTCTGGAATTTTTGGGAAATTCGGCTCGTTTTTTCGGATGTCAGTTTATTATAGCGACGCATTCTCCGTTTCTGCTTTCCATACGGGGAGCCAAAATATACGATTTGGATGAGGAGCCGGTGGATGTCAAGAAATGGACACAGCTTGAGAATGTACGGAAATACTATGATTTTTTTAAGAAACATGAAGCGGAATTTGCAGGAGAATGAGAGCTGATCTTATGGATATGCTGCGTGTGAAAAGAGAGTTTGTCAATTTTGATCTGCTGCAGATCTGTCAGTCCGGACAGTGTTTTCGGATGACGAGAGAACATGACAATGTGTATCGTATCATTGCGGGCGATAAGTATCTTACAATAGAACAGGACGGAAAGGAGTGTTTTTTCCACTGCCGGGAAGAGGTATATGAGGGATTCTGGAAAAATTATTTTGATCTGGATGCCGACTACGGTACCTATACCGGACAGATTGATGCCGGGGACGAATATTTGAAGCGTGCGGCAGCTTTCGGATCGGGTATACGGATACTGCGGCAGGATCTGTGGGAGATGATCGTTACTTTTCTGATTTCACAGCAGAATAATATTGGCAATATCCGCAGATGTATCGGAAATATCTGCGAAAAGTACGGGGAGAAAAAAGAAAGCGGTTCGGGTGTGCTCTATGATGCCTTTCCGACGCCGGAAGCGCTGGCACATCTTGCGGAGGACGCTCTAATGGAATGCAAACTCGGATACCGCAGTAAATATGTGGTAAGAAGCGCCCGGCGTATCCTGTCGGGAGAAGTGGATTTAGAAGCGCTCCGTGTCATGCCGTATCCGCAGGCGAAAGAAGAATTGCTGAAACTGTATGGTATAGGCGTAAAAGTGGCTGACTGTATATGCCTTTTCGCCCTGCATCATTTGGAAGCCTTTCCGGTAGATACGCATATAAAACAGGTTTGCGACAAACATTATCCCGCGGGATTTCCCGATAGTCTGTATGCAGGATACCAGGGAGTGATGCAGCAGTATATTTTTTATTATGAGCTGTTTGGGAATAAGGAATGACAGAAAGGATAAAATCATACCCCATTCGCACATCACCATCAAAAAAAATGCAATCAGACGAAGAAATCCGCGGAAAGGCTTACGTGCACCGGAAGTTCTGGCAGGAAGCATATTCCGCGGTTCTGATATTTGTTACATGACGGCAGGCGTTTACTGTGCATTGATCGTATCTACGATGGACATGCTGCGGATAAGGCGCAGTGGATTCCGGACTGCCAGAACCACGGAGAAGGCTATGATGCCGATGATGATGCCCAGTTCGGCAAACGGTATGTTCCACGGCGTACCCCAGCGTATCGTTACCATTTTCATATATACCAGTCGGTTAAGAAACAATCCCAGAATACTTCCCAGGAGACTGCCTGTAAACGTGTAGGATATCGTTTCGGCGATGATCATTTTTGTAAGCTGTCTGTGGCTTAAGCCGATTGCGCGCAAAGCGCCGTACTGTTTCATGCGTGCCGATACGCTCATAGCTGCGCAGTTTATGATATTAAATATGGTAATCAGTGCGATAAGCGCTAAAAATCCATAGAGAAACAGGGCAAAGGAATAATAAGTTCCCGATACGTCGTTATTTTTGAGGCGGTTGTCGGAGAAGGTACAGTTTTCTCCGGCGATGTCGTGAATAAAGTTTACGTCTTGCTCCGCGGCCTTTCCGGTCAGCTGGACGTCAATGATTGTATAATTGACTAATCCGGTCATTTCTTTGAAAGTATCTTCCGAACAGATGATGATCTCCGATCCGTTTTCAGTGTTAAAGGAACATTTTGCCACCACGGCGGCAATTTCTATTTCCGTGTGTTCGCCGTTTACGGTAAGCGTCACCGTATCGCCCGCCTGCAGTCTGCTCGTATATTCGTTGGAAGGGGAGTAGACGGCGATTCCGGTATTTTTTCGTTCCAGAATGGTTTCGGGTGCTCCGTCGATCACATAATCTGCGGTCCAGGCCGTTTGAATCTCTTCATAGGAAATCAGATCGGTCAGACCTTCTTCACCGTTTAGGGTAAACGGGATCCGGTAGGCAAACATTCTGCCATAAGCTCGTTTGACGACAGGGTTCTTCTGTAGTTCTTCTAATAAAGAACGTTCCACGGAACATTCCTGTGTGGGACTGATGATCGACAGATCCGGCGTCCAGGGCATTAAACGGTTAACAGCATGCTTCATGAAATCGATCGTTACCGAAAACGACAGAAAAAGGATAATGCTTAATGCAAAAGAACCTGTCATGAGCAGAAAATTTTTGCGGCTTGCTTTTGCATGGTGAATGCCGAGTGCGGTATCTATTTTGAAGAGCGCGGTATTGGCAGCTTTTCTCATGGGTGCGGCATCGTTGGCATGGCCGGACAGCGCGGCTGACGGTGAGACGCCTGCGGCTCTTTTTGCCGGTGAACATGAGGCCAGAAATACGGTCAGGATGCTTATGATGATACCTGCTGCAATGCCGGGGAAACTGACGGCAAAGGCGGGCATGCTGCCAAAGTAGTCGGGCGATAGATGACGCAGCACGGCGCACAGGATCCATATGGCGGCCACGTTTGCGGCGATGCCGGCGGGTACTGCCTGAAAGCATAAGGAGAAAGCTTCTCTTTGTACCAGACGCATGATCTGTTTCGGCGTTGTGCCGATACAGCGCAGCATACCGAAAAATTCCGTCCGTCCCGCAATGTTGCAGTTCAGGCTGCCTGTGATCATCAGGATGCCGGCCAATAAGACCAATACGGATAAAAGGGCGGCAGTGAAATAGATCTGCATCATAAAATGATTGCCGCTCTGTCCGAGAAGTCCGAGTAACATGGTATTTTCCGTTACCTGTTCGTCAGATAACTGAAATTGTGTTTTGATATCGGTGATCGTTTCCCGGATGTTTCCATGATCTTTAAACTGTACGACAAATAAACTGTCATAGTCCCGGGGCGTACCGTCTGTTACGCCGGGATAAGCGGCACGGAACGCCTCCGTTGTCAGAAAGATAAAATATACGTCTTTGCTTGTATTGAGCGCGGTATCTCTGGCAAAGCCGGAGATCGTATAGTCATACTGTATTCCAAGCGCATCCTGAAAGCATATGGTGTCGCCGATTTTAAGATTGCACGCATTTCTGGCGTTTTCGCTTACGAGGGCCTGTTCCTTTGTCTGGGGAAACGCTCCCTCCGTGACGGCATCCAACGTGATCTTCGTTATATAGTCTTCGTCACATCCGGCGATCAGCAGTTCCTTTCCGGCGAGTGTATAACCCATATCGAGTCTGTAGTTAAGCGTACCGTAGCAGGACATTGTCTCAATTTCAGGACGGGCAGCGATCAGTTTCGCTTCTTCATCGGTGATGTCTTTAATACGGATATGGTAGCTGCCATAGTCCTTTTTAGCTTTTAGCATCTGACAGCGTATGAACATATCCGCCATGCCGAAGATAGACGCTACCAGAAAAAGGGATAAAAAAATACAGATAACGGACATATGGTTTTGTCTCTTATGGACTTTGGATGAGATCGGAACAAGGTCAAGATAATTTTTCATTGATCGTCCCTCCTAAATCCGTAAGCGTGCCGTCCGTTACGCGCAGTACTCTGTCGGCTGAAGCAGCAAGACTGTTATTGTGCGTGATCATCAGAATGGTTTGTCCGTAATGTCGGGAAGCTTTGATCAGCAGGTCCAGAATATCCTGACTGTTCTGGCTGTCAAGATTGCCGGTCGGTTCGTCCGCAAGGATCAGCTTGGGTCTGGTGATCAGCGCGCGTCCGATCGCAACACGCTGCTGCTGTCCGCCTGACAGCTGGTTGGGCAGATGCAGGCGTCTGTCGCTTAAACCCAGAATATCCAGAATTTCCCTGACAGCCGAAGGATCCGGTTTCTGATAATCGAGTAAGAGCGGAAACAGGATATTCTGTTCTACATTCAGTTCTGCAATCAGCTGAAAAGACTGGAAAATGAAGCCGATATTGCGCCGCCTGAAAATGGTACGCGCCTCTTCTTTCAATGTAAAGAGATTTTGTCCGTCGATGGTAACATGACCGCTTGTCGGAGCATCGAGTGCGCCGATACAGTTTAGCAGCGTGCTTTTGCCGGAACCGGATTGTCCGACGACTGCGCAGAAAGTTCCTTTTTCTATAGAAAAGGAGACATTTTTCAGGGCGTCCACTTTCGTTTCGCCGCTGCCGTAAGTCTTACAGAGATTTTCTGTTTTTAATATTTCCATATTGATCTTCTCCTCCTGTCAGCTTATGGGAAAGCCGTAATGATTTCTCACTCATAAGACTACATGAGAAAGCTTACGATCACATGAATTTTGCCTTACGGTTTTGTAAGAGTCGGACGCATGAGAGCAGAATCGGAACCGGAGCGTGCCCGGAAGCAGAAACTTTTTTCCGCCGGTTCCGATTCTGCTCTCATGCAACAACTATAAGGCTGCCGGAAAAGATAGTGTGAAGGAAGTTCCCTCCTGCGGTACGCTGTGGACGGAGATCGTGCCGCCCTGGCCCTCTGCAATGGATTTGGCGAGCGGGAGTCCAAGGCCGACGCCCTGCGTGTCTTTGGAATTTTTACTGCGGTAGAAGCGTTTGAAGATGTGATAAATATCTTCTTGGGCAATACCGTTTCCGTTATCGGTCACCGTAATGTTGACGGAAGTCGGGGAGGACTTGCATGTTATTTGAATGACACCGCCGTCATTTGTGTGATCCAGCGCATTTTTGACAAGATTGGCGATCGCTTCGCCTGTCCAGACCGGGTCGCATAGAAGCGTTTCGTCCGATGCTTCGTAAAGCAGGGATTTATGTTCTTTTCCGGCACGCGTGGAGAGTTCTGTCAGAGAACGGCTGATAAGCTCCGCGACAGGACAGCGTTCTTTTATAAAGAGGACGTTGCCGGCATCTATACGGGTAATTTTCAGCATGGTCTGTATGAGCTGGTCCATGCGTTTTAAGGAAATGCCGGTTTTTTTCGTAAATTCTCTGATGACATCCGCCTGATCCGGTTCGTTTTCCATGATCTCCTGATACATGAAAAGCGCGGCAAGCGGTGTTTTTAATTGGTGGGAGATGTCGCTGATCGTATTTTTCAGAAATTCTTTCGTTTTACGCTCATTTTCACTTTTGGCCCGCAGAAGAGCGGACAGTTCTTCTATTGAGGCAAAGAGACGGTAGATCGCGCCTTCCTGCGTTTGCGGAAGGTGAGAAGAGTAATCGCCTTTGATATAGTCGTTTATGACGTCGGCCGACCGGTTGATCAATATTTCCCTTTTCCAAAGAAAGATCCGGACGCCGCCAAAGAGAAAAAGCGACAGGCACAGAACACAGAAACAGACCGAAAAGACGGCTTTTTGCTGAAAATAATAATAAAACGGCAGCAGCCGGCTTTCACGGTCTGCGGTAATGCCGATCATGGTAAGAAAACGACTGCCTGCCGTACTGCCTTCGGTACTGGTCAGTGCTTTTGCAATGATATCCGGCGCAATATCCTGCTGCAGCAGGGATGTGACAAGCGCTTCGTCATGAGACAGAAGCATTTGTCCGGCGGCAAAAGTCTGATACCGGCATAATAGCAGGCCGGCCAGAAGCAGTGAGAAAGAAAAACCAAAGAGAAAAAGATGAAATAGTCTGATCTGTCTGTCACGGTAAATGTTCATTCGGACACCTCTTTCCACTGATAACCGAATCCGCGTACGGTAATTAAATGCTCCGGATGGGAAGGATCGGTTTCTGTTTTTTCGCGCAGTCTTCTGATATAAACGGATAGTGTATTATCATCAACGAAGTCTCCGGCGCTGTCCCATAACTCGTTTAAAATGATATTTTTGGAGACGGTCCTTCCGGCGCTGCGTACGAGCAGACAGAGCAGACGGTATTCTGTGTTCGTCAGTGTCAGCTTTTCACCGTTTAAGAAGACATTTGTGTGAGCAAAGTCAATGACAAGGCCGCCGTATCGACAGGAATCGTGCGGCGTCTCCGCACCGTCTGACATGTTGGGCCGGGAGATATTCGGGCTGGTCTGCGCCGGAGGAACATCTGCCCGCCGTAAGAGCGCACGGATACGGGAACAGAGTTCTCCGATCCGAAACGGTTTGGTGATATAATCATCGCCGCCGCAGTCGAGTCCGCGTATGATATTGACTTCTTCATCGGAAGCCGTCAGAAAGATAATAGGGATGCGGGGAGATATTTTTCTTACTTTTTCACAGACGTCAAAACCGGTTCCATCCGGCAAGGTAACGTCAAGAAGCAGTAAGTGATACTGCCGTATCTGTTCTGCTTCGGTAAGCAGAGTTAACGCTTCTTTAACGGTACGGACGGTTCTGGTTTCAAAGCCGTTTTTATGCAGGGAATAGACAAGTCCATCGATTAAACCGATATCGTCCTCTAAAAGAAAAATTTTGATCCGTTCACTCATGGCGCTGCTCCCTCCGAAAATGAAATGAATCCTTCTTTTACATGTTTCTTTATGTTTTCTATTCCCTATTATAGCGGCATTTTCATATTGCTGTAAAGTGTGGTACAATAATAACCACAAAGACGTGGGAATGGAGCATATATGGAAATCATCAGATTAGAGAATATCGTAAAAAAATATAATGGCAAATATGTTCTGAATCATATCAGCAGGAGCTTTGAACAGGGAAAATCCGCCGCGTTTACCGGCCATAACGGATGTGGGAAAAGTACGCTGCTAAAGTGCATGGCAGGACTGCTTGCGCCGGATGAAGGCAGCGTCAGACATACGGGCAGCCTTCTTTTTCATTATATTCCGGAAAAATTTCCGCCTACGGCGCTGACGGCCGGAGAGTATCTGCTGCGGATGGGGCAGATCAGCGGAATCGGCACAAAAGAAGGGAAACGGGTCATAGAAGAACTGGCACATGATTTTTTCATGGAAGAATTGCTGGATATGCCGATGAAAGTCCTTTCGAAAGGAACTTTACAGAAAACAGGCGTCATACAGGCATTGTTAAAAAAACCTGACGTGCTTTTGCTTGATGAACCTCTGTCCGGGCAGGATGAGGCATCGCAGAAAGTATTTGTCGAGAAGATCTGCGGCCTGCGAAGCGAAGGGGTTACGATCTTTATGGTATGCCATGAGAAAAACCTTGTGGAAGCGATCGCGGACGAAATATATGAAATGCGGGAAGGAAACATCTATGAAGGAAAATTATAGGAAGGAAATCCGGGGGAATGACGGCATACGGAAAACGACGGCACTCGTGCAGTACCGGATGCGGATCTACGGCAAAGAAAATAGATTTATTATGCCGCTTGCAGCGATGCTTTTTATGCTCTATATCATGTATTCGATGAAGCCGGCGGGGGTCGTCAGCAGCTTTTTTATGAGCAGCTATATGATATTTCTGATCGCGGTATGGAACGGTTTTGTGATGTCATCTGCGGAGGATCCGGTCATGGAGCAGATACAGATGCTGCGGGTGCAGAATATTTTTGCCTATTATGTGAGTAAGATCGTGTGCCTGCTGTTGGTGGGACTTGCAGGAACCTGTATCTGTCTGGTACTTCCCGTGGCAGTCAATGTGATAAACGACGGGACGCTTTTTGAGAGGACGCTGACCGGTTATGATCTGTTCAATGCGTTTCTTTTATTATCTGGCGCCTCTTTTGCGGGTGGGACGCTTGGGAGTATTCTGCAGCCGCCCATGGTATTGCGGGAGCGGAAAACCGCGTTGCTGCTTACTGTTTTGGCAGCTGTTTTAACGATCATCAAGCAGGCGCTCATGCAGGAAATTCCGCTTTTAAAATGGATCCTATGGATCCTGCCGCCGCTCGAACGGGCAGGGCAGATCTATGGAAATGCGGATTTTTTTCTGCTTGCCGATACCGTTAAAATTTTCCTGTTATTAATGACATATGCGGTAATCTATAGTATGATAAAAAGTGTAGTTTCCCATAGAAGAAAGTTCGCCTAAGGAAGAGGGAAACGCACAGGTACAGCGTGGGAAGCGGGGGCAGACTACAAAGAGAGAAGGAAACCCATGGATAAATTTGATGTACTGAAGAAATATTTCGGTTATGCCGCATTCCGGGAAGGTCAGGAAATTCTGATTGACAGTATTATAGAGGGGCGGGACGTACTCGGCATTATGCCGACCGGGGCCGGGAAATCAATCTGTTATCAGGTGCCGGCGCTTCTGCTGTCCGGCATTACCATTGTGATCTCCCCCCTCATCTCCTTGATGAAAGATCAGGTGCAGACACTTAACCAGGCAGGCATTCATGCCGCCTATATTAACAGTTCTCTAAGCGAATCACAGATTTCCAAGGCGCTGCGTTTAGCGGCCGCTGGGCAGTATAAGATCATTTATGCCGCGCCGGAGCGGCTGGAGACATATGAATTTCTGTCTTTTGCAAAGCAGGCGGAGATCTCCATGCTCACTGTGGATGAAGCACATTGTATTTCGCAGTGGGGACAGGATTTCAGGCCGAGTTATTTAAAGATCGTACAGTTTATCAGACAACTTGAAAAACGTCCGGTCATCAGCGCATTTACTGCTACGGCCACGGAAAATGTAAAAGAGGATATTCTTTGTGTGCTGGGACTTACGGAACCGGAAATTTTAGTGACCGGTTTTGATCGTAAGAATCTGTATTTCGCAGTAGAGAAACTGAAGAGAAAAGACACATATGTCATAAATTACGTAAAGGAACATGTATCAGAAAGCGGTATTATATATTGTGCAACGCGCAAAAATGTTGATAAGGTTTATGAAAAGCTGTGTCAGGAGGGAATATCCGCCGCCAGATATCATGCAGGATTGTCCGGCGGGGAGCGCAGACAGAATCAGGAGGATTTCATTTACGATACATGTCCGGTAATGGTGGCGACGAATGCATTCGGAATGGGGATCGACAAATCCAATGTCCGTTATGTCCTGCATTACAATATGCCGCAGAGTCTGGAGAACTATTATCAGGAAGCCGGACGTGCGGGGAGAGACGGCGGCAGGGCCGAATGTATCCTGCTGTATTCGCCGCAGGATGTCGTTGTGAACCGTTTTTTACTTGACAGCAAAGAACAGAATACGGAATATACCGCCGAAGAAAACGAGGCCGTCAGAGGACGGGACGAAGAACGTCTGCGGAAGATGACATACTATTGTATGACGACGGGGTGCCTCCGGACCTATATCCTGCATTATTTCGGTGAAAAGGGCAGTCTGCCCTGCGGGAATTGTCTGAACTGCATCAGAGAGTATGAAGAAACGGACCTTACGGAGACGGCTAAGCATATCCTCTCCTGCGTAGCGGAAGTGAGAGAACGTTACGGCGTCAATGTCATTGCGGGAATGCTTGCGGGAGACGACCGTGCGAAGCTGCGGGAATACGGGCTTTTTGCCTATCGGACATACGGCATCTTAAAGCCTTTGAAGGAGACCGAGATCAAAGAGATCATTCAGCAGATGGTCATTGAAAATCTGCTTTTTCAGACAAATGATAAATATGCTCTTTTAAAAATCGGAGAAGAGGCGGGAAAAATAATGGAAGACGATACACGTTTCATCATGAAAAAAACGAAAGAAGAACCGGAGAAAGAAAAGCGGACATCTGCCGGGAAAGGAAGTTCGGCGAACAGGCGCCGTTCCGATATTCTCAATTCCAGAGGTCTGGAACTGTTCGAGCAGCTCCGCGATCTGCGTACGACCATCGCCAAAGAGCAGAATATGCCGCCGTATATTATTTTCGCGGATAAGACGCTGATCGATATGTGCATTAAGGTGCCGATGAGTAAAAAGGAAATGTTGAAGGTCGTGGGAGTCGGAGAAAGTAAATTTGACCGCTACGGAGAGCGATTTCTGGACGCGATCGGAGAATATACCGGAGGCGTGCGGGAAAAGTTCTTTTTCGGTGAGGAAGAGGAATTGTAAAAATATAACAGGCAGGCTGGAAACGCTGAAGCGGCGGACGAAAGACAATGTTTCTGCTGCGCGCATCCTAAGGCAGCATAATACAGAAAGGACAGGAAAATGCAGGGAAGAACACACAATTGCAATCAGTTGAGAAAAGAAAATATCGGGGAAGAGGTGACGCTCACAGGGTGGTTTGAAAATCTCCGGAAAGTGAGTAAAAATCTGGGATTTCTGATATTACGGGATTTCTATGGAACGACGCAGATTGTCGTGGAAACGGAAGAAATAATGACACAGTTGTCAGATGTCAATGTGGAATCGACGATCAGGGTCGTGGGGACCGTAAGGGAAAGGAGTTCCAAGAATCCGAAGATTCCTACCGGGGAAATTGAAGTCGTACCGACAAAGATAACGGTTTTGGGGAAATGCAGATTCAATGAACTGCCGTTTCAGATCGCGCATTCAAAAGAAGCCGATGAAAATACGAGACTAAAATACAGGTATCTGGATCTTCGGAATCCGGCTGTAAAAGACAGGATCATTTTGCGGAGCAGGATCGTGGCGGATCTCCGTGCGGCTATGAATGCGCATGATTTCATGGAGATTACGACGCCGATCTTAACCTGTTCTTCACCGGAAGGGGCAAGAGACTATCTTGTTCCGGCGAGAAATCATCCGGGTAAGTTTTATGCGCTGCCGCAGGCTCCTCAGCAGTTTAAACAGCTTTTGATGGCATCCGGATTTGACCGCTATTTCCAGATCGCGCCCTGTTTCCGGGACGAAGATGCGAGGGCGGATCGTTCTCCGGGAGAATTCTATCAGCTGGATATGGAAATGGCTTTTGCGGATCAGGAAGATGTGTTTGCCGTGATCGAAGATGTGCTGCCGCCTGTTTTTGAAAAGTATGGAATCTATAAAGAGGCGTCAAAAGCGCCTTTTCAGAGGATCTCCTATCAGGAGTCCATGGAGAAATACGGTTCGGACAAACCGGATCTGCGGATTGCGCTTTTGGTACAGGATGCTACCGATGTATTGCAGGACTGCGGTTTTGAACCGTTTGCAGGAAATGTCGTGAAGGCTGTGGCTGCTTCGGCGTTTGCGGGAACGAGAAAGCAGATAGACCAGATGGGCACAGACGTAGAAGTCGTGAGCGGGCAGAAAATGTACTGGTTCCGTGTTGACGAAAACGGAGAGATTGTCGGCGGTATTGCCAAATTCATACAGGACAGGAAAGAAAAGGTGATCGAAGCGCTCGGCCTGCGAAGCGGAGACTTTGTTGCGCTTTCTGCGGGCAGTCTGCGGACGGCGCAGAAAACAGCAGGAGTTATCAGGAAAGCGATAGGACAGAAATTCGAACAATATATGCAAAAAGACTGTTATTCGTTCTGCTGGATCGTTGATTTCCCGATGTATGAGATCGGGGAGGAATCCGGTGAGCTGGAGTTTTGCCACAATCCCTTTTCCATGCCGCAGGGCGGGATGGAAGCGCTGGAAACAATGGATCCGCTTACGATTACGGCGTATCAGTACGATCTGGTATGCAACGGTGTGGAACTGTCTTCGGGAGCGGTCCGTAACCACGATCCGGAAATTATGGTGAAAGCCTTTGAAATTGCAGGACTTGGAGAAGAGGATGTGAAAGCGAAATTCCCTGCAATGTATCATGCGTTCTGTTATGGTGCGCCGCCGCATGCCGGAATTGCGCCCGGCGTGGATCGTATGGTCATGCTGATCGCCGGAGAAGAGAGCATCCGCGAGATCATTCCGTTCCCGATGAACAAGACTGCGCAGGACGTGATGATGGGGGCGCCTGCAGAGGTTACGGAAAAGCAGCTTAAGGACGTTCATATCCGGATTTTACCGGAGAAGTGACCGCCCGGCTGACAAATACTTTACATCATAAAGGATAAATGATACAATAAAATACACATAAAATTTATGAAAATCTTATAAATCTTGTGCAAAATCTATAATGGAGAAGGGGACGGGGCTATGAGGATAGAAGATTTCTGTGATATGAATAAATTTGAAAATATCATGGATAATTGGGCAAAAAGTACAGGATTGGCAACGGTTGCAGTGGGGGCTGACGGAAAATATATCAGCGAGTGTTATAACTTTACCGATTTTTGTATCAAACTGACGCGGGGGAATAAAGAAGGCAGCAGGCGCTGCGAAAAATGCGACAGGGAAGGACAGGGCGTATATTCCTGCCATGCGGGACTTGTGGATTTCAGCATTCCGATTACTTTAAGCGATGGCACGGTTCTCGGCAGTGTGATCGGCGGCCAGGTTCTGCCGGAAAATCCGGACGAAGGCAAATTCAGAGCCGTCGCAAGGGATCTCGGAATCGATGAAGATACTTATATTGCGGCATTGCAGAAAGTCAATGTGAAGACCAGAGAGCAGATCGAGGCATCGGCCAGCCTGTTAGGAGATGTGATCAACATGTTTGTCCGTTCCAGTTATCAGGAGAAACACAGTGTACGTTTGCTTGAGAAGCTCCGTACAGGCATTGCCAAAGCGGCGCAGGAGATCGAAGCGGCCAACGCAAGCACATCTCAGATAGCGGCCTTTAGTAAGAGGCAGAACATGCTGGCGCTGAACGCATCCATTGAAGCGGCGCGTGCCGGAGAGACCGGCAAAGGGTTTGCAGTCGTTGCAGCGGAAGTACAGAAGCTCGCGGGCGGTATGGCGGAAACGAGCAAAGAGATCAACGAAAGACTGGAGCACCTTACGGTGACGATCAATGAATTGAACGAATAACCGAAACCTGGAATATTTTTCATTTTCTATTTGAGATTTTTATAAAAAGGATATATAATGTAAGCAGAAGTATAGTGATTGATCAGGGAAGGGGGTGCGAATGTTGAGCACGATGTCAGTTCAAAGTGGAATTTATCGTTCCTATTCTCATTTATCCAGTGGAAAAAGGATTAATACGGCTGCGGATGATGCGTCAGGACTTGCCATTGGAAAGAAGATGCAGAGAGAAGAAACCGGTCTGCGTGTCGGAGCCGAGAACGCACAGGCAGGCATTGGCGTCCTGAATGTAGCAGATGGCGCGTTAGATGGCGTTACGGACTATTTACAGAGAATCCGTGAACTTGCATTAAAGTCCATGAACGGATTAAATTCAGATTCGGATAAGCAGATATACCAGAATGAGATCGATCAGTTAAAACAGGGAATCCAGTCACTGGCAAAAGATACGTCTCTCAATGAGCAGAAACTGCTGGATGGCAGCATGGCGGATATGAATCTGGCTACTAATCCGAACGGCGGCGGTATGAAGATCCAAATGGAAAACGCTACGCTGGAAGCGCTCGGTATAGCGGATCTGGATGTGACTTCCAAAGATTTTGATATAAAAACGATCGATAATGCATTGAAGATGGTTTCTTCGCAGAGAAGCAGTCTCGGTGCGGCAACTAACCGTTTGGAACACACATACAGCTATAATATGTCCGCATCATTGGAACAGTTAAGTGCAAGAAGCCGTTTGGAGGATCTGGATGTCCCGAAAGCTGTTTCCGAGAAAAAGAAGAACGATCTTTTACACCAGTATCAGAACCTGATGTTAAGAAGACAGATGGATCAGGAAGGTATGGTACTTCGAATGTTCCATTAAAGAGAAAACAGCAGGACTGTAAACAACGGGAGCTGTTGGAATCCAATGTGGGAACAGAATAGAACCATGTAACGTACACCCTTATGGATACGCATTGCGCGTACACTTAAGGGTGTTTTTTTGTCAACGGACGTGCAGGGCTGCGGTGCAAAACGCAGCATGCGTGTTTCCATTTGCAACGTGCGCATGCGCTTCTTGCGCGTGGAAGACGGTCTGCTATAATGAAAAAGAATACAGCAGCTGCAATTGTATTTGAAAAGATAGAAAGAAGATGGGGGTTGGATATGAAAGTACGATATCATAGGGAACCGAAACTGCAGGAAGACCATGTCGATATACATTTTCGGGAAGAAACGGAGAAGATCGGCATTATCCGTAATTTCTTTTCCTCCTTTGAGGGACTTATGGGGAAAAAGGATGATGTTCTGCACAGGCTGCACCCTGACAGTATCTATTATCTGGAAGTGGTGGACAGAAAGCTTTTTGCATACCAGGAAAAAGAAGTATATCAACTGGAATACAGTATGCGGGGGTTTTTAGAAAGCTATGAGAAAAACGGATTCGTACAGATTGGAAAATCCATGGTCGTGAACCTGTATAAGGTTTCCCGGGTAAAAGCGGATCTGAATATGCGGCTTAGACTGCATATGGATAATGGAGAGATTCTGATCCTCAACAGGACGTACAAGAAATCTTTTCTGGATGCACTGGCGCGCATACGGAAAATATAACGGGAAAGGAACGGTGTTTGCTATGAAGATCATTAATAAGCATAATTTTTGGGGCGTTGTATGTACGATCTATGCGATGCTCTCACTCGGAAAAATTCTACTGGAGGCAGTCTTTCAGAATGTTTTCGGAAATGATCAGAAAAATCTGCTGACCATGTTTTTTTTATCACTTGCGGCAACCTTTGTACTATCACAGTACTACCGGTTTCAGCAATATCCGCTGCTGCTCTGTATTGCGGTGCAGTATATGCTTCTGATTGCGTGTGTCATGCTGATCACATGGATTTCCGGGAGATTTGAGCCGCTGCATGAAGATGCCTATCGGGATATGTTTCTGTCTTTTACGATACCATATGCGATCGGGGTGGTCGTATATTATATGTCCGTGTTTTATGAGATCAAACGGGCGAATCAGGATTTAAAAAAGATAAAGGAGAATAACGGTCATGATGAAAAGTGAGGCTGTAACCGGGAACGGAACGATAAGAACAGGCAGGAATAAAACAGACAGGAAAAGCGCACAGAACGGAGTCAGGGGCGGCGATTATCTTAATTTAGGATTATATGCTTTTATAGGACTTGGCGTGGAAGTCATTTATGCTTTTTGGCTGGAACCTTTTCTGTATGGCGTGCCGATGCAGGAGTTTTCGGGGATACAGATGATCCTGCACTGGATTGTCACATGTGTTACCTGGGGTGTATTTGCCGGTGTACTGATCAGGAAATCCGAAACGAAATATAACTTTTTGCTGTTAAAAAAGGGGGCGCGGATGAAAGCCTGGCAGTGGGGCGTCTGTATCCTGTTTGTAGCGCTGGCATTTGCCGAAGACACCATTTCATGGGGAGGATTTAAGATATATCTGGAGTATGCCGGGAAAGGACCGGTCCTGTTTTCCTTTCAATATCTGTATTATCTGTTTGAAACGATGCTGTTTTTGCTCATTATCGTATTTGGGCAGAAAGCATGTGAAGTCTGGTTCCATAACGAACAGATTCCGTATGGCGGTGTGATCTGCGGACTGACATGGGGACTTGCGCATATTTTTACGAAGAATCTGCTTACGGGGATTGTGGGAATCGTTCTTGGATTTGCTATGGGAAGCGTTTATCTTCTGGTTAACAGGGACTTTAAAAAAGCTTATTTCTTCCTGTTTCTGATGTTTGTTTTATAAAATATTCTGACAGATTTCCGACTTCTGCCAACCGTAAAAAAAATGCTTGCATTTGTCCGTGGTTGCGATATAATGATAGGACTACGCGAAAGAAAGATGTCATAATATACGGATAGCGCCCGGGCATGGAAAATGATTCACAGGTGCGTCTGCTATAAAGACAGGCAGGAGAAAAGACGATGAACGGATCAGGTAAAATAAGAAGAAAATTCATAGGGGATAAGGCTTTTTATAAGATGGTCCTGGCAGTAGCCGTGCCCATCATGCTGCAAAACGGCATTACGAATTTCGTAGGTATGTTGGATAATATTATGGTGGGACAGATCGGCACGGAGCAGATGTCCGGCGTAGCGATCGTCAACCAGCTTCTGATGGTATATTATTTATGCATATTCGGGGGACTTGCCGGAGCGGGTATTTTTACCGCGCAGTATTTCGGGCAGAAGGACGACGAAGGCATCAGGCAGACATTCCGCTATAAATTCTGGATGGCCCTGATTTTGACTACCGGTGCGGTACTGTTTCTTCTTCTGGCCGGCGATGGTCTGATCCGGATGTACTTAAACGGCAGCAGCGATGGCGGGGATCTGCAGGCGGCGCTGCACTATGGGAAGAATTATCTGTATGTCATGCTGTTTGGACTGCCGGCTTTTATGGCCGTGCAGGCTTATGTCAGTACACTGCGTGAATGCGGCGAGACGGTGGTGCCGATGAAAGCGGGCATCGCCGCCGTTTTCGTGAATTTATGCCTGAATTATCTGTTGATATACGGAAAGTTCGGACTGCCGGAACTTGGCGTTGTAGGCGCCGGTGTTGCTACGGTGATCTCCCGTTATGTCGAGGCCGGGATCGTTATTGTCTGGACACATCGGCACAAAGAAAAGAATCCCTATATCGTTGGAATCTATAGAACCTTAAAAGTTCCCGGACATCTTGCGGGAAAATATTTTATCAAGGGCGCGCCGCTTCTGATCAATGAAACCATGTGGTCTGCGGGAATGGCAATGCTCACACAGTGCTATTCCATAAGAGGACTGGAAGTCATAGCGGGACTGAATATTGCCAATACCATCAACGGCGTGTTCAATGTCGTATTTATCGCCATGGGTGATGCGGTTGCTATCATCATCGGACAGCTTCTGGGAGCCGGTAAGATGGAAGAAGCCAGAGACACCGACAATAAGATCATCGCTTTTTCCGTTGGCAGCTGCGTGTGTATAGCGGCTTTGATGGTTCTGATAGCGCCTCTGTTCCCGCGCATCTATAATACGACGGATGAAGTCAGGGCTCTGGCGGTACAGTTTATTATCGCACAGGCGATCTTTATGCCCCAGGCGGCATTTATGCATGCGGCCTATTTCACACTGCGCTCCGGCGGGAAAACGATAGTCACGTTTTTGTTTGACAGCGTATTTGTCTGGTGCGTCAGCGTTCCGGTGGCTTACGTGTTAAGCCGTTTTACACCGATTCCCGTCATTGCCATTTTTGCCATGGTGCAGATTGCGGACTGGATCAAGTGCGGAATCGGATTTGTTCTGGTGAAAAAAGGAGTGTGGCTGCAGAATATCTGTTAGAGCGTACGGAGGCGGCTGCGGGAGCCGGAAAAAGGAAGATATTTTCTTATGGAAAAGCAATGGTCATTCTGATAAAATGAAAATAGCAAAAAACTGATGTGATCACATTTCCAGGAAGGAACATTCTGCGGGATCGACGATCGGACATTTCTTTCTGCGGGCGGATTGGGCGAATGTGAATGTGAAGCGGCGGAAGGGAAGACGGAGCAGGAAGAATCCGTTTTCGCCATTCGCTTTTACCCCTGGAGCGCATTTCTGTTTACCGAAGATTCTCTGAAAGGAACGAAAAATGCCTTTTTCGAATGCGGCCGTTTTTTTGAAAGATTACAAAAAGAAATAGAACCGCAGTTATTTGAAGTCGTCCGAATGGAAGAAAGGATCCGGCTGGCCGAGCGGTATCTTTTAAGACATATCCGCAGCGGAAATCAGCAGGAAATATTTATGACGGCTATGTCAGAAATTGTGCAGAAAAAGGGGAACATAGAAATCGGCGGTCTTTCCAAAACACTTCCGGTCGGTGTCAGACAGTTGGAGCGTATTTTTGCAGAAAATATCGGAATGTCGCCCAAACAGATCGCTATGTTGATCCGTTATCAGAATCTGTGGCATGACATGTTGTTTCTGCCGCAGTTTCGAATACTGGATGCGGTCTGTCAGTATGGTTATACGGATCAGCCGCATCTGCTGCGGGATTTTAAGAAATTTCATGCAATGGGAGCCGCGCAGGCGAGGCGGTATGCACTGTCATACCGTGGATAGAAAGATGCCTGCAGTCCTGCAGGCGTTAAGGGCAGAAAAGAAAGGAGCCGGTCTTATGGCAGACAATAAAGAACTTGTCGCCTATATTATGGAACAGTTGGAAGGACTTGAAGAGGTCCGGAATATTCCGATGATGGGCGGCTATGTATTTTACTATAAAGAGAAAATATTCGGCGGCATCTATGAACCCGGGTTTATGGTAAAAGTAACGCAGGCCGGTAAAGAGTATATGCCGGAGAGCGAGGCGGAACCGCCGTATGCAGGCGCTAAGCCGATGCTGCCTGTTACGATCCTGGAGAATAGAGAGCTGCTGCAGGAAATGGTGCGGGCCATGTACCCGGAACTGCCCGAGAAAAAGGTCAGAAAAAAGAAAAAGGATCAGTGAATCATTTTCCGGTTGACAAATCCTTTGTACCCCTATATGATGATACTATCAAAAAATAAGGAGGATTTTATGTTAAGCATTGTTGGGATGGAGAATATTGCAAATTAAATAGCTGCGAAGGACGAAAATATCCGGGTATTTTTCCAAGTACAGGATAGGAGTCTGCCTTCGTGCCGGCGGTGCCGCCGGATATCTGCCTTACAAAGAGCTTAGCATATTTTTATATTTTTGTGTTTTCCTATGAAACAATGGAAATAGAAAGCATGGCTGTTTGGTCATGCTTTTTTTAACGGGAGAAATCACCGAAACTGTTTTTCATGCGATAGGAACCGACAGACCATGCACGCCATAGCTTTGGGCAGATGTGCATGGTCTTCTTATTTTACTGAAAAGGACGTCGCCGGATGCGCAGAGCAGACCGTACGGTTCGTCGATTATCGTTTATAGATTGATTTGGAGGAAAATCATGAATGCAGAATTTATATTGGAATTTGATAAAATAAAAGAAATATGGTCGGACTTTGCGCTGACGGAAAGCGCTAAAAAGAAGATCAAGGAAGAAGTCCCGGAACTTTCGGAAAGCCGTCTGCTTACGAAACTAAGAGAGACGACCCAGGCGAGACTTCTGATTGAGAAAGGCGGTAATCCTCCGCTTGTTTCGCTGGCGGGGATAGGAGAATATCTGGGCATAGCGCAAAAAGGGGACTGCTTAAGCTGTACGCAGCTTGAAGAAACAGGGCAGGCGCTTGTTGCCGTGATGCGGCTGAAAAATTATCTGAGCAGAGGGAAACAGTACGATATTCCTCTTGCCTATTACGAAGAGAATCTGAATGATCTCGAAGAGGTAAAAGATATCATCCAGATGCAGATTCGAAACGGCAGAGTGGATGATATGGCGTCTAAGCTGTTGGAGATGCTTCGAAGAGATATGGAAAGAACGAAGGAACGGATGAAAGAGAAGGCGGAAGCGGTCATGCGGGCGAATAAGGAATGTATGTCGGACAGCTTCAGCACCGTACGTAACGGACACCTCTGCATCCCGGTGAAAAAAGAGTATAAGTTTAAAATAAGCGGTACGGTGATCGATAAATCTTCTACAGGCAATACGCTGTTTATGGAGCCGTCTGCCGTCACGAAGTATCATGAGGAGCTGCAGTCGCTTATGATCGATGAGGAAAATGAAGAACGCAGGATCCTGTATGAGCTGACGGTAATGGTTGCGGACAACAGTGAAATCATCGAAGAGGATATGCGCGTTATGGAAAAGCTCGATTATATTTTTTCCAAAGGGAAACTGAGCCTGCAATATGACGGGACGGAACCGCAGATCAATACGGAGCGGTTTATTTTGTTAAAAGAAGCAAGACATCCCCTGATGGACAAAGAAGTCTGCGTTCCGCTGCAGTTTGAGATCGGAAAGGAAAGAGAGGGAGAAAAGATAAACGGCGTCGTGATCACCGGACCCAATACAGGAGGAAAAACAGTAGCGATCAAAACGGTCGCTTTAAACGCCATGATGGCACAGTGCGGCCTGCATGTATCCTGTATGGAAGCGCAAATCTGCATGAACAGTAATTTTCTGTGCGATATCGGCGATGGACAGAATCTGTCGGAGAATCTTTCCACGTTTTCCGCGCATATCACCAATGTACTTGATATCCTGCATAAGGTAAATCGTGACAGCCTTGTCATAATGGATGAACTCGGCTCGGGAACGGACCCGACGGAAGGGATGGGAATAGCGATCGCCATTCTCGAAGAATTGAAAAAAAGCGGCGCGCTGTTTCTTGTGACGACGCATTATCCGGAAGTAAAACAGTATGCGGAGAAGGAACAGGGTATCATCAATGCGAGAATGACCTTTGACAGGGAAAGTTTGCGCCCGCTCTATCGGATGATCATCGGAGAGGCCGGAGAGAGCTGTGCATTTTATATTGCCAGACGGCTCGGTATGCCGGATGGGATGCTGCGGACGGCTGCGGCCGCGGCGTATGGCACAGAAAGTCCGTACGGTTTGCCGGAAGGAAATATGCGGAAGGAGGAAGCCGCACAGGACAACGTGTCGCTTCGGAAAGAATATGCGCCGAAGATCCGTAAGAAAAAGATTGTACACCGGGGAGAAGAAATCCCGCAGTTTCACCTCGGAGACAGCGTCATGGTATATCCTGAGAAGAAGATCGGTATCGTATGTGTGCCGGCAAATGAAAAAGGCGTTCTGCGGGTCCAGATGCCGGGCAAAAAGATATGGATCAATCATAAACGGGTGAAGCTGCATGTCGCGGCGGGAGAGTTATACCCCGAAGATTATGATTTCTCCATACTTTTCGATACTGTAGAAAACCGTAAGCTGCGCCACCAAATGGAAAGAAAATATGTGGAAGGAGAACAGATCACATTGGAATAAAATCAAATGCAGACGGTTCTCCCCGCGGTCAGAGACTTTTTTTATTAAAAAAGATGACAGCCGCGGCAGTGTTTAGTACAAGGAGCAGTGATGTCGTGACCAGGGCAGGCGTATAATCCGTTAAGCGGCCCTCTCCCGTCAAAAGGGCGGGCGACGAAAAAAGACGGCTCGGTGAAAAATCAGCGCAGTCAGGCAGCATACCAAACAAATATGCAGCGAGAAAAGCGGCCCCGGTCGTGAGCAAAACGGCAAAGGACTGAGAAGTGAGGCCCGAAGCAAGCGGGATGATACTGATCAGCCACAAGCCGGCCAAGAAAAGGGAAAAGGAGGCAAAGGCCACATTGCGGACGATGCTTTCATCCCAGAAGTATGCGGTATAAACATAGGTGATCCCGAAAGCAAGAAGATATTCGAGGGTCCATAAAAGCGCCATAACGATCGTTTTGGCAGCCAGGATCTTATACCGTTTCATCCCCTTCGTGACTACATTGATCAGCGTACCGGTCTGGTATTCTGTCGTGAAAATATTACCTGACATCACGATAAAAATAATCAGCGCGATCGGCATGTTCTTAAAAAACTGTGCCCAGGAAGTCAGTGCATTTACTTCTGTTTTCTGCAGGATCATGCCGCTTTCTGCAAGCCGGTCCGCACTGATTTCCATGATCCATGGCGTGAGCTTTGCCATGGCAGGATTCATGATGCCGAACAGGATAAACAGAATCGTCAGGATCAGCAGTTTTCCTGTGCGGAGCTGTTCGAGAAGCTCTTTTTTGGTGAATGTAAGAAACTGTTTCATTTTGCCGTTACCTCCAAAAACAAATCTTCCAAATGGGGTTCGAGTTTTTCCAGTCTCCGCAGAGAAAGGCTGCTATGTGACAAATGTGTCATAATTTCTGCCATACTGTGTTCCCCCTTGCTTAAAAGCTGTAATGTCGTTTCGTTTGTATGAATGCTGTCCGGATAAAGAAGCATAAATGCTTCGGCATCTTTGGCATTGCAGAATTCCACCTCTATCCGGCCGCCTTTTTTCATGCTTTTTATTTCTTCCAAGGTGCCGTTTAAGGAAAGCCGCCCGTTGTGCAAAAGAGCGATCCGGTCACAGATCCGTTCCACATCGGAGAGGATGTGCGTGGAAAACAGCACGGTCGTATGCTCTTTTACAGAGCACAGAATATCCAGAATTTCTTTTCGGCCGGCCGGATCAAGAGCAGAAGTCGGTTCGTCGCATATAAGAAGTTTCGGGCTGTTTAAAAGCGCCTGCGCAATGCCGAGCCGCTGCTTCATGCCGCGTGAAAATCCGCGTATATATTGTCTGCTTTGTTCAAGGCCTACTAATCTGAGCAGTTCTGCGCTGCGTTTTTTGATCTGTGCATTTGTCATTCCCGTAATTTGTCCGCACATTGTCAAATATTCAGCAGACGTCATAAAATCATAAAACGACGGAACGTCCGGCAGATAACCGATATATTGATTGGTGCTGTTCTGCCCGAAAGATACGAGTTGTTTATGAACGGTGATCTGTCCGCTGTCGGGTTTTAGAAGACCGAGGATCATTTTCATGGTTGTGGTCTTACCGGCGCCGTTTTGTCCGATAAAGCCGAAAATAGAATGCTCGGGTACGGAAAAACTGAGGTCGTCGATGACTTTATTTGTGCCGAATGATTTGTTGACATGGGAAAGTTCTAAAATATTCATTGTCTGTCCTCTTTTCCCAGAATAAAATATAAAACCGGTCCGATAAACTGCATGCCGGCAATGACAACGATCAGCCATAAGGCACGGCTGCCGCGTTTATACTGTTCATGCGTAAGGATGTGCCACAGGGCATAGCCTAACAATGCAAACTGTGCAACAGCAAGTGGAATGAGAAACGGTAATATTTCGGAAATGTTCATTGTGTGAGCTCCTTTAATTTTCTTTTTAATTTTTCAAATGCAGGGTCGCCTTGAAGAACCGTAAATGCGGGATGGTCAAAGGATTTTGCAATGTCCTGCAGAACAAGGCTTTTGCTGCGCGGAGCGGCGGCTCCGTTGTCCAACATGGCAAACCACGGCTCGATCTTTGTAAAATAGTCGTCTCCATGCAGGGGAACCTGCCAGTCGGCAAAAAGCGTACTCAGACAGGTGACAAAATTGGCCGCATGTGTAAGCGCTTCTTTCTTTTTATTATGTGTCAGATAACAGATGGAAGCCTGATATTCAAAGGAAGCCGTGTTGTTCGGATGCAGTCCGGGCAGATGATAGGCATCAATGAGCTTGCCGATACGCGCTATCGTCTGTTCGCAGACATTGAGGTCATTTACATGTATGGCGAGGTAATTGGCAGCGTTGCCAAGTAGTGAAAGAATATTGTCATACATACTGATCTGCAGGATACTGTCGGCTTTTTCAATGTTGCCGCTTAAAAGATAGGCCTGACTGAGCAGAAGGCTCTTGTGACTGTCTGCACTTAATTTGACCGGATTACAGGAGTCTTCTAACAGATCGATTACATCCTGCGTGCGTCCGAGCTGTAAAAAAGCGACGGATTGTATCGGCGTCATGTCATTGTATATGCTGATATTTTTACAATGCTTTTTAATATGTTCGCATAGATCGCAGATGTCTGATAAAACTTCCCGACGCTTTTCCGGATCTTCTGCCAGTGTAAAATGGTTAAGCCACAATGCACAGATCTGGCTGAGAAACGGATAGCAGGAATAATATTGTTTGACATAAGTCTGCGTTTTGGCCAGGACTTCTGCAAACGGCCTGCACGAGAAATCTTTGGCAAAATCCTGATAAAGCTTCTGGATCTGTTCTTTGGAGAGCTGCGGGGCATAGCCGATCAGCTCGTCGATCGTGACGTCAAAGTAAGATGCAAGCTGCGGCAAAATCATGATGTCGGGTGTACTTTGCCCCGTTTCCCATTTGGAAACGGATGCTTTGGTGACACCGATAAATTCGGCGAGCTGTTCCTGGGTTATTTTCCGTTCCCGTCTGAAACGGACTAGATTGGAGGATAAATTTAGCATATTCATACAGGTTTCGGAGTTCCTCGTTTCTGTACGGCAGATCCGTACGTTTTGTTATTGTTATTGTATCCTGACAGGAAAAAGAAAACAATGGATTCTCCCGATACTTTGCGATACAAAATCAACTGACGGGAAATAAAAAGGTGCCTGAGAAAACAAAAGTTTCTCAGGCACTTACTGCATGAATCAATTTACAAGTAATCTTTTAGATCTTTACAAAGCTCTTCTTCAATAGAAACCAGGCGTTTGCAGATGTCTTTGGATGCTTTATCGGCTGCCTGATACTGATTCAGATATTTGTGCAGGGATTTTACACCCATGTTGCAGCCGTCCGTGATCACATCGGCAACGGCGGCGTCGCTTTCGTTTAAGCCTGTTTTCATAGTCGTTTTCAACCAGGACATGCTTTTTGCCATTGGACTGGGTTCTTTTTCTTCACTGTTATGCTCTAAAAGAAGAGAGTGGATTTCATTGCCCAATTTCTCGTGATGCACTTTACTCTCTGTCAGCAGATTTTTCATATCGGCATCCTGCACTTTGCCAAGTACCTCGTCAATTGAAGTAACAGCCATTTTCGTGCCTGAGTCGCATTCTTTTAATAATGAGACAGTATCTTTATTTTCCATTGCACCCTCCGTTTCCAAGCGGGACTGCCCGCAATCTTTTCCGGGAATCTGATGATTTGTTTATACGCTCTTAATATACCCGCTTTCCCGGAAATTATGTCGGAACGAAACGATATTATTTTTATTTTATTTTTTTTCGGTATGCTTTCTGATGCAGCCGCTTATGATGAGGTAAATGCCTGTCGGTATTGTAACGATGGCAATGAAGAGCGCGGTGATGGCATTAACGACGGTACCGTTTCGAAGCATCAGATCAAAGCTGATATAGGAAAAGAATCGTTCCGTATCCTGTAAAATAAGCATAATGACAGGATTGGCGCAGACACCGAACACCCCGCCTATTAAGGTACAAAGGCCTGCCTTGACCCGGACATGCAGTTTTGTGTAGCGAATAATGAAAAAGAATGTCCAGGGCAGCAATAAGCAGAAGGAAGTGATCTGCAGGGCAATCCGTCTGTAATCGGAGAAGGCAGTGTGAAAACCGCAAACTTCGATGACGCCGTAAAGCCAGAGCGTATCCCATATCATAACGAGGAGTGCCTTGTTTGCGGCAAACGGTCCGGGAAGCGGGAGCTTTCGTATGATATACGGCATAAAGAGAACCGAGAGTCCAAACAGTGTGGGAACGGATGCTAAAAAGAACCAGTTTCCGCCTGTATAAAGACAGATCGTAAACAGCAGTAACAGTAAGGATGCGGTAAAACAACCTAACGTCCATAGCGCCGTATGGTCCGGTACGGTAAGAGGAACAACACTGATCGAAGCGGTTACAAGCAGCGCCGCAAGTACAATAAAGAACCAGTCGAGTCCGTGTCCGACAGCCAGATTGCAGATGAGGCAGACGATAACGGGAATCATCAATATTCCCGCGGTGACGACACCGATGAGGAAAGTTATTTTCCGTTCTTTTTTGGAATGTGCCAGCAGGACGCTGTTTTTTTCCCGGGACAGTTTCGTTTCCAATTGATCGTTGTTCAGTTTTTCCATGATCTGTCTGCAGTCCGGGCATTCCTGCACATGTGCTTCAACGACTGTACGGCTGAAATCGTTGCAGATATTGTCCTGGTATAAAGGCAGCAGATCCTGTATCAGTTCGCAATTATATTTTGTTTCCATGTTCCTCCATCCTTTCCTGAATCTTCAGTCTGGCACGATGATAAGTCACCCGTGCCCAAACGTCGGTTTTTTCAAATATCTGTCCTATTTTCTGAAAAGAAAGCTCTCCGAATATGCGCAGCTGAAAAACTTCCTTATATGGTTCTTCCATTTGGTGCAGGATCTGGTGGATCTGCAGTGTGGCGCTTTCGTCCTCCAACAGCTTTTCCATGTTGGTTTCATCCTGCAGTTCTTCGTCAACGTTCTGAAACCGTGACCGCTTTCTGCATTCATCCATAAATGTGTTTTTGGCAATAGCACACAGCCATGTCAGTTCCCCGGATGCACCTCTATATGGATTTTTGGTCTTCAAAGCCTTAAAAAATACTTCCTGTGTGATTTCTTCCGCCATATGCGCATTCCTGGCAAGTGTCATCAGATAGGAATATACTTCCATGTAGTAAGTATTGTAGAGCTTGTCGAAGTCCATGGACATGTGCACCTCCTTTCGCTTTCATCAGTTAGACGAAGCAATTGCGAAACTGGATTTTAAAGTCACGGGACTGGTCAAAATGAATAAAAACGGGGGTTCCGATGCGGTGGCAAGTCACCCCCTTATTTTATTCATTTCGCCCAAACGCCGGCTGTGAAAGCAAAGTTTCGCAATTACTTTTCATCAGTTAGACGAAGCAGTGCGGGATTCGTTACAAAATATTTTTTATTTTTTGGATAAATAAAGTATTTTCAAAAAAGGGAAGTTTTTCTTGTGCTTTTCCAATACGTCTGTTACAATGAGGATACTTTAGGCAGTGGATCGCAGCGGCCTGTCTGTATATTTCCATAAAATTACGGATTTTCGTAAATCGTGCGTCAAACGAAAAAATTTTCCTTTATTCATTATAATAATACAACAATTCTATGAAATCAGCAGTTTTCATAAAAAATGTCTGTTTCTGACAAGAATTCCGTTTTCAATAAAGTTTACATTTTCTTCGTATAGTAAAAAATGATATTTCAAAAGCAGTAACGTTATAAACACAACATTGCCTAAAGTATGCTTGTGGAATATAATATAGACAGGCTCCATGCGATCGGAAAGGAGCCGTATGGCAAATGAATATGCCAGATCACAGTTAGAAGATAAGGCACTAAAAAGTGCCGGTATGTATTTCGGGCAGGAGCTTCTGCCATATTTCAAAATTAAGAAAAGGATTCTCAGGATGCTTCCAACAGAGCAGATCCGGTTGGAAGCGATAAGACAGCTTGAAGATATTCTGTTTGAAATGACAGATGGGACGCTTGCACATTTTGAATTTGAAAGTGTAGAAGTCAGTGAGGATGATTTGCGGCGTTTTAGGACATATGATGCATATACGGCGATGGTATATAAAAAAACGGTGATAACGTATGTGTTATGTTCCGGGAAAACAGAAAAAATACATAGTGAACTCAAGGACGGAATCAATTCTTACCGGATCATTCCGCTGCAAATGAAACAAAAGAATGCCGATGCGCTGATTGCAAAGCTGAAAAGAAAAACAAGGGAAAAGATTCTGACAAAAGAAGATCTGGCGCCGCTTTTACTGACACCGCTCATGGCAGGAAAAAGCAGCGTGAAGGAAAGACTTCTTACTGCAAGGGAATTGCTGTGCACAGAGAATATCTTTTTGACCAAACTGGATAAGCAGCATATGGAAGCCGTACTATATGCTTTTGCATGTAAATTTCTGAAAAAGACAGAGCTGGATGAAATAAAGGAGGTGTTTGGCATGACAGTGCTGGGTGAATTAATATGGAATGACGGAGAACGAAAAGGAATAGAGAAAGGAATAGAGAAAGGAATAGAGCAGGGCAGTCATATCAAACTGATAACACAGATATGCCTGAAATTGAAAAAGGGAAAAGCACCCGGACAGATAGCGGACGAACTGGAAGAACAATTGTCAGTAGTAGAAAATATTTGTGAGATTGCCGGGGAGTGCGCCCCCGAGTATGACTGTAAGAAAATTTATCAATTACTGACGGCCCAAAAGCCGTCCTGTTTATGACAATAAGAAAAGGACACGGAGAAAATGCACTTTGTAGATGCAAAAGGCATCCTGTCTGCAGGAAACGGCATGAATCTTTACCGCGGCTGTACGCATGGCTGTATTTATTGTGACAGCAGGAGCAGGTGTTATCAGTTTACGCATGATTTCGAGGATATAGAAGTCAAACAGAATGCGCCGCAGTTATTGGAAAAAGCGCTGCGTTCCAAACGAAAAAAATGTATGATCGGAACCGGCGCCATGTGCGATCCATATATGCCGTGCGAAGAGGAATTGCAGTTGACCAGACGGTGTCTGGAATTAATAGACGAATACGGGTACGGACTTGCCATACAGACAAAATCCGATCTGATCCTGCGGGATCTGGATCTGTTACGGAGTATTCACTGCAAAAGCAAATGTGTGGTAGAGATGACGCTTACCACTTATGACGATGAATTATGCCGTATGATAGAACCGCATGTCTGCACGACGAAAAGGCGTTTTGAAGTCTTGCAGATCATGGCGGAAAATAATATTCCGACGGTCGTCTGGCTGTCCCCGATATTGCCTTTTATCAATGATACGAGAGAAAATATTACGGGGATTTTGGATTATTGTATCCGGGCAAAGGTATATGGAATTCTGTGTTTCGGTATCGGCATGACGCTGCGGGAGGGGAACCGGGAATATTTTTATGCTGCGCTTGATCGACATTTTCCGGGACTGCATGAAAAATATCATAAAAAATACGGATATCAATACGAAATTGTCAGTGAACGGGGCAGAGAGCTTATGGAGTATTTCCGGGCAGAATGTAAGAAGCATCACATTGTATGCGATGTGGAAGCCTTGTTTGCGTATTTTCATGAATTTCCGGAGAATAAAGGATATGAGCAGATGAGCCTGTTTTGAAAACGAAGAAGGAAGTGTGTACCTGTCTGGTATCTGCTCTTTACAATTCAAAAAAGGTTCACAATTCTTTTTTTCATAGTGTATAATTGAATGGAAAGCAAAACCAATTTACAAAAAACAGATAAAGGACCGCATGATCGGAGGCGGAGGATTGATCTACAAGGGGATAGGGAACTATACAAAAAACTACATAAAAGTCTGCATATGTCTGTTTCTGCTTCCGTTATGTATGAATATCCGTTTGACGGTGCGGGCTGAGGAAAAGGCGGAAAACGAGGAAGAGAATGTTCTGGCGCAGTATCAGGAGTATCAGGAGCGCTTTGCGTCGATAGAATATAAGTCGGACATTGCGGTAAACGGATTTGAGATCGTGGAAAGTCAGATCTTCCCGATAGAAATTGCCGGATATGAAGAAGTATCCATGATACCAGCGTTTGATAGCGCTTATCACCGGCTGGCGTTGTTTTTTGCGGATGAAAACGGCAGGATCATTTACGGAACGGACCAGCTGGAGACGAATAACCGGGTGGTCGGAACGATGAAGCAGCCCGACTGTGATATCGCAGCCGTATCTTTTCGGGATCTGGATAAGGATGGGCGTATGGATATCATACTGATCACATCCTGTGCAGGCACGGATGGCGCTTATGCCGGCAAAACTTATAAAGTCGGAGACGTGTTGTTCCAGAACAAGAAGGCAGATGGATTTTACAGGGATTACCGGATCTCCGAGAAGATCAACCGGTTCGGTATGAACAGGAGCGCGGAAGTGATAACAGCCTTTGTACGGGATGGCAGGTCCACGGAATTCCTGTATACGGCGACGACATTAAGCGAGCTGCTTTCGAAAGGATTTCATATCACTACGGAGCAGTGCTATTTCCGGACATTTGAGAAATTGGGGCGGCTGCAGGTCGTACCCGGTACTTTCCGCATTTCAAATTGTGATATCTTCATGATCTATCTTGTCAATGAGCAGGGCGACATCATATCCAGCCTGCAGCCTATGGGGGATTATGATAACCTGTATGCGTTAAAAGGGATCAACTGCCGTGATATCGACGGAGATGGTTTAAAGGACATCGTGATATTGGCAAGATATAGTTATGAAGGCGAAAACGGGGAACTGATCATAGAGAGCGACTATTCTATTTATTACCAGAGGACCGGAGGATTTTCCGTGGATACGGATATCAAGGACCGGTACCGGTGCAGTGACGAGGATACGATGGAGCTGCTTGTGGAAAAGGCGCGCGCTTACTGGGGGTGGAAATCAGAAGGATGATTAAGATACTGATCGTAGATGATGAAAAGGCAATATGTGATTTGATCGATTTAAACCTGACTTCCGCAGGATATCATTGTACTTCGGTGCAGGATGGCATGGAGGCGATTAACAGGATTGAGAAAGAGGATTATGATCTGATCTTACTGGATATCATGCTGCCGGGGGCAGATGGTTATGATGTTATGGAATATATCCGGCCGTTAGGGGTTCCGGTTATTTTCATTACAGCCAAGCACGAAGTAAAGGACAGGGTAAAGGGACTGAAACTCGGCGCCGACGATTATCTGGTAAAGCCTTTTGACGTAGTGGAACTGGTGGCCAGGGTGGAAGCGGTGCTTCGGCGTTACAGCAAGGCTGAGCAGAGACTGACCGTTGATGACGTTATTGTGGATGTTGAGGCGCGCAGGGTAACGAAAGCAGGAATGCCGGTGGAGCTGACCAATAAAGAATTCGGTCTTTTGGTTCTGTTTATGAAAAATAAAAACGTGGCATTGTTTCGGGAAACGCTGTATGAAAAAGTATGGGAAGAAGAATATTACGGCGACAGCCGTACGCTGGACCTGCATGTACAGCGGCTTAGAAAGAAACTGTGCTGGGAACATAATCTGGTAGCGGTATATAAAGTGGGTTACCGGTTAGAGGTATCGGAATGAAATTTTCTTTAAAAATTTTGCTGTGGACGATCATTGTTATGGCGCTTGCTCTGGGATTCAGCGGATTCTATTTTGTTAATTATGTTTTTGAGACATCCTTGGAGAGAGAAGTGGGACAGGCCATGGACGAGAGCAGCATTCTGGGATTCGCCTTTGAGACAGCGGCGCTCAGCGTGCCTGCGAAATACAGTGTTCTGCCGGATAATACCGTGGAAGAAATTGCTGCGAATCTGGAGCGGGGCGGACAGAGTTCCGGCAGACTGCTTCGTATTTCGGATGAAGGAAAAACCGTGCTTTATGCAAGTGACGGATTTGAAATGGACGATGCGCTTTTACAGCAGACCGACGAAAATAATAAAACGTACCGGATCATTACAGCGGGGGACAAATATTACGTGCATACCGGAACGACGGTCAATGCGATGAACAGGATCCTTTATCTGGAAAATATGCGGGATGTCTCCGAAGTATTTACGGAACGGGCTATGGGATTTTCCCTGTACCGGAAAGTGACGCTTATTATGCTGCTTGCCGGTATCATCATCATGCATTTCATTTCATCTCTGCTTACGAAACCTGTCCGCATCCTGACGGAAGCGACGAAGCGGATGGCATCCGGTGATTATGCTTATCGTGCCAAAAAAGTAAGTCAGGATGAACTGGGCGCTCTGACACAGGATTTTAACAGTATGGCAGGGGCGCTTGAGCAGAATATTGAAAAACTGGAAGAAGAGATAGAGGCAAAAGAAGAGTTTATGGGTGCTTTTGCCCATGAATTGAAAACGCCGTTGACGGCGATCATCGGCTATGCCGATATGCTGCGTTCGCATAAGATGGATGAGGAAAAGAGCATTATGTCCGCCAATTACATTTATACGGAAGGAAAACGGCTTGAGGCTATGTCGCTGCGGCTGCTCGATATTATCGTGGCCGGTAAGGAAGAAGCGCAGCTGCAGAAAGTATCGGCGGAGTCTGTTTTCGGATATCTGAAAGGTATGTTTGCCGGCGGCAGGGATATGACGTTTCATTTCACCTATGAGCAGGGGGAAGTATTTGCGGAGATCAATCTGATCAAAACCGTGCTTGTGAATCTGATCGACAATGCCTGCAAAGCTTCGGAAAACGGGGGGCAAATCGAAGTGAGCGGGCAGGCTGTGGATAAAGGGTATCGGTTTGCCGTTAGGGATTACGGGATCGGTATCCCGGAAGCGGAGCTGCATAAGATCACGAAAGCTTTTTATATGGTGGATAAATCCCGGGCAAGGAGCAAAAACGGAGCAGGACTGGGACTGGCGCTGTGTGTGGAGATTCTGAAGATTCACCACAGCGAACTGGAGATTGAAAGCGAAGCGGGAAAGGGTTCCTGTTTCAGTTTCGTACTGCCGCAGATAGCGCAGGAATCACAGCAGATGGAGGCTGACAATGTATAAAGTAAAAATTACGGTTTTTATCCTGTTTGCGGTACTGGCAGTGACGATTTCTATCTGGGGACCGGAAACACTTGCAAGATATCAGGATAGGGGAATGTTGAACGAGATCCATGCGCAGGCCGTAGAATCGGCAGGCGCCGGATACAGCTACAAATTGAACAGCAATGAGAAAATCTACATTCTATCCCGCTGTCTGAACAGTCAGAGCGTTCAGGAGAGCGAGCAAAATGCCATGATGCATGCTGATGGTACGGATATTTACCAGGATATAGAAGGTTCTTATGCATTTATTGCCAATTATAAAAATCCTTCCGATATGGAGATCACAGACGAAAAAATATATGAAACATGCAATGAGGCCATGGAGACTTTAAAAGAAGCAGGCGTTATGCCGGAGGCAGTTAGAAAGATCATGCAGCCTTCTTATGATGCGATCCTGTATTCGGCAATTGATGTGTTGGAGCCGAGGAATAACATTGCAGTCTGGAAGCTGAGTCTGTCTAACAGCCAGACCAATGCCAATAAGGAAAATCGTCTGATCGATGCCTATATCGGCGCGGACGATGGCAAGATGTATGAATTTTATGTCAGAACCTCTCTTTTGTGGGAAGAGATCGATACGGATGCGATCATAGAAGCATGGAGCAAATATATGGGACTTGGAAGTCCGCAGCCTTATGAGTCGGATAATCCGCTGCTGGAAACGACGCCGTATTTTAAGAAATATGTTTTTCCGGGAATGGGAGAAGAAAGGACGATCGTGACCGTCGGTTTCTATGAAGGGATCAACGAGCTGTTTTTGAAGATCTCCAGATAAAAGGTGCAAAAATTTATGGCTTGACAGATTGTACGTAATAATATACAATATCAATGTACACGTGTACGCAACATAAAAATGATGCGTCATCAGTGTATAGGAACCTGCAGAGAAACAAGTAGAGAAAGTGGAGATCAGACATACACAGGCGTTTTTTCTGCAGAGATAGAAAGCAGGAATAGAACAATGACCGTAACTACCAAAGATCTTGCCCGCATTTGCGGTGTGTCGAGGACGACTGTAACCAGAGCGCTGTCCGGAACCGGAAGGATCAGCGAGGAGACCAAAAACAGAATTTTGAGCGTTGCGAAAGAATTGGATTATAAGCCGGATCTTTTGGCACGCAGCCTTGTGAAAGGCCGGTCAATGACTATCGGAGTTGTTTTATGCGACTTAAAAAGCATGTTCTTTCCAAGCATTATAGACGCAATGGAGCGTATTGCCAGAGAGAATGGTTATTTACTGAACATTACGCTGCATGATAATCGTAAGATCATTGAGGAAAATATTATTACACAGCTTTCCGGACATCGGATTGATGGACTTATTCTGCATCCGGCCAGCCGTGACGAGGCGAATTATGATTATCTGAAAAAGATGCTGTTTCCGACAGTCATTATCGGCGGCAACAGATTGAAGGACTGGTCTTTCGTGGGAAATAATGAGGCCGAAGCGGCGGCAGGCGCGGCAAAGTTCATTTTAAGCAAGGGTTATCAGTCTTTATACTTTGTTTTTCCGGGATTCGAAGGAGAAGAGACAGACTCCTTCGGCGGACACTGGGCACGCATGCGAGGGGCCCAATCCGTATGCGAGTCCTGTGGGGTAGAGTTTTTAGTCATCGGCGATACGGATTACATCGAGCAGGCAGCCAAAGTAGTTGAAAAGGCAAAAGAAGAAAAGATAAAACCGGCTTTTTTATGTTCCGGCGATATATATGCCGGGTATATTATCCTCAATTTACAGAAAAAAGGATTTTTCCCCGGTGTTGATTTTGGGATCATGGGATTTGATAGACTGGAATTAATGCAGATGCTGCCGGTGTCGTTAGCGTCTGTTGAAAATAATGTGGAGCAGATCGGGCAGGAAGCGATCAATCAGTTGCTGAACATGATAGATCATGGCGGCCGGAAACGGACTGTTTATGTACCTTATCAGATAATCGACGGAAAAACATTATAGAAAATGTTTTTCTTTATATGCGTACACGTGAACGCATCCAGAATTTACCACAAAGGGAGGGTTTTCCATGAGAAAAAAAGAAGTACGGAAAAAAAGTTTTCAAAGAAAAAGGAAGTTGGCGGCGTTTCTTTTTATACTGCCCTCAGCATTCCTTCTTCTGATGTTTATCGTCGTGCCGATCCTGTACGGCCTCCGGATCAGTTTTATGAATTACAATATTGCGATGCCGGCTTCGGCCAGAACATTCTGCGGTCTTGATAACTATAAGAGTGTTTTGAACCATTCGGATTTTAGAAATTCCTTTTTCTGGACATTGGAATTTGTTCTGGTTGCCGTATGCGGTACGGTTCTGCTTGCCATGCTCTTGGCGCTTGCGCTGAATTCCCGCAGAATCAGGGGATTTATCGGCAGGATGACCAAAACGATTTTTATCCTGCCCATGATGCTGTGTCCGCTTATTGTGTCAAATATCTGGTATATCATTTTTGCGCCTAATTATGGCCTGATCAATTCTACGTTTGCCAGAATCGGCGCTCCCACGATCAGCTTTTTCGGAGATACTTTTTTTGCCAGACTGGCGATCATGGTGGTGGAGTTCTGGTGGGGAACGCCCTATGTGATGATTATTCTGCTGGCGGCGCTTACGACGGTTCCGCCGGAGCTTCTGGAATCGGCATGTCTGGAAGGGGCGGGCAAAGTAAAGACATTTTTCCTGGTGACGCTGCCCTGTATCTCCGGCTTTGTCATTCTTGTAGTCTCCATACGACTCATGGACGCCCTGCGGATGTTTGATATATCTTATGCACTGACGGAAGGAGGACCCTCCAAGAGTACACAGACAGTCGCCTACTTTATTTATGAAACCGGATTTAAATATCTGAAAGTAGGAGAGGCATCAGCGGCTTCGTTCCTGTTGTTTGCGCTGATCATCGTGTTAACCTTTTTATTTATGAAGATTACGAAAAAGATTGCACCCACAGAATGAGAAGAGAGGAGGTGGACTATGAAAGAAAAAATACACAATGTGATTTTCAGATTATTGCTGTTGGTATTGGCAGTCATGTTTGTTTTTCCGATTTTCTGGACTCTGACGATGTCGTTTAAGGAGCGGACGGATATTTTTACATCAGCCCCGCCCTTGTTCCCAAGCACGTGGACCCTGAAGAATTTCCAGGAGGTTTTCGGAACCAGCGGAGCATTTACGTTTTTTAAAAACAGCTTTTTTGTTTCCGTCTGTACAACGGTTTTAGTCATTATATTTTCTACAACCTGTGCTTATGGATTACAGAGGCTTTCCGGCAGAAGCAGTGAACGTCTTTCCGGAATGATCTTGATGCTGCGAATGATACCGGTTATGGTGATGACCATTCCGTTTTATCTTCTTTTTAAGAAACTGGGATGGATCAATTCGCTGCCTGCTTTGACGCTGTGCTATACGGCAATCTCGCTGCCGCTTGCGATTTGGTTATGCATGGGATTTTACGGCAATATTCCCGACAGCATTTATGAGGCGGCCGTGGTGGATGGGGCCGGTGAATTTCAGCTTTTCTGGAAAGTCGGTCTCCCGCTGATTGCCAACAGCATTGTCGTCATCGTTCTTCAGACATTCTTTTTTGCATGGAATGAGCTGACGCTGGCAATGGTGCTGATTAATAAAGATGAGAATCGTACCATGGCAGTCGGTATTAAATACTGGGCGGCAAATACTTTGGAGACGCCCTATGCCAGGATGGCTGCCGCAGGCATGATATGCATTGTCCCAACTGTTATCATAACGATTTTTGCCCAGAATTATCTGGTGAAAGGGTTTGTGAGCGGTGCGGTCAAAGGATAAAAACAAAAACAATGCGCATTGCGCAGAAAGGGGTACAAAATGAGAAAGAAACAATTGTGTGCAACATTTATGGCGGCTGTTATGACAGCGGGTCTATTGACAGGATGCGGCGGATCAGGCGGACAGACGGCGGACAAAGAACAGCAGAACGCACAGGAACAGGCCGATGTGCCGCAGGATGCAGGAAATGCTGAAACAGAAGCGGTAAGCGCAGATCAGGGAGGCGGGAACAGCAGCGCCAGGGAAGCGGAGGCTTTTGGCTATCAGCTGAATCTGGATCCGTCCAATACGCTGAATGGGCAATATGAAGGACAGACGCTTACCGTGTTTTGCTGTACAGGAGAGTTTTCAGAACCGCTTCAGGAATCGATCGATCTTTTTCAGAAGCTGAGCGGCGCTGCGGTTAACTTGTATATTTACAGTTTTGACGAGTTAAATTCCAAAATTTCCCTTGCGCTTGCCGGGGATGAAGAAATGGATGTTACGTGCTTTGTAAGCGCTTATATGGATACGTTTAACAGTGTGGGACAGCTGGCTGACCTGACGGAGCTTTCCGGACAATACGGAGCCGCAGATTATGACTGGAATGGATTTTCCAATGCTTTGATCGGGCGGACCAGTGATGAAAGCGGCGTATTTGCAGTTCCTTATCAGGTATGTGAAATGATGGGATTTTACAGAAAAGATCTTTTGGAAGATCCGGATATACAGGCGGCATATAAGGAGAAGACGGGAAAAGATCTGACGGTGCCTGCGACGACAGAGGAACTCGAACAGATCGCACAGTTCTTTACAAAGAGTGAAAACCCGGATTCACCCACTACTTACGGATATCTTACACAGGGCGTTACCAATGCATCCATGTGGTCATGGATGTCAAGGCTGGGCAGTTTCGGCGGTTCGATGTTTCACGATGGGTGGGAAGTCGCATTTAACAGCCAGGCCGGTGTGGATGCCATGAATTATAATAAAAAACTGATGTCTTATAGTCCCGCTAACTGGAACGAATACGGTTTTGATGAAGTCAATGCGCTGATGGCATCCGGAGAAGCGTTCTTTTGTGAAACATGGAGCAGCGCTTATCCCTCTATCAATTCCGGCGAGATGGCCGGTAAGATCGGATGCTGTGTAACGCCCGGGAACAGTCCTGTCATCTCAGGCTGGAGCCTTGGGATCAATTCCCTTTCCGAAAAACAGGAGCTGGCATGGAAATTTATAGAATTCTGTACTTCTAAGGATGGAGAAATGACGCGGGTAGATAACGGTGTTGCGCCTGCCAGAGACGAGAATATTAAGCGGCTTGTGGATGCCGGAGAAGACGCAGGATATTATACGGCGATCACAGACAGCTTTGCCTGCGAAAAGAACTGCTGGGGCGATATTTGTCTTCCCTATCTTGGCTCTCAGGGAAGTTCCATAGTTGATACTTATACCCAGGCCATGTATAAAGGAAGCATTTCCGCAGAAGAGGCGCTTGAGAATATGGAAACCGAAATTAAAGAAGCTCTTAAGTCCGTAGGGATCGGCAATTAAAAATTTCAGGGATCAGGCCGGTTATTACGGCAGAATGAGAGGAACAATGGCAAGGATTACAATTTATGCAAATCATATACAAAATGAAATCAGTCCCTTTTTGCTGGGGCATTTCGTAGAACAATTCAGAGGGAACATACCGGATGGTATTTATATGCCGGACAATGCGCTTTCGGATGAAGACGGCATGCGGACGGATGTGCTGGAAAAAATGCGGGAAGCCGGCGTTACCCAGATCAGATGGGCCGGTAATTTCAGCTCCGCCTACCACTGGGAAGATGGCGTCGGTGAAAGGGCAGGACGGCCCAAAAAAATCAGTTTTGCCTGGGAAGATGTGGAAGATAACGGGCATGGAACGGCAGAGTTCATCCGGCTTTGTAAAAAGGTGGGAGCAGAGCCGGTGATCGGTGTCAATATGGGCAGCGGTACGCCGGAAGAGGCGATGAACTGGGTGGAGTACTGCAACGGAACGGAGGATACCTATTATGCAAATCTGCGCCGGAGTCATGGGTATGCCGATCCGTTTAACGTGAAATACTGGTGCCTTGGGAATGAAATGTATGCACAGTGGCAGTTTGGCGCCCTGAATGCACAGGAGTATGCCAAAAAGGCGATTCACTTCGCTTATGCCATGCGGCGGGCTGATCCGACGATCAAGCTGACGGCGGTAGGCCTGGAAACAGATCCGGCATGGAATTATGAAGTCGTGGAGAAATTGAGCGTGCTGCCGGTTCCTTATGCAAAACTGGCCGGAAACTATATTGATTATCTGTCGGCTCATTATTATCCGATCGGTAACGAATCTGCCTACGCCGATGCGGATTACCGTACCCGCATGACATTGGGAGAGTTTTTCCATGAGCGTACGATGTTAATGCGGAATGCGATTGAAAATGCCACGGATGATTCCGAGAGCGGCATCAAAATTGTATGGGACGAATGGAACCCCATGGGAGAACGGGATGGGAGCGAGTTTACTTTGGAGATGGCGCTTTGGTCTTCCACGATCATGAATTCGTTTATCCGGGATTCCAAATATGTGGAGATGGCCAATTATACTTTTTTTGTCGGCGGAAACGGTCCTATACAGGTAACGGAGAAAGGATTGACCGTGCAGCCGGAATTTTATCTGATGAAACTGTATGCGGATCATATGGGGCAATTCCTTTTAGAAACAAGGGATGATGCCGAAAAAGTGTGCATAGACATGCCTGTGGACAGGCGGTGGCCTAAATATGGAAGAGCGTGCCGGAAAACCAGAGAGGTTTCGCTTTTGGATATTGCCGCTACGGCAGGACAAGATAAGATCACCGTTTTTGTGACAAACAGAAGTCTTGATCAGGACATCGAAACAACACTTGTTTTGGCGGAGTGTGACAAACTTTACAGAAAAGTGGTCGTTTCAACACTTTGGCATGAACGGCTTGATGCATGCAATACGGACAATCCGGATGAAGTGAAAACGGCAGTGAAAGAGGAGTGCTGCGAGAATAATTCCTATACGGCGGTGTTTTTACGTCATTCGATCAACGCAGTTACCTTCTTTATGGCTGCGGACTGAAAAGTATGCAAAAATGATGCAAATTTTATGCCATTATGATGCAAAAATGATGAAATTATGATGCAGCTCTTGTGTATTCTTGTATTAACAGGAAAACACAAGAGCTTTTTGTGTGTTTGTCTGACGTCGAAGGCGCTGCAGCATAGGAGCGCTGCGAAACGGGAGAGGCACAGGGATGAAAATGTACGGAAGAGGAAGTTACTTAACAATATATTGCCGGAAGTATCGAAGAAGGGAAAAGAAGATCAGATTTTGGAAACGCATATTTATGACAGCAATGTCATTGTGTGTGATTGTGTCGGCCGCTTTTGCGCTTCCGCAAATACCGTTAGGAGAGGTATTTGCGGCGGCAAAGACAGATGGGGCGCAGCATAGCGAGGCTGCCGGCAAGGTGACGGTATCCGGCAACGTGTTATCCGGCCATACCGTATCAGGGAATGAGCTGTCCGATGGTACGGATCAGATATCGGATACGACAATGCTTTCCGGCGTAGTATCCGGCAGTGCCGTATCCGATAAAGCGGCGATCGTAGAAACCCTGATAGAAGAAAACGCGATACCCGTAATTTTCATAGATGCCGGACACGGCGGGGAAGATGAGGGCTGTGCAAGAGCCGGAATACAGGAGAAAACGATCAATCTGAAAATTGCCGGACTCGTACAGACACAGTTAGAAGCGCTTGGCTATAAAGTGATCATGGCGCGGACCGACGATACGTATATCGCTAAAGAAGACCGCGTGCAGGCCGCCAATGCCGCGCGGGCGGATATTTATGTGAGCATTCATCAAAATGCCGCTGACGATATCTCCATAAGCGGTATGGAGGTATGGTATGACGGATCAGATGGAGACTGTGACAATAAGAGACTGGCACAGCTGATCAGGCAGCAGACAGCGGCCGCAGCGGAAGTAGTGGAACGTGAACTGCGCGACGACGCGGATTTTCATGTGACAGGGAATACGGCAATGCCCTCCTGTCTGATTGAAACAGGATTCTTATCCAATGCGGACGAAAGAAACAAGCTTGCTACCGCGGAATATCAGGAAGAAATTGCAAAAGGAATCGTACAGGGGATCGAATATTATTTTCATCCGAAGACCATGTATTTGACATTTGACGATGGCCCTTCCGAGGAAAACACACTTAGAGTTCTGGAGATTTTAAAGGAAAGAGATATTAAGGCGACTTTTTTCCTGATCGGGGAAAATGTGAGGAAATACCCGGAAATCGCACAGAAAATCGTTGCGGAAGGTCACACGATCGGCATTCACTGTGATTCCCACGATTATGAAACAATCTATGCGAGCGCCGACAGCTTTATTCAGGATTTTGAAACGGCACATCAGACCGTTTATGAAGTAACAGGGGTGGACGCAAAGCTTTTCCGCTTTCCCGGCGGCAGCATCAATGCGTATAACAGCGCGGTACGGGATGAGATCATTGAAAAAATGGAGGAAAAAGGATATGTTTTCTATGATTGGAATGCCAGTCTTGAAGATGCGGTGAACGAAACAACGCCGGAAGAACTGATTGCAAATGGTGTAGGGTCCACACTTGGCAGGAAAAAAGTAATCCTGTTAGCGCATGACGTCGTATATGATACGGGAATCTGTTTAAATGATCTGATTGACAGTTTCCCGGAATATGAAATGCAGCCGTTAGATGAAGGCGTGGAACCGGTGCAGTTTGGGGAAAGGAAAGGATGATCATAAGGTTTGCTGCGGCTATGACAGGCTGCCCATAGTTTACAATAATTTATCTCTTGCGAACGTAAAAAAATCATGGTATTGTATAGTATAGATGATTTTAGAAAAATTTTAGAATTTATGAAAAAGGGTTGACATGAAATGCGCGCAAAGGATAAAATTTTGACAGCACAGCACAGCACAGCACAGCACAGCACAGCACAGCACAGCACAGCACAGCACAGCACAGCACAGCACAGCACTAACTAAAATTTTTTTATCCATTATTAATAGAATGAATAAAGGACAGTATTTTTATCTGTAGAGTATGCTACAGATAAAAATACTGTCCTTTTGTTGTCTAATAAAGCGGTATGAGGAGGAAACTGGAGAATGTCAATTATTGATAAACTGAGCAGTGGGATGACGGAAGCCGGCAATACAATTACCCAGAAGGCAAAAGACATTTCTGAACAATCAAAGATATCCAATGAGATCTCAAAGAATAAAAGCAGAAGAGAAGCGTATATCCAAAAGCTGGGGGAAGCGTATTACAACGTACAAAAAGGCGGCGATGACGAAAATCTCGAAGAACTGGTCAACGAGATAGATTTAGTAGATGGTATTCTTGAAAAGCTGACGGAGAGTTTATGTCAGTTGAAGGGAATCGTAATATGTGAACAATGCGGTACGGAAGTTCCGAAAGGAAGCGTTTTCTGTTCTTCCTGCGGAGCACAGGTCAGACAGCCGAGTGTCATTAAATGCAGAAAATGCGGAGCAGAACTGACGTTCGGCAGCCGCTTCTGCGTACAATGCGGTACAAGAATAGATGAATAGATATACTTGAGGGAAAAAGATGGAACGCTTATGTTACGGGTGTTTTGGGACGTTATACGGCAATGAGAGTATCTGTCCGCAGTGTGGATATCATTTGCACGAAAATACGGACTCCCCGCATATTTTAAGGCCGGGCACCGTATTAAATCAGAAATATACAGTCGGAAAAACATTAGGCGAAGGCGGGTTTGGCATTACCTATCTGGCATGGGACAACAATATGCAGACCAAGATCGCCATTAAGGAGTTTTATCCGGCCAGTCTGGTCACACGTGATGCTGCAAATGAAAGCAGTACGCAGATCTATACGATAACGAAGGCTTATAGTAATGAATTTCATGCGGGATTGGAGCGTTTTGTAAAAGAAGCCTCTATTTTGTCAAAATTTTTTAAGCTGCAGGGAATCGTTTCCGTAAAAGATTTTTTTTATGAAAACGGAACAGCCTATATCGTGATGGAGTATATAGAAGGGATCACCTTAAAAGAGTATCTGAAGAAACGGGGAGGCAGTCTGCCTGTAGAAGAGACTCTGGGACTCATGAAACCCGTCATGGAATCATTGGACGTCGTGCATAAACAGAAATTACTGCACCGGGATATCAGTCCGGACAATTTAATGGTATCCACGGACTTTCAGGTCAAGCTGATCGATTTCGGTTCGGCGCGCTATTATGATACACAGTCCGACAAGAGCATGACGGTTGTGTTAAAGCATGGATATGCACCGATCGAGCAGTATTCTTCAAGCGGAAATCAGGGAGCCTGGACGGATGTTTACAGTCTGTGTGCCGCAATGTATCGGATGATCACGGGAAGAGTTCCGGATGAGTCGATCAACAGGCTCGGAAACGACACGCTTGTTTCTGTCCGTGCTGTCTCAAAGAAGATACCGAAGCATATCGGAGCGGCGATCGATAAAGGATTGTCGGTCATGCCGGAAAACAGGCAGCAAAGCGTGGAGGAGCTCTATCATGAACTCTTTATCAGCCGGCGTGATCTGCGTTTGGAAAAACGTGCCAGGATATATCAGAATATCAATAAAATTTTATTCAGGCTGATCGCTCTTATTATTTTATTGATTGCAGTGGTAGCGGCAGCCTTTATAAAGCGGGATACACTCCGGGAATTCAGGCATCGGATAGCGACTGCTTTTTTTGCGGATGAAATAGATGGTGAAGACGGGAATTCCGGGGCGGAGAACCATGCGGCAGGAGAACCGGACGTTCCCCAAAAAGACGATGATACGAAGGACGCAGAGGAAGAAGATACGGAGAAAGTAGATACAGAGAAAGAAGTTACAGAAGATACGATACAGGACCGGGAACCGGCAACAGAGCCTGCAGATACGGCGGCTGCGATGACAAACGGAACGGAGTCTGACAGGGAGGCGCCTCCGGAGCAGCCGGCTTCGGCGCAGAACGATGCGGGCACACAGAGTTACCAGACGATGCGTTCGGATTTAGAATCGGGTTCGGAAAGCGATGATGCCATTATTAAGGTAAGAAACGGCAAACTGAACAATGTTGCTGCAGGGTATACGGTGGGTGAAATATTGGATGCCTATTCTGAGACCGAAGGGGTGTGGTATGCCTATACGGATGAAAATACGCAGCAGAAGTATGTATATTATGAAGGTTCAAAAAACGGCAGTTCATTTTTGTTTGAATTTGAAGTATTTACAAATGATACTTTTAAACTGACAGGCGCTATGCAGGACGACATGGTGGTGGAAAGATATGCGGACTTTTTCCAGAGTATTTTAACTGCTCTGGGATTGTGATAGTAGGAGGTAAGGAAATGAAGTGTCCTTCATGCGCAGAAGAGATAGTTGATGACAGCAGATTTTGTCCCCACTGCGGCGGACGTGTTCATACGAAAGAAGGTTTCGGCAAAGGTATTTATCTGATGATAACGGCCGTGGGGGCGGTTTTGACTGCAATCGTGATTCTTTTTGTACTGATCATGATCCGTAAACCGGATGCAGCGTTACAGGAGGCAGCGAGTGAAAATGTGCAGGGTGAAACGTCGGAGGCAGAAAGTGAAAAGAACAACGGAGCAAATAGTGACGTTGAGAATGCGAATGGGGCGGAAGGCGTAGATACGGTGGAAAGCACGGAGCAGGCGGAAGATACGCAGACAGAAGTGGCAGAACTGCCAGAGCTTCTGGTAGCGGCGCCGACGGACTATCTCCCGCTTAGAATATCGCCGGGATACGGGGATGACGTGATCACAGAGCTGTATGCGGGACGTTATCTGCTCTGGGATGGCGAAATGGTCACGAAAGACGGGCATGATTTTTATAAAGTCAGGGTAGAGGATAACGGAGAGACCGGATATGCTGCCGCAGATTATTGTATTCCTGTGGATTACCGATATGATGAGGCGCTGCTGTCGATCGTGGATGTATCAGACGCTTTATATACTTATGACGAAATGGTGGAAGATATAGAGCGCTTATGCAGCGATTATACGGAATGTCTCTCCTATGAGAAGATAGGGCTGAGCGTAGATGGAAGAGAACTGTATGAAGTGACATTGGGAGCGCCGGATGCACCGCATCATATTTTTGTACAGGCAGCGATCCATGGACGGGAGTATATGACGGCGCAGTTAGTAATGCGGATGCTGGAATACTATGCGGCGAATTACGAATGCGGCAGTTATCAGGGAGATCTGTACAGAGATCTGTTTCAAAATACGGCGATCCATGTCGTTCCGATGGCCAATCCGGATGGGGTGACGATCAGCCAGTTAGGCGTTGATGCAATGAATCATATGGAAATCGGACAGCTCGTATATGACTGTTACATGAGAGATTGCGGGAATCTGGTTCTGGAAGAGGATTTAAACGGCGATATGAACTGGGCGGATTATTATAAGCAGCCTGATTATGACCGGGTGGCGGAAGGAAAGACGCAGATCATCACTTTTGAAGAATATCAGAGAATATGGAAAAGCAATGCAAGCGGCGTGGATCTGAACAATAATTTTGATGCGGGCTGGGCGGAGATTGATTTAAAACAGGCTCCTTCTTATGGAAACTATAAAGGCGGATATGCGGTATCCGAACCCGAGACGCAGGCATTGGTGGAACTGGCGACCCGAAGAGAATACGATTGTTTTATCAGCTATCATTCCAAAGGACAGTTGATTTACTATGACGTGAACGGGAATGACGAGCAGACTTCGGAGCGTTCCTATGGTCTGGCTTCAACGTTGGAGAAACTGTTAAAATATGAACCGGTCAATACGCAAAGAGGTTATAACGTGAATCTGGGGGGATTCAGCGATTGGGTACAATTGGGTCTGCATAAACCCAGTGTGACGATAGAGAGCGGAAAGCATCCGTGCCCGCTTGCAATTTCGGAATTTGATGCAATCTGGTTCCGGCATAGAGAGTCATGGGCAATGTTATGTGAAATGTTATTTTGATGACAGTAAACAGATACCATAAAAATGAAAGAAAAAGATACTGAAGGAGGCATAATATGTTTTGTAATAATTGTGGCACCAAATTGGAGGAGGACGCTCTTTTTTGCCCGAACTGCGGCAGCAGGGCGGATAGTGCGGCGCAGATGGAAACGGAAGACGACAGGACCGTTATCCTGCGTGAAGAAGCGGTTGAAAATCCGATAGAAAACGCGAATGATGAACCGGCTCAGGATGCGCAGAATGAACAGGAGAAAGAGCAGGCGTCTGTGCAGGGGCAGTCCTCACAGGAACAGTCTGCACAGAAACAGTCTGCACAGAAACAAGAAGAAACCATCGAGGCGGTAGAGATCTCGCCGACCGGTGTGGTAGAGACAAATGCCGCCATAGCGGTGCCGAATGATGTACAGAAGAAATTCTGTCCGAATTGCGGGACAGCCAATCATATAAACGATCTCTTCTGTCAGGAATGCGGTATGTTTTTTGGCAATGCGGAGGAAAAGATGGGAAAAGAAATGACCCGGAAACCGCAAAAAAACGCTAAAGTGATAAAGATAGCAATTTCCGCCGTTCTTGTTGCGCTGTTTGCTGTGTTTCTGTTTATCGTGCCTCGTTTTGTAAAAAGCGGGGGAAACGATAAAGACAAGGATTTTATCGTGTATATCAAAGATAATGAGATATTCATGGCTAAGAGCAATAAATATGAGCCGCAGCAGGTCGGAGATAAATTCTTTGAAGATAAGGAGGATGTACGGACCTATTCTTATTACGGCGGAATCAGCTATTCACCGGATTATAAATACATCTATTATCCGAAAAACTTTGAAACCTATGACTATACATACGATCTTTATTACAGGAAAGCGGGAAATCAGAAGGCCGGGGAGGAGAAGATCGATTCGGATGTACTTTCCTATGAAGTTATTGATAATAACAGGATCGCCTATATAAAGGATTATGACGATCATAAATTGTATCTGTATGACGGGAATGATTCTGTAAAGATAACTTCTGACGCAGCCTGGATGACAGTATCCGATGATGGAAAATATATTCTCTGGAGAAGTAACGATGGTGATAATAAGTTATATGTTCAGGATACGGCGATGAAAGCGGATAAGAAGAAACTGGATTCGGATATTTCTTATCTGTGCGCATACTCGGATGACTTACAGACAATTATTTATGAGAAGGATGACAATCTCTATGTTGTGAAAGATCTGGGAGAGAAAGAGAAGATTGCTTCCGATGTGGATGGAGTCAATGTACATGACATTAACGGAAATTTCCAGATCTATTATGTTAAGGAATCGGATGAAACCAGTCTTTCCGCATACGATCTGATAAAAGATGATTATCTGTCACAGGATCAGAATATTACGGAACCGAGACTGGAAGATTATCAGACAGTCACATATGTCGATGATTTTTTCAGTTCGCGTGAAAAGATAGAAACAGATGATGCCTATTATCAGGATGTGGAGAAATATGAAGAAAAGAAAGCAAGAGATGAGCTGCGGGAGGAGTTAAAGCGTTATGAACTGGTAGATACACAGAGCGGCGATCTCTATTATTATAATGCCAAGAAGGGTGAAAGCGTTAAGGTGATGGAAGCCGCCATGGTGCTCACGGCAGATAGCATCGGAACGGATACGGCGCTTATGTATCTGTGGAGTCTGGATCTTGACAGCATAGAAAAACCGAAGTTGTCGAAATTGTTAGAAGGAAACGGTGAGGATGCTGAAGAGATATTATGGGAAACGATTTATGAGAATATGCAGTTTCTTTACCTGAAGGGAGAAGAAGTTTTTGTAATCGATGATTCGGATATGGATCGTGACAATCTGGATTATGTTGAAGTCTATGGAAATGAAAAGACGGGCACGATGTATATCCAATATGATTTTTATAACCCGGAGTCCGAAAAGTATCATGCGGAATTATACAGCTATGATTATCAGTCGGCTGACGCTGAACTGAAGCTGCTCTGTGATGACTTTGCTTCGGTAATCTCCTGTAATTCTTCTGAGGGAATTTATTATATCAACGAAGAAGAGGACTTATATTGTAACGATACAAAGATCGACAGTGATGTTTATGAATCATCCGTTGCGGTACAGGACAATGGAACGGTCCTTTATCTGACGGATATTGATGATAATTACAGGGAGGGAACGCTGAAGATCTGGCAGGACGGAGAAACAGACAGGATTGCTGATGACGTGGCAATCTATACATACGGTGTCTTTGATCAAAATAAAGTGGCGTTTTTAGCAGATTATAACTTTGACAAGTGCCGGGGGGATCTTGAGGTATATAACGGTAAGGAGACTACAAGAATCGACTCCGATGTAACGAGTGTCGTTTACTAAAGCAGGCGGCGGATAATGCATCCAATGATCTTTTAAAAGGAGGATTTACGATACCAGCGCTATGAGAAAAAAGAGATATGGAATTCTATGCGGAGTTATCGTGTTGTGTATGCTGACAGGATGTGCATTCCAACATGAGGCGGGCCGGAAGGAAAGGCAGCAGGAGGAAGAAACGCGGGATAGTGAGCAGACGGAAAGTCTCGATGATGTCCTAAACGCAGAGGAACAGAAAGAGACGGCAGATGAACAGAATGCGGAAACTATGCCTGCACAGGAAGCGCAGAGTGGCTCTATACAGAAGGTGTGCATTACGGCCGACGAAGTAAATATCAGAGATTATCCGTCTATGGATGAAAACTCTTCCGTTATCGGAAAAGCATATACGGGAGAAATGTTTCCCTTTGTAGACCAGAATGAGGAATGGTACTGGATAACTTATGACGGTCAGGACGCCTTTGTCAGCAGAGAGTATGCGAAGATCACATTGATAGAAGAGTCTGTGTCAGATGAACATGCGGAAAATGCCGTAGATCAGAAGATCATAGTTATAGACGCCGGCCATCAGGAGAAAGGAAACCCGGAGAAAGAACCGGTGGCTCCGGGCGCTTCGGAAATGAAAGCGAAGGTAGCTTCCGGAACGAAGGGAACGGCAAGCGGCGTAAATGAATATGAATTGAACCTCGAGGTGGCGTTAAAACTGGAGCAGGAGCTGACAAAGAGGGGTTATAAGGTAATTATGGTCAGAAAGGAAAATGGTGTGGATATCAGTAACAGTGAGCGTGCGCAGATTGCAAATGATGCACAGGCAAATGCTTTTTTACGGATCCATGCCAATGGTTCAGAAGACGCTTCTGTGACCGGAATGATGACAATATGCCCGACGGCGGAGAATCCGTATTGCGGTGAGATCTATGAAGAATGCAGGATTTTATCCGAGAACATACTGGACGCTATGGTGGAATCTACCGGAGCCGTTAGAGAGAAAGTCTGGGAAACGGATACGATGAGCGGCATTAACTGGAGTAAAGTTCCCGTGACGATTATTGAGATGGGATATATGACAAATAAGGAAGAAGATCTGGCAATGCAGGGCGGCGAATATCAATGGAAGATCGTATATGGGATTGCCGATGGATTGGACAGATATTTTGAAGTCATTGAAGAATCAGATTTTTGATGATTATCTATGTTGATATAAGGAGGAATCGATATGTTTTGTCCAAAGTGTGGGAAACAACTGCCGGATAGTTCAAAGTTTTGTACGGGCTGCGGCGCACAGCTTATACAGACAGATCAGTCAAAACAGACAAAAAAACCGAAACAGGCAAAGGCCGTACGTTTGCCCGAACCGGTAAAGAATGAGGCTGCAGGCATGCCGTCAGCCGGCCTGTCATCACAGATCGGGATGTCCGCAAAAACGAAAGAAACGGAAAATAGAAACAGACGTACGATGATCATCTTATTTGTTACGCTGATCGTGCTGATTGTCATAGCCGTCGGCATGGCCATTTACTATGTGAAAGAACTGCATGACAGTGATAATAAAGGGGATGTGGAGAGCGAAATTGTCAATGGGGATGACGAAGAAGCACAAAATCCGGAAACAATGCAGGAACCGCAGGAGCAGGTAAATGAGGCCGGTGCAGCGGATCCGGAACAGGGCACGGAGGAAACATATGCAGAGGAAACGGCGCCGGTTGTGTCCGATACGAACGAAGTGGTAAAAAATACGATCCTGGCGGGAGTACCCAAAGCACTGTATTCTTATAATTTTGATGAGACGCTCGGAAACGCGCAGGTAGTGGTCAGGGATACGCCTCCGGAAATGCCGGAGGTATCTTCCGATGTCGAGGCGCAGTATGTGCCCGGAATGGACGGAAGCGCCGTATATCTGGATGGAAGTTATGGTATTCAGTTAAGTGACGTGAAAAAGATCGGAACATCCTACAGCATTGCCTTCTGGATGAAAGCGGATGCCCTGTATGACTGGGCGCCTTTTATCCACATCGGATATGATCTTTTAAGCACCGATTATAAATGCAGATTATGGCTCGGGCAGAAAACGGATGGGACATCCGTCGCACCGATTTTAAGTTCCGAGCAGGCGGTGTTAAGCGATTCTTTTGAGATCAGACCGGAAGCAAATGCAGTAAGCAGCATGAATGCCGGCGTGTGGTATCATATTGTGTTCACGGTGGATGGAGACACGAAAGGAAGCAGGGAAAGCAGCGTGTTTGGCACTTTATACGTATCGGGAAGGTATGCCGGATCGGGAGATATCGTGTTAAATACGATGAATGTGGATGATTTTACGGTATATCTGGGGATCAATTGCTGGGATGTTTTATATCCGGTCGCATTCGATGATGTGAAGATTTGGGATAAAGTACTGACCGGGCAGCAGGTTTCGCAGCTTTTTAACGCCTATCAGTAAAAGCGGAGAAATATGAAATGACAGAGTTTATGGTTTTTTTTAAAAATTACAGGGTCTATCTGCTCGTACTGCTTGGCCTGCCTGCGCTTACGGCCGGTATCATTTGGCTGAAGAGGATGATCTGCCAAAGACAGAAAAGGAAAGAAATCTCACGGGCGGCGGAGGATAAGCTGCGGGATGAGAATCTGAATTATGTGATCTTAAACGGGGATGTCGGAAACGGACAGGCTAAGGAAGTCTATAAACCATATGATGTGGATTACGGCAATGCCGGCGGCGATAAGAAAAACTCCGGCAGAAGCGTCAGACAGGATGACCATATTATGGTGCAGTTAATTGAAAAGACAGAGCTTTCCACCAGGAAATTTATGATGAATCCGGTTAAGAAGATCCGTATCGGCAGTGATCTGCAGGAAAACGATATTGTCTTGCTGGCGGAAAATATTTCACCCCGTCAGTGTGAGATCTTCGCAGTCAGAGACAAAGTATTCATAAAAAATCTCAGTTCCGAAAGCAGGACGATCCTCAGAAGAAAAAAGGAACAGGCGATCGTAGATGAAAAAGGCATCAGACTGCTTTCGGGTGATACGGTCATGTTAAACGGGGTTTCTTATGACATTATGATAATCAATTAAAACTCTATACGGGGGATAGAAATATGAGCATGATACTTTCAGTACATAGTTCGAAAGCGTTTCAGGAATTTTTACTGCCTGCAGTTAATAATTCCGAATATTCCGTTTTTCTGGATAATGACATCTTTTCCTTACCCAGGGACATAGAACTTTCCATGGAGATCATTGAAAATTGTTGGTATTTTACATCTTCTGACAATTACCGGGTGGAAGATACGATAAGCCATGAAGGATGCTTTGGCCGTACATTGAAAGACGGCGATCTTTTGACAGTCATTTTGCCGGGAAACGAACATATTTCCATTATGGTGGACGAGATGGAAAGTTCCTTCAAAGTTTTTGAGAAGTATGACATACAGGAGATCAGCGCCATTACCGTCGGCAGGAACGAAAACAACGATATCTGCTACAACACCAGAAAACTGGTGTCCGGAGAGCATGCCGTCATTCATCACAGCGCTTCACAGTGCGTAATCGAAGATAAAAGTGCCAATGGTGTTTTTGTCAATTCTCGAAGGATTGTCGGTTCCAGACAATTGGAATTCGGAGACTGTATCAATATATTCGGACTGTGTCTGGTGTATCTGGGCCATATTCTGGCCGTAAATTCGCAGAACGAAGGTTTTCAGGTCAACAGTGCGAAGCTGAAAAAGTATTTATTTGAGAAAGCGGAAGTTTTGGATGGCGGATCCATACCTGTGTCTCACAGAAAAACATTGTATCACCGTTCTCCCAGACAGATCCATAAGATCGACGATGATGTGGTAGAGATCGAAGCGCCTCCGCAGCCAAAAACTTTGCATAAAAAACCGCTCGGACTATTGATCGGCCCTTCTATGACAATGGCATTGCCGATGCTGTTAGGATGCGGTCTTTCCATTTACAGTACGAGAGTTTCCGGACGTTCCGGCAGCGCTTTTATGTACACCGGACTCGTGACGGCTGTTTCCTCTGCGCTTATCGGTATGATATGGGCGATCGTAAACTTAAATGCAGACAAAAAAAAGAACCGGGAAGAGGAACTGCACCGCTTTGAAACATACGGAGAATATCTGATCAAATGCGCCAACCAGATCAAGGATAAATATGAAAAGAACACAAACAGCTTAAACGCAATGTATCTTTCTGCAGGGGAATGCTGCGGATATGATGAAAAAAATATTTCTTTATGGAACCGTAATGCGAATCACAAAGACTTTCTGTGTCATCGCCTGGGAACCGGAGATATGCCGTTTCAGGCGCAGATCAACATACCGAAAGAGAAATTTACGCTGATCAATGATTCCCTGGCTGAAAAGCCGGCAATGATAAGGGATAGTTATCAGGATCTGCATAACGTTCCAATCTGTGTCGATATGCTTCGGCACAGACTGATTGGTATTGTCGGCGGCACCAAAAAGAAGGGGGCGGTAGATGTCATGCACAGTATGGCAGCACAGATCGCCGCTTCGAACTGCTATACGGATGTTAAGATGGCTTTTATCTATGATGAAGGAAACGACGATGCATCCGATTGGGAATATATGAAATGGTTTCCGCATGTCTGGTCCGAGGACAAAAAGAGCAGATATGTTGCGGGAAACCGGATCGAGGCCGGAGACGTACTATATGAGATCACCAATGTATTGCGGACAAGAGCGGAAAACAGGGGCAGTTTGTCCGGCAGCAAGGAGAAACTGCCGAGTCCGCAGTTTATTATTTTTGTGTCCGAACCCGCGCTGTTGGAAGGCGAACTGATTACCAAATATATAACGGATGAAAAAAATGAAGATATCATCACATTTTTCCTGACGGACAGTTATGAAAATCTGCCGAACGCGTGCGAATATATTATTCAAAACGACGGGACGTTTCAGGGAATGTACAGCATCAGTGATGATATCGAGGAACGCAGGCAGATTGCTTTTGATCATATTTCCAATCTCCAGCTCGAAAAGCTGGCAAGGGTATTAGCTAATATAGAAGTACACGAGACGGAATCGGGAGGTGATATTCCGTCATCCCTGACCTTCTTTGACATGTACGGGGTGAACCGTCTCGAAGAATTAAATGTATTGGATAAATGGCGTAAAAATCGAACTTACGACAGCATGAAGGCCGTAATCGGACAGAAAGCGGGCGGCAGCAGCTGGTATCTGGATATTCATGAAAAATATCACGGCCCGCATGGCCTGATCGCCGGAACGACAGGTTCCGGCAAGAGTGAGACGTTACAGACATACATATTGTCGCTGGCGTTGAATTTCAGTCCTGACGACGTCGGCTTCTTCATTATTGATTACAAGGGCGGCGGTATGGCCAATCTGTTCAACGGTCTGCCGCATATGATCGGACAGATATCCAACTTGTCGGGAAATCAGGTGAAGCGTGCCATGGTTTCCATTAAGAGTGAGAATAAGAGACGACAGCGTATTTTTAACGAACATGGTGTAAATAACATCAATCTGTATACCAGATTATATAAAAACAACGAGGCGAGTCTGCCTGTGCCGCACATGTTTATTATTATCGATGAATTTGCGGAATTGAAGCGGGAAGAACCTGACTTCATGCGCGAACTGATCAGCGTTGCGCAGGTCGGCCGAAGCCTGGGTGTGCATCTGATTCTGGCGACACAGAAACCGAGCGGAACGGTAGACGATAATATCTGGAGCAACTCCAAGTTCAGACTGTGTCTGCGCGTGCAGGACAGACAGGACAGCAACGACATGCTCCACAGACCGGATGCCGCGTATATCACGCAGGCCGGACGCTGCTATATGCAGGTGGGCAATGACGAACTGTTTGAACTTTTTCAGTCGGGATTCAGCGGCGCGGCCTATGATGATGAGAACGGCAGTCTGAAATCCGATATCGCACATATGCTTTCCACAACCGGGAAAGCCGCCCTGATCGGAAATCGATTGAAATTGAAACAAAAGGCAATGCTCAAGAAAAACTGGATCGCAGAACTGCTGTCGGTGCTGCCGCCCATAGCCGGATCAGGGGCGGATTCTTATGCGGAACTGCTTGAGGATACCGCATTGCTGGCCGGCTATATGAGCAAAGTCTTCGATGCTTTTGCCGGGAAAGGGATCGATTTCCCCTGCAGCGAGTACAATACACAGCGCGTAAAAGATCTGCTGACCGCATTATCGGCTGTTTGGCAGGAAAAAACGGAAGGCATTACGGATGATGCCGTGCTTACATCGGATGAGGCGCATATAGAGGGCGGGGAGAATATACCCGAGCAGATACTGGCATATGCCGACCGGAACAAACTGAAATTACCGGAAAAGAAACAAAAGACACAGCTGGATGCGGTAGTGGAATACCTGGCCGGACTTGCCGGGGAGAACGGATATGTCCATAATCTCCAGCTATGGCTGCCGGTGCTGCCGACCGTGCTTTATCTGTGTGATCTGCCTTCTTATAAAAAAGCGGATTATTTTGACGGCGATAAATGGCACGGTATGCAGAAGGAATGGAATATCGAGGTATTGATGGGACTGTATGACGACCCTGTAAACCAGGCGCAGGAGTCGCTTACGCTGAATCTTTCGCAAAACGGCCATCATGCGGTCATCGGAACGGTAGTAAGCGGCAAAAGTACCTTTTTGCAGACATTCGTATATTGTCTTGTCAACAGATATTCGCCGCAGGAGATCAATATCTATGCAATTGATTTCAGCGCCAAAATGCTGGCGGCTTTTGAAAAAATGCCGCATGTCGGAGGCGTAATGTATGAAAATGATGACGAGCGGCTGGCGAAGTTCTTTACAATGCTTGGGACGATCCTGGAAGAACGAAAGCAGTTATTCAAAGGCGGTAACTATAGCCAGTATGTGCGGGTCAATGGCGTTGTGATCCCTTCAATCATTATTGTAATCGATCATTATTCGAATTTTAAAAACAAGACAAATAACATCTATGAAGATATGATATTGCAGTTGTCAAAGGACGGAGTAAGCTACGGCATTTTCCTGGTGGTTACGGCCGGAGGATTTGGGGCCTTGGAGATACCCGGCCGTATAGGAGACAATCTGAGAACCGTTGTCTGTCTGGAAATGAGTGATAAGTTCCAATATGCAGATGCTCTGCGTACTATGCATATCGATACGCTTCCCGAGGTTAATATCAAGGGAAGGGGACTGGCAAAAGTGGGCGAACAGCTTCTGGAGTTTCAGACGGCATTGAGTTTCGAATCGGAAGACGATTTTAAGCGTATGGAACAGATAGAACGATTGGCGGACCTGATGAGCAGCAAATGGAAAGGAAAAAGAGCGAAAGCAATACCCGAGATACCGGAGAAGCCGATATGGACGGATTTTGCGGAACTGGAAGACGTCGACAGGCTTATAAAGGATGACAGACATCTGCCGATCGGTTATAACATGAAAAATGCCGCGATATACGGTCTTGATCTGAGCAGAACATATTGTTATCTGATAACAGGCAGATCCAGAAGCGGTAAGACCAATCTGCTCAAAGTCATGTTGATGGGAGCTGTTATGCGGGATGCCGATGTTGCGGTTATTGATTTTAACGGCGATCTGACCAATATAGCGGAAAAGGAATCTTTGTCCGTGATCAATACGGATGAGCAGATGTTTGCCTTCTTTTCGGAACTGCTGCTTGATTTTAAAGAGCGCAATGCCAGAAAGAAGAACAACGTCCGGGCCGGTATGTCGGATGAAGAGATTTATGCGGATATGTGCACTTTTAAGGCAAAATTCATTTTCATAGCAAATTTTGCAGATTTCGTTTACCACGTAACACATCCCGGAAATGCCGGGGATGTCAGGCCTTTTGTGGAAAATCTTTTAGACAGGGGAAGTCTGCATAATGTATTTCTGGCGGCCTGCTATAATCAGGAAGATTCGGCGAAAGCCGTAGGAACCAGACTATATGATTATTTCATTAAGTATAAGACCGGTATCCATTTCGGAGGTAATGTTGCCGCGCAGCGGATCATGAATTTCGATTACGTACCATATGCGGAACAGAGCAAAGCACAGAAGCCCGGTATAGGAATGCTGCCTTCCAATGATGAGGAAGACGTGCGCAAAATCGTGGTTCCATTGATGAAAGGTTAACGGATGGTCTGTGTAGTGACATATTCTGAAATCGAACATGATATGCAGGAGCTGACCGTGTTGGCAAAGGACGTGATAGCGGGGATCAGCGAAGAGTACTGGGAGGTGAAAGAAATATCTTCCGGGCAGGAGCTGCAGCGGTACCTGTCGGCGAAACCGTTGCTGCACCTGCTTATTTATGATCTGTGCGGCAAAAAAGCGTTAGAATATCTGGCACAGATCAGAATGCTGTATCCTCAGGTGATGATCATGCTTTTGGCGGATGCTTCGGTCTCCCCCATGGAATACATAAGGCCGGATTTACAGATCAGTTCCTTACTGCTGCGCCCCTATGAAAAAATACAGGCATACGACGTTCTCCATAAATTCATCGGCGGGTATGCCGCGTTCCTGGAAGCGGAGAAAAGCGGCGCCGCATCCTTTGTAATAGAGACGAGAGAGGGACGACTTGATATTCCCTATGAACAGATCTATTTCTTCGAGGCGAGAGAGAAGAAAGTATATGCCTGCATCGGAAAGAAAGAATATGGTTTCTACTCTTCGCTTGAAAAGACAGCGGAAACGTTACCCGATTATTTTGCAAGATGCCACAGAGGGTTTATCGTCAATACGAAGAAAATCAGGAAGATCGCGCTGTCGCAGAACATGATCTATCTGTGCGACGATTATGACGTGCCCCTTTCTAGAAGTTATAAAGCGGCGTTAAAAGGGAGGGGAAAATAATGGAACGGACAGAAAGCGTATATATTTTAAAAGATATGGAACTGGCGTTATTGTTGTCCTTAAGCGGCATGAAAGAATTGTACGGATTTAAGATGAATGATGTGCAAAATCCGGACAGGACAGCTATTTATCAGACGCTGTTCGAACTGGAAAAGAGCGGATTTCTTATCTTTCGGGGAAATGGGGAGATGGAGATATCTCCGGAAACGGAAGCGGTACTGGAAAATATCAGAAATGCCGGAAAAATACTGCTTTATTGCAGTATGGAGGCTAAGTATCCCGATCAATGCATTTATCTGGGCGATGAGGCCGTATTTGTCTGTGCCTGCACGGTTCACGGCGGAAGATACCGAATCAGGCGCGTACTGCGGGAAGAACTGCCGGAAGAGATATGTGCATGCGGCTTTTGGTTAGAAGGATTCGTCGATGACCAGTCATTATATAAAGAGGAACGGATCGAAAATGCCGGATTGGAAAAAAAGGCAGAGGAATTATTTGAAAGAGCGCCTTCTATATGGAGGGAAGAAACGGGATGCATAACGGACTGCCTGCGGGTGGTCTCACCGGATAACAGGCGGTGTATCAGGCAGTACCTGCTGATGAAGGAAGGACTAAACGATTATTTTGCCGTGACGGATAAAGATGGGACAACTCTTTATGGTTATGCCGGCAGGAAGGTAGTCGAGGCGCTGAGAAAAGAAACGGAAATAAACTTGTCAAAATAGGAGGGGAAGCTATGATTCTGGTGGATATTTATGTGCCGGCGGTTGGAAATACCTATGATTTTCAACTGGATGAGGATGAGAAGATCAGTACTATCGTAGAGGAGATCGGAGAACTGATCGGACAAAAAGAGCGCTGTCAGATTGTCGGAGAGATAGGGGAACTGATGCTGTGTTCCGGCAAAGATAAAAAGATCCTGTCTAAAAACTTATCGCTGGCATCGTCCGGTATCCGGAACGGAAACAGTCTGATTCTGGTATAAACAGGTTGTTCATCCCGATAAACGGGTCGTCTGTCAGAAAGCGGTAACAAACGGGTAGTTTGGTTTTATAGTAGAAGCAGATCAAAGGAGCGGGCAATGTTTAGTATGATATTAGACCAGGCAGTACAGGAATGTGCCCATATGGAAAAACAGACAGCCGGATTGTCGGATCAGATCCTGGAACTGGAGCAGGCGGTTAAAGCGGTGAAGGGACTTTCCGGTATGGAAGAACCTGCTGCACGATTGGAACAGCTCCGGCGGGCAATGGAACAGGAGTATGCGGGACTGCATCAGATGATGCTGGCGTTAAACAAGAGTATCCTGAATTATCAAAGCTGTGAGAACAGGATCTGCGACAGCGGTGAGCAAAATGTCATTTTATATACGAGGCAGGGGATAGAAGTCAATGACTTTTCCGATATAACAAATATTTTAAGCGGAATATGATTCCGGCAGGGAGGAATTATGGAGATCAAAGAAATTACGGTTGATACCGCGATTCTGGCAGCGGATGTAAACGAATTGCAGGAGGCGCTTGCAATAGTGGAAGATCGGTTAAAGAAGATGTTCGATCATGTGACGGAGCTTGACACGATGTGGGATGGACCGGCAAACGAGGAATTTAACAGGCAGTTTGCCGATGATCACGAGAATTCCAGGGAAATGTGCAAGACGGTGCAGTCGATTATTGACAATATGCAATATGCGAGAGAGCAGTATGACATATGTGAGAACGAAGTAAACAGCATTATTTCCGCGATAGGCGTATAAAGCGGTTTTGAAAGGAGCATGGTTGGGAAATGGCAATTACAGGCGACGTACAGATTAAAGTAGATTCTACGGTTTTAAAGGCAAAGGCGGATTCCGTTTCCACCAGTATCAGGCAGATGGAAGAAGGGTTTGACCGGTTGGAGACGATTATTAACAGAACTTCTTATTATTGGATCGGGGAGGCCGGAGAACTGCACAGAAATATGTATAAAGAGCAGAAGGAACAGATAGAAGAAATGATGAGAAGATTAAAGGAACATCCGAAGGATCTGGTAACGATCGCTCAGACATATGATACGGCTGAGGCGGAAATACAGGCCATCGCCGCGGAATTACCGGGAGACGTCATTTCCTAGAAAAGCAGATACACACAAAAGCGGGTTGAGAAAGGATACGGAGAAACAATGGCGACACGGGCAACGATTGAATTTAATTTCAGGACAGCGCTTAGTCAGGCGGATACGATCGACGAAATAGCGGATAATTTAAGCAGATTATCCCGTATGGACTTCGAAAACGCCATGCAGAATCTTTCTGCGGGCTGGAAGGGAGAGAACGCGTCCCTGTATCTGTCGAAGGGAAGCATATTGCAGGGGAAAATGGATGGGACATCGAATTCTCTGCACGCAGTGGCTTCCGATATCAGAGCGGTCGCAAAGCGCATCTACGACGCGGAGATGGCGGCGTTGGAGATTGCACAGAACAGAACATACTGATGGTTTAGTACCTGATGTAAAAAGGCAGTGTGAAATATTTTACACAAAAATATTTATATAAAAGCCAAAAAAGAACAGGAGGAAAAAATATGGCATCTTTTAGAGTAACAGCAAGCGAATTAAAAGCAAAGGCAGGCACGCTCAGGGAATATAACGGGCAGTTCAAGTCGCAGGTGGAGGGTCTGTCAGAACAGGAAGGCTCATTAATCGGTATGTGGGAAGGCATGGCAAGGGATGCGTTTGATAAGGCATTCCAGCAGGACAAACTTCAGATGGACAATTTTGCCATGTTAGTCGATCAGTACTGCGAGGCGCTCGAACTGATCGCATCAAAATATGAACTGGCTGAAAATCAGAATTATAACACGGCGACGACCAGATCATATTAATCACAGATAAGGAAGACAGTAGAGGAAAGCGGTAAAGCATAGAAAAGAAAAGGAGAATGTACATATGGAAGGAACATTAAAAGTCGATACCCAGACACTGAAAAATACGGCGAGCGATTTCGAAGGAAAGGGAACCCAGATCCATACGCTGACGACAAATATGCTGGACCTGATTAAGGGACTGCAGGCGTCATGGGAAGGAGACGCTTTTGCAAGCTATACGGGACAGTTTGCACTGCTTGAAGATGATATGGAAAGAATGCACAGCATGATCAAAGAGCATGTAACGGATTTAACGGAAATGGCGGAACGGTACGAACAGGCGGAGAATGCGAATATGGAAACCGGAAGCGCTCTTGCAGGCGATATCATAGACTGACCATTGGCCGCGGATACGAAGTCTTGCAGTGCGGATTTCGTATTCGCAGGCTGAATAAGAATAGGGGATTAAAATGAGTAACTTTTCAATCAATCTACAGCAAACGAAAAAGACTGTCGAAAGTGAAGAAGCACTGATACAGAAGCTGGCGCTCGTGGAAATGGAGATTACGGCAGTAAAAAGCGTGCTCCATCTTGGTGCGGCGACGGCCCGGATAAAGAACAGCCTTTCGGCGCTGGCGTCGGATGTCGGAGATGAGCGTATTTCTTTAAAAAAGATGCGGAGCAGTCTGGACGAAATTGACAAAAAATATACGAAAACAGAAAAAGGTCTGCTGGGAATGTCAACATCGGGCGCGATATCCGCTATTGCCGGAGGCATACTGGCGCCGCAGTTTATAGTTCCCGCCTGGATCTTACATACTTTGGGACTCAATAATGATGATAAAGACCATTTGCTCACAGATCTGCTCAACCACACTATTGACGAATCGGATTCGCCGATTTTGGACTTGTTTAATTTTCATGCGAAAGATACCGATTTTACCGGTATAAAAACAGACGACGTAATTGACAGGATCCATGATTCGGCTTTGCCGGACAGTAATCCGCTAAAAAAAGCGGCAGATAAACTGCATGATATTAATGAAAATTATAAAAAAGATTTATATATAAAAAAAGGATATAAAGATCAAGATGGATGGCATGACGCAACGAATGCACCCGATGGTTCCACTGAGGCGGATGAGTTTAACAAACATAAGCCCTTTAAACCGGATATAACCATAGCATCTGTCGGAACAGGCGTGAGCGGAGCTTTGTATGAAACGGGAGTGGAAGGTTCTTATGGAGTGGCATCTGGTTCAGCCGGTGTTGCATTGGGGAAGGCAGATGCGTCGGCATCGGCTTATATCGGCCCGTATGGAGCCGGTGTACAGGTGGGAGCCGGTGTAACAGCACTTACGGCCAGTGCACAGGGAAGCATCGGAAACGAATACTTCAATCTTCACGGCAATGCAGAAGTTAATGTAGGGAAATTGGCTGCGAACGCGGCAGCCAATGTCGGTTTCATGGATGCGGACGGAAACTTTAATCCACAGCTTAGTGCGAGCGCCTCGGCGGAGGCTGTGCTCATAGAAGCCAGCGCGACTGCGGGAGCGACCATAGCCGGTACGTCTGTCAATGCAAAGGGCAGCGTGAAAGTCGGAATCGGGGCGCATGCGGATGTCGGGTACAGCGATGGCGTGCTTTCGCTTGACATTGGAGCTTCCCTTGGAATCGGCGTTGGTGTATCATTAGAGATAGATTTCAGCGGAACGGTAGATGCCGTAGCTGATTTTGCCGGCAATGCGTGGTCAGGCATTACCGGATTATTCGGATAACAGGAGGGAAGATACTATGTATATTGGTTTATTGCCGTTAGGTTCGGTAGTGAAGCTGAAAGATTCGATTGACAGTCTGATGATCGCCGGATATTTTCCGATCACCGCAGGCAGACCGGATTATGTGTGGGACTATACGGGAGTGCTTTTCCCAGGAGGGTGTCTTGACACAACGCAGACCTTTCAGTTTGATAAGGAGCAGATAGAAGAGATTCAGTTTATCGGCTATGAGGACGAAGAACAGCACCGGTTCATCATGCAGTTAAATCTGAAAGAAAACGAGATCAAGAATCAGTTTAAAAATGCTGCCGGGAAAGAAGAGGTGTAGATATGTTTGAAAAGGTACTGCCGATCGGGACGATCGTATTATTAAAGGGCGCAAAGAAAAGACTCATGATCATCGGCTACTGCAAGTATAAGGGCGGCGACACGAGTAAAATCTATGATTATGCGGGATGCATATATCCGGAAGGGTATCTTAGTCCGGATACTACCGCATTATTTGATCATGAGCAGATCGATGTGATCACTTCACTGGGATTCCGAAATCTGAAGCAGCATGAATTTCAGATGAAACTGGAAAAGGCGCTGTCAGATATGGAAGCAGAAAATAAAGAAAGTACGCGGGAAAATGAAAATGAGTAAGATGACGAAAAGCATTGCGGGCATTTTATTACTTTGTATGATCTTTTGCAATACGGTCCGGGCCGATGGTTCGGCGCTTATCATGGAAACTTATACCGGAGAGACGTATCTGTCTGTATATGTAAAAGGGACGGATGCGGCAGCGCAGGATATCAGCGTCCAGATTGCGACGACCGAGGCGGAGGGCGTGACGGTACAGTCCATAGCAGACAGGGACGTCTCCATGAGGACGTTAGTTATGATTGACAACTCCCTGTCCATACCGGCCGGTGATCGGGATAAAATAGCGGAATTTCTGCAAAACCTGATCTCGGACAGACTGGCAAATGAAGAAATCAGTATTGCCACGTTCAGTGAAAGCGTTAATAAACTGACGGATTATACAGCCGATTATACAACGTTAAAAACGGCGATAGACAGTATTACGTATCAGGATCAGGAAACCTATCTGACGGATGTTTTATACGATCTTCTGGCGCAGCAGTATATGCAGAACATGGAAGATATTTATTGCAGGATCATTGTAATCTCCGACGGTGTGGACAATAAATCGCTTGGTTATACCAAAGAAGAACTGTATGCGCTGTTAAAAGAGATCAAAATACCGGTTTATGCGATTGGCTGTTCCGACAGCAATAATAATGAGGAACTGGAAAATATGTTTGCGCTCAGCCGCATGACCGGCGCTTCCTATTTTTTGATGGAGGAAACGGAAAATCTTCTGGATATCACCGGTATGCTCAATCAGGACCGTACAATCGTCTGTCTGCAGATAACGCCATCGGAAGAAATGATGGATGGAAGCAAAAAAAGCGTTAAGATAACGCTTCCGGACGGATGCGTACTGACAACCGAAAGTCTGATGCCGCAGCAGCTGTCCGTGAAGGAACCGGAGGAAGAACCCGTTATTGTGGAAGAACCTGTCATAGAAGAACCGATGCCGGAGCCGGAGACCGTGCCTGTGGAAGAACCCGGATCCATCCCTGCGCTTTTTATCATAGCGGGTATTATTGTGATAGTCTTGATCGCGGCCGTTATCACAGGCATCCTGCTGCTTATGAAAAAGAGACGCAGTGTGGAGCCGGAGTTTGAGGCAATAGACGACAATTTATTGCGGGAACTGCAAAATAACAACAAAGATTCGGAAGGCAGGACGGAGATCATCGGTTCTTTCCAAAACAGGAATAATGATGATGGAAGCACGGTCATGATATGGAATCAGAACGTTACGTATCAGGTGGTGCTGACGGATATCAATTCTCCGGTAAAATCGTTCCAGGTGCCGTTACATAACTCCATTGTTGTCGGCAGGAAAAAAGAATCGTGTGATATCGCGCTGGATTACGAGAAATCCGTATCCGGCAAACATTGTGAGATCATCGTAAGGGACGGCAGATTTTATATCAAGGACTTACAGTCCTCAAACGGTACCTATGTCAATGACAGTAAGATCCTGACGGAAACGGAGATTTTTACCGGAAATGCATTAACGTTCGGTCGTTTGAAAATGCGTTTTGAGGTACGATAGGCTGTTGGAAAGGCATGGTTTATTGACATGAAACTGGAATTTTGCGGGAAAAGCGATATCGGCCAAAAAAGAGAGATCAATCAGGACATGCTTGGGATGTATCAGAAAGAAGACGCCGGGTTGTTTGTTGCAGCGGATGGCATGGGCGGACATACAGACGGGGAGAAAGCGAGCCGGCTGGTCGTGGCGCAGTTAGCGGACTGGTGGAAAGATTTTTCCCCGGACATGTACGAGTATGAATTTCGTAAAATGATCGTTGCCATCGAGCAGTCGATAGAATATGCAAATGAAAAAATCTATAAAAATTTTAATCGGAACGGAATATGTGGCACTACAGTTGTAGTGCTGTTTATTTATCAGAACAGATACGCCGTCGTTTATGCAGGCGACAGCAGATGTTATCTGGGAGGCAGTCATGGAAATTTTTTATGGCGCAAAGAGAAATGGGAACAGCTTACGACCGACGAAGTATGGGAAAATCAGTCCTGTTTAAGCCGTGCGGAGCGAAAGATGAAAAATCACCCCAACATGGGGAAGCTGGTGAATGCCGTTGGCATCAGGAAAGAGATCCGCTGCCGGGTGATAACGGATATCATATTACCGGATGCGGTCTTCCTGTTGTGTACGGACGGATTATATAAATTTTGTTCAGACAGGCTGCTTAGGGCATGTGTGCAGACAGACTGGATGAGTCCTGAACCGGCTGTGGATAAGCTGATAGAGGAAGTATATAAGAACGGGGCGGATGATAATATTACAGTGATCATCGTGAAATGCCAAAAAGAGTAAAAAACAGAAATATGAAATATAAGAAAGTATAGAGAGAATATTATGTTTTGCGTAAAATGTGGAAAAGAGATTCCCGATCATGTGCAGTTTTGCACTTATTGTGGAAATCAGGTGAAAATGATGCCGGCGTCCGCCGTTTCGCAGGGAACGGAAGCGGAAGACGCGAAGAAAACGAATACCGGAGGATTATTGATAGCAGGCTGTATCATTGCGGTTTGTCTGCTGCTTGGCGGAATCGGTTTTGCCGGTTTTCGCTTTCTGTCAAAAAAAGCCGATACGACGGTAGTGCAGAGTAATGAGGACCGGGAAGAAACCGAAAATGAAGAGACAGACGACGCTGGGACGAATGAAGAGTCGGCAGACGCTTCGGAGGAAGAAACGCAGACGGAAGTCGGGGGAACCGGCGGGTCAAAACAGGAGGAGCAGCCTGAAGAAGTAGGAGAAGAGACGATCATGGAAAGGGTGCAGAAACTCAATGCGAGCAGGAATGCAATTCCTTCCATTGATGTTGACGCGCCTAATTACGAACCTGCACAGCGCGATATCAATGCCGCATGGGATCAGACGCTATTTTATACACTGGAAGATATAGACAAAGAGAGTATGGCGGATGGGTTGATCAATACCTATCTTATTTCCAGAAAAGAACTGTTGAACGCCGATTCGGGAAATCAGATGGAATATGATATCTATACCGATCCCGGAACGAATAAGGTGCATAAGATCGTCAGCATCGAGTACGTGGGAGAATGGCTGAACATAACGGAATATTACTATACGGCTGAAGGAAAAGTGAATTTTATATACGTTTATGCGGATACCAATTATTTTCCTTCTTATGCGACGCCGAACCGGGATGGAAACCGCTACTATTTTAACGGAGACGTCATGACGAAATGGCGTGTTGTTCTTAACGGCGGTCAGACCAATTATGTACTGGGAGAGAATTCTGCCGCAGTCGGGACCAATGCGGGAAATGTGATTCTGATGAAAGATTTTTCACAGGAGGAACAGGAGACATATGATCGTAAGGAACGGGAAATGCTCAATATGGCCTACAATACATACAATACGGTTTTGAATACGGATGGCGTCGCGATGATTCAGGGTTATGTATATGGCGAAGATTCGGATGTGATATCGGGCGTATATGTAGCCTTGTATGAGGAGGGCAATCCGGAATGTCTCTATGAAACACAGACGGATGAACAGGGGTTATATTCTATCTATGTTCCGACTGATGTGAACGAATACAGACTGGCTTTCAAAGAAGCGAACTGCGATGATGTCGAGATGTACAGTATCAGGATGAATAACCAGACCTTGGGCGGATATCAGCCATCCGTTTACATGATACCGACAGCGGGAAGCGATATATCGGTCCAGATCGACGACGCGCTTAACTATAATGAATACGGAGATGGAATGGCTGTTGTAGCAGGGGCCGATTATGCGATCAGACGGGGAGTCGATAACTTCTACGGCGAAGTGGTGGCTTCCGGCGTGACGGATTCCTATGGTTATATTTATGAATATCTGCCGACCGGAATGTATACGGTGGAGATTTCCAAGGCCGGGTATGATCAGTCTTACTTTACGCTGACCGTCCGCACGAGTAACAATACCGTACAGTTTCACTTATCGCCCAAACTGGCGGAGGGTGAAATGCGTATCGTTTTGACATGGAACGATTACCCGAACGACCTGGATTCTCATTTGTTTACGCCCTATTGTACCGCTGAGGAACATATCTGTTATTATCATCGGGAAGATGAGAAAGGAAACAGCCTGGACGTCGATATTACGAGCGGGTACGGACCGGAGACCGTGACCGTTGCGAATCTGGAAAGGAACGGACTGTATAAATATTATGTGGCGGATTATACGAACTGTTCACAGGAATATTATGACTCCTATGCGATGTCTTTTTCCAATGCCAGCGTGCACGTATATACGCATGACGGTCTGGTGGCGGAATTTAATGTTCCAACCAACAAAGAAGGCGTTATATGGGAAGTATTTGAAATCAGAAACGGCGTTATCATTCCGGCGCAGCGTTATTATAAGGCAGTGGAAGATAATGACTGGTGGAGTATGAAATGGTGATAAAAGCCGTAAGTTTGAAAACGGGAGTGAGAGGATAAAGAATGTCATCGTTAACAAAAGGAACCATTCTGGAAAATGCTTATGAGATTATTGACGAGATCGGAGCCGGAGGCGGCGGAATTATCTATAAAGCGAGGCATCTCAGACTGCAGACCGATGTGGTAGTCAAAAAGATCAAAGACGAAGTCCGCGGAAAGATCCGGTCCAGGCAGGAAGCGGATATTCTAAAAAAATTGAAACATCCGTACCTGCCGAGAGTCTATGATTTTATAGAGACTGAGGATGGCGTTTATACGGTGATGGACTTTATACATGGAGAGAATCTGGACGAAGCGGTGAAGAGGCATGGGAAGTATTCTCAGAAACAGGTACGAAAATGGGCGGAGCAGTTAGGAGAGGCATTGGCGTATCTGCATGCACAGATGCCTCCAATTATCCACAGTGATATCAAACCGGCGAATATCATGCTGACGAAGGAGGGAAATATCTGCCTGATCGATTTTAATATTTCCCTGGCCATGGGCGGCGGGATGGAATCCGCCGTCGGTATCAGCGCAGGCTTTTCACCGCCTGAACAGTATCGTGATCCGGCATTGTATGCAAAGGTGACACACAACTATACCATGCAGAGACTTGCCGAAGACGACAAAACGGAGTTGATACGACAGACCTCTGGTGACGGCAAAACGGAACTGCTGCAGCAGTGTTCAGACGACGATGAAACGGAACTGCTGCAACAGCAGCCGGATGAGGAAATGGAATTCCGCGCTGTCTGCGATCTTCCCGGGTATACGAAACTCTTCGGGAAAGGAATCGATGCCAGGTCGGATATTTACAGCCTCGGCGTTACACTGTATTTTCTGTTGACAGGTGCGGAGCCGCCGATGGATTTTGAAAAAAGGATTATGGTTCATGAATTAAATGTGCCTGTCAGTGAAGGATTTGCGTTGATATTAGAGAAAATGACAGATCTTTTACCAGACAGGCGTTATCAGAACGGCGGGGAATTTTTAAAGGCGATTCGAAACTGTCATAAACTGGATCACCGATATGTGGCGATGCGCCGGAAACAGCTCACTATACAGGGTGGTGCGCTTGCCTGTCTGGCGCTCGGGATCCTGACAATTTTTACCGGGATGTATCAGGTACGCAGAGAAAAGAGCAGCGCTTATTATAATCTGGTGCATCGGGCGCAGGAAGAGATGCTTGATTCTGATTTTGAGCAGGCGGCAGAACTGTTAGAAGAAGCGAAAGAGATTTTTTCCATGCGGATCGACGCATACGAGGAAGAAGTCTATCTGTTGTATTTAAACGAGGCATACGAAGATTGTATCGATCTGGGGGAGTCCTATATCAATACCACGCCTTTTTTGCTGGAAACAGAGGCGGATAAGGAGTTGTTCGGCAATATTTATTTCATTGTAGGAAACGCCTATTTTGAGACGGGAGACTATCCGAACGCAGAGAATCTCCTGCGGAATGCCTTTACTTATAATGAAAGCAACGGACTCTATTTCAGAGATCATGCAATTACGCTGGCCAGATTAGGACAGGTGGACGAAGCAAAAGGACAGTTGGAGAGAGGAATCCGGCTTGGCATTGCGCAGGATTCTATCTATATGGCACAGGGAGAGATCGCACACGTAAAGGGTGAATATGAGAGCGCTGCAGAATATTTTAAGCAGACGATCGCCACGACTTCGGATATACAGATGAAAAAAAGAGCCATTCTGCTTTGTGTCGATGTCTATAGAACGATAGGATATGATGCGGTGGATGAAGAGATTGCGCTGTTAGAACAGTATAGAAGCCAGTTTGAGGGAAACGGCGCATTGGTCATGACACAGTATCTGGCGGAAGCCTATGCCCGAAAGGCGCAGTCGGACGAAACAACGGCGCAGCAATATTATGAGAAATCGCTTGCATTGTTTCAGAGCATTTATGACAGCGGTTACGTAACATTCCAAATCCAACAGAATATGGTCATTCTGTATGAAAATATGAAACGCTTCGATGAGGCGGAGACGCTTCTTTTACAGATGACGCAGGACTATCCGGAACGGTACGAAGTATACAAAAGACTTGCCTATCTGGAGGCGGACAGACAGCAGATGAAAGAAAATAAGGACAGAGATTATCAGAAGATGCGTGCATACTATGAGCAGGCAAAAGAGAAATATGCGGGAAAAGAACAGGATATGGAAATGGATATGCTCGATAATATGATGAAAGAACTTGTGGATGGAGGATGGTTTTAAATGAGTGGAACAGTGATCATCGGCATGGGAATCGCTCTGACAGGAGCGGCGGTAATTCTGTTTGGCGTGGGCGTCATTTATCAGAAAACGGCAGGCAGGAAGATTCGTGAAGAACTAAAGAGAGAGTATGAGTAGGCGTTTCAAATCGACATAATGTTCCAAACGACATAGCGCATTCCATGCCAAACGCTAAAAGGTGGGAGAAAGAACAAATGAGCAGAGAAGATAAAGCGAAGATGCAAGATCCGGCAGGCGGTCCGGCCGGGAGGAAGTATAAAAGAATAATAGCCGGTATCATAGCGGCGGCAGTTGTCCTGATTGCGTCGACAGCAGGCATTGCTGTTTATAATATGCCTGAAAACCGCCTGAACAGACAGCTGGAAACGGCGAATAAATTACTGGAAGACGGCGAGTATGAAGAGGCTATGCTGGCATTTGAAGAAGCGATTGCAATCGACCCGAAATCAGAGGACGCTGTCACCGGTTTAGCCGATACCTATCTAGCCTATGCACAAAGCGTTGTAAATTTGCACGACACTGTGGATGCGGCGGATTTGGAGAGAACTATCGATATTCTGGAAGCAGGGTATGAAAAGACAGGCAGGGAAGAGCTGCATCAGAAAATACAGGAAACGTTAAGGCAGATGGAGGTATATTCCCCATACACGTTGCAGGAAATGCAAAATGTAATGAATCAGTGCGGGTATTATACTTCAGGGGATTATTATATCCCGGATGAACCGTTAAGGGAAATATGCAGAAAATATGCTGCGTATCTTGAGCGGTGCAGGACTTATTTCCCCGATGAAAATTGGTTTCCGTATTCCTATTTGCCGGATTATTATTATGTTTTGGGAGAATACGAATTATGCTTGGAAGCAAGAAAGTGGCTTTATGAAAAGCATGGATATGAACATTATAAGCCGGAAGAAAGGCAAAGCAATTTTGAAAATGGATATGATGTTTATGATGAGTATGGAAGAATAATTTATAGCCAATCCAGATATGACGAAGCGGATGCTGCCGCTTCATGTGTCGAAGTGAAATATCAATATGGGGAAGATGGGAAATTGGCGCAAATGGAAGTATATCAAGAACTAAATGGCGGAGGAACCAGCAACAGCATAAGAGAGTATGAGTACGATGAAAACGGAAGATTGTGTAAAGTAATTTGGAATGACGTATATACAGGGGATAATACTCTGGGTTTGGCACATGTTATTATAATAGATACCTATGCATATACTGAAGACGGTTTTACAGAACATTCCTCTTGGGTGACAGAGTATACTGACGGAAAAATAGAGAAATTAGAATATGAGCAAGATTATTTTATAGATGAAATGGGAGGTTTCATTGAGGCAGGAGAGCCATATAATGAGGTAGTCTATCAATAGCTTTCAGGCGTGGATGAATCTTGCGGGTGAATGAAAAGATTTGTGAAATAATTTATAGGAATAGTGACAGCATTGAAGAAGGGTATAGGAGAAAGGCATAGGAGCAAGAACAAATGAGCAGAGAGGATGAAAGATACGGCAGGCGCAGAGGATTTCTATGACAGGACGCTTACAATGAGTTTGCAGAATTGGAGGATAATTTTAATATGACAAAAGAAAGGCAGACAGAAGAAAAATTTGCAAAAGAATCAGATACTTTCAGGGCATATGCCGGAAAGAAACGAATGATTTTCGCTGTGTTCACAGTGATTCTGCTGGCGCTTATCGCGGGCATCGGTATTTATAATACCCCCGCCAATCGATTAGCAAGACAGATCGATCTGGGCCGGAAATATTTGGAAGAAGAAAATTATGAACAGGCGGTCATTGAGTTTGATAAAGCGATCGCGATCGATCCTATGAGCGTAGACGCTTATCTGGGTAAGGCGGATGCCTATATTGCTATGGGCGATGTGAACATGGCATTGCAGACATTGGAAGAAGGGTATAGCCGGACAGGAAGCGAGAGTATCAAGAAGAGGATAGAGGAGATAAGTTTACAGACGGCGGGAGAGGCGGAATTATCGCGGGGGCCGGAGGAAGAGGATGCAGAAGAGACTGCTGATATCATTGATTTTACGTTTGAACTGTCGGATATTACGATCATGGGATACGATCTGTTTACGGCGCATTACGAGGAAGTCTGTGCGGCATACGGATGTCCCATTGATACGGATTCCGGCCGTGGCAGAGATTTAGAAAATTCATCGGTTATGAATGAATACGGAGATCTGCAAAGCGATGTATCTTCGGAAGATGGCGGAGAACAAAAATTTTTATCCTTTTATCAGCATACGGAGACAGTGTCTTATCCTGCGATCAGCTATTCCAACCAGATTTCTGACAATCATATGCTTGTAAATATCAGTATTTACAGTTCGTTTGACAGGGTGTCGGATCTGGAATCCTGTAAGATTCATGTTCCCGCGCCGACAGGGACTTATGAAGACTGGTGCAGCATGCTTCCGGTACAGGAGATCAAAGCAAACGGAACCCGGCAGGAACAGGAAGGCGGAGAGGCATATTGGGAGTTCCCGACAAAATGGGGACAGGCCCGCTATATGGAAGGAGAGGGATACGCCCGTCTGGAAATATATCTGAACAACTGGACTGTGGGGGAAAATGATTATAACGGTATCTTTTCTATAGACAGATATGTGGATTTTGGCGGTACTGGTCTTGGAGAATCATGGACGTACGGAATGCGGTGCTTTACCGGGCATTCATAGCATCTTGCGAGATTTTGATAGCCAGTATGCCAAGTATATCTTTTCTAATTCTGGTGTTTCCCTGAACCCGTTTTACTGCATGGAAAAAACGGGAAACTCAGGGAAACTTCTTTGTATACTTTTCACAAATATTTTACAATCTGGCAAAATTAACCTTAAAAATATCATTTTTGAACAAAAAACACCGGTCATATCTTGTAGAAATCGTGCAAAAAATCGGGAAAACGGTTACTTAATTTGAAATTGTCGTAAAGAAAACCCAATGTTATACTTTCCTTGTAAACAGGAAGTGATCAAAAAAGACAGGAGGGTACGATTATGACAAAGTATTTGAAAAAAACGGCGGCATTTTTCTTTATGTTTGCGATAGCATTTGCATTGCTTACACCTATACATGCGAATGCAGAAGAAGAACGGACGGCGGTTTATGTGCAGGTTCCGGAGGATTGGGACGCACCGTGCGTATGGGCATGGGACGAAGAGGGAAACAATGCGTTTGACGCATGGCCCGGTGGAGAAACGGAAGCAGATCCCGGAAATGACGGCTGGTATTATATCTGGCTTCCTTCATGGGCGGATCATGTGATCGTCAATGCCGACGAAGGAAATGTACAGACCGCGGAATTGATCCTGGAAGGCGGCAATGCGTGGATTAAAGTAACAGGTGCAGAGAATGCGGAGGTCTCTTATGAAGCGCTGACGGAGGGAGATATTCCCGAGTACGTGGAAAAATTCGTTATTCATGCAAAGCTGCCCGAAAGCTGGGAAACACCGTGTCTTTGGGCATGGTCGGCGCCGGATGGAACCAACGCATTTGAGGCATGGCCGGGAGAAGCATTAAAGCAGGGCGAAGATGACTGGTATACGGGAAAAGCACCGATATGGGTCAATTCCGTGATCATAAATGCCAATGAAGGGGATGTGCAGACGGAAGATATTTCCATAGATCCTGCGGAAATGTGGATTACAATTGCAGAAGACGGCAGCTATGATTTCAGTTATGATGATCCGAATGCCGTAAGTGCGCCGGACATTACCGTAAACGTGCAGGCGCCCGCTGACTGGACGGCTCCGTGTCTCTGGGCATGGTCGGCGCCGGATGGAACGAATGCGTTTGCGGCATGGCCCGGAGAAGCTTTAGCGGAAGGGGAAGAAGGCTGGCTTACGTTGCAGGTTCCCGGCTGGATCAATTCTGTGATCGTCAATGGCAATGAAGGCGGCGTGCAGACAACGGATATTTCCGTGGAAACAGGCAAAGATATCTGGCTGGTAGTGACAGATGCCGAAGCATATGAAGTATTTTATGAAAAACCCGCGGATGCGGGCCAAACGGACACAGATACGGCAGCAAATGAGACGGAATCTATAGCGGCGCCGGATGATGCAGAGCAGGGCGCGGATGCAGCGGCAGGCGGATCAGCAGAACCTTCAGAGACTCAGGAGAGCGGTACAAACACAGGGATTATCGTGCTGATCGTAGTGGTTTGTGTTATGCTGGCACTTGCAGGGTATTTTATTGTAAAAAAGAAAAAACAATAATATGACATGAATGCGGATATCGCAGGCTGAGAGAAAGGCATGGTTTATTAGAATGAAAAAACTGACGGCATTATTGTTATCGATTGCAATACTGACATGCATATTATGCGGCTGCGGCGCACAGGGGGCGTCTTTGACGGAAGAAGAAAAAAATACCGTTGTCATCTGGCATGATAAGGAGGAGGCGGTATCAGAGGCATTGTCGGATGAATTGAAAAGACTGGTTCCGGACGTTACCGTGCAATTGGAATATAAGAGCAACCTGACAGAAGCGCTGAAAATGGTAGGAAATGATCCGAAAGCGGCGCCGGATATGTATTTTTTTGCACATGACAAGATCGGAGTCTATGCAGAGATGGGAATCCTTGCGCCGATCACCGATCTCATAGACAAAGAGACGCTGACCGCGTCCTGTGTGGATATGACGCTGGATGCGGCAGCTTATAAAGGGGAGCTTTACCAGCTGCCGGTATATTTTGAGACGCTGCTCTTTCTATATAACCGTTTATACATGCCGGACGAAAAAGTTCCGGGGACGACAGAAGAGTTGTATGCCTATATGGAAGAGAAAACACGCGGCGGACATTACGGGTTTGTGGAACAGCACAGCACGGCTTATTACAGTGCCGGCTGGATCCACGGATTCGGCGGCTGCATTATGGATGAAAACGGAAATGTGGGACTGAGCAGTCCCGAAACGGTCAGGGCGTTGGAATATCATAAGAAATTCGTGGGACTCATGCCCGGAGAGAGTGAATATGCAACGGTGAACACACTTTTCCAGGAAGGAAAAGCACACGCTACGATCGGCGGCCCCTGGTTGGTGTCGGCTTCACGCGCGGCAGGAATGGATCTGGGAATAGCTCCGATGCCTGTGATTGATGAGACGCAGATACCGATTTCGCCGTATATGGGTGTGCAGGGAGTACAGGTATTAAAGTTTGCGGCGGAAAATAAGACGGAAGCCGTGAAAAAGGTTCTCTATGCACTGATGCAGCCGGAAGTCGGCATTTCGCTGGCACGGGTCAGCGGGTGTGCGCCTGCGGTAGAAGCCTGCTATGAGAATGACGAAGTAGCATCGGACGATGTGGTAATGGCGATGCGGGAGATGGCCGAAAATACGATTCCGATGCCGAACAGACCGGAAATGGACGTTATGTGGACGGTGGCAGCGGATATGTTGGTCAATATCAATATGAGCGGTCAGGACGTGAAGGAAAGCTGTGCGGCGGCACAGAAAAACGCGGAGGAATTGATAAAGAAGATGCAGTAAAGAACGAAGCGGGGATGGCAATGAAGAAATCAGATATTAAATCGGATATCAAATCAACTAAAAAGAAAAAGGGAGCCGGTACGGCGGCAGCCTATTTATGGTCGGCGCCGTCGCTTCTGCTGATCTGCCTGATCGTGGTATTTCCCATTTTTTACACGGGTTATATTTCTTTGACGAATATGAACGTCTACCACTGGTTTACCTATGACCTGATCGGTCTTGATAATTACAAAGAGGCGCTTCTGGTATTTGACAGCGGATTTCTTTCGGCGCTTTTCTTAACGGTCGTCTGGACGGCGGTGAATATGCTCTTGCAGCTTGTGGCCGCATATCTGTTGGCGAGTCTGTTAAATACCAAAGGGCTGAAACTGCGTAATTGTTACAGAACGCTGTTGATCTTTCCGTGGGCCATGCCGGGATATGTGTCTATCTTATTATGGAAAACGGGAATGTTTAATTCGCAGTTTGGACTTTTGAACCAGTGGATGGAGAAAATGGGATTTTCGCCTGTGAAATGGCTGGCGGATGATATGTCGGCATTTATCTGCTGTACTATTGTGAATCTGTGGCTGGCGCTGCCGTTTATGATTACGATCATAGACGGCGCCCTGCAGAGCGTTGACAGAAGTTACTATGAGAGCGCCCTTTTAGATGGTGCGGACTGGATGCAGAGGACATGGTATATTACCATTCCGGCGATCCGGCCGATCATTGCGCCGTCGGTCGTGATTACTATATTTACGACTTTTAAACAGTTTGACGTGATCTATCTGCTGACGCAGCAGGCGGGAGCGAAGACGGGCGCCCATATTCATACGATCCTGACTTATGCGTATGAGAATGCGTTTATTACGAATAATTACGGATACAGTTCGGCGGTATCGATGATTATCTTTGTGATCCTGATCGTATTTTCCTATGGAATCAATATGAAACCGAAGGAGGAGTCCTGATGAAGCATAGAAAAAGAAAACAGCAGGTGAAACTGGCAGTTGTCAATCTGGTCCTCATGCTGGTGTGTATCGTGACTTTCGTGCCGATCCTTTATGCCTTTTCGGTGTCGATCAACGAGCAGAACAGCCTGCTCAGCTCCGATTTTTCTTTTATTCCAAAGGAAGTGACATTAGAGAACTATCGGAAAGTATTTACGGAGGAGCCGGTTGTTTTGTGGTTTCGCAACAGTTTGTTTCTGGCCGTATCAACGGTGATGATATCGCTTGGTACAGGGATTCCGGCAGCCTATATTTTTTCCAGAAGAAGGTTTCCGGGCAGGAATGCGATCCTGCAGATGCTGATTCTGCTATATGCGTTTCCTTCGCTGCTATCCATGACGGCCTTATATAAACTGTTAAGTCCGATGGGGCTGATCAATACGAAAACGGGACTGATCATCGTATATACGGGTACAATGGCAGTATTTGCCTTATGGAATATGAAGGGATATTTTGACACGATTCCGATTGAGATTGAAGAAGCGGCTATGATCGATGGCGCATCGCCCCTGCAGATTGTGCACAGGATCGTTCTTCCTCTGGCAAAGCCGACGGTTGCGGTTACGGCAATGATGGTACTTATTTACGTCTGGAATGAATATATCTTTGCAATCAATTTTATGACCGGAGAAAATACTTATACACTGGCAGCAGGTTTATATTCACTGCAGGCGAATGAAACAAGCGGAAGCTGGCCCGTGTTTTCGGCCGCTTCACTTCTGGTATCGCTGCCGATACTGGTCATTTTCTTTGCCATGCAGAAGAATATGGCATCGGGTCTTACGTCGGGCGGCGTAAAAGGATAGCGGAAATATCGCTGATGGCAAAGAGCGGGGAAAAGCCGGGGAACATGAAAACGGATGGATAAAAAAAGAAAACAGGGGGAAACCGGATGAACAGAGGTGCAGTTTTACATATTCCGATGTCGGAGTATGCCTATGGAATAGACGAAGAACATGTGACGATCAGAATAAGATGCGGCAGAGGAGATCTGCTGCAGTGCAATCTGTATTTTGGAGACAGGGCATGCAGACAGACGCCTGTGCTCTTTACGAAGCAGGAAATGCAGCTGAAAGCTTCGGATGAATATTTTGATTATTATGAGACGACGCTGGCACATCCTTATAAAAGACTCAATTATTATTTTGAATTCATAACAGAAACAGAGAGGGTGCTGTATTACGGCGACTGCTTCATGAAAGAGTGCGTGGATGACAGATCGGAATATTATCAGTTCCCTTATAATCACAGAGCAGATCTTGTTTCTGTGCCCGCATGGGCGAAGGATGCGGTGATCTACAATATTTTTCCCGACAGCTTTGCGACCGGCCGGGGATATCTTTCGGGAGAAGGAAGCGTAAAGGAATTTGCCGGAGAGTGTGTCAGAGGAAAACGCGGCGGCACGATCAAGGGAATTGCGGAAAACGCGCCGTATTTGAAGGCGCTTGGTTTTACTGCCATATATATCAATCCTGTTTTTGCGGCAGGAGAATATCATAAATATGATCTGCTTGACTATTATCATATCGATCCGTGTTTCGGGACCAATGAAGAGTTTAAAGAATTGGTGCGCATTTATCATGAAAACGGTATGAAAGTGATCCTTGACGGTGTATTTAATCATTGCGGCTGGAAGTTTTTTGCCTTTGAAGACGTTGTAAAAAACGGAGAAGCATCACGTTATAAGGACTGGTTCTACAGATTGGAGTTCCCGGTGGTAAGACCGGAAAACGGGGAAGATTATCCGGGGTATGAATGTTTCGGTTATGAGAGAATGATGCCGAAATTAAATACGCAGAATCCGGAAGTCATAGATTATTTCTGTCATGTGTGTCAGTATTGGCTGAAAGAATATGGGATTGATGGCTGGCGGTTGGATGTGGCGAGCGAGATCAATGACGTATTCTGGGAAAAGTTTCGGCTTGCGGCGAAAGAAATAAATCCCGACGCGATTCTGATCGGGGAAGTATGGGAGACGGCGCGGCACTGGTTAGATGGCAAAAAATTTGATTCTACCATGAATTATGATTTCAGAAAACACTGCCGCCGCTTTTTTGCCGAGAGAAGTATCGATGCTTACGAGTTCGATGGCAGAGTAACGAATATGCGGATGCGGTATCGTGCGCAGAACGTATATGCGCAGCTTAATTTACTGGACAGCCATGACGTAAGCCGGTTTTTGTCTTTGTGCGGCGAAGACGGGAAGCAGTATAAGCTGGCGGTTCTGTTCCAGATGACGTTTCCGGGGATTCCCTCCGTATTCTACGGAGATGAGAAAGGGATCTGCGGCGTTCTGGAAGAAGAGTATCGTGCGCCTATGGAATGGAATGGAGGAAATGAGGAGATTTTTTCTTTTTATAAAAAAGCGATCGGCCTTCGCCGGGAACATGCGGCGCTTAGAGAGGGAGAGTACAGGACTGTTCAGGCCCAAAAGGGAAGCCGTCTCTATGTCTATGCAAGAGAAACGGATTCTGTTACAATTATGATCGCATTGAACTTAGATGATTCTGCCTGCCGCCTCCCGGAATTATTTGAAAAGGGGAAAGTTCTCTGGCAGGAAGGCCTTGACGGGACTAAGCTTGCGCCTATGGGGTGGGCGGTTGTGATTCTATAAAATGAAAACAGAAAGGCACGGGGATTAAATGGCGGCTACGATCAAGGATGTTGCAAAGCTGGCGGGGGTATCGACGGCTACGGTGAGTAAGGTAATGAACGGTTCTTATTCGATTTCCCAAAGCACCATAGACAGAGTAAACAATGCAATGAAGGAACTGCATTATCATCCGAATCTGCGGGCGAGAAATTTCGCCAGACAAAGTACGAGACAGATTTTATTTCTGACGACATTGGGAGAGAATGTAGGATTTGCCAATCCGCATATGTTTGAGATCATGTCGGGTCTGGAACATGCGTTGGGAAACAAAGGATATCTGCTCAGCGTAAAAAGCATTACGCCCATGCAGGCGCCGGAATTTGTAAAAGAAGTGTTTGACAGCAAGATGGTGGATGGTGTGGTAATCCATGCGTCCGTGATCTCCAGAGCGCTCGATGAACTGATCAAATATAAGGAAATTCCGCATATCGTTCTGGGACAGCCGGATTTTGCCAGTCATTTCTGCTGGCTGGACATCGATAATAAACTGGCCGGTGAAATGGCGGCTAATTATCTGCTGCGGTGCGGGTATCAGTCGCTTGCTTTTATCGGCGGGACCGATGAAGATAAAATATCGGCCCATCGGCTGGCAGGCGTTCTTTCCGTGCTGAAGGAATATGACGTGATTGTTCCCAGACATCATCTCCAATATGGAGAGTCGGATTGTGACAGCGGCTTTTGGATGACAGAGCAGCTTTTGCAGAGTCCCAACCGGCCCGATGCCGTGATATGTGCAAATAACTATATTGCTTATGGCTGCGTTAATGCATTGAAAGAAAATATGATCAGAATTCCGGAGGATATGGGAGTGCTTACTTTTGATGATTTTCCGTTCTCCAGGATTCTGGACCCCAAACTGACCGTGGTCGATATTGACGTATATGATATGGGGATGCAGGCCGGGAAGCTGATCCTTAATAAAATGAAAAAACCGAATCTGCAGATGCAGTTTTATTGTACCCTGCCATCTATTACGGTAAGAGGGTCTACGGCAGGAGAATAAAGCGGGCGGAGAAATTCCGGCTTTGCTCCTGATTACTTCGGTTGCTTTTATATAGGCGAAAACGATATCTTCTCCTCCTGACGCTCATTCTATCATGAATCTGCGGTTCGTGATACAATATGCTTAATATGTGGTAATATGGATGGATCAGTGAACAAGTTCATTTTCATGTTTATCAGAGTGGGAAGATAGGAGACTGTCATGTTAAAAAAATATAAGGAGACGGATTTTCTGACCGGACGGATTTTTGTGCCAATGTGTAGGTTTGCCGTTCCGGTGCTTTTTTCCATCCTGTTTCAGCAGTTGTATAATACGATAGATACGCTGATCGTAGGGCATACGCTGGGGGAGACGGCGCTTGCGGCCATCGGTGCGGCTTCGCCGATCTATGATCTGCTGATCGGGTTTGCATTGGGGTTTGGGAACGGGTTGGCGATTGTAACGGCGCGGTGTTTTGGCGCTCATGATGATAAGATGCTGAAAGATTCCGTTGCGGCGGCTATGGTCATCGGCGCTGTGGTTGTCGCAGTGATCACGGTGCTGTCACAGGTTATTCTGAGACCGCTTCTGCAGATCTTACATACGCCGGCAGAAATTATGGATGCGGCATGCCGTTACATTTCTATCATTACACTGTTTACGGTTGTTATGTTTGCCTATAATCTGTGCGCGGGAATCTTAAGGGCGGTAGGAAACAGTATCATGCCGCTGCTGTTTCTGATTGTTTCGTCTTTTGTCAATATAGTGCTCGATTATGTGTTTATAGCCTTTTGGGGAAGGGGACTGGACGGCGCTGCCGAAGCGACAGTGATCGCGCAGGGACTTTCCGTTATACTCTGTCTGCTTTATATTGCCAGGTCGGTGCCTGCGCTGATACCGGAAAAAAGCAATTTCAAATTTGACAGATCCCTATATTCGGAAATGACCGCGCAGGGACTTTCGTCAGCCTTTATGATGTGCTTTGTTTCGGCGGGAAGTGTGATCTTACAATCGGGTATCAACGGATTGGGATATCTGACGATCGCGGCACATACTGCGGCGAGAAAGCTGTATTCCTTCTGTATGATGCCGTTTACGGCGATGTCGCAGACGATCAACACGTTTGTTTCGCAGAATTATGGGGCAGGGCAGCCGGGGCGCATCCGGAAGGCCATGAAATATGCTTATATTTTTTCGAGCGTCGTTACGGTTTTGGTTACGATCTTCATCTGGATCTTTGCGCCTGCCATGATCCGCCTGATATCCGGTTCGCAGGAGCCGGTTGTCCTGCAGAGCGGTACGCTGTATCTGCGGGTAGTGGCGCCCTGTTATTTTATTCTCGGAGTGCTGAATAATACAAGAAGGGCCCTGCAGGCGATCGGGCAGAAGATACTGCCGGTATTTTCCGGGATGATAGAACTGATCGGGAAAATCCTGTTTACGGCATTTTTTATCCCGAAGATGCAGTATATGGCAGTCATTATATGTGAACCGGTCATATGGTGCTTTATGGTCGCAGAATTGCTGTTGGTATTTTGGCGGGATCCTTTTATCAGAAAAGGAAAGTAGAAGAGGAAGGGATCTTTACGATTGAGGCGGCTTTTTCATTTTCACCTGCCGGATTGCCGTAAATATCCCGCAGACTGCAAGACACACGCATAATACGGATGCCGCGTACTGACCGAAGCCTTCCCATTCTCTGCGGAAAAGTCTTTTGATAAACGGCGCAGCCAATACGATCAGAAGATACCAGAATACGGGTACAAGCATCCTGCCGTATGCAGTAAAAAAAGAAAACGGACATGAAAGCGGCAGGGAAGATGTCGTTTTGTCAGGCAGCGCGAACAGGTGTCTGCGGATGGAAGAAGCAAGCAGATAGATTACACATAAAAAGGTAAAATACGATATGGTTCCGATCAGCGTATGCAGTTTGCCGGGGGTAAGCCAGTTATCCATAAGGAGCCATTTTTCCAGTCGTACAGGCAGGAAAATAGAAACGGCAATACGAATACCGTTCACGAAGATGGTGGCGGCGTAGGCAAAGAGAATGCAGAAACCAAACCAAAGATATTCTTTGCGTATCCTGTTTTTACTGCATATAAGAGACGTTTGTGAAGCATCACACAGACTGCTTTCCGATAAAAGGAAGTCGGATACCGGAAAAGAAATGGCAAGCATCAAAAAAGTGAGGAGCATAAAACGACTTCCCGCGCAGGATGGAGCAATCAAAAATTCATGAAAATGATTGACGTAACCCTGATGCGGCAGATAGGTAAAAGAGATGCCGCTGAGGATACCGGCCCACCGGGCAGTGGGGGTCAGTATCCAGAGCAGTGCGTCAGCATCGTTTGATTTGCTGAAATAGTACATGATCAATGTGAGGATACCGGCCGCTGCACAAAGCGGCCGGTATTTTTTCCATATTGTTATTAGCGGTGAGTTTTGTTTCGTTTTTTTCATGCCGGATCCATCCTTTTTCTTTTTCTCATCCTGTATAGTACAGAGAATGTTATCGTAACGGCCGGGAGGAGGAACAGTATGATACTGCCCGGTTCCGAACCGACGCGGCAGCCGACGGCCAGATTGGATACTTCAAGCGGCAGCGGTAACGGCTGGTTGATATCCGTGCTGTCGCCTCCGGGATTTCTGACTGTATCCAGTACGGCGATGAAGGAGGTATAAGGGGTTACCATGTTGTAATTTAATCCGATCTGCGTGACCTCCGCCTGTACATCGGGATTATAGTTGTTTGTGCCGTAATCGGTCAGACGTTCCACACGTTTTCGGGCCCACAGAAGACCTACGGCATGATTCTGACCGGATATTGCATCGGCTACCTGGATCGTCTGGGAGTATTCTCCGCTGCCGGTCATACCATCTATCCGGATCGAACCGGACGCTTCACCGTTCCACTTTCCTAACAGGACGATCGGTTTCTGGGCATAGAGCGTAGGCAGGATTGCGGGTTCCACATCATAGGCGTCAAAATCTTCAAATGATATTTTAATATCCGTCAGCACGGGAGACTGTATGTAGGTGCGGAATTGCTCCGCTGCCTCGGCCGCTTCTGCTTCCTCTGTGACAATAAACGGTTCGCCCTGTCCGATCGTGGCGATTCCTTCGATCAGATAACGGTTAACGGCGGAACCGATGCCGAAGGAAAAAAAGTCGGCATTGTTCAAATTGTCATTGATCAGTTTGAACACATCTGATTCACCGTATATGTAACCATCACTTATAATAACAATATTACGGGAATACTCTTTTTTTGCGGGAATACGCAGGGCATTTTCCAGTGCGCTTGCAAGCTCTGTGCCGCCCGCTCCTGTCTGTTCACTGATCAGACGGATCGCCGTATCGATATTTTCCGGCGTGGCGGAGACGGAGCGGTCCGCCATTTGCAGGGAAGTGCCGGAGAAGAGGATCAGGTTAAAGGTGTCCGTTTCCCGCAGGCCGGAAACAAGATTCGTGATCAGTTTTTTGGCGGTATCTAACGGAAAGCCGGACATGGAGCCGGATACGTCCAGTACAAAAATGTATTCTCTGGGCGGGATTTCTTCTATTTCATAACGCTCGGGCGGCTGTATCATCAGCATGAAACAATTTTCGTTTTCGGTTTGGCCGGTGATAAGACCGGTATTTATCTGATCTCCCGTCAGCTTATAGTCCAGGATGAAATCGCGGTTTCCTGCATAATCTGCAGGATTGGCCAGAGAGACTTCCGCGCTCGTATTTTCATTCCAGCCGATATTGATATCGTGCGTGCTGCTGGTCAGGGAAGCGATCGGGACGCCGGAAGAAAGCGTTACATGGATGTTGTAACTGTCCGCCGGGGTACTGCCTTCGGTAAGATAAGGCGTGCCTGTCCATTCATCCCGGTTGCCTGTATCGTCCAATATCGGACCGACATAGCGCGGTCCTGCGATGGTCGGAAAGACGAACTGATAAACACCTTCAGACGGCATGATCAGTTCCGTATAATGCAGTTCGATACGCACTTCATCGCCGGGCATGATGTTGGCGACGTCCATCGTAAATACATTGGCTCTTTGCTCGGACAGCATGGAAGCGCTCTTACCTTCGCTTTTGGCTGTTTCAAATTCCCGCGTGGCTTCTTCTTTTTCCTTGATCGTGGCCGTCACGGTCTGGTCGCCGATCCTCATCTGCATGCCGTGTATCGTAACTTTGGTCGAGGCAGGGAAAACATAACTGGCATTGATCGGCTTGGTTCCTTCGTTGGTATAGGTCTGTACGACATAGGTGTCGGCGATAATACCCTCTATCGTAGTCCTTACATCCGTACTTTTTAATGGAAGGCAGTCTACACCGACTTCTTCACTTTCTACATAAAAATAGGGAGAACGGGTTTTATCTTCATTTTCGTCCCCTTCTTCGGCATATACTGCAGGAGCATAGCCGGTCAACAGAAACAGTACCGATAAGAGACACAGCAGTTTCGTATGTTTTTTCGTTTTTCTGGTTCTTTGATGACACATTTTTCACACGTCCTTTCTTGATCTTGCATTATTTCTGCAGGTAATGAGCCTGGCGGCCGTGAGGACAACGTCCGGTGATGCCGCGAGGAGATGATTGTAATAATGCATATCTTTATGCTACATGAGAAAGGCATCATTCCTGCATCAAACTTGCATCATAAAGGCATAATCTTTGCATCATTCCTGCATCAAACTTGCATCATAAAGGCATAATCTTTGCATCATTCCTGCATCAAATATGCATCAAAGTTGCATCATGGGAGCGGAGGTGCGGGAGGGACAACATAGATGACATATGTGGAGGCAGGGCATACGGCAGCGGAACGGTTTTTTATTTGTCTGCCGGCGTATAGCGAAGAACGGCGATATTTTCTTATCGGGTGACACAGTTACGCCAGGGTAAATCGCACAGGACGTGCGATTTAGGCATTATGGGACACGGATGTCCCTGAATGCCGGCCCGGACGCTGCCGCAGCCGGGCGCACTCGATTAGAAAATTCCCGTTCGAAGGTCTACGTCGGCAGACAAATAAAAACCGTTCCGCTGCCGTATGCCCTGCCTGTTTCGATGCTGTCTCCTATCATCTGTCTGACGGGTACGGTACGGGTATTTGCTCTTGCGAAAAAAGCATCCCTATGGTATAACCTTTAATAGATAAAACCGGGGTGTCCTGTAAAAAGAACGGGGCTGCCGGACAGGAAAGGAGAATGAAAAGCATGAATGCTATTGCACAGAATAAATCGATTACCGATACCATACAGTATGTGGGGGTGGATGATAAGGAGATCAGACTGTTTGAGAGCCAGTATATCGTGCCAAATGGTGTTTCTTATAACTCCTATGTGATTCTGGATGATAAAAATGTGGTTATGGACAGCGTAGATTTAAGAGCGGAGAAAGAATGGTTCGCGAATCTGGAAACGGTACTGGGAGAGAAAGAGCCGGATTATATTGTCGTATCCCATGTAGAGCCGGATCATAGCGGAAGTCTGCAGAAGTTTATGGAAAAATATCCGCATACCAAACTTGTCTGCAATGCCAAAACGCTTGCGATGCTGTCACAGTTTTTTACCATGCCTGCGGACATGGAGAGCGTGATCGTAAAAGAAGGGGATGAGCTTGTTCTCGGCAAACATACGCTTACGTTTATTATGGCCCCGATGGTGCATTGGCCGGAAGTTATGGTTACCTATGAAAAGACGGAAAAAGTATTATTTTCCGCAGATGGCTTCGGTAAATTCGGCGCGCTGGATACGGAAGAGGATTGGGCATGTGAAGCAAGGCGTTACTATTTTAATATTGTAGGAAAATACGGTATGCAGGTGCAGGCTCTGTTAAAAAAGGCGGCGGCTCTGGACATCCGTACGATATGTCCTTTGCACGGCCCGGTGCTTTCGGAGAATCTGGAATATTACATAGGGAAGTATCAGATATGGAGCAGTTATGAGCCGGAAGATGAGGGCGTATTGATCGCCATTGCTTCTATCCATGGACATACGAAACAGGCCGCACAGAAGCTGGCGGAGTTACTGCGCAGCAAGGGTGTGGAAAAAGTGGCGGTAGCGGATCTGGCCAGAGACGATATGGCGGAGGCGATTGAAGATGCGTTCCGTTATGACAGACTGGTGGTAGCGGCAGCAACTTATGACACAGGTGTCTTTCCGTGTATGGACAGTTTTCTTACCCGTCTGAAATCCAAAAACTTTCAGAAACGGACAGTCGGCATCATAGAGAACGGAAGCTGGGCGCCTATGGCGGGCAAAGTGATGAAAGAACGTCTGATGGAGATGAAAGAAGTGACGATCTTAGAGCCGGTCGTGTCCATAAAATCCGCGTTGGATGAGACTTCCGCTAAGCAGCTTGAGGAACTGGCGCAGGCGCTTGCATAAATACAAAAGAGAGATACGATATAGGAGGCTGCCGTACTGATTTTTGATCAGTGCGGCAGCCTCGTCTGCATCCTGCCCATATGTTATTACCCTGTCTGTAAAACAAAAGACATCTGTTTTCATTTTAGAATATTGTGCCGGGTGTGCCAATTTCAGATATATGACAGGCAGTTTTACAGGCCGGATTTTTTACAGAAATTTCAAAAAAATATCCCTTGACAATTCCTATACATGTGGTATTGTGTAGAAGATTTCAGTTTTTTTGAAGGTTAAGAAAGGGCAGGAGTATTGTTATGCAAAAAGATATGACGCAGGGAAGTCCGATGAAGCTGATCCTCGGATTCTCGATCCCGCTTTTATTCGGTTTATTGTTTCAGCAGTTTTACAGCATGGTAGATACGATCATTGTCGGCCACTATCTGGGTGTGGATGCGCTCGCGGCCGTTGGGGCGACCGGATCGGTCAATTTTCTTATTATCGGATTCTGCATGGGAATCTGCAGCGGATTTGCAATTCCGGTAGCGCAGGAGTTCGGTGCAGGTAATGATAAAAATCTGCGCAAGTATGTAACGAACAGCGTTTGGCTTGCCGTGCTGTTTGCCGCGGTCATGACGGTCGTGGTGGTATTATTGTGCCGCCCTATTCTGCGTCTGATGCAGACGCCGGAAAATATCATTGATGGTTCCTATCATTATATTGTGATCATTTTCCTGGGCATTCCGGTTACATATTTATATAATATGACTTCGGCGATTATCCGTTCGCTCGGCGACAGTAAGACGCCTGTCATTTTTCTGACGATGGCGGCGATCCTCAATATCGGTCTGGATCTGCTTTGCATCATTGTTTTTCATTGGGGCGTTGCGGGTGCGGCGGTCGCAACGGTAGCGTCACAGGCTGTCGCAGGTATCTTCTGTCTTCTTTTTATGCGTAAAAAGTTCAGCATTCTGCAGATGAGCAAAGAAGACTGGACGCGGGACAGATGTTTCATGAGCAAACTGTGCAGTATGGGACTGCCGATGGGACTGCAGTATTCGATTACGGCGATCGGCAGCGTTGTTTTACAGAGCGCCGTGAACGGTATCGGTTCTAATGCGGTGGCGACCGTTACGGCCGGCGGTAAACTCAGCATGTTTCTGATGTGTCCTTTTGACGCCATGGGATCGACGATGGCAACTTACGGCGGACAAAATGTCGGCGCGGGTAAATTTGACAGGCTCAGTAAAGGATTAAAAAGCTGCGTCCTTCTGGGGGCAGTATATTCGGTTATTGCGCTTGGCGTTATTGTGCTGTTTGGGAAATCCTTGCTGCTGTTGTTTTTGGATAAAGGAGAGACGGCCATTCTGGCGGATGCGCAGTGGTATGTGACGGTGAATGTCTGCTTTTATTTTGCACTTGCTCTGGTCAATATCGTGAGATTTCTGATTCAGGGCATGGGATACAGCAGGCTGGCCGTGTTTGCCGGTATGTTTGAAATGGTGGCGAGAGGACTGGCCGGTTTTGTGCTTGTGCCGTATTTCGGATTTACCGCAGTCGGGTTTGCGAATCCGTTAGCCTGGATATTTGCAGATATCTTCCTGATACCGGCTTACATCTTTGTACGGAAAGATATCGAAAGAATCAGAAAAACACAGCCGGCATAAGGATAAGACCGGTATCGGCAAAAGAGCAGTAAAAAGAGCAGTGCAGGCAGAAATTTGACCTAAATAAAGAGACAACATGAGAAAAAGGAAGGATGACACAGATGTCAGTTACGATCTTTACAATGACGCACAAAAAATTCCGGGAACCTTCCGATCCAATATACCTTCCGCTGCATGTCGGCAGGGCATGCAGTGAGGATCTGGGGTATGCAGGAGACGATACCGGTGACAGCATATCTGATAAAAACTGCTATTATGGAGAACTGACCGGTGTGTACTGGGTATGGAAAAATGTGCGCACCGAGGATTACGTAGGGATATGTCATTACAGACGGTATTTCTGTACGGAAGAAGGAAGGATCTTAAACGAGAAGGATTATCTTTCTATTTTGCAGGATCATGACATGATCGTATCCAAGAAACTAAAATTGAATTTTTCTTATTTTGACGGGTATGAAAGCGATTATAATATTTTCGATCTGATCACGACCGGAGAAGTGATACGGCAGAAGTATCCGGCGTATTATGCGAATTTCGAACGGCTTGTACATGGAAACGGCACTTATTTTGCCAATATGCTCGTAGCAAAGAAGGCATTGTATGACGAGTACTGTGCATGGCTGTTTTCTATTTTTGATGAGGTGGAGAAACGGATCGATGCGGATAGTTACGACGACTATCATAAGCGGGTGTTCGGCTTTATTTCGGAATTTCTGCTGCTTGTCTGGGCGGAAACGAAAGGACTGAAAGTCTGCGAGTGTAAGGTCGGCATGACGGACGAAAAATATGAAACAAAGCGGATGAAAGAGACGTTAGCAGATTTTTTCCGGCAAAAGGATCTGGCCGGAGCGAAAGCTTATTTTCTGGAGTCGCTTCAAAAAAGGCCGGATGTTTTAATGGAAGCGTCAGACATTACAGGCGAGTTAAAAATGGCCATGCAGGCAGTGGCGGTCTGTGAGCTGGAAAGACAGGAATATGGGGAGAGCGTTATTGACAGAATGCAGGATTTTGATGCTTTGATGCGCTATTTCGGCAGATTGAATGATGCGATAAACGATTGTAAAACGGGAGGACTGCAGGCGGAAGATATCCGTTTTTTACAAAGCGCGCGGATATCAGAGATCGCGGTGGAGGCTTCGGCACGTTTATTCTGTACGCAGGAGGAGCTTGCGGCGGTCGTAGAGCGGATCGGCCGGGAGATATAGTAAAGATATAGTAAGAGAAATATGCGGAGTATCCGGTATATTATTTTAGGAAGCAGGGCGGGAATTTCCCGCCCGCTGTCATTTTACTGCCCCGGAAACTCCGTCATCGGGTCGGCAATGCTGCCCCGCGTCATACCGGCAGAAGATAGCGTGCCATTTCCATCATAACGGTAGAAGAAGGTAGAACCGAGAGATTCTTCGGTGTCTATATTATATGCATGCTCCATATAAACGGCGATTTCTATCGTATTATCCGCCGCATCCATGTCATATAAATAGCATTTGGCCCAATAATAGGAATATTCATCGTCGGAAAACAGTGCAAGAAGCTCTTCGTTTTCCCGGGCGAAGTCCGTATCGTTTATGATCAGATGCGGTTTGGCATCCAGAGTACCAATATCTTCGATGTAAAACCGGATCGATTCGTCCTGTCCGTCGCCGTTTAGGTCAAGGAAATAAGGTTCTTCGCTCTGCAGTTTTACAGTCAGATTTCCCTGATAGGCGTAAGCCTGCCTGAATCCCATTTCGGACAGCTTATCGTAAGGGATGATGAATTCTATCATGCCAGATGAAAAGGGACCGAGCGCATAGGGATTGCTGAAAAAAACAAGGCCGTCGGTGGACAGATACCAGGAACTTTCCTGATAAAGCGTGGTTTCCAGATCCTCTGAGGCGTTTTCAAACAGGACAGCCTGATAAGTATCCGTAACGATAAGTTCCTGCAGGAAAGCGAGCGTATCCTCATGGAAGGATCCTGCATTTTCGGCAAGGTCTGCAAAGGCGATTGCATCTCCTGTTTCGGCATTATAATTGAGTCCGGTAAAAACATAATTTCCATGTACTCCGCCGCTGTAAACAGAATCTGCTATAAGGAAAGAAATGACATTACTGTCATTACGGGTAACTGTAATATCAAGGTCATGATAATAGTTGGAAAAACCGTATTCGTCTTCGTTTTCCAGGAGATATTCCTGTCGGGACTGATAATCATTTCTTGCATAGTCACGCGTTGCAGTATCGGCTAAAACAGCATCCACCCTTGCCCGGATATCTGCGTTGATCTTTTCTGCTGCATCCTCATTTCCTTCTATCTGCACAAACGGATAGCTGCACAGGCTGGTATACAGGAGCGTGCCGTCCTGTGCGCTGTCGCTGTCCTCTTTTGATTCAAATGTGATCTGCGCACGAACAAAACTGCTGTCTGTCTCGGGAACTGCCGCGCTGCTGTTGTCTGCTTCCGGCTCTGTAACGCTGCTGTCCGGAGTTTTCTGTTCGGAATCTGCAGCCGCATTCGGATCTGTTTCGGTCTGCATATCCGTATCTGCTCCCGGTACGATCACAGCGGATTCATCAATCACTTCATTATTTGCAGTACTGCCGGCAGGCGTTTCTTCATTTTCCGCCGCAGAGGGCGTCTGAGCGGAACAGGCGCTGCATAAGGCGATAGCTGATGCCATCATAATGGATACCGTAGATGTGTATAAAACGTTCTTTTTCATAATGTTTCTCCCTCATTTAAATTTGTAAGAAGTATATCAATCATGCTGTTTCTGTCATACAGGCCGTCTAATCTGCATTTATTATAACACAAACGAAATACGGATTGATAAAATTATGCAAAGGAAGAGAAAAGAAACCGGATTACGGCATTGAGCGGGGTATCATTTTATGTTAAAATAACCAAAACGGACATAACTGCTATTAGGCGCGGGAAAGTCAGCGGCGAAGAAAGAACTTCAGGCCGTAAGAAAGGTAAGGGTATCGGGATGAACTATAATGAGGCATATGCAAAATTGGAGAAATGCGGGCAGCTTCACGTGCTGCAATATTTTGATGAACTGACAAAGGAAGAGCAGGAAACACTTTTAGCGCAGATAGAGGGTCTGGATCTGGAAGTGACGGCGTCCTGCGGGCACAAAGAGGAACTGAACCGGAAAGGAAAGATCACGCCGCTGTCAGCTATGCAGCTTGGTGAGATCGAAAAGAGAAAAGACGAATTTAAAAAGACCGGGCTGGAAGCGATCAGGGATGGGAAAGTCGGCGCCGTGCTGTTAGCGGGCGGCATGGGGACAAGACTCGGTTCGGATGCACCCAAGGGCGTATATAATATCGGACTGACGAAAGAGGTTTTCATTTTCCAGAGAATTATCGAAAACCTGCTGGATGTGGTGCATGAGGCGGATGCGTGGATTCACCTGTTTGTTATGACGAGTGACAAGAACCATGAGGCGACGACAAACTTCTTTAAAGAGAAAAATTATTTCGGCTACCGTCCGGAATATATCACCTTTTTCATGCAGGAAATGGCGCCGGCGACCGATTATAACGGCAAAGTATATATGGAAGAAAAATATAAGATCTCTACTTCGCCAAACGGCAACGGCGGCTGGTTTTCTTCCATGATGAAGTGGGGCGTTGTAGATAAGATCCGGAAGGAAGGGATCGAGTGGCTCAACGTCTTTGCGGTGGATAATGTATTGCAGAGAATTGCGGATCCCTGTTTTGTCGGCGCGACGATTGTGACTGACAGCGATGTGGGAGCCAAAGTGGTGCGTAAAAATGCCCCGGATGAGCGGATCGGCGTGATGTGCTTAGAAGATGGCAGACCGTCTATCGTGGAATACTACGAGCTCACCGAGGAACTGATGAATGCCAAAGACGAAAACGGCGATCCGGCGTACAGCTTCGGCGTGATCTTAAACTATTTATTCAGAGAAAAGGCACTGGAAGAGATCGTGGCCAAAAAACTGCCGCTGCATATCGTAGAGAAGAAAATTCCGTATTTGAATGAAGCGGGAGAGCTTGTTAAACCGGAAGAACCCAACGGTTATAAATTCGAACAGCTCGTGCTGGACATGATCCATGAACTGGATTCCTGTCTGCCGTATGAAGTGGAAAGAAACTACGAATTTGCGCCGATCAAAAATAAAGTGGGTATAGATTCCGTAGAAAGCGCCAGAATATTGTGTAAAGAAAACGGTATAGAATTATAGTTCCTTTCATCTAACATTTCGACAGGTTTGAATAACATTCTATGCTTGATGAAAAAGCCGCAGTAAGGATACAATAAAGGCATGATAGAGATAAGGAGGCGCTCTTATGGCAATTTTGGTAACAGGCGGAGCGGGATATATCGGCTCCCATACGGTAGTGGAATTACAAAACGCAGGCTATGATGTAGTAGTGGTAGACAATCTGTCAAACTCCAGTGAGAAGTCATTGCAGAGAGTAGAAAAGATAACCGGTAAACCGGTAAAATTCTATCAGGCAGACATCCTGGACAGAAATGCATTGGAAGAAGTATTTAACAAAGAGCAAATTGATTCCTGTATTCATTTTGCCGGACTCAAAGCAGTCGGCGAGTCTGTGGCGAAACCGTGGGAATATTACGAAAACAATATTTCCGGAACACTGACGCTTGTTGACGTCATGAGAAAGCACAATGTAAAAAACATTATTTTCTCCTCTTCGGCGACCGTATACGGCGATCCGGCGATCATTCCCATCACGGAGGAATGCCCGAAAGGACAGTGTACGAATCCTTACGGCTGGACGAAATCGATGCTGGAGCAGATCCTTTCCGATATGCAGAAGGCGGATCCTGCATGGAACGTGATCCTGCTTCGGTACTTCAATCCGATCGGTGCGCACAAAAGCGGAACGATCGGCGAAAATCCGAACGGCATCCCGAATAACCTGATGCCTTATATTACACAGGTAGCGGTAGGCAAATTAAAAGAGCTTGGTGTATTCGGAAACGATTATGACACACCTGATGGAACCGGCGTGCGCGATTACATCCATGTTGTGGACCTGGCTGTCGGCCATGTGAAGGCTTTAAAGAAGATTGAAGAAAAAGCGGGACTTTGTATCTACAACCTTGGTACGGGAACCGGTTACAGCGTTCTGGATATCGTAAAGAACTTTGAAGAAGCGACCGGTGTCAAGATTCCGTATGTGATCAAAGACAGACGTCCCGGCGATATCGCAGCCTGTTATGCCAATGCGGAGAAAGCAAAGAAAGAACTCGGCTGGGAAGCACAGTACGGCATCAAGGATATGTGTGCCGATTCCTGGAACTGGCAGAGCAATAATCCGAACGGATATGATGATTAAAAAAGCGAAAGGTCAGGCGCTCATGCCTGACCTTTTCATATGCCGGGGAAATTCCGCACCCGCATGCCGTGCAAAGAAAAGCTTACGCAACATACAGATACATAAAAATGAAATGACAGATACTGCCGCCCATGACGAACAGATGAAAGATCTCATGGGAACCGAAGTAACGGTGCCTGCTGTTAAAAACAGGGAGCTTCAGCGCATAGATGATACCGCCCGCCGTATAAATGACGCCGCCTGCAAGCAGCCATAGGAAAGCGCTGTGCGGCAGCGTATGCCAAAGCGGCCCGAAGACGCCGAGGCAGACCCAGCCCATGGCGATGTACAAGATAGAAGAAAACCATTTCGGACATGTGATCCAAACGGCTTTGATCACCATGCCGACAACGGCGATGGTCCAGACGATGCCAAAGAGCATATAACCGGAATCTTTATCTAATACGATCAGGCAGACAGGCGTATAGGAACCGGCGATCAGTACGAATATCATCATATGGTCTATCTTGCGGAAGATCCGCAGCATCCGGTCTTTGACAACAACGCTGTGGTATAATGCGCTGGCGCCGTAAAGTGAGATCATGCTGAGCATGAAGATGACCATGGCGGTAAAAGCAACACTGCTGTCGGAAACAGCTGTCTTTATCAAAAGCGGCGTGGAAGCGAAGACAGCCAGCATCATAGCGATAAAATGGGTGATTGCGCTTCCCGGTTCACGGATTGTTATTTGCATCATATCTCCTCCTTTTAACGCAAATCTTTACATAATTCGATAATCAATTTGCAAAACCTCGACACATAGTTTTAAAAACTACATAAAGCATATTAAAATACTACTCTATATAATATGCAAAGTCAAGAAAAAAATACAAATAACGTTAATCCTCTTCGATCACATGGATCTCCAGATAATCGAAGTCGATGTTTTCGATGAAATTGTCTTGTGTAAACCGGGTTTTATCGTGTTTTTTGAAATCCTGGATATTAGCGTCGAGCCAGATCGGCTTGCCCAGATCAAACTGATAGCAGACCTCCTCTAAGGCACGGAAGACTTTGTGCGTTCTCGTATCGTCACTGTCGTCGCATATAACCGTATCGGTCAGCATATGATTATTCTGAAATTCTTTTGCCCACAAACGAAACATAGATCTGCCCTCTGCTTTATTAGATCGTTCAGGCGACTGCGGAACGTGATCCTGAGCGCCGGTTTCGCAATTGCCTGATTGGATAGTATATAAACACTATACAAATCATTTCCCGAAATGTAAACACAATCTTTCGTATAAAAATTTTTCTTTTCCGCATCTCTGTTTTGGCTGTTATATCATAATTGCAAATGATTGCTTAATGAAAATGAAAATGCTAAAATAGTAACGTCATGAAAAAAGAAAAATTAATGGTAGGACTGCCTGATACAGTCAAAAATTTCATCAGAACAAGTTTAACGTCGAAAGAAGCTTTTGTGCCGGGATTTTTGTTCGCGCTTTCCTGCGTGCTTGGCAGGATGCTGCAAAAAGAAGGGCGCACGTGCCGTACATTGGCCGGGTTGTCGAAAGGACTGCTTGCGCTCATATTTATGACAATAGTGTCGTCTGTTTTGGTCATGCTGCTTTTCAAAGGATTGTCCAAATTACGGGATGGGCGGTTAAAAAGCAGGATTTCCGGTAAAGAATATAGTAACCTTTCGGTATTTCTTTTTTATGCAGGCGTTATCCTGTTATGTTGGATTCCCGTTTTTCTGGCATATTATCCATCGGTCTTTGCATATGATGCGGAAGGGCAGCTTTATCAGGTTCTGGCACATGATTACAGCACACATCATCCGTTGCTCCATACGTTGTTTTTAGGTGCTTTTTTCAATCTGGGAAATGAGCTGTTTCATTCATATTCTGCAGGAATGGCGCTTCATTCCGCAGCGCAGATGCTTCTAATGGCAGGAATTTTTGGCTGGGCGGAGATGGTTTTATACAAAGAAAGAACATCATGGGTGATGCGGTTCATACTGCTTGCCTTCTATGCATTGTTTCCGGCGAATTCCGTATTGGCGCTCAGTACGACGAAAGACGTTCTTTTTTCCGGACTGACGCTTTTACACATGCTGGTACTGTATCTTTGGGTGCAGGAGCGATGTACGGGTAGGAGAAAGATCGTTACAGGCTATATCCTTTTGTCCGTTATGATGCTGCTGTTCCGTAACAATGCGGTCTATGCGTATCTTGTCAGCCAGCCTGTTGTCCTTTTTTTATGGAAAAAAAGCGGGAAAACGGGGTGGAAGCAGTATATGACAGCAGCTTTGTTCTCGCTTGTTTTTTTTGCAGCAGGCGCGGCCGGACTGAAGGCGGCGACGGGCGCACGAAACGGAAGTCCGAGGGAGATGCTCAGCGTGCCTTTGCAGCAGATGGCCAGAACAAGGGTAATGCATGAAGAGGAGATCGAGGATGTCATGCGGGAGAAATTAAACGCCTATCTGCCCGCGGAGTGGGTTTTTGCCGCCTATAATCCGCATTTGGCGGATCCTGTGAAGGGGCGGGCCGTGATCCATGACGATCCGGCCGGACTGATCAGGACATGGGCGCAGTTAGGAGTACGTTTTCCGCTTACCTACGCGGATGCTTTTCTGGATAATTCGATCGGATACTGGTATATAGCGGATCAAAATCATGCCGAAATATACGGAGTCGGTACGGAGAGCGGGTTCGGCTATCTTTCCACGGATAACAGAACGATGCCTGCCGGATGTGAGATCGTGGAGCATAGTCTGGCGCCGGGGTTACGTGTCTTTATGGAGCGGATCGTATCGGACAACGAATACCGTAAGATTCCGGTGTTTTCCGTTATTTTCTCACCGGCCTTTTACTGGTGGCTTCTGTGTTTTTATATTGCGTTCTGTCTGTACAGGAAGGAATATAAGCTGTTGCTGCCGGTACTGTTTTTGGCCGTGTATTATCTTACGCTGCTGTTGTCTCCTACGGTGCTGATACGCTATATGTATCCGTTTGTCGTAAGCGTACCCACGATGTTGTGTCTGATCAGTGCCAAAAAGTAGAAAATCAGACATTTTATCATTCAAAATAGACAATAAAAATTAAAATTTGATAAAAAAATTGTGAAATATATACATTTTTGATAAAATGTGATAAAATAAGTATCATAATCAAACACGAAAGACAGTGTAGAAATAATATGTGTTAGAAGGGGCCTAAACATATGGAAGTTGATACGGACAGAAACGATATAGACAGTTGGAAAGAAGTCACATTGATTTATAACTCTGCGTTGAAACAGATTTCGACGAAACTGGAAATATTGAATGATGAATTTCAGCATGTACACAGATACAATCCGATAGAACATATTAAATCCCGTATTAAGACGCCTGAGAGTATTGTAAAGAAACTAAAGAGACACGGCTACGAATCGACGATCGGCAATATGGTAAGATATGTCAATGATATTGCAGGGATCCGTGTGATCTGCTCTTTTACTTCGGACATTTACCAGATTGCGGAGATGATCAGCAACCAGAGTGACATTGATGTCATTTCTGTTAAAGACTATTTTGTCAATCCCAAACCGAGCGGATATAAGAGTTATCACATGCTGGTGACGGTTCCGGTTTATTTATCGGACCGTATTGAATATACCAAAGTGGAGATTCAGATCCGTACCGTAGCCATGGATTTCTGGGCCAGCCTGGAGCATAAGATCCACTATAAATTCGAGGGTAATGCGCCGGAGCATATCAAAGACCAGCTTGTGGAATGTTCGCGGATCGTGTCCGATCTGGACGCCAGAATGCTGAGCCTGAACAGAGAGATTCAGCATTTGGGAAATGTGGATTAGAAGGGCAAAGAAGCGAAATAAAAATGCGAAATGCCGCGTTTTCTGACAGATTGTGTCGGAAACGCGGCGTTTTGTACTTTTGGAAGCATACAGACATCTGCCCTGCAAAAGCCTGAAAAATATCCTGAAATGAGGAGTGCCCAGGCATCTTTCGACACCCGGGCTATTATGAAAAAATTTATCTATGTGTTTGCCATTTGTTATGATAGTTATAGTATAGAGTAAAAATATGAACAAAATATGAACAAGATGTAAATCTATCGTTAATCTTTATAAAAAAGAAGAAAAAGTAGAGGAAAAATTATGTAATTTGTACAAAAAATGTGATACGCTTATATTACAAAAGAAGAAAATACGATAATAGAAGAGAGAGTTTATCGGAATTTTTCAGTATTTCGACTGCCGTATGCAGCAGGCAGAAGTAAGATTGCAGATACGGCAGTTAAGTGTTACAATAAAAAAGGAACGGCCACGGAGAAAGGAGCATGATTGCGATATGGATACATTTATGGATAAACTTGTGCAGAAGAGAAACGCACAGGGTATGATCAACGCGAATGCGGCTGCAGATGCGGCGAAGATGGACATGCTGCAGCGTCAGGTGACAGAGTATGATACACTGCTGCAGGAAATGCGTAAGGTGAATTTAAAGACGGTAGAAAATGCGGAACAGATGCAGAAGGTCATTCAGGAGAGTCTGCAGAAGATCGAAACATATGAGAAAGAGCAGGATGACAGACTCGATAAAGAAGAACTGCTGGCGGATATGAAAAAGCAGATGGAAGAAGCATTTCAAAGCTCCGATGAATTTGTGCATAAAGAGTGTGTGAAAGTATACCGGAACGTACAGGCGTCCATGATGGAACAATTCGGCAAACAGGCTGATGCACTTGCGGCAAAACAGAGTGATAAAACCAGACAGCATAAATTTGCGGCGCCGCTTTCGGTCGTTACGCTTCTTTTGGTGATCGCGGATATTCTGATTCATTTATTTAATATTACGATACCTTTCTAAAATGGAGACGGTTATGGGCAAACAGAATTTTAAACCGGGAAATATGCTTTATCCGCTGCCGGCCGTACTTGTCAGTACGGCGGACAAAGCGGGGAACAGCAATCTGCTGACGATCGCATGGACCGGTACGGTCTGTTCCGACCCGCCGATGGTTTCTATCTCCGTCAGGCCGGAACGCTTTTCGTATCATATGATAGAAGAGACAGGAGAATTTGTGATTAATCTGACAACGGAACAGCTTTGCTTTGCAACTGACTACTGCGGTGTCAAAAGCGGCAGAGATGTGGATAAATGGCAGGAAATGAAGCTGACGAAGGTTCCCGGAGAGAAAGTGAAAGTTCCGATGGTGAAAGAGAGTCCTGTCAATCTGGAGTGCAGAGTGACACAGAAGCAGGAACTCGGTTCCCATCATATGTTCCTTGCAGAAGTGGTGGCGGTACATGCGGATGAAAGCTATATGGATAAACAGGGCAGATTTCATCTGAATGATGCAGGGCTGCTTGTCTATTCCCATGGCAGATATCTGTCGACCGGACGGGAACTCGGTTCTTTCGGGTTCAGTGTAAAACGTAAAAAACGCTGAGAGAATATCTTATCACGCTTATGATATTAATCTGATTTCGGATGGAGCAGGCTGCCTCTTACGATGGCGCCGGCTCCATATTTTTGTCGTATGGAATCCAGAGCCTGTTCCAGACGGGCTTCTTTTTGTGCGGAAATAGGCGGTTTGGAGCTGCCTGCCTCCATGCTTATGACAGATGTGTCAAATAAACTGAGCTGTACAGGTTCGGTTTCGGAAAGCAGCTTGGATGAACGGATACCCAGCAGCCTTATCGGCGTGCCATCCCAAAGTTCGTCGAGCAGGGCACAGGCGGTTCTGTAGATCGTATCGCTGCCTGCTGTCGGAGTCTGCAGCGTTTTTTGGTGGGAGACTTTTTTAAAGGTGTTGTATTTGATCTCGACACTGATCATTTCTGCTGTCTGTCCTGATTCCCGCAGCCTTCTGGCGACTGATTCGGACAGTTCCAGAAGAACATGGCAGGCGTCTTCTCTTTTGGTCACATCTTTGCTGAGTGTCGTGGAATTGCCGATCCCCTTGGCATCGGCCTGCGTTGTTTCCACGATGGATTCGTCTATGCCGTTGGCATATTCAAAGAGCAGTCTGCCATGGCTCTTCAAGTGGGCGGTGATGATCGCCGGGTCACTATTTGCAAGATCTCCTATCGTCATGATCTCCAGTTTGTGAAGCGTTTCCACACTGGAACGTCCGCACATGAATAATGATGAAACCGGAAGCGGCCATAATTTTTCCCTGATCTCATAGGAATAGAGCGTGTGGGTGAGATTCGGTTTCCGAAAATCGGAGGCCATTTTGGCAAGCACTTTTCGGTCGGAAATGCCGATATTGACGGTGAATCCGAGTTTTTCAAGGACCTGCGTGCGTATGTGGGCGGCAGCGTCTATGGGAGAAGGGAAACGGTTTTGTATCGGGGTATAATCCATATAGCATTCGTCCACGCTGACCTGTTCGATATCGGGACAGATATTGGATAAAAGCTGCATCAGTTCGAGACTTCTTTGATGATACAGCATATGATCCGGTGTTTCTAACAGCAGATTCGGACATTTACGCATGGCATTTACGATCGGTTCGCCGGTTACGATGCCGTAAGCCTTGGCCGGAATGGATTTGGCCAGTACAACGCCGTGGCGCTTGGCCATATCGCCGCCGATAATGGCAGGAATCGTGCGTAAATCGATATCGGAGCCCAGCCGCAGTTTCTCCAGAGCGCTCCAACTCAGATAGGCGGAATTGACATCTATGTGAAAAAAGATTCTGTCCATACGTTTTCTCCCTGTTTCATACTTGGTTTATCCTATCTGTTATTGTACTACGAAATTGCCGCAAAGGAAAAATAATTTCTCCTTTACAACGGTTCCGGCGTATGATATGCTCTTAATAACATATCTGGGAGTTCGAAATTCTGATATCATATCTATGGCACATCGCAGTTCGTATCCCTTATATGACAAAAGAATAAGGGAGGAAATCGGATGGGAGTAAAGGACGAGTATCAATTCGATTATCTGGATGATGACCGTAGATTTGCGGACCAGATAAACGGGGGGTTGTTCCGCGGGAGACAGATCGTAAAGCCGGAGGAACTTACACCGGCAGATGTACAGGCTGTGTATCTGGGAAAAGAGGCCAAGCGAAGAGAAAATCCGAAGGTTGTGGTCGATAAAGCGCGTATGTGGCGGGGGAGACAGCTGCATATTCTGGCAGTGGAAAATCAGAATTATGTAGATTATCAGATGGTAATGCGCAATATGCTGTCGGAAAGTCTTGGCTACCATAAACAATGGAAACGCAGAAAGAGAGAACATGCCGGTGCGGGAGATTTAAGAGGCGGAAAGGACGAGTATCTTTCAGGAATGAAGAAAGACGAAAAGTTTATTCCGATCATTACTTTGGTAGTGTACTATGGGATAGATCATTCGTGGGATGGTGCAAGGTGTCTGCATGATCTGCTGGAGATTGATGAAGAACTGAAAGACTATGTGACGAATTATAAGCTGAATTTGTACGACTGTCATGAACATGATACATTCGAAGAATATCAGAGCAGTCTCCGGCAGGTTTTTGAGACGATTCGATATGCGAAAGACAAAGAGAAGCTGTGCAGAATACTTGATGAAAATTATGCCGTATACAGCCGTATAGATGCAGATACCAGAGAGCTGTTATCTGTTGTGGCGAATGTCAGGATTCCGGAAACATGTAAAGTGATAGAAAATGGAGAGGAGAGGTATAATATGTGCAAGGCATTTGAGGATATGAGACTCGAAGGCATGGAAGAAGGGATAGAAAAAGGAATATATGCCTTGATACAAACCTGTACGGAACTGGGAGTTCCGAAAGACGTAATTTTGTCAAAATGTATGGAGAAGTTTGAACTGACGAATGAAAGAGCACAATCCTATATAGAAAAGTGTTAAAGTGTCTGATGCTGTGCTTTTCCTATATGACACTGCGAATATCTCTTTACATTTTCGGGGAATACTGATAGAATAAAAAATGTTACGAATTTGTTACAAGAATCAAAGAATGCATTCCGCAGGTTGAAAAAGGACAAGCGTGATTATTTTTATGAAATTGATAAGCAGACATTATAAAAAAATGAAAATTGCATATATTAAAGGTGCAGCGTTTGTAACGGTGATCGCAGCATTTTTTCTGCCCCATTATCAGAAACTGCAAAACACCGGTGATAATATGTTTACGATTTATATGAACGGCGAGCAGATCGGTGTCGTAGGAAATCTGGACGGACTCGATGCCTGCCTGATCGAAGCGCGCAGGCGGATCGCCGGTTCCAGTGACGAAATGGTACTTGCTGACGCGGATGTCACTTACGAAGGGCAGGAAGTGCTGTGGGGAGAAATAGATGACGATAGTGTCATAACCAATAACATGGCGGCGGTTCTGCGCGATAATGTTAAAGAAACATTGAACCGTTCCTATACGGTGAAGATTAACGAGTATACGGTCAATCTTTCCAGCACCGAAGAAGTGCTTGCGCTTTTGCAGGCATCTTTGGGCAAGTATGATGCGGGAAGAGAATACTACGTTGACCTTGTCATGGATCCCAACCGTGAACTGAATGTTTTGACGACGGCTATCTGTGCAAAGGAAGAAGCGGCGGCGAAGGAAGAAGAGAATGTGGTAAGCGCGGCCGGCATCGATGCGCAGCTCGATGAGATCTTCGCGACAGTAGAGCCGGAGATGGAAAAAGATTTTGACGATTATGAACTGGGACTGCAGACGATCGACTTCGGCGATACGGTAGAAGTCGTGGAAGCTTATCTGCAGGATTACGAGATCACTTCTTTGGAGAATGCGATCGAGGAAGTAACCAAAGAGCAGGAGAAAGAACAGATCTATGAAGTCGTAGCCGGTGATACGCTGTCCGGTATCGCGGAAAGCAATTCTCTTTCGCTTGCGGATCTGATCGCCATGAACGAAACGATCGAAAATGAGAATTCTATCATCCGCGTAGGGGACGAGCTCATCGTGACGGTTCCGGAACCGGAGCTTTCCGTAGAACGTACAGAAGAAGTTTATTACGAAGAAGATTATGAAGCGGAAATTATCTATGTGGATAATGACGACTGGTATACGACGCAGACAAAGACACTGCAGGAACCCTCGGCAGGACATCGGATCGTGGTAGCTGATGTGTATTACCGCAATCAGGAAGAGGTCGGACGGGAGATTCTGAAAGAAGAAATTACTTATGAGGCAGTACCGAAGATCGTGGAGAGGGGAACCAAGATTCCGCCTACGTATATCAAACCGATCTCAGGAGGACGTTTATCTTCAGGTTTTGGCAGGCGAAATGCACCGACAAGGGGTGCGAGCAGTTATCATAAGGGGATTGACTGGGCTACGCCGACCGGTACGGCTGTTATGGCCTCTTCAGGCGGCACTGTCGTCAAAGCGGGCTGGGGCAGCGGATATGGTTATGTGGTCTATATCAATCACGCCGACGGCAGACAGACAAGATACGGACATTTGAGCAAAGTGCTTGTATCGGCAGGTCAGACGGTATCGCAGGGACAGAAGATTGCCCTCAGCGGAAATACCGGAGTCAGCACCGGTCCCCATGTGCATTTTGAAATATTAATTAACGGTTCACAGGTGAATCCTTTGAACTATTTGAATTAATATGCATTCGCCCCGTCAGGAATAGTTTGGCAATCTGCCCATTTACAAATGTGAAATTTATGGTATACTTTAAGTTAATTGTTTATTATTACTGAATTACAACACGATTAAAATAAATATTTGCATTTGCAATTGAATGATACAGGGGACTATATATGGAACAATATGCGATTAAAGGTGGAAATCCGTTAGTCGGCGAGGTGGAGATCGGCGGTGCTAAGAATGCAGCGCTTGCCATTCTGGCGGCCGCTGTGATGACGGATGAGACCGTTTTGATAGAAAATGTACCTGATGTAAGAGATACCAATGTGTTATTGCAGGCAATGGAAAGCATTGGTGTCATCGTAACGAAGTTAGACAGACATACTGTAAAAGTCAATGCATCCCGGATTCATGATCTGGTGATCGAGGACGATTACATCAAAAAGATCAGAGCATCTTACTATCTGTTAGGCGCTTTGCTCGGAAAATATAAAAAGGCCGAAGTGGCGCTGCCGGGAGGCTGTAATATCGGACTTAGACCGATAGACCAGCATATCAAAGGATTTCGTGCGCTGGGGGCCAATGTAAGGATTGAGCACGGACTGATCATAACCGAAGCAGAGAAACTGCACGGCAATCATCTTTATATGGATGTCGTAACGGTCGGCGCCACCATCAATGTGATGATGGCAGCTGTTATGGCGGAAGGGCAGACCATCATCGAAAATGCGGCCAAAGAACCGCACGTAGTCGATCTGGCGAACTTCCTAAACAGCATGGGAGCCAATATTAAAGGCGCGGGTACCGATGTGATCCGTATCAAAGGCGTTTCCAGACTGCATGGCACGGAATATGTGATCATTCCGGATCAGATTGAGGCCGGTACGTTTATGTTTGCCGCGGCAGTGACCAAAGGCGACGTAACGATAAAAAATGTCATTCCCAAGCACCTGGAGTCGATCAGCGCCAAACTTTTGGAGATCGGCTGTGAAATAGAAGAGTCTGACGATGCGGTACGTGTTGTCGCATCCAAACCGCTCGGTCATACGCATGTAAAGACCCTGCCGTATCCCGGATTCCCGACGGATATGCAGCCGCAGATCACGGTTGCGCTCGGTCTTTCCAGTGGTACAAGCATCGTTACGGAGAGTATTTTTGAGAACCGTTTCAAGTATGTGGATGAGCTGACAAGAATGGGTGCCAATATTAAGGTAGAGGGCAATACCGCAATTATCGATGGGGTAGCCAAGTATACGGGAGCAGGAATCTCAGCGCCGGATCTGCGGGCCGGAGCAGCCCTTGTCATTGCAGCGCTTGCTGCCGAAGGAACGACGACGATCGATGATATCCAGTATATCGAACGCGGATATGAAGATTTTCATCTGAAGCTGCAGTCGCTCGGTGCACAGATTGAGAAAATAGAGACAGACAGAGAGCTGAAGAAGTTTAAATTTAAAGTCGGCTGACACTGATAGGGAATCATAGATACTGATGTATAATCAGTATATGGGATCCTATATATTCTGATTCGTAGGATTAATTTGTGATAATTGAATTCTACAAAAAGAATTAGGGTTCCTTTTTGTTTATCATTTTCACATAAAGGAGGAGGATTTATGATAAGTAATTCACTTCTCATATTTAGCATAGTATTTTTGGGATATGTATTAACAAGTTTGTTAAAAACGAAGAAAAGTTTTGGGCCTGTTCTTGCTATTGCATTCAGCATGGCAGTATTGGAAATCGGCGGAGCATTCGGAGTATTGTGGCCGGCAGCAAATATTTATTGCATTGCCGTAGGTAGTTTTTCTATCATTTATCTTGCTAAAACAAGAAACAAAGCAGATATGGCGAATTATTTTTTAAACCCATCCATAATCGGTTTCTTGTTTGCAAATTTGTTTTTTATAATTCTAACATCCGAGGTAACGATTGCCTATACACAGCTGGATTCCTTTTTGCACTGGGGTATGTTTTCCAAAGCTGTATTTTATAATCATAACCTTGATGTCTGGAATAGCGATTTGTGTGTGAATCATAGAGTATATCCGCATGGTATGGCATCATGGTATTCCTTATTTGCTTTATGGAAGAATACCTATATGGAACGGGATGTTATGGTGAGCATTAATGTCCTTTTGTTTGCATCCAGCTGCCCGATTGTCGATATTGCAGCATGCAGGATAAAGAAAATGTTTCCATGTAAAAAAATTGTTTCGTTGATTATTTATCTTGTATCTGGAATAAGTGTCGCAAGTTTACTATGGATCTGGAGGTTTGGTAAAGTATGCGCATATACATCCGGTTATATGGATATACCGCTTGGCGCTGTATTTATGGTCTCTCTTTGCATGGCTGTAACGAAGGGGGAGAGTTATTACCGTAAGGCGTTTGCCGTTTCCCTGGTGTCGAGTATGTTGGTTATGATAAAACCGAGCGGTATTATTTTTGTTAGTGTCGTTTGCCTTGTTTATTTGATGAATGAATACATGAACAGGGAATTCTGTATGTCCCTCCATGATATTGGGAAGTTGATTCAGGGGGGGGGGATTGTTCATTGCTGTTCCATTATCAGAATTGAGTATATGGAATGCCATGATGAAATACCTCAACCTGACAGGCGGGGATCAGTTCAGACTGAAAGAATTTTTGCCCGGTACTGTGATTTTGAAGTATCAATCAGATACTGCGTATAGAGATTTATTTCCTATTGTTGTAAGGAATTTCTTTAAAGCTTTTTTTACAAGAGAAATGGTATTTCATATGAGTGCTTTTTTCTGGATGGTATTATGCATTGCCATTATGGCATTTGTGAGCATATTTTTAAAGGATTATCGCCAAAAAAAGAAAGTGCTTTACGTGAATATTTGTATGACGTTGCTGGCGGTTCTTTACAATTTGTTTTTATTATGGACTTACCTGACTACGATGTCAGAGGGAGAAGCGTTAGGGATTGTATGCTATGACAGATATTTTGGTACATATATAATAGGCTGGTTTGGACTAAGTATTTATCTTCTGTTTTTATATAAGGTTGGTACCGTGAAAGCTCAATGCTTTTGTTTTGGCGCTTTTTTCGTGTGTAACATTTTGGGGTTTTTGAACAGAAATACTTATCTCAAAGAAATTACGCCTGAGATTAGGGAAATACATGAGCTGGGAGGCAGGATACGGGAATGTATTCCTGAAACGGTTCGTAACGATTCAGAGGATATGCCCGACTTATGGGTTTGTTATGCAGACAAGGAAGAATCTCTTGGTTATGATCAGATGATTCAATTGAAATATTATTTATTTCCGGATTTTGATTTTATCAATATCTACGGAATACAGGAAAATTACCAGCGTGAGATGAAGGATATTATAACCGAATTTAGTTTTGATTATGCTGTTTTGTATGGGGTGGATGAAGAGTTCTATAATAGCTATTATTGGTTTTTTGCAGATGGTCTTTCAAATGCTAAAGAACAATATGAGAATGGGGACTTTCAGGCATATAAAATAATAAGGGATGAAACGACGAATGAATTTTGTTGGTTTGAACCATTAGTATCCTGGAAATGATAGAAAGCTTATAACAGATGCCGATTATGCAGATAAAAGGATAGATACATTCATGTGTTTGTCGTGTTAAATTGTGAACAACTATTGACAACAGAAAAAAACCGGTGTATCTTATCAAATAGATATGAAAATTCCATATTGTGAGTTCTTAAATTAAGAACGATGTTTTCTCTTATTCAGAGTGGTGGAGATACATAGGATCTATGAAACCACGGCAACCCCTGTAAGGAAGGTGCTAACCTGAGCGAACAAACTGCCCTGCGGCAGATCGAACAATAAGAGGATTTGATTATCGACTGTCAGGTCCGCTTATTTCGGTAAGCGGATTTTTTTGCGCGAATCAGCAGAGTCAAGAGGCGGAAGATGCGGACGTCATGCTCGCATGTAAGTCCGTATATTCCGAGTCTGCTGATTCCAAGTAGTGGTAGGAAACAAAGAAAACCAAAAAACAAGAAGAAAAAAGGAGATTCAAAATGGAAAAAAGATTATTTACATCCGAATCAGTAACAGAGGGACATCCGGATAAAGTCTGCGATGCCATTTCCGACGCGATCTTAGATGCGTGTATGGAAAAAGACCCCATGAGCCGTGTTGCCTGTGAGACAGCAACCTGTACGGGATTCGTACTTGTAACAGGTGAAATTACAACCAACGCTTACGTAGATATTCAGAAGATCGTACGCGATACCGTAAAAGAGATCGGTTATACCAAATCCGAATACGGTTTCGACGGCAATACCTGTGCGGTTATGGTAGCAATCGACGAACAGTCCGCGGATATTGCAATGGGTGTTGATAAAGCATTGGAAGCAAAACGTCAGGAAATGTCCGAGGAAGAGATTGAAGCGACCGGCGCGGGCGACCAGGGTATGATGTTCGGTTATGCGACTAATGAGACGCAGGAGTATATGCCTTATCCGATTTCACTTGCACATAAACTTGCATTGCAGCTTACCAAAGTACGTAAAGACGGTACGTTAAAGTATTTAAGACCCGACGGTAAGAGCCAGGTTTCCGTAGAATATGATGAAAACGGCAAACCGGTAAGATTAGAGGCTGTTGTGTTATCGACACAGCATGATGCAGATGTGACACAGGAACAGATTCACGAAGATATTAAAAAGTACGTATTTGATCCGGTACTTCCGGTAGAACTCGTAGATGAAAAGACGAAATTCTTCATCAACCCGACAGGCCGTTTCGTAATCGGCGGACCTCACGGAGACGCAGGTCTGACAGGCCGTAAGATTATCGTAGATACATACGGCGGTTATGCGCGTCACGGCGGCGGCGCTTTTTCCGGTAAGGACTGCACCAAAGTTGACCGTTCTGCAGCTTATGCGGCACGTTACGTTGCAAAGAACATCGTTGCGGCGGGACTTGCAGAGAAATGCGAGATCCAGCTTTCTTATGCGATCGGTGTGGCACAGCCTACTTCCGTTATGGTCGACACATTCGGAACAGGTAAAGTATCCGATGATAAGTTGGTGGAAATCGTTCGTGAGAACTTTGACTTACGTCCGGCAGGCATCATCAAAATGCTCGATTTACGCCGGCCGATCTACAAGCAGACGGCGGCTTATGGCCACTTCGGACGTAACGATCTGGATCTGCCGTGGGAGAAACTGGATAAGGTGGATGTTTTGAAGAAATATTTATAAGACAGCGTCAGCAGATATTTTGAAATAAGGCAGAGACAGCGGGAAATCCTTTCAGAAGAGGATTTCCCGTTTTGTATAGGAGAACGGCTTTCAAAAGGAGTACCCTTTTTGGGTAAAATAGAGTATAATAAACGCAGGTCCGGCGGCCTGTACGGCAGGAATTGTTTTGCAGATTCTGCCGGAGAACGCGAAGTTTTGACATCAGAAAAGAAACGGAGAATTACCAATGGCTTTTACACATTTACATGTCCATACGGAATACAGCCTCTTAGACGGCTCCAATAAGATCAAAGAATATGTAAAAAGAGTCAGGGAACTCGGCATGGACAGCGCCGCCATTACAGATCACGGTGTGATGTACGGCGTGGTTGATTTCTATAAAGCAGCCAAAGATGCGGGCATCAATCCGATCATTGGCTGTGAAGTTTATGTTGCACCCAATTCCCGTTTCGATAAGGAACTTGTCGGCGGAGAGGACAGATATTACCACCTTGTTCTGCTGGCGGAAAACGACACGGGCTATCATAATCTGACGAAGATCGTGAGCCGTGGTTTCACAGAAGGTTATTATTACAGGCCCCGTGTGGATATGGAAGTGCTGCAGGAGTTTCATGAGGGGATTATTGCGCTTTCCGCCTGTCTGGCAGGCGAAGTGCCCCGCTATATCCAGAAAGGACTGCTGGACGAGGCCAAAAAATCGGCGAAGAAATACGAAGACTGTTTCGGAAAAGGCAATTTTTTCCTGGAATTGCAGGATCACGGCATTCCCGAGCAGAAGATGGTCAACACCGCGCTGCTGAATATCAGCAGGGAACTGGATATTCCGTTAGTGGCAACCAACGACGTGCACTATACGTATGCCGAGGACGAGAAGTCGCACGATATTCTGCTGTGCTTACAGACCGGCAAAAAACTGGCGGATGAAGACAGGATGCGTTATGTCGGCGGGCAGTATTATGTCAAGAGCGAAGAAGAAATGAAGGGTCTTTTCCCATATGCATGGGAGGCTGTGGAGAATACAAAACGGATCGCCGACAGATGCCATGTGACGATTGAGTTCGGTGTCTATAAAGTGCCGCATTATGATGTCCCGGATGGCTATGATTCTTTGGGATATCTGAACGAACTGTGCACCAGAGGACTTGCGCAGAGGTATCCGGAGGACGACGGAACGCTGCGCAGGAGAATGGATTACGAACTGGATATTATTAAATCCATGGGTTTCGTGGATTACTTTCTGATCGTATGGGATTACATCAATTTCTGCAGGGAAAACGGTATTGCAGTCGGTCCGGGAAGGGGGTCGGCGGCAGGCAGTATTGTTTCTTATTGTCTGCGTATTACGGATATCGATCCGATCAAATACAATCTTCTTTTCGAGCGGTTCCTCAATCCCGAGCGTGTTTCCATGCCGGATATCGATGTGGATTTTTGTTACGAGCGCAGACCGGAAGTGATTGACTATGTAGGTCAAAAATACGGTCTGGATAAAGTTGTGCAGATCGTTACGTTTGCAACAATGGCTGCGAAGGCTGTTATCCGTGACGTAGGGCGCGTTATGGATCTGCCGTATGCCTATGTGGATTCGATTGCCAAAATGGTGCCGAAAGAGTTAAACATTACGATAGATAAAGCGCTGGATATGAACCCCGAATTTAAGAAATTGTACATGGAAGACGAGCAGGTGCATGATCTGATCGATATGTCCAAACGTCTGGAAGGACTGCCGAGAAACACATCCACACATGCGGCGGGCGTCGTGATCTGTCCGGCATCGGCGGAGGAGTTCGTACCGCTCTGCAGGGGTGTGGACGGTTCTGCGGTCACACAGTTTACGATGACGACAATAGAGGAACTCGGTCTGTTGAAGATGGACTTCCTGGGACTGCGGACGCTTACCGTGATCCAGAATGCTGTCCGCATGGCACAAAAGGACACGGGAGCCGTCATTGATATGGACCATATCGATTACAACGATCCCGCTGTACTATCATCGATCGGAACCGGCCGCACGGACGGGGTGTTCCAGCTTGAAAGCGGCGGTATGAAAAGCTTCATGAAAGAATTGAAACCGCAGAGCTTAGAAGACGTGATCGCCGGTATTTCCCTGTATCGCCCCGGGCCGATGGATTTTATTCCCAAATATATCAAAGGTAAAAATAATCCCGAGTCGATCACTTATGACTGTCCGCAGCTGGAAACGATTTTGTCTCCGACGTACGGCTGTATCGTATACCAGGAGCAGGTTATGCAGATCGTGCGGGAACTTGGCGGTTATACGATGGGACGAAGCGATCTGGTGCGTCGTGCCATGAGTAAGAAAAAACAGTACGTTATGGAGCAGGAGCGCAGGAATTTCACATACGGCAACCCGGAAGAGGGGGTTCCCGGATGCGTGGCAAACGGCATAGGCGCACAGGTGGCGGATCATATTTATGATACGATGATGGATTTTGCCAAATATGCGTTTAACAAATCCCATGCGGCCTGCTATGCGGTTGTTTCTTATCAGACCGCCTGGTTAAAATATTATTATCCGATCGAATTTATGGCGGCGCTTCTGACGTCCGTTATTGATAATTCGGGCAAAGTGTCGGAATACATTATGGCATGCCGAAGCATGGGCATCGAGATCCTGCCGCCGGATATCAACGAAGGAGAGATCGGTTTCTCGGTTTCCGGCAATTCGATCCGCTATGCGCTGACGGCGATCAAGAGCGTAGGCCGGCCGGTGATAGAAATGGTGGTTGAAGAGAGGAAACAAAGAGGCCCTTACACGAATCTGAAAGACTTTATTACCCGCATGTCCGATAAAGAAGTCAACAAACGTGCGATCGAAAATTTTATCAAGGCGGGAGCCATGGACAGTCTGGGCGGCACAAGAAAACAGTTTATGAGCGTGTACGTACAGATCATGGAGAACATCAATCAGGATAAAAAGAACAATATGGCGGGGCAGCTTTCTCTTTTTGATATCGTATCGGAAGAGGAAAAAGAAAATTACGAAATCAAACTGCCGCCCGTAGGCGAATATTCCAAGGAGATGAAGCTTGGTTTTGAAAAAGAAGTGCTGGGCATTTATATCAGCGGCCATCCCATGGAGGAATATCAGGAAATCTGGCATAAAAATATAACCAATACGACGGCGGATTTTATATTGGATGAGGAGACGGATTCAACACGCGTAAAAGATGGCGCGTCTGTTACGATAGGCGGCATCATTGCAGACAAACGGCTCAAATATACCAAAAATGAGAAAGTCATGGCCTTTTTGCAGATAGAAGATTTACTCGGCGTGGTGGAAGTGATCGTTTTTCCGAGAGATTATGAGAAAAATGCGGATAAGCTGACGGAGGATAAAAAAGTTTTTGTCAAAGGAAGGGTTTCCGCAGAAGATGAAAAAGATGCGAAGCTGATCTGTGAGAAGATTACGACTTTTGAAGAGATCCCGAAAAAGCTGTGGATCAAGTTTCCGACCAAAGAACTGTATGAAGAGAAAGAGGCGGAACTTCTTGCCTCTCTGCATGATTCCGAGGGAAATGACAATGTTGTCATATATATAGAAGAGCCGAAGGCGATGAAGACGCTGCCGCCGAATCAGAATGTTAATGCCGACGGTGCGCTGATCGACAGACTGGAAACTTTGTATGGCAAAGAAAATATCAGAGTCGTCTAAAAAAGATTGAAAACCCTTTGTAATTAAGGTAAAATAAAAGCAATTGAGCATTTCAGGCTGGGTGAAAGGATGTGGGAATATGGCAAAAGAGATTAAAACAATCGGTGTTTTAACAAGCGGCGGCGATGCCCCCGGAATGAATGCCGCTATTCGCGCGGTTGTCAGAAAGGCTCTGGCAAACGGAGTCAGAGTTAAAGGTATCAAAAAAGGCTATCAGGGTCTTATGAATGAAGAGATCATAGATCTGGAGAGATGGTATGTATCCGATACGATCCAGCGCGGCGGTACGATTCTCGGAACGGCGAGATGTTCTGAGATGCGTACGGAAGAAGGTCAGCAGAGAGCAGTGCAGACCTGCCGCAAATTCGGAATCGACGGTCTTGTCGTGATCGGAGGAGACGGTTCCTACCGCGGTGCACAGGCGCTTGCAAGACATGGGATCAATACGATCGGACTGCCCGGAACGATCGATCTGGATATTGCCTGTACGGAATATACGATCGGTTTTGACACGGCGATCAATACCGCGATGCAGGCTATCGATAAAGTCCGTGATACTTCTTCTTCTCATGAAAGATGCAGTATCATTGAAGTAATGGGCAGAAACGCGGGGTATATTGCACTTTGGTGCGGTATTGCCAACGGTGCGGAGGATATTCTGCTGCCGGAGAAGTACGATTATAACGAACAGGGCATTATTAACAATATCATAGCCAACCGAAAGCGCGGCAAGACGCATCACATTATCATCAATGCGGAGGGAATCGGCCATTCCACTTCCATGGCAAGACGGATCGAAGCCGCTACCGGTATCGAGACAAGAGCAACGATCCTCGGCTACTTGCAGCGTGGAGGTGCGCCGACCTGTAAAGACCGTTACTATGCTTCCATTATGGGCGCTTATGCGGCGGATATTCTCTGCGAGGGGAAAACGAACAGAGTAGTCGGCTATCAGCACGGGGAATTTTTGGATTTTGATATTGAAGAGGCGCTGAATATGCAGAAGAGTATTTCCGAATATGTATATGAAGTGAGTAAGATATTGTCTTTATAAAAATTCAGGGACGAAATTATGTTTAAAGCACGGACGGACTCGGCCAAAATGAACAAAAACGGGGTTTCAGTACGGTGGTAAGCCACCCCTTATTTTGTTTGTTTTGACCGAGTTCTGGTTTTGAAAAATATACGTGCGGCATATTGAAGATGAAAAAGGAATGTTATATGATAACGAGTTATGCGAATAAAGGCGTAAAAGATGTTATGCAGCTGATGCAGAAGACAAAGGTGAGGCGGGAGAGGGATCTTTTCGTGGCAGAAGGCGTTAAAATGTTTCTGGAAGCGCCTGCAGAGCGGATCGAGAAGGTTTATCTTTCGGAGAGTTTTGTAAAGCAGACGCCGCCTGCCTGTAAAGAAAAACTGGCGTTATTGCAGGATGTATGTGAAACGGTAACGGGTGTTATATTTGAAAGAATGTCGGGTACGAAGACGCCGCAGGGTATTTTATGCCTGTTAAAACAGTACCATTATGATCTTCATGCGTTATCGGCCGTTCCGGACCCGCTGCTTATTTTGCTGGAAGATATTCAGGATCCGGGCAACCTCGGCACGATCTTCCGGGCCGGAGAAGGCGCGGGGGTAAGCGGTATTGTCATGAGCAGCGGCACGGTGGATATTTATAATCCCAAGACGATCCGTTCTACTATGGGTTCCGTTTACCGGATGCCGTTTATGTATACGCCGGATATGGGAAAGACGATAGCGGAACTGAAACGGAAAAAGATCGCGGTCTATGCGGCGCATCTGCAGGGAGCCAGGGTGTACGACACCTGCGATTATAAAAAGGCATCGGCATTTTTGATCGGCAATGAGGCAAACGGTCTGCGTGATGAAACGGCAAAGCTGGCAGATACGGCGATAAAAATTCCGATGGCGGGACAGGTGGAGTCGCTCAATGCGGCGGTGGCGTCGTCTGTACTGCTGTTTGAGGCGGCGAGGCAGCGGCGGCAGAGCATGCGGGGCGAAAAAGATTTCTGTTAACGGAGCGAAAGCGCGCCTCGAAGCAGAAACTTTTTCATCCTGACCGCCCCGGCGTTTCGCAATCGTTAACACAATATGGGAAAAGGAGGAATACGATGCAAAAATTAGCGTTACTGGTATACCCGGAATTCAGTCTTCAGGAAGTGATGAATCTTTCAAGATTGTTCCGGTGGAATTATGATGTTTTTACCGAAGTGATCGCAACAGGCACGGATCCGGTCAGAAGTGAAGAGGGGATCTGTGTTCTGCCGCAGAAAACGACGCAGGAGTTTGCAAAAGACGATTATTTATGTCTTATACTGCCGGGATGCAGTGATTTTACCGAGGCGTTTAAAGACGAGGAATTATTTGCTTTTTTAAGTTCTTTTCGCGGAGATGGCGGTTTTGTGATTGGCGCGATCTGCTCAGGTCCGTTATTTTTGGCGCGCGCGGGTGTTTTGAAGGGCAGGAAGTTCACGGCATCTATTTATATGGATTTGTTCGATTTCTGTCCGTTTCTGGAGCGCGAGAACTACGTGGCTGCTCCGGCCGTTGTGGCGGATCATATTGTGACGGCGGGAGGAAGTAATTTTAACGGTTTTGCGGTTGAAATCGCACATCTGCTCGGCCTGGAATGTCCTGACCGCATTCTCAGCGGTTATATGGATTCCTGGACAAAAGAAGATTACGAGGAGTATCTTCCAAAAGAGGCTGTCGAAGAAATGAAAGCGATATTTTCGGAGATATAGATGCAACTGAGAAAAGAGAGAGGTAGAACATGAAAATCGGATTTATCGGACTCGGCAACATGGCGGACGCAATGATCGGCGGCATGCTGCGGAAAAATATGGTAAAGGCGGAGGATATTGTCGGCAGTGCAAAAACGCCGGCTACCAGACAAAAGATGGCGGACAGATACGGCATCGGCGTCAAAAATACCAATGCAGAAGTTGCGAAAGAGGCGGATGTATTGATATTGGCGGTCAAACCGCAGTTTTTTGAGCAGGTGATAACGGAAGTAAAAGATGCGGTAACATCCGGGACACTCATCATCAGCATTGCGGCCGGCAAAAGCATGGCCTGGATCGAAGAAGCTTTCGGGAAGCAGATCAAACTGGTGCGCTGTATGCCCAATACGCCGGCGCTTGTCGGAGAAGGATGTACGGGAGTCTGTGCGAACGGGAGGGTGTCTGAGGAAGAGACTGCATACAGTGTTTCGTTAATGGAAAGTTTTGGCAGGGCAAGCCTTGTGCCGGAACATCTGATGGATGCAGTCGGGGCGGTGTCCGGCAGCTCACCGGCCTATGTATTTATGTTGATCGAGGCGATGGCAGACGCCGGCGTAGAGGCAGGAATGCCGCGAAAACAGGCTTATGAATTTGCGGCGCAGGCCGTATACGGCAGTGCGAAACTGGTATTGGAAAGCGGAAAACATCCGGGAGAACTGAAGGATATGGTCTGTTCACCGGGAGGAACGACGATCCAGGGCGTGCGCGTACTGGAAGAAAAAGGCATGCGCGGCGCGGTTATGGATGCACTGGCGGCCTGCGTCAGGAAATCGAAACAATTGTAACATTTCTGGTATACTTTCATTCATATTTTATGGACAAGCAGCGTAAACTTGACAAAGAATAGATGTTTTGCTAGAATTATCCAAAATATAGAATTTAACAATTTTGTAATAATTTAATCAAAATGTAAAAAATGGAGGTATACATTCATGTTAAGAGGCAGAAGCATATTCCCTGTGCTTGCCGGGTTACTCCTTAGCCTGTGCATGCTCTGCGGAATGAGAATACAGGCTGCTGCATCCGATACCAGGGGAAATCTGGACTCCCTGAATGTGGGTATTTCCAATATTATTGATCCAGGCAGTGGGGGAAACGAAGATGCGATCAGGGAATTGACACAGATCGTGGAAGAGGCGGCTGCGAATAAGTCGGATCTTGTTATGGCGGATGTACAGATGGCACTGAATGTGCGTGCTGAAGCAACGGAAGATTCCGAGAAAGTCGGCCTGCTTTATAAAGACTGCGGCGGCAGAATATTGGAGCAAAAGGATGGCTGGACGAAAATAGAGTCCGGTGATTTAGTGGGGTGGGCGAGCGACGAGTATCTTCTCTTCGACGAAGATGCGGAGGCGCTTGCCAGTGAAGTCGGGAATATGATCGTTACGATCGAGACAGAGACTTTGCGTGTGCGGCAGGAACCGAATACGGATTCGGAGATTTTAGGGCTGCTTTCACAGGATGATGCGCTGGATGTCATCGAAGTGCTGGATGAAGAATGGATCAGTGTGGCATTTGACAGTGATGTGGCTTATGTTTCCGCGGAATATGTCGATATGAATTTCCATATCGATGAAGGGGAAACGATGGCGGTCATTAAGAAGCGGGAAGAGGAAGCGGAAGAAGCTAAGAAAAAAGCGCTTGAAGATACAAATGCGGCGATCATTGCGGAAGAAGACGATCTGCGTCTGTTAGCGGCGCTTATTCAGTGCGAGGCAGGGTCCGAAACGTATCAGGGACAGCTTGCCGTGGGAGCCGTTGTCATGAACAGAGTCAGAAGCGGCGCTTATCCGAATACAATTTCGGGTGTTATTTATGCTTCGGGACAGTTTACACCGGCGATGAATGGTAAAGTGGCAAAAACCTATTATAACGGCAACGTTTCCGCCAGCTGTTATCAGGCTGCGCAGGATGCCATGGCAGGAGCGACCAATGTAGGCGATGCGACGCATTTCAGAAGAGCGGCGACAACCACCCATGAAGGTATTTTGATCGACAATCAGATTTTCTGGTAAATATATCTTTTTTTGACACCGGACTCATAATATAGTAAAATATTTGGGAAAGGGAGTGAGAGTGATGGCGATAACAGATATGAATATGACAGTATTATGGCTGGTTATTCTGGTCATACTGGTGGTGATCGAACTTGTCACAATGGGACTTACGACGATATGGTTTGCGGGCGGCGCTCTTGTGGCGGCATGCATATCCATACCGGGAACACCGCTTGCCTTGCAGATACTGGTATTTTTGGCAGTATCGGCGCTTTTACTGTTCTTTACAAGGCCTGTGGCGGTCAAATACTTTAACAGAGACAGGATTCGGACGAATGTGGAAAGTATGGTCGGCAGACAGGCGATTGTTATCAGTGAGATCAACAATATCGAAGGCATCGGACAGGTCAATACGGGCGGCATGGAATGGTCTGCAAGAAGCAGCTATCATAGCATAGTCATACCGGTAGGGGCAGTCGTTACGGTATTGGGGGTCGATGGCGTAAAACTAATTGTAGAAGAAAGAAAAGAGGGTTAAAGAAGAGATGGGTGGACTTTATTTTATCTTGGTAGTGCTGATTCTTTTGATCGCCTTACTGGCATCCTGCATTAAGATCGTTCCGCAGGCTTATGCATATGTTGTGGAACGTCTGGGAGCGTATCAGCAGACATGGCCGGTGGGTGTGCATTTTAAGATGCCTTTTGTAGATAAGGTGGCTAAGCGCGTTATCTTAAAAGAGCAGGTAGTGGATTTTGCACCGCAGCCCGTTATCACGAAAGATAACGTAACAATGAGGATCGATACGGTCGTATTTTTCCAGATCACGGATCCGAAGCTGTTCGCATACGGTGTTGAAAACCCGATCATGGCAATCGAGAATCTGACGGCGACGACGCTTCGAAATATCATCGGTGAGATGGAACTTGACCAGACGCTGACATCCAGAGAGGTTATCAATACGAAGATGAGAGCGTCATTAGATATTGCAACAGACCCGTGGGGTATCAAAGTAAACAGAGTAGAATTAAAGAATATCATTCCTCCGGCAGCGATTCAGGATGCTATGGAGAAACAGATGAAAGCGGAACGTGAACGCCGTGAAGCGATCCTTCGTGCGGAAGGTGAGAAGAAGTCCACAGTCCTGGTTGCGGAAGGTAAGAAAGAATCCGCAATCCTTGAAGCAGAAGCAGAGAAACAGTCCGCAATTCTCCGTGCGGAAGCACAGAAGGAGAAGATGATCCGTGAGGCGGAAGGTGAAGCGGCAGCGATCCTCAAAGTACAGCAGGCTACTGCAGACGGTATCCGTATGATCCGCGAGGCAGGAGCAGATGAAGCGGTGCTGAAGATCAAAAGCCTGGAAGCATTCGAAAAAGCGGCAGACGGCAAGGCGACAAAGATTATTATTCCCTCCGAGATTCAGGGAATTGCAGGACTTGTGTCATCTGTGAAGGAGATTGTAAATTAAGAGATTCGATATGGAAAACAGATAAAGTTTATCGGATATCGATTGCGGGTAGGACGGTTCTTTTTGAAGGACCGTCCTATTCTGGGATTTGACAGAGCTTATGAGAGGAGATTACGCAGATGGATCTGAAAGGAAGAAATTTTCTGAAAATTCTGGATTTTACGCCGGAGGAAATTACATATATGCTGGATGTGGCAGCGGACTTTAAAGATAAGAAAAAGAAGGGAATTCCGGTGGATTTTCACCGTGGAAAGAACGTGGCGCTTATATTCGAAAAGACGAGTACAAGGACACGCTGTTCTTTTGAAGTGGCGGCGCATGATCTTGGAATGGGAACGACCTATCTTGATCCCGCCGGATCGCAGATCGGGAAAAAGGAGAGCATTGCGGATACGGCCAGAGTTCTTGGACGGATGTATGAAGGGATCGAGTACCGCGGATTTGAACAGAGCATTGTAGAAGAGCTTGCCAGATATGCGGGTGTGCCGGTGTGGAACGGCCTGACCAACGAATTTCATCCAACGCAGATGTTAGCCGATCTTTTGACGATCAGAGAACATTTCGGATATCTGCAGGGGATAAAACTGACATATATGGGAGATGCGCGTTACAATATGGGCAATTCTCTGATGGCGGCATGCGCCAAGATGGGTATGCATTTTACGGCATGTACGACAAAAGACTATTTTCCGGAGAAAGATCTGGTGGCGGAATGCGAGAAAATCGCGGCACAGACAGGCGGCAGCATCCGTCTGACGCAGAGCGTGGAAGAAGGCACGAAAGACGTGGATGTTATCTATACGGATGTGTGGGTTTCCATGGGAGAGCCGGATGAAGTCTGGAAGAGCCGTATTCATGATCTGGAACCGTATAAAGTGACGCGGGAGGTTATGGAGAATGCAGGAGAAAAGGCTGTCTTCATGCACTGCCTGCCTGCTTTTCATGATCTGCATACCAGGATCGGCAAAGAGGTCGGAGAGAAGTTCGGCATGCAGGAAATGGAAGTTACGGACGAGGTCTTTGAATCCGCGCAGTCTATTGTATTTGATGAAGCGGAGAACCGTATGCACACGATCAAAGCCGTCATGGCAGTTACGCTTGGTATGCCCTGACTGCAGACGGGAAATCGTCCCTGCGGATTTTCCGCGCAGTCATCACAACGGGCAGCTTTGACACGGAGGTTAGTGTAAAAAATAAATTTTTACACGCAAATTTGTGTCTGCGGCCCCAATTCGCAGGTTACGGAAAGGCATGGTTATTAGTATGAAAACCGATAAATCAGATATTTTGGCAATGCTTCGTCAGAGCGGGGAATATGTGTCGGGAGAGCAGCTTTGTGCACAGTTCGGCGTTTCCAGGACGGCCGTGTGGAAAGCGATTAATCAATTGAAAGAAGAAGGGTACCTGATCGAAGCCGTTTCACGGAAAGGATACCGCCTGCTGGAAAGTCCTGACGTGCTTTCGGCAAGCGAGATTTCAAGCAGGCTTTCCACCGGATGGGCGGGACGAACGCTGCATTATCTGCCTGTGACCGGTTCAACGAATACCGATGCCAAGCGGTATGCGGAAACAGGCGATCCTCACGGTACGACCGTTGTCGCCAATATGCAGACAGCCGGGAAAGGCAGACGGGGCAAGATGTGGCAGTCTCCGGAAGGAAGCGCTATTTATATGACGATCATATTAAAACCGGATTTTCCGCCGGATAAGGCTTCCATGCTGACGCTTGTTATGGCGCTTTCCGTTGCGGATGCCGTTGCCGAAGCAACAGGACTGCGATGCGGCATTAAGTGGCCGAATGATATCGTAGTGAACGGGAAAAAGATCTGCGGGATCCTGACGGAGCTGAATACCGAGTCTGATTATATACAGTACGTTGTGATCGGTGTTGGGATCAATGTCAATAATGCGTCGCCGGAAGAATTCCCGGAAGTGATCAGACAAATGGCCACGTCGCTGCGGATTGAGTCCGGCATGCGGCTTTCCAGAGCGGAAATTTTAGAGCGTGTGCTGGCGCATTTTGAAAAAAATTATGACACATTTGTCGAAACACTTGATCTGTCATGTTTGATGGATAAATATGAAAAAAGGCTGTTGAATTTGAATACAGAAGTAAAAGTACTGGATCCGAAAGGCGAATATACAGGAATTGCCAGAGGCATCAATGCGGCCGGAGAGCTTTTGGTGGAAAAAGAAGATGGCCGGGTGGTTCCGGTTTATGCCGGAGAAGTGTCGGTCAGAGGATTGTATGGGTATGCGCCATAGATGTATCGGTCATTTGGCGCTTTCCTGATGTGCCACGGATTGCGGAATGATCTGATAAGTGCACAGTTAAAGAGAGGAAGGACTGGTCTTAAAGCATGGAAGACGGGCGTATCGTGCTCTGCGGCGCCAATGCCTATGAGCGGAAATATTATTTTAATGAAAAATTTGCAGGGATTCCGGATTCTATCAAGGAAGAACTGCATATTATCTGTGTTCTTTTTACGGAAGAGGTGGGCGGTATTTTTACGATCGTATTCGAGGAAAATGGCAGTATTTCTTTGGAAACGGATACCGCGGAGGACGATTATTTATATGATGAGATAAGCAGCGGACTTATGGTGCGGGAGATACGAAGAAACAGGCAGGAAATGCTGGAATCTCTCAGCCTTTATTATCGGGTATTTATTTTGCATGAAAATATTCTGGATGAAGAGGACGAATGAGCGGCGGGAGAGTGCGGACCGCAGAAGAGGAAGGAACGTTACGGAATGGGAAAGCTCACGATAGGCAATCTGACATTAGACAACAATATCATTCTGGCTCCGATGGCAGGCGTAACGGACCTGCCATTTCGTTTGCTCTGCAAAGAACAGGGAGCGGGTCTTGTCTGCATGGAAATGGTCAGCGCCAAGGCCATTTTATATAAGAACAAAAACACGGAATCTCTGTTGACGATCCATCCGGAAGAAGGTCCGGTATCTTTGCAGTTATTCGGCTCAGATGCCGGAATTATTAGCGAAATGGCCAAACAGATAGAGGAACGGCCTTTTTCCATACTGGATCTGAACATGGGGTGTCCCGTGCCTAAGATCGTTAATAACGGCGAGGGCTCTGCACTGATGAAAAATCCGAAGCTGGCGGGAGAGATCGTGTCTGCGGTAGTAAGGGCAATCCGCAAACCGGTCACGGTGAAGATCCGCAGCGGCTTTGACAAAGACCATATCAATGCCGTGGAAATGGCGAAGATCATCGAAGATTCCGGCGCTGCGGCCGTAGCGGTACACGGCAGGACGAGAGAAGCATTTTATGCGGGAGAGGCGGATTGGGAGATTATCGCGAAAGTAAAAGATGCCGTATCCATTCCCGTGATCGGCAACGGAGATGTGACGGATGGGAAGAGCGCGGAGAAGATGCTGCACGATACCGGATGTGACGGTATTATGATCGGTCGTGCAGCCAGAGGAAATCCCTGGCTTTTTAAAAAGGTAGCCGCATATCTGGAAGACGGCAGTGATCTGCCGCCTGAGACGATAAAAGAGCGTAAGGAGATCATGCTTCGTCATGCAAGGCTGCAGATGCAGTACAAGGGAGAATATACCGGAATCCGCGAGATGCGTAAACATATCTCATGGTATACCGCCGGTATGCCGCATTCTGCCCGGGTGAGAGAACGGGTCAATGCCATGGAAAATTTTGCGGCATTGGAGGAATTAATAGAGCAGATGTAGCGTATATTCTCATATGGGAAACGAAACAATACTCTATTATGTCAGCGAGACGTCTGTATCGGGCGGCGCGCGCATGTTAAAACCGCATTTCTGGCAAAAGATCACCCTGCCCTCTTTTGTTATGCAAAAAGAGGACATGACACTGATAACCGTGATCATTCCGCCTGTTTACAAAGGCTGGAAGCAGGAAACACTTCTGCAGCTGATGCGGGAGGCAGCAGGAAAATATGAGGAACATCTGGCAGATGCACAGATCATACTGCACCGGGAAGTACTGCTTTTGCTCGGCAGACCGGATACACTTTCCGCATTTTCACAGGTGTTCCGATCTATCACGGCAAGGTTTCTAAAAGAAGTCTTCGGCAGGCCGCATGGACGGACGCAGGGCGCTCCGTCATCGGTCGTGCTGATGTTTGGAGAACTTTTTTTCCCGGAAGAACAGATGCGGCAGTTTATGGATCTCATGCAGCCATATTTTGCATGGATCAACCGATTGTTGATTCTATGTGACACAAACGAGGCAGAGCATTTCGAAGAGGCGGTCATGAATGATGCGGAGGAGCTTTACTATGAATATGGTCTTGTCAGCCAGATACAGTGCAAAAAAGGTTCCGTATTGAAACGCGGCACGATAGAATGCGGACATGATCCGGTTCTTTTTATGGATTTCGGGTATCCGGGCACTCTTCCATACAGCGCGTTAAGGAAAGGAGACGTTTATCTTGATATCGTTTCCGACGAAAAGAAAGAATCATTATTCAGACGGAAATATATTGAAATTTCCTACTTATCTCCGCGCAAATACCTTGACACTATGGTAAAAAGTGGTTATGATAATTAAGTTAATTAGACATCGGATGACATTACAGGAGAAAAAAGAATAAAACATAGACAGGAAAGGGCGAATTGTCATGGAAGAGAAAAAGAATATCTTAACCTATGAGGGTCTGAGAAAATATGAAGATGAATTACACGAACTGAAGGTTGTAAAACGTCAGGAAGTTGCACAGAAGATCAAAGAAGCAAGAGAGCAGGGAGATCTTTCGGAGAACGCAGAGTATGACGCAGCCAAAGACGAGCAGCGTGACATTGAAGCCAGAATCGACGAACTTGAGAAAATCCTGAAAAATGCAGAAGTTGTCGTAGAGGATGAGGTCGATCTGGATAAGATCAATATCGGCTGTCAGGTGACTATTCTGGATATGGAATATGCGGAAGAATTGGAATACAAGATCGTAGGTTCTACCGAAGCCAACAGCTTAAAAGGTAAGATTTCCAACGAATCGCCGGTGGGTAAAGCGCTGATGGGAAGCAAAGTCGGTGATGTGGTACAGGTAGAGACGCAGGCAGGCGTCTTACAGTACAAAGTAATCTCCATACAAAGATCCAATTAATTTACTGAGTTATCACAAATAATGACAACAGTGTCAGCAGGATGCTGTGACAGGAAGAAAACAGGAAAAGAAAGGAACAGTGAAGATGGCGCAACGGCAGAATCAGGAAAACGGGCAGCAGATAGAGGATATTCATCAGCTTTTGAAAGTAAGGCGTGAGAAACTTGCCGCTTTGCAGGAGAGCGGGAAAGACCCTTTTGTCATTACCAAATATGACGTAACACATCACAGCGCGGAAATTAAAGACAATTTTGAGGCGCTTGAAGGCAAAAACGTATCAATTGCCGGACGTATTATGTCTAAACGCGTCATGGGAAAGGCTTCTTTTTGCAATGTACAGGATCTGGAGGGCAATATTCAGTCTTATGTGGCAAGAGACAGTATCGGGGAAGAATCCTATGCCGATTTTAAGAAATATGATGTCGGCGATATCGTAGGTATCGAAGGCGAAGTATTCAAGACCAAGACAGGCGAGATTTCCATACATGCGGCAAAAGTGACACTGCTGTCAAAAAGCTTGCAGATCCTTCCGGAGAAATATCACGGACTCGTCAATACGGATATCCGTTACCGCCAAAGATATACGGATCTGATCATGAATGAGGAAGTGAAAAAGACATTCGTCATGCGCTCCAAGATCATCAGCGCGATAAGACGTTATCTGGATGGACAGGGTTTTCTGGAAGTAGAGACGCCTATGCTCGTATCCAATGCGGGCGGCGCGGCAGCCAGACCTTTTGAGACGCACTATAATGCGCTTGACGAAGACGTAAAACTGCGTATTTCTTTGGAACTGTACTTAAAGAGACTGATCGTGGGCGGTATGGAAAGAGTCTACGAGATCGGACGGGTTTTCCGCAACGAAGGACTTGATACGAGACATAACCCGGAATTTACCCTGATGGAGTTGTACCAGGCTTACACGGACTATAACGGCATGATGGAACTGACCGAAAACATGTTCCGCCATGTGGCTGAGGAAGTATGCGGAACGACGCTGATTCCGTATGGAGACGCAGAGATTGACTTAGGAAAGCCTTTTGCCAGAATGACCATGGTAGAGGCTGTTAAAAAATATGCAGGCGTGGATTTTGACACCATCAAAGATACTGCGGAGGCGAAGCGGATTGCAGACGAAAAAGAAGTTCATTATGAAGAACGGCATAAAAAGGGCGATATCTTAAATCTGTTCTTTGAGGAATTCGTGGAGGAGCATCTGGTACAGCCGACGTTTATTCTTGATCATCCGGTGGAGATCTCCCCGCTGACAAAGAAAAAACCGGACAACCCGGAATATGTAGAGCGGTTTGAGCTGTTTATTACCTGCCGTGAGATGTGCAATGCCTATTCGGAATTAAACGATCCGCTCGATCAGAGAGAGCGTTTCAAGGCACAGGAAGAAGCTTTTGCGGCCGGAGACGAGGAAGCGAACCATACGGACGAAGATTTCCTGAATGCACTGGAGATCGGTATGCCGCCGACGGGAGGCATCGGCTATGGAATCGACAGACTGGTGATGTTATTGACCAATTCGCCGGCGATAAGGGACGTGCTGCTTTTCCCCACGATGAAAACGCTTGGTGGAAAAGACCAGTAAAATCAAATATTTACGGTTACAAAAAAGTAATTTTAGACCAGGCGGTATAGCTCTGATAACAAGGGCTGTACCGTCTTTTCTGATTTTGGGTATATTCTGCCTATGTGTCCGGACATAGGCAGTACTTGCTATTACTTGTTTAAACGTATAAAATAAAAATCATAGATGAAGGAAAAATCATGGATTACATAGCAAGTAAGGAAACATCAGAAAAATGCGGAGAAACCAAAGGATGCAGGAAGAAAGTGATTGGTGTTTCGCCTGTTGAAAGGAAATGACCATGTATAAGATTGGAATTTGTGATGACGATAAGATTTTATGTTCTGTGTTGGAAGAACAGATCTATGAACTTTCGAAAGAAATAGAGCTAAAAGTTGATGTTGAGGTATGGTATTCCGGGGAAAGCATACAAAATGATTTGAAAAAGGGAATAGAATTGGACCTGCTTTTTCTTGACATAGAATTAGTTCAGAAGAATGGCATTGCAGTAGGAAATTTTATTCGCAACGAAATGGAGAATATGCAGACGCATATCGTATATATTTCTTCAAAGGAAAGTTATGCCATGCAGTTATTTAAGGTTCAGCCATTAGATTTTTTGATTAAACCGGTCTCTGCCGAAAATATAAGAGAAGTGCTAATAAGAAGCGTAAAGCAAAAAAGCAGTGCGGATGCCTGTTTTGAATACCAAAAAGGAAATTCTGTTTTCAGAGTTCCTATAAGAAACATCGCTTATTTTATGAGCATGGATAAGAAAATAATAATTGTGAAAAAAGAGGAAAAAGGAAAATATACCCTGGAAGAATTTTATGGAAAGTTAAAAAACATAGCAGAGACTCTTCCGGCGGATTTTTTGGTGATTCATCAGTCATATATTATTAACCACGCATATGTAAGTGAATATTCTTATGAAATGGTAAAAATGGCAGATGGAGAAAATTTAAATATCAGCAAGCCATATAGAAAAGAAACCAGAAGTAAAATAATACAGCATCAGAAAGCGAATATGAGTGATGGTATCATATAGTCCAATCATTGTGCTGATTGTAAATGTTCTTAGAGTTTTGCTGTTAAAGAAAGTCATGGATGTATTTTTGTCAGCAGATGATATAGAGGAAAAATCATTAAAAATCGGTTTGGGGATATACTGCCTGTTAACTACAGCGGTGTACAGCATATTCGGGGTATCTGTCCCGTATGAGATTTGTAACTGTTTAGGGATCATAGGACTTACCTGTTTTTATCAGGAACTGTGGAAAAAAAGATTATGGTTATCGCTCATACTATTTAGTCTGGATATGGCCAATTCCCTGATCGTTCTTTCAGTTTTTGGGGATATTGCAAAATTTCAGCAGCCGGCAGTTCAGGCTCTGCTGATGTTGATTTGTACAACGATTATAAGCCATATTTCTTATCCGCCAGAAGCAAAAGAGATCGCGTTTGACAGAAAGCAGACATTATTGCTGCTGGTGATCCCGGCAATGAGTGTTATTGTCTTAAGTGTACTGATGCTGGGAGAACTCCCTAAAATGTCTGCAATATTGATTAGCGCCTGTATGCTGATGATCAATATCAGTGTATTTTATCTATATCATATCCTGATAGAAAATTATATACATGTAAGGGATAATGACATATATAAACAACAAACATATGCATATCAAAACCAGTTAGAAGTCATTATGGAATCCAGGAATCGGGTTCGTGCTTTAAGACATGATATGAAAAACCACATTTTAGCGCTGCAAGTCTTAGTACAAAGGAAAGAAGTAGAGGAAACGAATCGATATTTAGATTCTATGAAGAATTTTATGACCAATCCGGAGGAGTATGTTAAGACAGGGAATGATACGGTTGACAGTCTGCTGAACTATAAGATACAAAAGGCGAATGAGGTTTTAAATGTGGTAGAAACGAAAATCAGCATACCGGAACAGCTGCGTCTGCGTTCGTTTGACTTAAATGTACTTTTGGGAAACCTGTTGGATAATGCAATAGATGCTTCTATGCAGACAGATGACAGGAAGCTGAAAATAACGATAAAACTTGATAAGGGAATTTTATTAATAAATATTTGTAATGGCTGCCGGAGGATTGCAGACGGAAAAAGGGATTTTTTGGAAACGACAAAAGAAGATAAAGTAAATCATGGGATAGGACTTAAGAATGTCCGTAGAATTGTGGAAAAGTATCATGGAGAGATAACGTTCTTATATGAAAATGATTCTGTGGAAACGGATGTTATGATGTATGTAAAAGAGATGTAGCAGAGGGCTGTTGCAAATTCATGCTGAAAGATGCGATATGATTTTGCAGCAGCTCTTTTGGGTCGATTTCGGCAATAATGTGGCCTGATTTCGCAAAACGAAAGAAAACAAAAAAATTAAATTGATAATATAGCTTATAAGAAAGCAGACAGGAGGTAATTATGAGAAATAAAGTTTTGGGATTAGTGGTTGTGACGATGTTGATGGCAGCTGGTATCTGCGGCTGTCAGAAGGCTCCGGAAAGTTCGTCTAATGGGGATATTCTTCACGCAAAAGATTCTGCAGAGGAGGAAGCGGCTGCAATCGTGAATGAAGCTGAAAGCGCGGCGGAAAATGATATGCAGGAAATTAACAGTGTCATTGGTACGGGAGATCATGTAATCAGAATTCAGGCACAGATGCCGGATGTCCCACAGGATGTTTACTACATGACGCTTGGCGAAAATGAGACACTTACAAAAGAGCTTTTGACAGCGTTTTTAGGAAGTGAAACAGGGAATATTCAGGATTTATCAGAGGAAGCACAAAAGGAAATAGAACAATCTGAGGCAGAAAACGAGCAGGGAGAAGAACGGGCAGTATTTTCGGTCTTTGGCAATGCACCTGTTTATCAATTATCAGACGGACAAAAGACAGCCAGTTTTTCATATGGAACAGGCGCATATTATCAGGATGAACTCTTATATGAAAAGTGTGCAGCTATTTATAAATCTGCAGATGAAACGGTATTGGAGGAAGCAGACAGTGAAAATATTTATAGGGAGGCAGAAAAAATATTATTAGCAAAGCTTTCCCCAATTGGTATGGCAGAAATTGATCTTTATAAAATTACGCAGTATCGATGCGAAAGCGTTACATTTTATGAAATTGAGTTTACTCCGTCGTACGAGGGCATGGGAGTTGTGCATGAATTTGGTTCTATAGCGTCAGGAGAAATTTTTCCGTCAGGAAAAGCATGGATATGTGAAGAAAGCATTGTAACCTTAAGCCTGAATGCTTGTCTTGGCAAAGTGGAAACGCAGGAAAAATGCGGGACAGTATTGTCATGGAGTCAGATTGAAAAGATTTTGGAAACGCATTTGAACAGTGGAAAAATAAACGGTAGCAGGAAAGAGGTTCTGACGGAAGCCGAATTTTTATATTATCCGGCTTTTAAAGAAGATGAAAATAAATTAGAATTGGTTCCCGTATGGCATATTTATACGCCAATGTCTGAATGGCTTGAGAATGAGGAATTAGCGGAAACATTCGTGGCAAATGGCTCTGCATGGAGTATTTGTGTGAATGCAGTATCGGGAGAAATCGTTAGGAGCGAGTAATATGCAAGGGTTCTTTTTCCATGATTTGAAAAGAAGTTTCTTAAACAGAGGTTTTCTGGCAGGTCTTTTAATGGTTGCATGGATTTTAGTGTCAGCAGCATTCCATGCGCCGCTTGACAGGAGCAGAAGCAGTTATTTTATTATGATGGAAGTATTTGCGGCATCAGGATTTACACCGTTTGCGGCGATATTTCCGGGACTTGCTTATGCCTCTGCCTTTTGTGAAGAATATAACAGTGGCTATATAAAAATGATTTATTCCAGAATGCTGCCGGGAAAATTTGCGCTTATCCGTATTGTTACGGTCGCGCTTTCCGGCGGAACGATGCTGGCTGTTCCGTTTATCATTGTTTTGAGTATTGCTTACTGCTTCGGAATTCCCGGAATACCAACGGGAAGCGATGAGGGACTTATGGCGGGAACGGCATTGGTTTTTTACATAGAAAACTATGGAGAGTGGTATATCTTTCTTTGGAAGGTGATATTAGGGTTTCTGTTTGGCTGTATATGGGCATTGGCAGGTCTTGCATTTGCAATATGGCTTCCCAATAAATATGTGGCGCTAATTGCACCATTTGTATTGTATGAGGCTATGTGGCTGGCATTAGGAGAACTTTCGGTGCTGAATCCGATTTATCTTATGCGGGGGGATGATTTGAACAATTATCCATTATCCGGATTTATGGAATGTGTTTACATTTTGCTGGTATCATTCGCAGTCATGTGGGGATTGAAAAGGAGGTATCGGAATGGGTAGGATAAAACAGATCTTTTGCATGACGAAAACTACTTTTCTGGAGGAACGGCATAATAAGCGGGTAATTATGGGATTTCTTTTGGGAATGGCATTGTTTGGATACTGGCTGAAGTTGTTGATACAGTATGCATTGGATGTCGGGGAACCGGTTAATGTATTGGAAGCATTCATTGTAGTGGAGCATCATCACAAAAGCATTTTGTTTCTTGCTGCCGGCTGGCTATTGATTATATCGGATGCTCCTTTTATAAAAAGAAATACCTATCTGTCATTATGCAGGAGCAGCCGGAAAAAATGGAATGCAGCTATGCTGCAATATATTATGCTGCAGGCGCTTCTATATGTTGTAAACATAGCTGCTGTATCGGCAGCTGTCAGTTCTTTGTGCGGTTTTTGGGGAAATATGTGGAGCAGTCCGGTTTATCATCTGGCGATGGATACAGGGAATCATTTAGGAGTGAAATATAATATTTCATTTCCGTGGGTGAATGTCATGAAAGCAATGACAGTACCGCAGGCATTTATGATTACTTTTGTCTTCCTATTCCTGTATTTGGTATTGATGGGATTTTTGCTTTATGTGTGCAATCTTTTGTTAAAAGAAATTTACGGAATATTGATTGTATTCGGTATACAGATTTCAGGATACTTATTACAACAGGAGGGAATTACCCATTTATCTCTCATGGCAAAAGCAATTCCCGGATATGCCATAGATGGAAATGGCGGACAATGGAACGTCATAGTTTTGTTTTGCGCTTTCATATTGATTTTGACATTAATTTCTTCGTGGTTAATTGGACGGGTAGATTTTAAAGATGAGGTGGGGGAGGAATAGGCGGGAATGTCTTTGTTTTTTCAGTTGTTTGCAGGTGTTGCTATGGATGAAATGGATACGTTTCCGTTAGTTCCTTTGGGATGCTGGCTGTTTCCGATCGGCATTTATTTGCTGATAATTGCTTTCCGGTTTGGCATGGATAAGCAGAATAGACGTTTGGTTATTGTCCGGTGCGGGTGGATACAGAAGTGGTGGAAACATTTTTTCCTGCGGAATTTGTTGAATGGGGTATTTGCAGCGGTTGGTTTATTGGCACTGTTCAAGATGATTGATTTGTTTACATTACAGATGTTTACAGGAAATCTAAAGGAAATATCAGCGATTTTTATTTTATGGACAGTTCATGCAATGACTTTATCGGCATTATTTCTTTTGATGGAAATCTTAAGGATTAAAAAATTGATTCCGGCAGGTCTATTGTTATTGGAAGGCTTAACTTTTCTGAATGGGTTTCGATTTAGAAAGAGTGCAAGGTTTATGTTTGGAATATGGGGAATGTATGTACAAAGTAATTTGTATGAAGATATGTATGGCTTCTCTATGATAAGCGTAATGATTGCTCAAGTCATAATCATTATGGTCTGTTACCGGCTTGGCAGCTATTTGCTGAAAGGCAAAGAAATGGAAGGAGTTTAAAATTATGGAAAGCATTATAAAAGTTGATAAGGTAACGAAAAAATTTGGTTCAGATATTGCGCTTAACAATGTTTCTATAGAATTTGAAAGAGGAAAGATCTATGGAATTGTCGGAAGGAACGGTTCCGGAAAAACTGTTTTATTTAAGACAATCATAGGATTTTTAAAACCTACCGGCGGCAGAATCATTGTAGACGGTAAAGAAATCGGTAAGGATACGGATTTTGCCGATAATACAGGAATTATCATTGAAACCCCCGGTTTTCTCAGCGCTTATAGCGGATATAAAAATCTGGAGTATCTTGCGAGTATTAAAAATATAATTGGAGAAAAAGAAATAAAGAAAAGCATGGAACGAGTCGGACTTGATCCGAACAGTAAGAAGAAAGTTGGCAAATATTCTCTGGGAATGCGTCAAAGACTTGGGATTGCTCAGGCTATTATGGAAAATCCGGATATTCTGATTCTGGATGAGCCAATGAACGGTTTGGACAATCAGGGCGTGGAAGATGTTAGAGAAATCCTCCTAAATTTAAAGGAGGAAGGGAAATCTATTATTTTGGCAAGCCATAACAAAGAGGATATAAAAGTGCTGTGCGATGAAGTGTATGAGATGGATCATGGGAAACTGCATAGAGAGTAAGTTTAGAAAGTTATACTTTGAGTGAAAAGACATTAAGAGATGTGATATACTATGAAGCGGAGAGTGGTAATAATATTCCGGAGATATTCTGGGGAAAGAGGAGCTGCAGAGACTCTTGAATGCCGCGGACTAAAGAAAATATAAGAAGAGTAAGGAAAGAAACATGCTGGATATATTAATTGTAGAAGATAACAAAGAAATAGGTGTTTTGCTGTGTGATTTTCTGCGTAAGGAGAACTATACGGTCAGTGTAGTACAGACCGGTGAAAAAGCTTTGGAATTGTATGAAAAATATGGAGCCAGAGTGATTGTGCTGGATATTATGCTTCCCGGAATGGATGGATTTGCGGTTTGTTCTAAGATCAGGGAGACTTCCAATACCCATATTTTAATAGCCAGTGCCAGGGTGGAAAAGGATGATAAATTAAAAGGCTTAAATCTTGGTGCAGATGATTACATTGAGAAACCTTATGATGTAGATATTTTAATTGCCAAGATTAAAGGCATTTTTAAAAGAAAATATGGTCAGGCGGAGATGGTAGAAGGGAATATCCGATTGAATACTGTGCAGCAGTCAATCTATGTAGATGGGCAGAAAAAAGAAGTTACCGAGAAGGAGTTTGAACTGTTAAAGCTGCTGATCGAGAATAAGAATGTAACGATGAAGAAGGAGTATCTGTTCAATACCATTTGGGGAAGTGACAGCGATTCGGAGCTTCAGACACTGACGGTGCATATTAAGCGGCTTAGGGAAAAAATAGAAGAAGAACCCAAAAAGCCCAGGCATATTATTACAGAGTGGGGAGTAGGGTATCGGTTTGAGTAAGTTTAAGATTTTTGTACTTTGGATTGTCATTATTGAAATATTGCTTATATTGTCGGCTAACAGACTGTACTTTTATCAAAATAATAATAGCAGCGGAAGATTATATCTTGTGGAAGCAAGACGTGTGGTAAAAGAAATAGAAGAACAAAAATTGGAAGCTTCCGAAATAGAAACAATGAGTTTCAATCAGTATGAGACGATAGTAGGAATGAAAGAGTTTGTTGCCGGAGAATTCTGTGATAACGATTATTTAGTGGAAGAAATAGATGGTAAACTGTACCGGATAGAATATGCAGAGGAAAGAAGTCCACGATTACCTTTGTACATAAATATCTCGCTGTTTGGTATGATGATTGTGACAAATATTGTGCTCGTGTATGTGTATCATAAAGTCTTAAAGCCTTTTCGGGATATGAGTAATTTATCTTATGAGCTGGCGAAGGGGAATTTGTCCATGCCTGTAAAAGAAGAAAAAAGTAAGCTGTTTGGCCGTTTCCTGTGGGGAATGGACATGCTTCGCGAAAAATTGGAGGAAACAAAAGAGAAAGAACTTGCATTTCAAAAGGAGCGGAAGACACTGATTCTTTCTTTGTCCCATGATATTAAAACGCCGCTTTCTTCCATTGAATTGTATTCGAAAGCGCTGTCGGAGCATTTGTATGACACACAGGAAAGAAAGGACGAAGCTTTGCAGGGCATTGCAAGGAATGTGAAAGAAATAAAGGGGTATGTGAATGAAATAGTAACGGCATCCAGAGAAGATTTCCTGAATTTGGAAGTGCGTATGGGAGAGTATTACCTTTCAGAGGTTATGAAAGGTACAGAAAGCTATTATCAGGATAAGCTGTCTGTCATTCACACCGAATTTGATGTGGATGAAATTCCGGAATGTCTTGTCAGAGGGGATAGGAACCGTATGGTTGAGGTTCTGCAAAATGTTATGGAAAATGCCATAAAATATGGCGACGGTAAGCGTATCCGCATATCGTTTGGGGAGGAAGAGGACTGTAAATTAATACAGATCGAGAACTCGGGGTGCAATCTGAAAAAAGAGGAACTTCCCAATCTTTTCGATTCCTTTTATCGAGGAAGCAATAGTGCCGGTATGAAAGGGAACGGTCTGGGGCTTTATATCTGCAAAACACTGATGCGTAAAATGGATGGTGAAATCTTTGCCGGGATGAAAGATGATGTTTTTAGGGTGACGATAGTAGTTAGAATAGCATAATGGATATGATAATTTCAGAGTTACATTTAGTGACTCTGAAGTTTTTTTGCACACACTCGATTTAAGGATTATTTAATAATTTCTCTTGTAGAATCAATTTGCAGAAAGCAATTCAGAAACAGGAGAAAGGAGTAACAGAATGTATCTGAGCATACTAAAAAAAGACTTAAAACGAAAAAGGGCAATGAATATTATTCTTCTATTGTTTATTATTCTTGCCATAATGTTTGTATCGTCAAGTGTAAACAACATTATAAATGTTACCACGGCACTGGACAGTTATTTTGAAATGGCGAATGCGCCTGATTATTGCGCGGTTACCATGAATAAAAATCTTGCCGTTGACATTGACGAAACGGTAAGAGCGGCAAGTGCAGTAGATCGTTATGAAACGGAAAATGTATTGTTTTTATCGACTGATAATTTTATCTGTGAGGACGGGGATATCGTTATCGGGAGCGGTACACATCTGCTTCAGAGCGACATTTGTATGAATTATTTTCTTTCCGATGGCAGTATCCTTGAAACGGTAGAGCAGGGCGAATTTTATATGGCGGAGGGTAAGGCGGACGCTCTCGGTATTGATGTGGGCGATAAGCTTACCATAGAAGTAAACGGTGTGAGCCGTGAATTTGTTCTTGCAGATAAAATAAAGGACGCACTTTTCGGTGCAGGTCAGTTCACGATTACCCGTTATATCATAAGCGAGGAAGATTTTGCGTGTTTCCTTTCCGCAGAAAATGTGGAGGAATATTACGGCGGTATGCTTGTCTACCTGTATTCTTCCAATATGGAAACGGCTCTGCCGCAGATAAAACCGCTTGCAGATAACAGCGCTCTCACAATGGACAGAGCCCTTATGAAATTCTTTTATATTTTTGATATGATAGTGGTAGGCATTCTGCTGGTGATAAGTATTCTGCTTATTATAATAGCATTTGTGGTTTTGCGTTTTACCATTTCTTTTACACTTTCCGAGGAATTCCGTGAAATTGGTGTAATGAAGGCTATTGGTATCGGCAATTTTAAAATCCGGGGTTTATACCTTGTGAAATATATGGGGCTTTCTGTGATTGGTGCGGCTATCGGTCTAGCCCTTAGCT